>Ga0183260_10000787_pt1 | contig 26950 bp, 21 predicted proteins | sample AntDrymUQ4972206_2_FD_129768 | JGI IMG/M metagenome (GOLD analysis project Ga0183260, IMG submission 129768) | Polar desert sand microbial communities from Dry Valleys, Antarctica - metaG UQ497 (22.06) (version 2) (version 2) | ecosystem: Environmental > Terrestrial > Soil > Desert | place... | reverse complement strand
CGATCGGAATCCGCGCGAGTGGATTCCGGTCTTGCGCCTGAAACTGCCGAGCACCTCAGCGTTCCGCCACCGCGACTTTGCGCTCTTCTGGGTCGCGCTGGTCGCTTCGAGCTTCGCCGTGAACATGGCGACAGTCGCCGTCGGCTGGCAGGTGTACTCGGTGCGGGAGAATCCCCTCGACCTGGGGCTCGTCGGTCTCGCGGAGTTTCTCCCTCTTCCGCTGCTCGCACTGCCGGCTGGACAGCTCGCCGACCGGGTTTCGCGCAGGCTCCTCTACCTCTTCATGATCACAGTCGACATCGGCGTCGCCCTCGGGCTCCTCGCGATCACCCTTTCCGGCGCCGACCGGGTGTGGCCGTTCTTCGCGCTCGCCTTTCTGATGGGTATCGGAAGCGCGATCGGCGCGCCCGCGGGCCGCGCGCTCACACCCTCGCTCGTTCCCAGGGAGATCCTCGTCAGCGCGCTCGCGCAGCGCTCCGTCGCCTTTCAGCTCTCACTCGTCGCCGGCCCGGCGGTAGGGGGTCTGTTGTTTGCGCTCCGGCCGGAGCTCGTGTACGTGGTCGGCATAGCGCTGTCGCTCGTCGCGTTCGCATGCGTGCTCGCTCTCCGTGCCGGGCGTGACGCCGTGGCGGCGAGTGCCGCGGGCCTCGAAGAAGTGCTCGCCGGAGTACGTCTGATCCGGCGGACGAAGGTCTTGCTGGGCGCAATCTCGCTGGATCTCTTCGCCGTTCTGCTCGGAGGTGCGGTCGCCTTGCTCCCGATCTTCGCGAAGGACATCCTCGAGGTCGGCCCGACGGGGCTCGGGCTCCTTCGTGCGGCTCCGGCGGTGGGGTCGTTTGCGGCCGCGCTCTTCCTCGCGCGGCGTCCACTGAGACGGCGAGCCGGCCGCACGCTGTTTCTCGTCGTGGCCGCGTTCGGCGTGTGCATGGTCGTCTTCGGCCTCTCGCGCGAGATGTGGCTCTCGATGCTCGCCCTCGCGCTCGGAGGAGCCTTCGATCTGGTCAGCGTAGTTCTGCGCTCGACGATCCTGCCGCTCGTAACGCCGGATGAGCTACGCGGTCGGGTGAACGCGGTCGAGATGGTCTTCATCAGCGCGTCGAACGAGCTTGGCGCGTTCGAATCCGGAGTCGCCGCCGCGCTCGTGGGCGCCGTCCCAGCGGTTCTCTTCGGCGGGGTCGCGACGATAGCGATCGCGGTCTTGTGGTGGCGCTTGTTTCCCTCGCTGGCGCAGGTCGACCGGCTCGATGAGCTGCAACCGGTAGAGCTTCCTAACGCCGCGCCCGGCTGAGCAAGCGCTCGGCACCCACGTTCCGGATCGACGCGTCGACGAGCTCGATCGGATGGAGCGCGGGAAGGGGACGGTGCACTCGGCGCAGCGCCTGCGACACCTGCACCAGACAGCCTGGATTCGCGCTTGCGTACGCCTGTGCGCCGGTGGCGAGGACATGCTCGGCCTTGCGGTCTCCGAGCTCGCGGGCGGCCTCGGGCTGCACGATGTTGTAGATCCCGGCTGAGCCACAGCAGATGTCCTGCTCGGCGGGCTCGACGACGTTCAGAGCCGGAATCCGGCCGAGGGCACTGAGCGAGGCCAGTGGAAGCGCCTGCGCGTGGCGGAGGTGGCAGGAGTCCTGGAGCGCGACCTTCATCGAGAGTGGATGGCGTCGCGCCTGCGGCCGAGCGTTCGCGAGAAACTCGCCGACGTCTCGGACCTTCGCGGCGAAGTCGGCGGCGCGCTCGTCGCCCAGGAGCCAGCCGAGCTCCTTGAGGTGTGACCCGCAGCCGGAGGAGTTGACGATCACCAGCTCGACATCCTCGAACGCCCCGATGAGCTCTTGCGCGAAGGTCTTTCCCTCCTCGAGCCGGCCGGCGTGCACCGAGAGCGCGCCGCAGCAGCCCTGTAACGGGGCGGCGACCTCGTAGCCGTCAGCCGCCAGCACCCGCGCGGTCGCAGCGTTCACGTCGGGGAAGACCGCGTGCTGGACACATCCGGTCAGGATGCCCACGCGCCCCAACCGGGCTCCTTCCGGAGGCGTGATGCTCGCCACCTCGCCGCGGCCGCGCCACGGAGGCGCGACGTCGACGAGCGGCCGCAATCGCCGGGGCAGAGGAACGCCGCGCCCGAGCTCGGCTAGCGCGAGCGCGGCCCGCATCCGTCGATGGTAGGGCAGCACGCGAAAGAGAAGACCGCGGAGCAGGCGGTCGCCGAGCGGTCGCTCGTACTCGGCCTCCACCGCGGCGCGGGTCGTCTCGATCAGCCGGTCGTAGCGAACGCCTGACGGACAGGACGACAGACAGGCCATGCAGCCGAGGCAGCGGTCGAAGTGGGTCGTGACCGTGTCGTTGAGCGTCACGGTTCCGTCGAGGCGTGCGTCCATCAAATGGATCCGGCCGCGCGGCGAATCCATCTCCTCGTTCCACAGAACGTAGGTGGGGCACGTGGGCAGGCAGAAGCCGCAGTGAACGCAGTCGGCCGTCAGCTCGCGAATCATGCGGCGAGGACTCCGTTCGGGTCGAGCTGGCGCCGGATTCGCTCGACCAAGCGGTCTTCGACCTCGCTTTGCGACAATCTGTTACTCGGCGTGTCATCGCCCGAGTACGCGACACCGGAAGCGGGACGGACGACCGCATCGCGCAACTCGGCCAGGGTTTGCTCGAGCAGCCCCGGATCGAAGCGGATGCGCTGGAGCGCCGTTGCCTGTCGGCGACGCGAGACGTCCCACGCTTCGTGGTCGACCTCGACGCCGCCCACGAGAGCCTGGGCAGCGGCAATCTGCGCCTCGACCGCTCGAGGCGAGCCCTCGAACAGGGTGAGGATGCCACCTGGATGGAGAATGTCGAGGGCGCTCGGCTGCACCTGCGAGCCGAGGAGGGCGCAGACCACGCTCACGGCATCTTCGGTCTCGACCGCGAGGGTCTGCGAAGACTTCGGGAGCGGATGCAGGCGAAGGCTGACGCGGGCGATCAACGCTAGTCGTCCCTGCGACCCACAGACGAGCCGCGCGAGGTCGTACCCCGCCACGTTCTTGACCACCTTGCCGCCGGCGCTCGCGATCGTCCCGTCGGCGAGCACGAGGGTGACTCCGAGCACGAGGTCCCGAGGCGCGCCGAAGCGATGGCGCAGCGGGCCGGACAGGTTCAGGGCCAGCAGCGCTCCGATGGTCGGGTCGCCGGGAGGATCGAGCGACAGCCGCTGGCCGTGCTCGGCGAGGGCGTATTGCAAGGTCGAGAGGCGCAGCCCCGCCTCCACGGTGCATGTCAGATCGCCGGACTCGTGCTCCAGGATCCGGTCGAGGCCATCGGTGGTGAGGTTCTCGCCGATCGTGAGTCGCCGGCCCTCGTCGTGGGCGGCAGCCAGCGCCTGCGCAGCCTGCTCCAGGCTACAGACGCTCGGCACTGCCCATCCTCTCGAGCGGATGCATCCGGTACGGCCCCGGCACCTCGCCGCAGAGCCGCGGGGTGGGGATGACCTTGCCGGGATTGCAGAGTCCGTTCGGATCGAACGCGTGCCTCACCCGCCCGAAGACCTCGAGGTCGCGCTCCGAGAACATCCGCGGCATCGAGCACGCCTTGTCCATTCCGACGCCGTGCTCCCCCGTGAGCGAGCCGCCCGCCTCGAGGCAGGCATCGAGGATCGCCTCGGCGAGGTCTCGGGCACGCTCGGTCTCTCCCTGCTCGGCGTCGTAGAGAACGAGCGGATGGAGATTGCCGTCCCCCGCATGGAAGACGTTTCCGACCCGCAGGCCGTGGACCTCGGACAGCACCTCGATTCGGCGCAGGACTTCGGGGAGGCGAGTCCTCGGCACGACCCCGTCCTGAACGTAGTAGTCGGTGGCCACGCGCCCCATGGCCGCGAACGCCGATTTCCGTCCCTTCCAGAGGAGCGCGCGGGCGAGGTCGTTCGTCGCCGCCCGGATCTCGAACGCGCCACACTCGGCGCAGATCGTCTCAACCTCGGCCGCATCCTCCTCGACCTGAGCGGACACGCCGTCGAGCTCCACGAGCAGAACAGCTCCCGCGCCGGCGGGATAGCCGGGAGCGACCGCGAGCTCGGCGGCCTCGATCGTGAGCCGGTCCATCATCTCGATCGCGGAGGGGAGAATCCCCGCCGCAACGATGCCGGTCACCGCCGCGCCGGCGGCGTCGGTCGTCGCGAACGCCGCCAGCAACGTCTGTACCGCCTCCGGAGCTCTGACCAGGCGCAGCGTCACCCGAGTGACGATGCCGAGCGTGCCCTCCGAGCCCACGACCAAGCCGAGCAGGTCGGGGCCGTCCGGGTCGAGCGCCTTGCCTCCGAGCTCGACGACATCACCGTCCGGTAGCACCAGGGTCACGCCGGTGACGTGATGCACGGTGAAGCCGTTCTTGAGGCAATGCGCTCCTCCCGAGTTCTCGGCGACGTTGCCGCCGATCGTGCAGACCTGCTGGCTCGAAGGGTCGGGCGCGTAGAAGAACCCCTCGGGGGCGACGGCGCACGTGACGTCGAGATTGGCGACCCCCGGCTCGACGACGACCCGCTGGCTCGCTAGGTCGATCTCCAGGATGCGATTCATGCGGGCCAGCGACACGACGACGCCTCCCGCCAGCGGGGTAGCACCTCCCGAGAGCCCCGTTCCTGCGCCGCGCGCGACGAAGGGGATGCGCTCCTCGTCGCACGCGCGCACGACTGTCTGTACCTCTTCCGTCGAGCCGGGGAGGGCGACGAGCTCCGGAATCGCGCGGTGACTCGTGAGCCCGTCGCACTCGTAGACCCGGAGCTGCTCCGGCTCGGTGATCACATGCTTCGCTCCGAGCGCGCGCTGCAGACCCAGCACAAAGGAAGCCGGAAGCGCCATCTCGGGCGAGTCTACGGCTCGCCCGAGATGGCGCTCACGCCGATGCCCAGAACTCCTCGAACACTTCTGGGTCACTGGGAAGTGCTAGAGCGTCCCGCACGACCCCGGCCTCGATGCCGAAGAGAAGGACTTGCTCGAGCTCGAGGCTGCGTCCGTTTCGGATGCCGCGGGCGATGTACATCGCAGCCGCCCGCTCATCGCTTGCGAGCACGTCTCGGAGCTCCGAGACGTACGTGCCGCCCGTCTCCTTCGGCAGTCGGCCGAGGAAGCGGAAGATCTCCTCACGGCCCCGATAGACGCCGGCCATCACACCCCGCCCCGGAACCGTCCAGATCGCGTCCTCGGCAAAGAGCCCCCGGAGCCCGAAGCCCTCACCACGCGCGAACGCGTCGAAGATCGCACGGACGAGCGCCTCGTTCGTGGCTCTAGCGCTCATCACGGGCCTGCTCCCAGCGGGCGATCAAGCCTTCGACATGGCGATGCTGGGCTTCTGAGAACGGGACGCGGGACACCAGTCGCCGCGCTTCAGCGGGGTCGTCGTGCTCGACGGCAGCCTCCAGATGCTCGCGGAGCGGACTCGGTTGACGAAGCTGGCGACGCAGCCAGCGGAGCAGGCTCACGGTGGCCTGATCGGTCACGGCGCCAGGCTAGACGACTTCCTCGTCCTGGGTCTTTCCTTCGGCCTTCGCGCCTCCAGGGTCCGTCCTGCCGTCCTGAGAGCTCGCTGCCGACGCTTCTTCGTCCGCGAGGCTGTACGCGCGCAGCCGTGACGACAGGCCGTCCATCCAACTGACGGCCTCCGGCTCGTCCCCCGGGTCCTCCGCGGAGCGCTCGCGACGCCCCTTGCGACTCGATGGGGGCGCAGGCGCCGGACGCGGGCGTCTCGGCCTGGGGGCACGTTCGGAGTCTTGCTCCTCGTCTTGCGCTTTGTCCTTGACGAGAGTGGGGAACGCGGCAAGCGGTGGCAGCCCGAGACCGACGATCGAAGGCACGGCCGGATCCGGGTCGGCGCTCGTCTCTGCGTCGACTCCGAGAAGCGGAGCCGGACGTGGCAACGGCTTCTTCTGAATCTGCTCCCGAGGCCGTTCCGGGTCGACCACGTAGTCGGGCAGTGGACCGGGATCCGGCTCGGGCTCGAGGGCCGATAGTGGCGGAGGAGCCTTCGCCACTGGCGTCGGGGTCGTTTTCGGATCGACGACGAAGTCAGGTAGCGGCTCGCGCTCGGCGACGGATTCGAGCTCCTGTTCCGGCTCCAGCGCCGAAGCTGCGGCTGGCTCCGGAGCGACCGCCGGCTCCTCGCCGAACTCGGGGACGTGGTTCGGCTCGAACGCGGCGATCGGGATCGGCTCCGGTGTGGGCTCCGGTGCCGGCTCCGGTGCCGGCTCCGGCTCCGGCTCCGGCTCGGGAGCAGGCTCGGTAACTGAGATCGGTTCGACAACTCGCTCGTGAGCAGGCTCTGACCTTGGCACGAGGTCGACGACGGGTTCCGGCTCCGGCTCCGGCGTCGGCGCAACCGCTGGCGCGGCCTCCGCCTCGGCCTCCGCCTCGACAGGTTCCGGCTCCGGCGGCTCGGCGACCTCCGGCTCGGGGTCTGCGAGAGGCGCCAGCTTCGGCGCTGCCTCGGCGACGGGCTCTGGCTCAGGCGCGGCGCGGACAGCGGGTTCCGGCTCCGGCTCCGGGCGGAACTCGACAACAGTCTCTGGCTTCGGCGGCAGCTCGACGACCGGCGCCGGCTCGAACGCCTTGAAGTAGGCAACAGGTGTCTCGGGCACGGGCTCGGGAGACGGCGCCACGACGTAACCGGGGAGTCCGTCCGTCTCGGCAGGTCCCGCTGCTCGCTCGGCTTCTGCGCCGGGAACTGTCCATCCTCCGACGGCGTTGTCCCACGTCGGCTTCGCCTCCACGGGTTCGAGGAAGCCCGGCTCGAGCTCCGTCGGCGGCGGCAGCTCCCAGAGCGATCGGCCCACGACCAGCCGTTCTCGGAGCTCGAGTCGCCGCACCTTGCCGCCGAGCGTCGTCGGTAGCTCGTCCACGAACTCGATCTCGCGCGGGACCTCGTGCTCCGCGAGCAACTGCCCCACGTCTTGCCGGAGCTCCGCCTCGAACCCGTCCGAGCCTTCGACACCGGGCGCGAGCACGACGAACGCTCTCAAGAACTGCCCGCCGCGCTCGAGGTCCCGCACGCCTACGACTGCGCTCGAGGTGATGGCGTCGTGCTGGTAGAGCGCCCGTTCGCTCGCGTAAGGGCTGAAGCGCTCTCCTTGACTCGTGAGCATGTCCGCCGCTCTGCCCAGGAACCAGAGAAATCCATCGGCGTCAGCCGTGGCGATGTCACCTGTGACGTACCAATCTCCGCGGTACGACTCTTTCGTCTCGTCCGGCGCTTCCCAGTACCCGGCGAACAACGTGGGTGTGCGTCCACGGACGGCAAGCTCCCCCTCGGCTCCCGGCGGAACCTCGTTCCCAGCGTCGTCGACGACCGCGACCTGATGCCCTGGCAGAGGCAGGCCCAACGATCCTGGCTTGAAGCCCGCGTCGGCGCCGTTCCCGACGAAGACGTTCGTCTCGGCTTGCGAGTAGCCGTCATGGATCACGAGACCCCATGTCTCCTCGAAGACCGCGTTCACCTCGGGGTCGAGATAGTCACCCGTCGAGACCAGCCGACGTAGCTGCGGCGGCCGGAAGCGCCGGAGCTCCGGCTGCTGGGCCATCGCCGCGTACTCGGCGGGGGTCTGATTGAGGATGGTCGTGCCGAAGCGGTAGATCAGGTCGAGCCGCTCGAGTGGCTCGAATTCGCCTTCGTGAAGCAAGGTCTCAGCGCCCCGCGACCAAGGACCGAGCAGGGCGTGCATGACGCTGTTCGGGGAGCCGGCAGGAGCGGTGCACCAGACGGAGTCGCCGCGTCCCGCGTCGAGCCAGTGCTCGGACGCAACCCGCGCGGCGAACGCGGCCGCGTTCGTGTGCGCGACGAGATGTGGGCCACCGGACGTCCCCGCGCTGGTGAGCACGAAGGCGAGGTCGCGGGATGAGGAGTCGTGAGTAGAAGCCTTGTCGGGCGCGCCGAGGAGAAGCGGCTGCGCCTCGTCGACGTAGAGCACATGGGGACGATCGACCATTCGAACGACCTCGGTCTGCGCGACTCGCGCGGCGACGAGGAGCCGTGCGTCCGTGGTCGTCAGTCGATCCTCGAGCGTCGCCGCAGACATACTCACCGAGGCTGGGACGACCACTGCGCCCACCTTCAGGCAGGCGAGCACGACCTCGAGCCAGTCGATGGACGACCCGACCAGCACCAGGACGCGATCTCCGGGCCGGACTCCGCGTTCGCGCAGCAGCGAGCTCCAGCGTGCGCTTCGCTCGGCGAGCTGGAGAAAGGTCCGCGGCTCGATGACGCCGTCACTGCCGAGGACCATCACGGCTTGCCGCTTCGGGTCGTGGGCTAGCGCCTCCACGACGTCACGGGTGAAGTTGAACCGATCCGGGACCTGCCAGCGCCCATCCGCGATGGCGGGGTAGAGAGCGAGCTCGAGCGGCGACGAAGGCAGCTCTCGTTGCGCGCGGCGGCCGAGGCGAAGCTTTTTCACTGCGAAACCATTATCGACCCGAATCCCCCCAAAGCTAAAGCCCGGCCCCCTGATCGGGCGCAAGATCGAAATCCGCCAGCGCGGATTCCGATCGCGCGAACATCCCTGAGGCCGCCGCTGGCGCGGCTGCGCCTCGGCCGCGTGGTCGCGATTTCATGTCACGCACCTACCAGGCCGTGCTCGATGCCGAACGGCTCATCCGAAGGTAGCTGCTCGGGCAGCCGAAACCCTCCCGCCTCCTCGAGCGCTGCGATGCGCGACTGAATCGGTGGATGGGTGTTGAAGAGGCTCGAGAGCGCGAGGACCCCACGTCGGTCGGAGTCGAGACGGTCGGTCGGGCTCTCGACCCAGAGGTGCGCTGTTGATGCGTCCGCGTAGGAGATCGTCGTCGAGTCCCGCTCGAGCCGACGGAGCGCGAGCGCCATCGCCTCGGGGTCGTTCAACATCTCGGCCGCACCAGCGTCTGCGAGGAACTCGCGGCGGCGAGAGAGGCTCAGGCGCAGGAGCAGCGCCGCGTAGGGCGCAAGCAGGAAGCCGACGAGCGCGAGCACGATCACGATCACGCCACCTCTGCGGGAGCGTCCCCCGTACGCGAGCGAGCGGAAGCCGATGTCCGCGATCAGCGCGATCACGCCGGCGAAGACGAGCGCCATGGTCATCAGGTAGGTATCGCGGTTGCGGATGTGCGACACCTCGTGCGCGAGGACTGCCTCGAGCTCGCGCTGCGGCATGGTGGCGAGCAGCCCCGTCGTCACGCCGACGTAGCTCGTCTGGGGACGCAGGCCCGCGGCGAACGCGTTCGGCGCCGCGTCCTCGACGATCCGAACCTCCGGGGTCACCGGCAGGCCGGCTGCGATCGAGACGTTCTCTACGAGCCTGCGCAGGGGCTTGACGGCCTCGGGGGCGACTTCCTGCGCGCCGGTCAAGCGGGAGACCATGCTGCGCGAGCGGACGAGCGCGAAGATCCCGTACAGCGCCGCGCCGACGATGACGATCACGCCGAGCGAGATGTCGAAGGCAAACCCGATCAGCGCCGCGAGGACGAGGAGGAGCAGCACGAATCCGAAGACCACGATCGCGCTCCGCAAGCGGTTCGCCCGAATTTGCTCCTGGAGTGTCATCTCACTAGTAGCTTGATCGAAATTGCTGCGATCCGCCGCGAGCGCCGGGTTCAGGGATTTTGAGCGGACCGGAGTCCGCGCCCGCGGATTCCGTTCGTGCGCCAACTGGTTAGTCAGCCGAATGAAACCTGCGGTAGCGCAGTGTCTCCGTGGGCGGAGAAGAACTCGCGCGCCGGGAAGCCGAGGGGCGACGCGACGAGGAGCCACGGGAAGCTCTGGACTGCCGTGTTGAAGCGCATGACGGTCGCGTTGTAGTAACGGCGCGCAGCTGAGATCTTGTCCTCGGTGTCCGTCAGGTCCTCCTGGAGCTGCAGGAAGTTCTCCGACGCCTTGAGCTCGGGGTACGCCTCTGCCACCGCGAAAAGTCGCCCGATTGCAATCGTCAGGCCCTCGTTCGCGTCTGCCGCCGTCCCTGGTGTGCCGGCTTGTTGGAGCGCAGCGCGCGCGCGTGTGACTTCCTCGAAGACGCCGCGCTCATGAGCCGCGTACGCGCGTACGGTTTCGACCAGGTTCGGAATCAGGTCGGCGCGGCGCTGCAGCTGCACGTCGATGTTCGCCCAGCCTGTGTCGACTTCGTTTCGGAGCCGGACGAGGCGGTTGTAGCCGACGACGGCGAAGAGCGCGACGACAGCGACGACGCCGATCAGGATCCAGAGCCAAAGCACGCCACGCTGAGTCTACGGAGGCGACCAGCGGCCTCGGTGTGAGATGGAGCGCCTGGCCGCTACGGGGCCACTTTAGGGATGTTCGCGCGGTCTTGCGCACAATTAGGCGAGCGCTGCGGCGAGCGCATCGCGCCCGTTCTCGAGCACCGGCTCCCCGTGCGACACGAGAATGCGCCGGACCGGAAGCTCGAGCAGCGGCCGCAGTGAGGCGGCGAGCTCGGGATGACCGGTGTTGCCCGAGAGCCATGACTCCGGGCACATGCGCACGCCGCCGGTCCCGTCGCCGAGCAAGACGTCGCCGGGTACGAGCGCGCGGTGCTGCGGAATCCAGAAGACCACCTCGGTGCGGCGCGCCGACCGGAATGCCTGGATCCCGCCCGGCAGGCGGTCGCCGGGCCGAAACACGTCAGTGACCACGCCCGAGCGCCGCTCGACGGCCGCCCGCGAGGTGCTCGGAGCCCAGACCCGCGCCGAGTATCGCTCGACGAGCGCAGCCGTGCTGCGAGCGTGCCAAAAGACCGTGACGAGGACGTGTACGTGCGCGCCGACGCGTCGGACGTCTCGGTCGAGCGCACGCCAGAACCGCTCCGTGTCCCCGGGCGGCACGAGTGGGTCGACGAGGACCACGCCGTCGTCCGTCTCGCAGAACACGGACCCGACGTTCTCTCTCCACTCCTCGTGGTGCCCCGTCCAGCGCCACAACCCAGTCTCGATCTCTGTGACGTCCACGTCTCTACGGTAGACCGAACCGAACGCAGCCCCTTTACGTATCGTCGGAGCGAGCCATCAGGAGAGGAGAACTCCCATGACAGCCTTGCGCATTGCGCTGATTGCCGCCCTCGCCGTGTTCGCCCTTGCCACCGCGGGCTGCGGGTCCGACGACGACGAGGCGGTCGACGACACGACCACCTTGACCGAGACAACTGACACGACGACCGAAGCGGGTACCGCAAACGGCCTCAAGGGCACGGTTGGACCGGGCTTCGACATCAGCGTCGACCAGACCTCCGTCACAGCCGGCAGCTACGAGCTCGAGGTCGAGGACCTGTCCGACATCCACAACTTCCATCTCACGGGGCCGGGCGGAGTCGACGTGACCACGGACGTGGCCGCCGAGGGCACCGAAAGCTTCACGGTCGAGCTGGAGGCAGGAACCTACAACTTCGTCTGCGACCCGCACGCGGGACAGATGAGCGGAATCATCGAGGTCTCGGGCTAGGAGAGGCGAGTCAACGCATCGTTACGTTCGCGCCAGTCTGAGCGGAGCGGTGGAGCGCCTCGAGCGCCCGTGCCTGGCCGACGGCGTCCTCACGTCCGAGGAGGAGCGGCGCGTGTCCCCGGATCGCGTCACACAGATTTTCGAGCTCGAGCCGGTACGAGTCGGCCGGGTCGAGCTCGATGCGCTCGACCTCGTTGTCGCGCCGTACTTCGATCACGGGCGCTCGGCAGTGCCACGGGTCGTCCACGTAGAGCGAACCCTCCGTGCCGACCGCCTCGAGCTCGTCGCGCTCGGGAAGGGAGGTGCCGCAGTCGAAGTGGGCGACGACATCACCCGCGAAGCCCATGCTGCCCGCGAACACCCAGTCGGTGCCGGTCGGGCCGGTGTTCGCCCGGCCGAGCACGTCTCGGGGCTCGCCTGCGAGCAATCGCGATCCGCTCACGCAGTAGCAGCCGACGTCCATCAAGCTGCCCCCCTCGACATCGGTGCGCAGTCGGATGTTCTCCGTGTCGTAGAGGGAGTAGCTGAAGGAAGAGCGGACGAGCCGCAGCTCACCGATCGCTCCCCCACGCACGAGCTCGACGAGCCGGTTCGTCTGGGGGTTGTGCCGGTACATGAACGCCTCGCTGAGCAGCCGGCCGCCTCGCTCGGCCGCCTCGAAGGCCTCCTCGACTTGCTCGGGGTGGCGGCTCAGTGGCTTCTCGCAGAGCACATGCTTCCCGGCCTCGAGGGCCCGGATCGACCACTCGCAGTGCAGGGTGTTGGGGAGCGATATGTAGACGGCATCGATGGCGGGGTCCTCGAGGAGGGCGTCGTACGAGCTGTACGCACGCTCGATCTCCCACTCCCGTGCATACGCTTCCGCCCGGCGCTGCTCGCGACTCGCGACCGCGATCAGCTCGACCTTGTCGGATGCGTGGGCGGCCGGGATCACGAGCCGATTGATGTGAGCGGTGGAGAGAATGCCGAAGCGAACTACCTTCGACATCGTCCCCGCCAGCACCTCGGACCGGTCCGGATCCGTCATGGCTCCTTCGTCTCTCGAATGGCGGGGTACAGGGCGCGAAAGCGAGCGTAGCCCTCGTCGTAGACCGACGTCCACTCGGTGCGTGGCCCGACGGTCTCGCGTATCCGCACGCAAGCTTCGACCGCCTCAGCGGCGTCGGTGAAGACACCGCCGCCGACGCCGGCGAGCAGCGCCGCGCCGTAGGCCGAGCCTTCGTCGATCGTCGTTCGCTCAAGCGGAAGGTCGAGGACGGATGCGACGATCTCGAGCCACACCCTGCTCCGCGCCCCGCCGCCCGAAACGCGCCCGGCCGTCGGGTCTGCGCCCAGCTCTCGCAGGAGCTCGAGCGAGTCTCGCAGGCCGTACGCGACACCCTCGAGCACGGCGCGGACGAGCGAGCCGCGATCGTGGCGAAGCGAGAGGCCCGTAAAGGCGCCCCGGGCGTCAGGGTCTGCGTGTGGAGTCCGCTCGCCCTGGAGGTAGGGGAGGAACGTGAGGCCCTCCGCCCTTGGGCTCCGGCCCTCGGCCTCCGCCGTCAGCTGCTCGAAGGAGACTCCGGACGCGAGCGTGTCTCGGAACCAACGGAGGGAGCCTGCGGCGTTGAGCATCACTCCCATCGCCTCCCAGGTGTCGGGGACGGCGTGGCAGAACGCGTGGACCCGCGCCTGGGAGTCGTGGGCGTAGCTCGGGAGCGCGGCGAGGACGACCCCCGAGGTGCCGAGGACGACCGAGACCATGCCCTCGTCGATCACCCCGACGCCGAGTGCGCCCGCCTGCTGGTCGCCGGCGCCTGCAATCTCCGTGGATTCGTACACCGGCGGCAGCCAGTCGGGCGGAATCTCGAGCGCCGAGACGACCTCGTCGCTCCAGCGCCGGTGCGCGACGTCGAACAGAAGCGTGCCGGAGGCGTCAGCCGCATCGAGCGCCCACTCTCCGGTCAGGCGAAAGCGAACGTAGTCCTTCGGAAGCATGATCCGTCGGATGGCTCCATAGACGTCCGGCTCGTGCCGGCGTAGCCAGAGCAGCTTGGGCGCCGTGAAACCTGGAAGAGCCCTGTTCCCGGTAAGGGCGATCAGCCGCTCCAGGCCGATTCGCTCTTCGATCTCGGCGCACTCCGCGGCCGTGCGCTGGTCGTTCCAGAGGATCGCCGGACGAAGCACGCGGTCGCGCTCGTCGAGGCAGACGAGGCCGTGCATCTGCCCCGAGTAGCCGACGCGCTGCGTGTCGACACCGAGGCGGGCGAGGGCCGTTTCGCTCGCGCGCAACCAGTCCTCGGGATCCTGCTCCGACCAGCCGGGATGCGGCGTCCCGAGGGGATAACCCTCCTCCGCGGAGGCAATGACGTCGCCCTCCGGAGTGATCGCGATCGCTTTGACGCCTGTCGTGCCGACGTCCAGGCCTACGAGTGTCCTCACTCGCCGCCGAGTGCCCCGTAGACGAGCTCGTACGCGCGCACCGCGTCTTTGCGCATCTGCGCCTCGCGCAGTGCCGCATCGTCGATTCGGCCGGCGACCGAATCGATGAACCGCCAGTGCAGGACGCTGCGCCGAACGGCCGCCACCGGATCCTCCGTGTACGGGTACAGGTCGAAGCCGAGCCTCTCGCCGTTCTCGCCGTAGCCGGCCCGGCGGAGCTCCACGGCCAGCTCGAGGGTCTCCATGAACGCGGTCGCACCGACCATGTTGTCGTCGTCGAAGGTGCCCCAGCCCGAGTTTGCATGCTGGTGTCCGAGCACCCCCTCTGCCGCCAAGAGCGCGGCGTACTCACCCAGGTTCTCGCCGTTCATGATCAGGTGCTGCCAGTCCATGTTGACCTTCACGTTGGTGAGACCCTGAGCACGGAGTGAGTGGATCACATGCAGTGTCATCCCGATGTTCCGCATCAGGATCTTCATCGCCGGCTCGGAGTTCTTGTGCTCGAGAAAGAGCGAGATCCCATGGTCTCGACACCGCTCGGCCGCCTGGCCGATGCCGTCCACGAGCCACGCCCACGACTCGGCGTACGGCGTCTGGAACGGGTAGTTGTAGCCCTCGATCCCCGGCCAGATGATGAAGTGGGAACCGAGCTCGCCTGAGAAGTCGATCGCTTCGAGCGTCCGCCTCACGGCCTCGTCGCGCGTGGCGGGGTCCGGCGAGACAAGTCCGCCCTTGCCGAATCGCGGGTCGAGATGAAGACCGGTTGCGATGCAGTAGATGTCGTGGCTGTCGAGCGCACGTCGTACGTCGTCGAGGTTCTCGGCGTTCAGCTCCTGCGGGTAGTGGAACTCGTAGCCGTCGATCAGGTCTCCGAGCCCTTCGACGGCTCGTCGAACGCGGTCGGCGGTCGTCTCGTCGGCCCTTTGCGGCTGGTAGCCGCCAGGCACGAAGCGGGTGACCATCGACCCGAACGCCCAGATTCCAAGTGAGGTCTTCATGTCGGTCCCTCCCCGCCCGTAAGCGCGTCAGTTCGCCTCCTCTATCAGCCACCGGTTGCTCTTTTCTCGGTGACTCGACTATTCTCGCGCCATGTTGATCGAGCGGCGGTTTGTGACGTCGCGTCTGAGGGTTTCGTTCGTCCGATCGAGGCTCGTGCACATGCATTCGAGAGAAGGAGAGGTTTGGATGGTGCGTCATCGCTCTGGAAGCAAAACGCGAAGCCCTCTGTGGTTTCTCGTGGTCGCGGTCGTCGCGGCCCTGGCGCTGGTCGCAGCGGGATGCGGCAGCGACGACGACGAGGCAAGCGGGACCGACACCACTGCGACGGGCGGGACCGACACCACTGCGACGGGATCGTGCGACGGAAGCATCTGGGTGCTGCTCCCCGATAGCGCAAGCTCTCCGCGCTGGGAGACGGATGACCGGAAGTATTTCGACGAAGCCTTCAACGACGCGGATGTCGAGCACACCATCGTCAACGCCGAGGGTGATGCGACGACGCAGCAGTCCCAGGCCGAGCAGGCAATCGCGGACGGCGCGAAGGTGATCGTGATGACCAGCATCGACACCGGCTCGGGCGCCGCGATCGTCGATCAGGCGAAAGAGGCCGGCGTCGAGGTGATCGAGTACGACCGCTTCAACACGGGTGGCTCGGGCGGAGCCGCCTACGTCAGCTTCGACAACGTCCAGGTCGGCCGGAAGATGGCCGAAGCGCTCGAGCCGGCGATCGACGACCTGGGTGTCGACAAGCCGGCCGTCGTGATGCTGAACGGCGGTGAGGAGGACAACAACTCCTTCCAGTTCCGGGCCGGCTACGCGGAGACCGTCGAAGCGCGGGTGGACGCCGACGAATGGACGCTCGCCGCTGATCAGCACGTGCCCGGCTGGGGCGCCAACGGTGAGGGACAGACGATCATGGAGCAGGTCCTTACCGACGCCGGGAACGAGGTGAACGGTGTGTTTGCCGCCAACGACAACCTCGCGCAGCAGGCGATCAACGCTCTCGAGGCCGCCGGTGTCGGGACGATTCCTGTGAGTGGCCAGGACGCGAGTGCCGCCGGCATGCAGAACATCGCTCTCGGCAAGCAGACCGTGAGCGTGTACAAGCCGATCCAGGACGAGGCGAAGGTTGCGGCGGACGTCGCGGTCGCACTCTGTTCGGGCGACGACTTCCAGCAGGTGGCGACCGACTACGCGTCCGACCTCGACTCAGGCGGCGCGAGCGTGTCGATCATCGGGATCGATGCAGCGACAGGTGAAGCCACCGAATCGGCCGAAGGCGACGGAGTTGTCCCATACGTCGCACTCGTGCCGATCGGCGTGACTGTCGACAACATGGCAGACACGGTGGTCGCCGACGGATTCCGCACGATCGAGGAGATCTGCACCGGCGACACGGCAGACACGGACTTCTGCCAGGAGAACAGCTGAGGACCGATGCCGGGTACAGCGGGGGCGCCTTGCGCGCCCCCGCTGTCTGTCTCCGGGGAGACCATGGAAGGCTCTGACACGCCACTGCTCGAATGCCGGGGCGTCTCGAAGGCGTTCGGCGCGGTTCAGGCCCTGTACGAAGTCGACTTCGATGTTCGTCGCGGCGAGGTCATGGCGTTGGTCGGGGACAACGGGGCCGGAAAGTCGACCCTGATCAAGAGCGTCGTCGGAATTCACCCGCTCGACGCGGGAGACGTGCGGTTCGAGGGCAGGCCCGTCGTGATCCACAGCCCGCGCGACGCCGCCCAGCTCGGCATCGAGGTCGTATACCAGGATCTCGCGCTCGCGGACAACCTCGATGTCGTGGCCAACATGTTCCTCGGCCGGGAGCGCATCCGCCACCTCGTCGTCCTCGACGAGTCGAGCATGGAGCGGGCCTCCCGCGAGGCGCTTGACAGCCTTTCCGTGACGACGCTCAAGTCGGTTCGCCAACGTGTCGCTGGCCTGTCCGGAGGCCAGCGACAGGCGGTGGCGGTCGCGAAGTCGGTGATGTGGGACTCGAAGCTCGTCATTCTGGACGAGCCCACTGCAGCCCTCGGCGTCGCGCAGACCCGTCAGGTGCTGGATCTCGTTCGCCGGTTGGCCGAGAAAGACCTCGGGGTGGTGATCATCTCCCACAACCTGCACGACGTGTTCGAGGTCGCCGACCGGATCACTGTACTCCGCCTCGGGCAACGGGTGGCGACGCTCGAGAGCTCGAAGACGACTCAGCAGGAGGTGGTGCACGCGATCACCTCGGGAACGCTCAGCCAAGTGCCGGGCATGGCCGACGCGGGAGCGATCCAAGCATGACGACCGGCGAAGCTCTCCCTCCTGCGGTCGCGCCCAGGAGCGACGAGCCCTCGTCGGAGACGCTGTCCGGCTATCTCCAACTCTGGTGGCAGGGAGTCAAATACGGCGAGCTGGGATCGCTCCCGATCATCTTCGGCCTCATGGTGATCGTGGTGATCTTCGGCGTCCTCGACGACACCTTCCTCACCGAGCGCAACTTCACGAATTTGCTCCTGCAGATGGCCGCGATCGCCACGATCGCCATCGGCGTCGTGTTCGTGCTCTTGATCGGCGAGATCGACCTGTCGGTGGCGTACGTGAGCGCAGTTGGCGGTGTCGTGATGACGCTTCTCCTCCGACCCGAGAACCCAGGCTGGCCGTGGTGGCTCGCGATCGCCGCCGCGCTTCTCTGCACGACGGCGATCGGCTTCGTGCAAGCGCTGATCATCACCAAAGCTGGTGTCCCGTCCTTCGTCGTCACGCTGGCGGGGCTTCTCATCTGGTCCGGCGTCGTCTTGATCCTCACCACCCAGGCGTCCGACGTGGGAACGATCCGGATCCAGGACGGGACGATCATCGACATCGCCAACGGCTTCCTGAGCGACATCCAGGGCTGGATCGTCGGAGCAATCCTCGTAGCGGCCTTTGCCTTCGCGCAGGTGCAGGGCACGCGCTCGCGCCGCGCCGGCGGGCTGAATGCGAAGCCGGTCGTGATCACCGTCCTCCAGGTTCTCGGGCTCGCCGTAGTGACGTTCGCCGCGGTCTGGTACGCCAACAAGGACCGCGGCGTACCTCAGGTGATCCTGCTTCTAGGAATCCTGCTTGTCTTCTGGTCGTTCATCGCGACCCGAACACGCTTCGGTCGCCACGTCTTCTCAGTTGGCGGCAGCGCCGAAGCGTCGCGTCGCGCCGGCATCGACGTCGACCGGGTTCGCATCTCGGTCTTCATGATCAGCGGCTTGCTGGCGGGAGTCGGAGGGATCGTGCTGGCGTCCCGGCTCCGCTCCGTTGCGACGAATACCGGTGGAGGGAACCTGCTGCTCCTCGTTATCGCGGCCGCGGTGATCGGCGGCACAAGCCTCTTCGGGGGCGTCGGCCGTGTCGCGTCCGCGCTCTACGGAGCCCTCGTCATCGCGTCGATTCAGAACGGAATGGATCTGCTCGGTCTCGCCTCGGGCACGAAGTTCGTGATCACCGGTCTCGTCCTGCTAGGTGCCGTCCTCATCGATGCGGCTGCAAGGCGACGTCGCGTGGCTCGCGGTGTCGCCTGAGTGATGCGAGCAGCCGGCCCGATACGGCTGGCGGGAGCCCTTCTCGCAACGGGCGCGCTCACAACCGCATGCTCGTCGCGTTCGGAGGACGAGACGCGGGTCGTCGTGAGGCACCGGTTCCACGCAGACCGGGCCTGACGGTCCGATCGCCGTATTGAGGGCTGGCCGGCCCATGTGTCAGCTCGTCGGGTTGACAGTCGGCACCGGGTGGGGGTAGCCGTACTTGACGATCCGCTGCTCCGCTGGGCTCGAAGCAGCCGGCTGACCCTTGACTGGCCTCCGCCGCGTCGGGATGCCTCGACCCGAGTAGCATGACCGCTTGATGGGCGCGGCCGTCGTCGACGCTGCCAGACCGACGCTTCGAATCCGAGGCACGTCCTATCCGGTGCTGCTGCCAACGCTGCGGGACCCCCGCCTTCACCTCGCAGCCGTGATCGTGTCGTTGCAGGTGGTCGGACAGGTGGCTTTCGACTTCCGCCTCTCCATTGCCCAGATCCTTGTTGCGCTGCTCGTGAGCGCGGTGCTCGAGGTCGGAATCACGTTCAAGCGCCAGCGGGTGATCATGTGGCCCGCTAGCGCGCTTCTGACCGGGAACGGGGTCGCCTTCATCCTCCGCGTACCGGGTACCGAGCACGGGGACTGGTGGACCCTGCGCGGTTGGTGGATCTTCGCGGGCGCAGCGGCCGTAGCGCTCCTGTCCAAGTACGTGATCCGTTTCAGAGGCCGGCACGTCTTCAATCCTTCGAACTTCGGTCTCGTCCTCTGCTTCGTGCTGTTGGGGCCGGAGCTCGCCGACCCGCTCGAGTTCTGGTGGGGGCCGATGTCGCCCTGGATGGTGCTCGCGCTTGCGATCATCATCGTCGGCGGGCTGGCGATCCTCTCGCGCCTACGCCTACTCGAGATCGCCGTCGGCTTCTGGCTCGCGTTCGCCACTGGCATTGCCGTGCTGGCGGCCAGCGGTCACGAGATGACGGCCCGCTGGCACCTCGGCCCGATCTCGGGCTGGGACTTCTGGCAGGTGCTCGTGTTCTCGCCCGAGATCCTCGTCTTCCTCTTCTTCATGATCAGCGACCCGAAGACGATTCCGGAGGGGCGTCTCGGCCGGCGGGCGTACGCGGTCGGGATCGCTCTCCTCGCCGTGCTGCTGATCGCGCCCCAGACGACGGAATTCGCGACGAAGGTGGCCGTACTCGCGGCCCTCGCGCTTGTCTGCGCGGGGCGCCCGCTGGTCGACATCCTCCGGTCCTGGGCCGAGCGCTCCCCCGACAGCTTCCCGGCGCGAGCAACCGACGCCATCCGTGGCGATGGCCTCCGCCCCAGAGGCTTCGCCGTCGGCGCCCTGGCCATGGCGGGCGCGGCCGGATTCGTGGGGCTCGTAATCCTGGGCGGTAATCCCGCCCGCCCGAGTGCTGCGGCAGCGAGCGGCCCCGCAGCCAGGACCGATGGTCTCCCAGACGTGACGGTCATGCCGTCAGTGGGGGTCGCGTCGCAGATCGACCAGCGCACCGCGCTGCAAATCGCAAGCGATCTCGTGACTGACCTCCGAATCGAAGCAGAGGCCATGATCGGGCGCGATCTCGAGCGTGCGAGCGTGGGTGCAGGCAGCGATCGGCTCGCCGCATTGTGGCACCGAATCGACTCCGCCGGAACGGACGTCGTCGTCCCTGAGTACCACGTCGAGCGTATGCGCGTCACCCTCGAGGTCGGCGAAGGACAGGGGCCGCCGCTCGTCGTCGCCACCCTCGAGGGGACGATCGAGCTCGCGACGTACACGGGAACGCCCGCGGCCTTCCGGCACCGCAAGGGCCCCGCATACTTCGAGCAGACGCTCGAGCTCGCTCTCCAAAAGGGCCGTTACCTGATCGTCGGCTCGCGAGGAAAAACGCCCAGTGGGCTCGTCGCGCCGGTCGTCGAGCCAGCGAGCCCGCCCCCCGGCTCCGCGCTCTCCGGTGTTCAGCTGGCCGACGTCGCCAAGCAGGTCGGGCTCGACTTTCGGCAGGGCGCCTTCCGCTTCCGAACCTCACGCGACCCGATTGCGATGATGGGCGGCGGGCTCTGTTGGATCGACTATGACGACGACGGGTGGCTCGACCTGTTCGTCGTGAACTCGTATTCGATCGCGGTCGACGTCGCGAACTGGAAGAAACAGGGGGGCCTTCCGCGCAGCGCACTGTTCCACAACGAAAGGGGCAAGTTCGTCGACGTGAGTCGCGGATCGGGTGCCGACCTCGCCGTCAGGGGAAGCGGGTGCGTCGCCGCCGACCTCGACCGAGACGGCCGTACGGATCTCTATGTCACGGCCGCCGGGGAGGACGCCCTACTGTGGAACAAAGGGAATGGAACGTTCGTCGAGGGCGCTCGAAGGGCAGGGATCGACACGTACGGCTGGCACGCCGGTGCCGCGGTCGGTGATGTCAACGGCGATGGGGCGCCTGACCTCTTTGTAGCGGGTTACGCCGATCTCAACGCCTCGGTTGCGAGCGGTGGGCAGTTCCCGACGAGCTACGCCGCCGTTCGTGACCGCCTCTACCTCAACATGGGCTCGGACACGCAAGGGCAGACGAGATTCCGCGAGGTCGGGCTACAGGCTGGGATCGAGAAGACTCGGGTCGACCACGGCCTCGGTGTCGTGTTCACCGACGTCGACGGTGACCGCAGGGTCGACGTGTACGTCGCCAACGACATGGACCCGAACCGGCTCTACATGAACGTTCCTTGGCCCGGCGGGGCGCAGGCGGATCCGGCTGGCCTCGGCTTCCGGCTAGAGGAGCGCGGACACGACGAGGGCGTCGCCGATCCGAACGCCGGGATGGGGATCGCGTCTGCCGACTACAACGCTGACGGGCGTCCCGACCTCGTCGTGACCAACTCCCACAGGCAGCTGCACGCCGTGTACGTGAGCGAACGGCGGGGGAAGAGCAAGCGCTCGTTCGCAGACGGGCGTCCGAGCTTCGCGCCGGCCTTCGATACGAGATTCGCCGGTTGGGGTGTGTCGTGGGTGGATCTCGATCTCGACGGGAATCTCGACCTCGTCCTCGCCAACGGCGGCATTCCCGTCAAGGACCTGGCGATGGACGCTGAGCCGGTCCAGGTGCTCGAGAATCTTGCGACATTAGGGCGGCCAGGGCACGTCGTGGACGTCAGCGGCGCAGTAGGACTCGGAGATGGCCCGCGCGTGATCGGTCGCGGCCTCGCGGCGGCCGACTACGACAACGACGGAGACGTCGACGTCGCGCTCAACTCGATCGGCGGACCTCTCGTGCTGCTGCGGAATACCGGAGCGACGGGCCACTGGCTCGAGGTCGAGCTCGACCGGTTCGCTCCCGGCGCAAAGATCACGGCCGTGCTGGCCGACGGACGCCGGCTCGTTCGTGAGGTGCATGCGGGCGGTAGCTATCTCTCTTCGGAGGATCCTCGCGTGCACTTCGGCCTCGGAAACACGACAAAAGTGAGCGTGCTCCTCGTTCGACGGGCGGATGGGAGCACAACCCGCCTTGCGAACATCGCCGCAGACCAAGTCATCGCCGTCGAGCCGTAACAGACCGGAGCGCGCGCAGAGGCGTTTTGAGCTCAATCAGACCGTGGCGTCGTCGAAGAACGGCTCCCCGGCTGTGCGTAGCGGCGGCACGCGTCGAGGTCGAGCTCCGCGCCGATCCCGGGCCGTTGGGCAGCGTGACGCAGCCCTCTGCGTCACGCTGCTGTCGAGCGTGACAAGCTCGTCAGAGAAGTTCACCGACGCGGCGTACCACTCGAACGCGAGGAAGTTCGGGATCGACGCGCAGACATCCGTCGAGGCGAGTGTGCCGATCGGCCCGGCGGAGCGACTCCCTCTCCGAGGGCGGAGCTTGCCGAGAAGGCGCGCGAGGACGCGGCAGAGCGACTGGCGACGTACAGACTGGCAGGCTCATGGATGCACCTCCTTTCCGTCTGCCTTCGAGGTGAGGGGTAGCGGCTCGATCATCCCGTTCGCAATCCGCCAGCCGGCGAGCTCTCCCGTGCGCAGGGTGTAGATCAGATACGGGCGCCCGTCCCAGAGCCCGATGTTCTCGACGTCTGTGCGCGACGGTCGCGGGGCGGAGAAAAGGTGGGAATGGAACACGGCGAGCTCGTACCCCTCGTCCTCCAGGAACCACGTCTCGGGATCGACGTCGAGCTCGAAGCGGTAGGGCGACGCAGCCGCGTTACGACCGGGGACGTAGCGCTCCGCGACGCCGGCGCGGAAGGCCACGAGCCCGCAGGCCTCGTTCGGGGATTCTGCCCGCGCGTGCTCGGCGAGCTCCGCCCGGACCTCCGTAGGCACTACCACCAGACCGATCTCTCCATCGCGGCGCCGACGTCCTGCGACTCCCAGAAGTCGGCGGAAAGGTACTTCCAGCCGCCGTCTGCCAGCACGCAGACGACGACGCCTTCGTCCAGCTCGTCGGCGATTCGCAGGGTCGCGTGGATCACGGCTCCGGAGGAGATTCCCGCGAAAATCCCCTCGCGTTCGAGGAGCAGGCGCAGCCCGCGGATGGACTCCTCGTTGGTGACGAGCAGCTTGCGGTCGAGCTTGGAGACGTCGAGGATCGGGGGCACGTAGCCGTCGGCGAGGGAGCGCAGACCCATCACCTCGTCTCCGGGAAGCGGCTCGGCCGCAGCGACGACGAGGTCGGGGAACGACTCGCGAAGACGCGCGCCGGCGCCCATCAGCGTCCCCCCGGTGCCGAGCCCGGCCACGAGAACGTCGACGCGGTCGAAAGCGGTGGCGATCTCCGCGCCCGTGCCTTCGTAATGCGCGCGCGGGTTCGCCTCGTTTGCGTACTGGAACGGCATGAAGAACGAGGGGTCGGCTTCTGCGAGCTCCAAGGCGAGCCGCACGGCTCCATTCGAGCCCTCCTCGCCGGGCGAGTCGACGATCTCGGCGCCGTACAGCCGCAGAACACGCCTGCGCTCCTCGGTCACGTTCGCGGGCATGACGCATGTAAGCGGGTAGCCCCGAAGCTTCGCGACGAGGGCGAGCGAGATGCCGGTGTTCCCGCTGGTCGGCTCGAGCAGAGGACGCCCGGGCTCCAGCTCCCCCGCGTCTTCGGCGGCCTCGATCATCGCCTTCGCTACCCGATCCTTGATCGAGCCGGTCGGATTCTGGCCCTCGAGCTTGGCGTACAGCCGGACGGCGGGCTTCGGCGAGAGTCGGGGAAGCTCGACGAGCGGCGTCGAGCCGATCAGGTCGAGCAGCGAGGGAGCGAGCGCGTTAGACACCGCCGGCCATCGCCGGCAGGAGAATCACGGTCTCGCCGTCGTCGACCGGTGTGTCGAGGCCGTCGAGCGTGCGGATGTCCTCGCCGCCCAGGTACACGTTCACGAACGACGCAAGCTCGCCGTCTGCATAGAGCTGGCCCGCGAGTGGGGGATAGCGCTCGACCAGATCGTCGATCACCGCGCCCACGGTGTCGCCGCGCGCCTCGAGCTCGCGGAGCCCGCCGACATCTGCCCGTAGCATCGGAGGAATGCGGACCGCCGCCATCAGTGGTCTCTCGGAGAGACCACTAGCTGCGGCCCACCGGAGCGCTGCAGAACTCAACGTAGTCCACGTACTCCGTGATCGTTGGACTGTCGCCGCAGACAGGGCAGTACGGGTCGCGTCGCACGTTCACCTCCTCGAGCGTCGTTCCGAGGGCATCGAACAGGAGCAGCCGCCCAGCGAGCGAGTCGCCTCGCTCGAGGATCAGCTTGAGCGTCTCGTTCGCCTGCAGCGATCCGATGATCCCAGGCAAGACGCCGAGCACGCCGCCCTCGGCGCAGCTGGGCGCGAGCTCGGGAGGCGGAGGCTGCGGGAAGAGGCAGCGGTAGCAGGGCCCGTTCCCCGGTGAGAAGACCGTAGCCTGACCTTCGAAGCGGAAGATCGAGCCGTGAACGACCGGGATCCCGTGCCAGACCGAGGCGTCGTTGACCAGGTAGCGCGTCGGGAAGTTGTCCGCGCCGTCCACGATGACGTCCCAGCCCTCGCCGAGGATGCGATCGATGTTCTCGGAGGTCAAACGTTCCTCGAAGGGCTTGACGGAAACGTCGGGGTTCAGCGCCTCGATCGTGCGCTTGGCCGAGAGCACCTTCGGCTCGCCGAGGCTGTCGGTCGAATGGACGATCTGGCGCTGTAGGTTCGACTCGTCGACGACATCGGCGTCCACGATCCCGAGCGTCCCGACGCCGGCTGCGGCGAGATAGAGCGAAGCGGGTGAGCCGAGACCTCCGGCCCCGACGAGGAGCACACGCGCGTCCAGAAGGCGCTGTTGTCCCTCCTCTCCGACCTCCGGTATCAGCAGATGCCGGCTGTAGCGGGCGCGCTGCTCGGACGAGAGCACGCGCGGCATCGCCACCTCGAACCCGTTTCGCTTCCAATCGGTGAAGCCGCCGGCGAGGTTGACGACATCCTCGTAGCCGAGCTCCGCGAGCGACTTTGCCGCGAATGCGGACCGCGAGCCGGCGGAGCAGTAAACGACGAGGGGGCGGGTCTTGTCGGGAACGAGGCCTTCGATCTGCTGCTCGAGCCGGCCACGGGTGACGTAGACGGCGTCGGGGATGTGGCCTTCCTCCCATTCGTCCGGCTCGCGGACATCGACGAAGAGCGGTGGAGGCGAAGAATTGCGCAGGTCCTGCGCGGCTGTGGAGGAGATCTCGTCGATCTCCTCCTTCACTCGCGCGAGTAGCTCCCGGTAGCTCGCCATTACTTTCCGAACTATAGCGATATGGAATCCGGCTCCAGCGAGACTCGGGTAGCGCGTTGCGCCCGGCTATCGTCGTCTCGTGAGCGCGCGGCGCCGAGTGTTTCTCCTCGTTGGGCTCGCCGCCGCCGCTGCAATCGCCGTCGTCGCTGCTGCGGTGATCTCCTCGGGTGACGGCTCGGCGACGACGACAGTCGCCGTGGCCAAGCCCCGCCCGGGCCGGCCACCGCTCTCGTTCGCGCTCGGGTTTCGCGACGACGAGGAGGCGCGGGACCTTGACCGCGGCGCAACGCTTTATCGGAGGGGAGAGCTGCACGGCGCGGCGGCGTTCTTCGCGAGGCACGACTCGCTCGAGGCCAAGGTGGGATCGGCGTTCGTGACCTGGCCCGCGGGCACGCTCGACCGCGTCGAGCAGCTCGCGAAACTGTATCCGGAGAGCGCTGCCATCCACTTCCACCTCGGGCTCGCGCGTTTGTGGGCGCGAACCGGGGATCCGGTGTCCGCCTGGCGGGCGGCGATCGAGGCCGAGCCCGATACGCCGTACGCGGTGCTCGCCGGCAACCTCCTCCATCCCCGGCTACCGCGCGGACTGCCCGCATTCATTCCGTCGTTCGCCGCTTCGGTTGAGGTAATCCAGCTCGCGCCCGAACGACAGCTCGAGGCGCTGCGAACGCGTGCCGAGCGAGGCGGTGCCGGCGAGCTTCTCCTCTACGGAGTCGGCTTACAACGGGTCGGACGGCCTGTTTCGGCGGCGCAGGTCTTCGAGCGCGCGGCTCGGAGTGCTGCCGAGAGCGCCGAGGCGCAGGTCGCCGCGGCGGTGGGGCAGTTCGACAAGGACGCGCCCGAGCGCGCTTTCGGTCGCCTCGGCCCCCTTGCTCGGAGGTTCCCGAACGAGCCGACGGTTCGTTTCCATCTCGGCGTGCTGCTTTTGTGGACAGGACGCGTGGATGCCGCAGCGCGGCAGTTTCGCCTCGCGACGCGGACGCGGCCGGATTCGCCGCTCGCACGCGAGGCAGCCCGCTACCTCGAGACCATCCGCAAGGCCAGGTCGTGAAAGCGGGTGACGGTTACCGTGCCTACTAGTACTAGTAGCGGGCGGTTTTGACGCCGGCCGCACGTGTAACTACGGTGTGACGCTGACGAGCAAGGGGGGCGAGTTGGCCGCAGGGAAACCGGAGGGCACGGCGATTCGAGCACCGGTCGAGGACGTCCTTGCGACCGACGAAGCTCAGCGCCTGCTCGAGACCGGGCTCCAGACCGGCCGCCTCGATGCGGACGAGGTCGCCCTCGCGCTCGACGAGCTCGATCTCGAGCCGAGCCAGCTCGACGAGTTCTACGCCGCGCTCGACGAGGCGCAGATCACGGTGGTTCACGCGCAGGAAGCGGTCGAGACCGCGTCCGAGGCGGACGTCGAGATCACGACCGATGCGCTTCAGCTCTTCTTGAAGGACATCGGACGCGTTCCACTCCTGACCGCCGCACAGGAAGTCGGGCTCGCAAAGCGCATCGAGCGCGGCGACCACAGCGCTAAGCAGGCGATGGTGGAGGCCAACCTTCGGCTCGTCGTCTCGATCGCCAAGCGCTATCGAAATCAGGGTCTACCGTTCCTCGACCTGATCCAGGAGGGAACGATCGGCCTCGTGCGTGCTGCCGAGAAGTTCGACCATCGCAAAGGGTTCAAGTTCTCGACCTACGCGACGTGGTGGATCCGCCAGGCGGTCGCGCGCGCGATCGCGGATAAGGGCCGCACGATCCGGATGCCCGTGCATGTCGTCGAGAAGCTCAACCGGATCCTCCGCGCCGAGCGGAAGCTGCGCGCGGAGCGCTTGATCGAGTCGACCTCCTCGGGATCGATGCCGGTGACCTCGGCGATCTCCT
>Ga0183260_10000786_pt1 | contig 26956 bp, 26 predicted proteins | sample AntDrymUQ4972206_2_FD_129768 | JGI IMG/M metagenome (GOLD analysis project Ga0183260, IMG submission 129768) | Polar desert sand microbial communities from Dry Valleys, Antarctica - metaG UQ497 (22.06) (version 2) (version 2) | ecosystem: Environmental > Terrestrial > Soil > Desert | place... | reverse complement strand
CAATCATCTCGTTGAGCCGGCGCACTCCCTGAACACTCGGGTCATTGCTCGATGCGTCGATGACAGCTCCGTCCCGCACCACGTTGTCAGCAACGATAACCGTACCCGGGCGGGAGAGCTCCAACGCCCACGTAAAGTAATGCGGCATGTTGGCCTTGTCCGCGTCTATGAAGACGAGGTCAAACGGACCGCGACCTTCGCCGGCGAGCAATGGCAGTGTGTCGAGTGCCAGCCCCACTCGCACGTCAACAAGATCGCCGAGACCGGCCCGCGCGATGTTCGCGACGGCGACTTCAGCATGCTTTGGATCTGATTCAAGGGTTACGAGCCGGCCTCCGGGGGGGAGCGCGCGCGCCATCCAGATCGTGCTGTAGCCTCCGAGCGTACCGATCTCGAGAATCGTGCGCGCTCCGCTGATCCGCACCAGCAGATGCAGCAGCTTGCCCTGGTTTGGTGCCACACTGATGGCCGGCAGGCCGGCAGCGGTACTCTCGGCGAGTGCCGCGTCAAGAGCATCGTCCTTCGGCACGAACATGTCGGTGATGTAGCGGTCGACCGCTGTCCACAGCTCTTCAGTCATATCCGGCGGGGTCATCTCCTGGTTTCGCCACTCTCCGCGAGAGCGATTTTTTTTGTAACGTGCAGCGCGTTGAGCGTCGCCGCTCCGCGAATCGTGTTGTCGAACATGCACCAGACAGCACACCCCGCGCGAGCATACGCTCTGAGGCGAAACGCGAGCCCGTCCAGATATGATGTGGTATAGGCGGAATAATAAATCTGGGGCGACCCGTGCAGCCTGTAGTAGACCTTTCCCGGCGTGCCCCCGGGTTCGGCTGCAACAGGAATGACCGCGGGATCCGCTGCGACGCGGCCAACCCGAAGCCTTTGCAACAGGCGATTGGCATCGAGCGTGAACCAGCTCGAGTGCCGCGGCTCGACAAAAATGTCACAGCAGTGCCTGTGATTCAGCGAACAAAAAAACCTTTCCGCGACAGAGCCGTCGAACTCCAGGCTTGGCGGAAGCTGGACCAGAAGACATCCAAGGCGCCGCCCAAGGCCGCCGACCTCGGAAAGGAACGAATCCACGAGGCCTTCGACATCTGTCAGTCGCTTCTCATGCGTTATCGTCTTCGGGAGCTTTACCGCGAACCGGAAACTCCCGGGCACGCTCTCGGCCCAGCGCTCGTAAGTCGAAGCCCGATGCGTGCGATGAAAGGACGAATTGATCTCGACACCGCGGAACATGCCCGCGTATCGCTGCAGATGCGTGCCCTCAACGGGGAATTCGTTTTGTGCGTCACGCGCCAGACTCCCGCCTGCGCAGCCGATGTACAGATTCTCGGGTCCGTCGTGCCCGTTGAGACCAGACAATTGATTCCCTTCAGATGCGGTAGCGCGGGCCCACTGGCGCGCGGCGAGTCCCTGTCTTAGTGACGACCGGGGTGCCCTCGCGTAAGGGGAAAGCAGCAGCGTGCCCGCTGCCTGTCGCAGCCAACGGATTTCATCGTCGCTCGCCGGACGCGCCGGTCACTCGCCATATCACGTTGCCAACATCGTCCGCAACAAGCAACGCGCCTTTCTTGTCGACCGCTACACCGACCGGCCTCCCCATCGCGTCGCCGTTCTCTTTCACGAAACCCGTCAAAACATCGATCGGCTCGCCAGCGGGAACACCGCCTGAAAAAGGGACAAAAATCACCTTGTATCCGCTGAGCGGTTTGCGATTCCACGATCCGTGCTGCCCGACGAACATTCCACGATTGAACCGCGCCGGGAGTGACGTCGTCGCACCCGACCAGGCCAGGCCAAGAGAAGCAGTATGCGGACCGAGTGCGTAGTCGGGAACAATGGCGCGCGCGACGAGATCAGGTCGGGCCGGCTTGACCCGGCGATCGATGTGTTGGCCGAAATAACTGTACGGCCAGCCATAGAATCCACCGTCGCGAACCGAGGTCATGTAGTCAGGTACGAGGTCGCTGCCGAGCTCGTCGCGTTCGTTCACGGCCGTCCACAAAGCGCCACTCTCCGGCTCCCACGCCAGTCCAACGGGATTGCGCAGCCCTGAGGCGAACACGCGATGGGTACCCGTTGCCGGATTCACCTCCCATATCGCCGCGCGTCCCGACTCTTTCTCGATCCCGTTCTCTGCCGCGTTGCTGTTGGAGCCGATTGCCGCGTACAATCTCGACCCGTCTGCACTGGCGATGATGTTTTTGGTCCAATGATGGTTCAGTCGCCCCGCAGGAAGGTCGATGACTTTGCTGCCCGGAGTCGTGATCTGCGTTTGGCCGTTCGCATAGGGGAATCGCACGATCGCGTCGCTGTTCGCCACATAGAAATTCTCGCCCGTCAGCGTCATACCGAAGGGCGAATTGAGCCCGGAAAGAAACACGAATCGCGTCTCGGCGGCCCCGTCCCCGTCAGTGTCGCGCAGAAGGGTGATGCGGTTGGCGCTTGGAACGGCGCCACCAGCCTTCTTCTGGAAATACTTGAAGAACCAGCCTCTGATCCCCTTGGCATCGTCGGGTCTCGGCGGGGCATTGGTCTCAGCGACGAGCACGTCGCCGTTTGGAAGCACGTAAAGCCAGCGGGGATGATTCAGCCCGCGGGCGAACGCGTTCACTCTCGCTCCCGGTGCCGCCGCCGGACCGGCCGGGCCACGCCAACCTTTCGCTGTCACCACGTTGACCAGTGGAATCAGCGATTCGCTAGGCGGGGGAAGAGCGGGATTGGGGCCGGTGCCTGCAGCGACGGGTAACTGTGCTGGCGCGCCGCAGCCAAGCACCGCCACTAAACCAACCGCGAGAGCAACGTCAATTCGCATCAGCAACTTCGGATTCCCCAGCCGTCAGCGCCCGGTGCGTCCGTTGCCGGAGATCTTCGGCTCCGCCGGAGTGAACACATCGACCGCCAAGGTGAATGTGCGATGTTCTTCGGGCCGCAGCGCGCCAACGCCTACAAGCTGCCGCACGATTTCCTCGCCGCGGTCGTTGTGAATGGTCAGCATCATGGAGTACTCCCAGGCCTCGCCCACGGCCGGGTGACGGATCGTGCCTTCGACTCGCAGAGCGGAGAAGGTCGGGTGCGTGTTCTCCGCCATCCGCTGGTCGAACCGCAGATGATGCCGGCAGACGGGACAGATGTTGGCGCTCTCGAGGATCGTCGCCTTGCAATGGGGGCAGCTGCGCGTCGTTCCAGAAATCCCGTGACGCGCGGTGCTCATTGTGCCGCGGCAGTCTCCAGATTCGACTCGGACCTCTGCGCTCCTTTTTCTTCCCAGCCGAACTCGGCTTGGCCACGCATGCGTGATCCGGCCGCGACGGTGAGCGATCCGGCCTTCAGATTCCCGTTGAGAATTCCGGTCTCGAGCAGCTCCACGCGGGAGGCGGCGTCGATGTTGCCTTCGAGCTCACCGCCAATGATCACGGTGCCGGCACGAACTCCACCCGTCAGCTTGGCTCCGGCCTCGATCGTCAGGTTCCCCTTGACGTTCACATCACCCTGAAAGTTGCCGGCAATTCGCACGTGTCCCGCGCCTTCGATCTTTCCCTCGATCGTCAGGCCCGCTGCGATCACGGACTCCTTTGCCTCCCGTTGCCCCGTACGGCGCGGTGAATCGTACACAGGAGCTGAATCATTACGCGACTCCAGTTCGCGGACGGAGCTCCTGTCCATTGGCATCGGTGCCGGTTCCTTGGTGACGGTCTGTTCTTTCCAGATGGCCATGGCGCTATCCTGTCGTGTGGCGGGGTTCGAGGGTGACGTTCCTTTCGAAGCAGCGTTGAATGACGCGTCACTGAATGAATCATCACCAGTCGCGTTTTGCCTGATCCCGCGTTGGCATATAAGTGACGGCATCGGGTACCCGTCCAAGATAGGCAGAATGCGCGGCGGGGGAAGCCATTCCGGGGATTTGGTAGCGGATCGGGCTGAGTTATCCTCGAAGCCACAGGCTGCGCCTCTGCCCGCTCGAAACCTATGTCCCTCTCTTTTTTTTCTTCTTCCCTGCTGTTGCGCTGCCTGTCTGTCGCTACCGTCAACCCGATGGAAAGCTCGGCTGGGGCTCGGCCTGCTCCGGCCGCGGCTGCCGAATCTTGGGGGCTTGGCCGTAGTTGTACGAGAATGTCAGGAACACCCCGCGGACGCCGAATCTTCGCTCAGTGAGCTGCAGGACGTTGTCGTCTCCCGCCTTGATGCGGAACCGCATGGTGTTGAACGGGTCCGCAACACGCAGGCTGACTGCTGCCCTCTCGCCGTCGATCTTCTGCCGCAAGGAGAAGTTCGCCATCTGCATGCTCGCGAAACGTCCACGCTCGATATTCACCGGCGCGCGGTAGAAGTAGCTTCCCTGCAGGGTCAGCGTAGGCGTGACCTGGGCTGTGCCGTTCACCCGCGTCGACCAGGTAACCGCATCCGACGAAAGGCTCGACTCTGAGCCACCATCGGTCACCATCTTGAAGATGTTGAAGCTGGCGAAGCCGTTGAACCGCTTGCCAAGCCGCAGCGTCCCGTTGAGATCGGTACCCCACGAATTGCTGCTCGCGAGGTTTTTGAAGCTTACCGTGGTCACGTCACGCCCATCAACCACGTCCGCAGTATTGATCTCGACGCGGATAACGTCTGACGTGTGGCGGTAGAACGGCGAAAGCTGCAGCGACCCGAGCGCGCCGGACCGGCTGACTCCAAGCTCGACCGCATCGGTGTACTCCGGATTCAGATTGGGGTTGCCGATGAAAACGTTCTGCACGTCAAAGAACGACGGGAACGGGTTGAGTTCCTGTGTTCCCGGACGGCGGATCCGCCGGGAGTAACTGATCTTCATCTGTGTTGCATCGCTCAGCTTGTAGTTCGCGACGCCACTTGGAAACAGGCTCCCATAGCTGAACGGAAAGTTCTGCGGGGGGTCGGCGAGGCTGAAATCACGTCTCGCATACTCGGCGCGAAGTCCACCCTGCAATTCGAGCTTGCCGACTGCTCCGCTCAGAACTCCATAGGCCGCGTGCACCTGCTCGTCGAACTGAAACGCATTGCTCAGTTCGCTGCGGACCCACTGACCTGTGCCGAGGGGATCCTTGTTGACCAGATAATCCCTGTCCAGCCAGCGGGCGTTGCCCTTGTATCCAGTCTCGAGCTTGAGCGCCGTGCGCAAGGGGCGAACGTAATCCACCTGTCCGATGAGCTGCTTCGCCACCGCATCCACGTCGTCAATCTCTCCCTCGAGGCGCGATGTGGCAGGGACTCCGCCGACGGCAAGCGGCTGCCGCCATAGGCTGGTGATGTCATCGTCGGCGGTCCGGTTGAAGCGCAGCTCCGTGGAGAGCTCGTGCTTCCGCGGCACGAGTGTTCGCTTGAGCGCGAGGGTGTAGTCGAACATCAGAGACTTCACGTCTGTATCGCGAAACCGGTTGTAGCGGTCGAGCACGGCGCGTGATCCATTGAGTTCCGTGTATGCACTTACCGAAGCATCGCTGGACCGCCGGCGATTCACGGCCAGAGCGTTCGACAGGACGTCGCGAGCATTGAGCTTGTAGTCAACGGTTGTATTGAGATTCTGACCCCCGTTTCCAGCCTGGCCAGTGAGGTCCTGCTCTGTGACCGAGACCAGCGCGCTCAGTGCGTCGAATCGCTCGCGATCGGTTATCCCGACGATTCCGCGGTCGTCCGAGTTGAACCCAAGGTTCGTAAAGAGTGTGAGCGGGCCGGTTTGGTAGCCCACATTGCCTGACGCGTTGAACCGATCCGTCTCGGCGATGCCGGCGTTCAGGCCGCCACTCAACCCCAGGTCAGCGTTCTGCTTCAGGACGATGTTGATGATCCCTGCCATGCCTTCAGGGTCGTACTTGGCCGAAGGATTGGGGATGACTTCGACCCGTTCGACAATGTTGGCGGGCAGGCCTTTCAGATAGGCTCCGAGCTGCGTTCCGCGAATCGGCGATGGACGCCCGTTGATCTGCACCGCGACATTCTCGTTGCCACGCAGGCTGACTTTACCCTCGCCATCCACTTGAACCGACGGTACGGCATCGAGCACGTCGCTGGCGTTGGCAGCAGCCGGAGCGACATCCTTGGCGCGGTATGCGTTGCGGTCAGGTTCGATCGACACTGTGGCTCGCTCGGCGGTCACTTCAACGCCCTGCAGGGCGAGCGCTATCCGGGACAGTGATATGTTCCCGAGCGCCGCCCGCGGTGACGCCTCCGCGATGGTGAACTCCTGAATGCGCGGGCCGTAGCCGATCGACGTCACGCGAACGGTGTAGGTCCCGGCCTGCAGACCCTGCACCCGGAATGCGCCGTCGGCGGTGGCGATTGCGCCCGCGACGAGCGCTGAATCCTTCTTGTTGCGCACGGCGACCGAGGCACGGCCGATCGGTGTGTTGCTTTCCGAATCAAGCACAGTGCCTCGAACTTCTCCGCTTGCAGCGGCTTGTGGTTGAGCGGACGTGGGTTGACCCGGTGTCTGGGCCTGGATCGATTCGGCGGCGCCGGCCAGGATCAGGCCGAGAACGGCGATCAGAATGCGTCTCATGAGTGTAGTGACGGAAAAGGGGTGTGGACTTGAACCAGCAGTCATTGCTTGAACGTCTTGTACGTTGGACTTAATACGGGCTGGCCAGCGACAGGTTTCACCTGGGTGAAGCATCCCCCTGCTTCATACGTTTGTCAGACGGCGCTGGTTGACCGTTTTCCGCCGCACCGTACAAACGGCTGTCGAGCACGAGCAGATCGAGAGGGTTTACGGCGAGCACGCCGTAGCGCGCGCTCCAATGCAGGTGCGGGCCCGTTACTCGGCCGGTTGCCCCCACTAGTCCGATCTTCTGTCCGCGTTCAACGGTGTCGCCTGCCATAACCGTCGTCCGACTGAGATGAAAATAACCGGTCACGACGCCGCGGCCGTGGTCGATGTACACCACGTTTCCGGCGAGAAAGAAAGCGTCCGCCAGCGCGACTACCCCGCGGTTTGCCGCGTAAACCGGCTCGCCGATAGCGCCGCGAAAGTCCACTCCGAGGTGTCTGCTCGTCACCTTTCCATTGAACAATCGGCCGGATCCGAAACGGCTGGTGATCGACGACGCGCGCGGTCGTAGAAATGATTGCGTCCACAAAATAGAACGGGCGTGTGACTGCCGGCCGACGTCACGCGCGCGCTCGTTCTCTCGAGCGACCCTCGCTTCGGTTTCCGCATCGAGGGGCCGCGTAAAACGCGGGGCGACCGCGAGAGGGCGCGACGCAGAAACCCGCAGGGGCGGCAGCCTGATTCGAACTCTGACGGTATCGATCCTGTTCGAAGACAGCTCCATAACCACCCGCGCAGTCACGCTGTCGGGCGCGTCGACCGGAATCCCGCCGATCGCGTGCCAGGTTCGTCGAGACGTAGCGACGAAATGGAGGGGCTCGCCCGCCATCCACCCTTGAATCGAAACAATGGAGTCAGACTGAAATGATTCTTCCTTCAACGACAGTTGGATGATTGCCCCGCGCAGCGGGCGGGCTGGCGATGATGTAAGACGTGCGGTCTGCGCGCCGAGCGGGACGCAAACCACACACGCGGCAACGCAAGCCCCGAGGCGCCACATCGGACTGAGTTTGTTCAGGCGGACAATGCCCTCCGCTCGATGGCGCGCAGCCACATGCGTCTAATGATGGCGCTCCCCGGATAGATGAATCGCCAGTACACGGCAAAGCGGCGCCGTGTGTCGTCACTGGTTGCGAACACTCTGGTCTCGGTCGTGACGATTGAGCCGCCGCTTCGGTCCGCCCGCACAGCGAAATTCATCGCCGCCAGGGCGAACCCGGGCGGATGCTCTTTGACAAAGAATTCGGGCGTGAGAGTACCCTTGGTTCCTGGCGGAGCCGCGACGACTGTGCCGATAACCAGTTCTCGCGGCGGATCGTCGGCGAGGCTGATGAACCCGCTTCGTGTTGCGACATCGATCAGCGGCTCGCGGTCACCCGCATTAAGGATGCTCTCGGGAAGCGGCCTGCCCCCGCGGCGGATCCATGTCAAGGTGCGGAACAGCGCGATCTCATCTGCTCTGACGCGCCTTACCGCTTCGAAGACACGCTCTGGCGGAGCGGCGACCCCGATTACGTGGAACTCGTTGAATTGCCACACGGGCACAAACGAGTCGAGTTGCGATCTCCGCTGCGCCATCCGTTTCTCGGGCGCGGGCAGGATGAGTCCGACGGCGACCAGACAGATACCCGCGGCGGCGACAAACAGGCCGTGCATTCGCCGCCGGATTCCCAGGCGAACGATCGGCTTCACGACGAATACCAGGCCGATGAACGCGACGATGAGCCCCGCGTATACCACGATGGAGCCGGCCATGTTAGGCGCTCGATCTCAAGGCTGGGCTCGTTTCTCAAACATGAAAGACACGAGCCTGGGCGGCTTTTCTCTGTCTTCCTCGTGCCACCACTCGCCCATAGTCCCGAGAGTCAACCCGTTGTCATGCGCTGATCCGACGAAATCCGAAATGTCATGCACGAATGCTTCGATTTCGGATGTTCGCTGATCGCGCTCAAATACTGCTTTCGTTCCAAGGTACTGCCGAAAGGGATGCAGCTCGCAGACGAAGAACTTTCCTCCATCACGCAGCACGCGAGATGACTCGGAAAAGATGAACGAGAGATCATGTATGTGCTCCAGCACGAGGTTGCAGACTACGAGATCGACGGACTGATCTTCACAATCCCATCGCCGGGTGATGTCGGCGACGGTGAACGTTACGTTTTCCAGCCGCAGCTTTGACCTCGCCCGGTCGATCATGCCGTCGGAGAAATCGAAGGCCAGAACCTGCTCGCCGATTGCTGCGAGGAGTTGTGTGTTCTTGCCGGTCCCGCATCCAAGCTCGAGGATCAAGCGGCAACGAAAATGCGCCAGCGTCTCCTGGGCGACATTTTCGTCGAGATCGCGCGTCAGGTTTCGGTCGAGGTCGTATGTCTCAGACCAACTGGTGTACGCATCCCGTATGCTCAGAGCGTCATCTCGATTCCAGACCCGGCCTCAGATACTAAAACCCCGGGGATCGAGTGCCAGAGGATGATTCACGCGCCGGAACGCCGGCACCTTCACGAAGCGAGTTGCCGCCTCGTTCCGTAAGCAGGCGAGTCACGAATCGCTGTCCTTCGCCGATCCTCTCGACCTCGAGCGCGGTGGCTTCACCGGTCTGCTCAAGCCGCCCCAGCCGTTCCATCAGATCATGGGGCAACGCCACGGCGGCGGCAGCGCTTCTGCGCCAGACCCTGCGGGCGAACGCGATGGAGAGTGGAAGGAGGACGGCCAGAGCCACCATCGGAGCGACGACGTCCACGTCCGACCCACCATCGCGTACTGGGGGTGGCTGCATGACAACAGCACCCGGCACAGCCGCCGCCAGCGCCACCTGCGCATCGGCGGTGGCAATTGCCTTGTCGAGTTCGGCGATGCGAGCGTCGAGCTGGACGATCCGTTCTTGCATCCCTGTCGTTGCAGGACCGGCGACACTGTGATCCTCGAGCTCACGCAGGAGGCCATGACGCGATTGTACGAGAGTCTCGAGCTGGTCGCGTAGCTCACCTCGCTGGGCATGTGCCCCACGGTACACGAGCGTCGGCGACGGGACAGCGGCTACCGCTTCAGCCGGAGCTGCGCCCGGCTTCACGCCGTTAACAATGGGAAACTGTTTCGAAGGTGTCTGCATCAGGCTTCCGGATGGTTCGTTGAAACGCGTCTGTGCCCTTTGACCGGACTACGCCACGAACACTAGCGCTGTTTCAGAACAGCAGGCCGCAGAAAAGCTTTCGCCACTCTCACCTCTCCCCGCGAAGGCTCAGCGCGGTCCATCAGAGTCAGCAGCTCCTTGTACCGCGTTGCCGCGACGGACCGCTTCCCTGCCTTCTCCGCGGCTCGTGCAGCACCGAAAAGCGCCCGCGCCCGTCGCGGTTCGCGAGCCAGCGTTTTTTCGAATGACAGCAGAGCTTCTGCCGGGCGGCCGAGCTCCAGCAGCAGATCACCCTCGAGCTCGCGGGCTGGAAGCAGCGGACCCGGCGTGACGGGATGCTTTTCCACGCTCTCTTCAAGCTCGGCGGCCTGTCGCGCTAGTCTGACGGCTTCGTCGTTTTTCCCCGACGATTTGGCGATCCAGGCTGCGGCGGCGAGCCGTTGCGCCTCAAGGATCGTTGACCAGTACGTATCGTTGCGCGCCTTCAACGTGTCGCGCAGGGCCGCGAGCGCTGCGACATCGGCTTCGGCCTGAGTCGTGCGACCGCTCCGCGCCGCGCCGATTGCCCGCGCGAATCGGGTCACAGCTTCGACGAAAGGCGCCGACGCCACCGGCACCGGGAGTGCGGCTGCTTCCTGCCATGAGGACCGCTCGAGTGCGTAGCGCGCCGGCATGGCAGTGGCGTTGTACCCGAGGATGGCACCGTAGAACCGGTCTGCCGCGGCGCTGGTACGCGCGACAACCTTCAACGCCTCTGCGTCGCGGCCCTGTTGGAGGTACGCATAAACCATATAGTCGTTCGGATGAACTGCGGCGTTCGAGTCGGGCTCCGCTGCCGCGGACCGACGGTTGGTCTGGATGGATTCATCCCAGTGCCCGAGCCGCGTGAAGATGTGCGATGGCATATGAAGCGCATGCGGCGCGGCCGGCGCTATCGCGGCGTATCGCTTGGCGGCAGACAACGCCTTGGTCGCCAGTTTCGGTGAGTCGAACGTATGGATGATGTAGTGAGCAAGTCCGGGATGGTCCGGCTGTCTTGCGAACAGCGGCTCGAGGAGTGACGCCGCAAGGAGCTGGTTCCTGAACTCGCGATCGGTGGGAGCCGCGTTTGCGATCAGCGCGCGCGCGTAGAACATCGCCGCTTCCGGATCTTCCGGGTGTGCATCGTACAGCTTCTTCATCGCCTCTGCGTGCCTTGTGAGACGGGTCAGATGATCCGCCTTGTCGGCATCACGCCAAAGCGCCAGAGCGGCGTCGATGTACATCTGCTCGCGATGCTGCGTTCGGGATGAAAGCGCGGCGGCGCGCCCGGCGGCGGCGACGCCTTCCCGCTGTTGTTCGGCGCCGATGGGCTGCCGCACGAACGGATTCCCCCACATCGTCATCGCAACGCCCCAGTGTGCCATCGCGCAACCGCTGTCCGCGCTCGCAACTGCGCTGAACGCCTTGTGCGCTTCAGTAAACCAGAACGAGTGCAGCATCGCCATTGCGCGGTTGAACGCCGGTTGCTCCGCCGGCGCGCAGGAGGTCGCAAAGGAGACGGCGCCCAGTTTTTCTCCCGGCTTTGCGTGGTCATGCTGCGCGGGAAGTAGTGATGCGCTGAGCGCGATGGCGAACGTTGAAATGATCATGCGGTGCATGACGGATAACTCCTATATGAGGCGCCGAGCCCGCGCGGTGGGGTCAATGACAAATGGGTTTCAAGGTACGTGTGCTATAGTGCGGGGCCGTCGACCGGACGGCAAGCATTCGCGGTAGGGACGGCGCGATGCTTCTGCGACTCGCCTAATGGCACTTGCGCCCGTGCCGGTCCCAGGTTCGACCTTCGACGTCCAGAAATGCCGACTTGTACTCGCTGGCTCCGAGAGTGAGGATCAGGACCCCGAAATGGCCCTGGATCTGGACCACGGAATTGGGCGCGAGCGAGCGGCTCCTGATGCCGAAGCGTGACCGGAATCCGCGGAGAGTAGCGCCACCCGTGCCCACCAGGATCTGCTCTATGCCCCTGCGGCTGTCGACCTTGCCGGCGGGCGTCTGCTCCCGAAAGCGTTCGTAATGATGGTCATGTCCATTCAGAATCAGGTCCACGTCGGCTGCGTAAAGAATTGCCCAGAGTCTTTGCATGGCGGGAACACCGCGGCGCCACGAGGAGCTGAACAATGGTATGTGAAAGTAAGACAGCGTGCACAGCTTGCGGTGATTCGCCAGATCCGCTCTCAGCCAGTCCTCCTGCTGTTTTTTTTCCGCAAATGTCCCGGCGATCGCGAGCTCGCTATTGAGCACGACCAGGTGCCATTCTCCGAGGTCATAACTGTAGTATCCCTTGCCCGCCGGCCCCGCACGCGAACCGAAATATCTGTAGTAAGGCGCGCCGCGATCGGCCTGGTAGTCGTGGTTTCCCATTGACGGACGTATCACCTTCATGATTTGTTTGGCTGGATCTCCCCATGAAGGTGAGAAGCAGCGCTGGAGGTATTCGTCGGAAGCCTCGGGATAGGCATGGTCTCCAAGCGTGAACACGACGGTCTCGACATTTGCCCGGGTGTTGCCCTTGAGAATGCTGTCGACCAGTTGTGCCGTTGCCTCATCTCCGCTCTCGCCACACACCGATATGTCGCCGACCCCGATCATCACCTTGGCTCCAGCCAGTGCGACTTCCGCCGGTGGTGCGTCGGCGGGCGGGGGAGTCGGCTGCAGACCATAGTTGCAGCCGAGGACGAGAACCGGTAGAACCAGATGCAGAATCAGGAGTCTTCGTGGCAGCCTGGCGCATTGTCCTGCACTCACTGCGAAGCAGCGCTCTGAGCAAATGGCCATTTATAAAGGGTGATGCTTCCCCAGCCCTTCGTTCCTTCGTCGCTCACGATCAGTATCCCGTCGGAAGAGATTGTGACGCCTTCCGGCTGCCGCGGGTTTCCGGGAAGGATGATGGAACGAACGACGTCACCAGCGGGCGTCAACTCGATCAGCGCTTTTTCCTGCGAAGCGATAAGCACATAGTTTCCGGTCGCGGGATCGATGGTAATGTCGGACGGATGGAGACTTTTCCATCCATTTGGTCCGATGACCTGCTCAAGCGGGATGGTGAGCATCGACAGCGCCGACGAATCCGAGCGTTCCGGATGCCAGCGGTAAATCACGAGCTGGTCGCGCATCCCTTTTTTTTTGACGTTTTTGCATGGCAGAAGAATCCACGCGCTGTCCGGGTCAATTGCAACGCCCTCGAATTCGCACTCGCGGCCCAGACGCGAATTGAGTTGCTTATACTGCACAGCCGCCCCGTCCGCACCCTCCTGGAACTGATAGACTGTTCCATTGCTGGCGAGCAGGTAAATATCGGATCCGGCAGTGGCGATTCCCTCGAAATCCGCGCGCACACCACGATCACCGAGTGTGAACGTCTTCAGCAGGACACCGCGGCGCGGATCGATGACGAATACCTTGCCCTGCTCGTCATTGTGCGCGAGCAGCCTGCCATCACCGGTTAGGGCCAGCCCGGAAACCTCGAGGAGCTCCGCGGGGAGAATCCATTTTGCCAGCGGTTTGCCGGGTGCCGAAGCGGCATCAGCGTTCGCCAAAGCGCGGGTGAGCCGCCCTTCGCGCGCCGTCAATTCTGCTTTCTGCTTCTCCCCGGCGTTGGCCCGCGATACTTCGCGGCAGGCGGTCGCGACCGTCGTCATTCCGACGAGAAATGCGACAGCACGCCGGCGCCTCATGTGCCTATTCGCACGTCTTCGTCGGTCGGATCCCGGCTCTCCAGATCGGCATTCACGATATGATCCCCCGCCTGCTCCCGGATGGCCGTCAGGAGCTGGTCGCGTGTGACTGCTTTTTTCAGCCGTGTGATATAGTAAATTTGTGACGGCTTGCCGATGTGTGTGACGACCTCATCGAGCCGCCACCGTCTTGCCATCTGATCCAGCACGGCCTCGATCCGCGGTTGTGCTTCGCCGACGTCATCGCTCGTGACCGAGAGCACAGCGGTAAACCTCGGTTTCTTGCGATTTCCCAGTACATCGCTCACGCGCTCGAAGCGATTCGCGAGCGCGTCGGCTTTCTCAGGTGTGAGTGTGAGCACCAGATCGCGGTCGGGCACCGACCCGTTGTCACCCTCGTTGGTGAGACTGTCGAGCGGCTCCGCCCACCGCGACGCAGCCGTGGGCGTCAGAACATTCCTGCCGTAGTCGTACCGCCAGGTAAGAAGGAGCAGGAAGTTGAAAATGATGGTAAGCACGGCGCCTACCGCGAGCATTTGCACACCGGCGGCGAAGCCAACCGCGATGGCGAGGAAAATGAAGACGACATCACGCGTGTCACGCAGGTTGGTGCGGAATCGTACAGCGGCGACGACGCCCGCAAGGCTGAACGCGAGCGCCAGGCTGTCTCGCACGATGAGGACGATTCCAGCGACAACAAGCGGCAGGATGATCAATGTCTGAACCACCGCCTGGCTGTGTCCCGGCACATGGCGCGCTGACATGTACACCCACGATACCGGAAGCATGAGCAGAATCGTTCCGATGAGAACCAGCGTTGTGGTTATCGCCAGGCCTGCCAGCGTTCCGGAAGCCAGTGCTGATTCACGGGCCGGTGCCTCACGCAACCCGTCCTGAAGCAGGACCGGTCCTGCCTGGGCCGGCGCAGACTCAATTCCCTTTCCAAGCAGTAGCTGGTCGGCAGCCGGTATGAAGTACGCGAGCGTAAACACGACCGCGCCGAGGACACCGTAGTAGGCGACGAGGCGCCATATGGGACGCTCCGACCCCAGCGTCATGAAGTCTATGATCTGGCTCAAGGGGCGCATGGATGACTGGCTCCTGTGCGGGTTAACTGGGGGGACCCGGTTCGCGAAACGCTACTTTAGAAACGCTTCTTTATAATAGTTGATGCCTCCTAAATCCAGCGGGGTTTTGCACAGGGCATTGGGCGCAGTTTAGCGATTGCCTCCCTTGGAACCCATGATCGTCTCGTTCTGAACGTCGTTCTGCCGTCAAGACTTGGTGGGCCCAGCGCTCCACGGCTCGTCTGCAGTCGGCCCGTAAATCGACGGTAGTGGCACGTCGAGAAGCCGGAGGTACACGCTCAACTGGCCGCGATGATGAACGAGATGATTGATGTGCTGCCGCACCGCCGCGGCACGAGGTATGGTGAACAGAACATTGTCGCCGAACTTGAGTGACCAGTCAACGGCAAAATCGGCGTCGCTCGATTCCGCGATCGCTTCGCGGGCTTCTTCCACGTGCTTGTCGAACAGGCCGAGCAGAGTTTCTGTCTTCTCGAAGCCGTAGCCCGGTGCTCCCGCCAGGTTGATGTCCGTCTGGCGAAGCGTCGTCGTGATCCATCCGGGCATCGTCGCCACAAGCTGGCTGAGATGTCCGAGCGCAAAGGATTTCTCGTGTGGCTTCCACTGCCCTTTCTCGCTGGGAACTCGCTCGATCAGTCTCCTGGTGGTAACCATTTCCAGATCGAATTCAGGAAGCAGGGTTTCGGCGATTGTCATGCAGCTCTCTCCAGGGTGGGACGATTTACCGGCGTACCGCCGAAGTGTCAGACCGGAGAAAATGCAAATGCCACAGAACGGGCGGAAGGCCGGACCGAGCCGCCCGGCCTCATGACAGGAGTGATCGCCCCCGCGCGCCAGGCGCCACCGGCTGCCTCTCGCTCGAAACTCCAGGAACAAAGTGTCGGATAATCGCTTCAGTGCGCTCGAAAAAGCGGATCCGTTGCAGAAACGGGTTGCACCACCCTACAGTGATGCAGTAGTAGGTGTCGAACGGACTGACATGGTGAATATCGTGATGAGACTTCGACAGCACGAGCCCTCGCGCCTGGAGCGCTTTTACCCAGCCAGCGGGCTCGTCCATGTGCGCCCACTTATGAAACTGATTAGTCAGAAAAATCGCCAGTGAGAAGGCCAGAAAAAAACTGCCGGTAAGGTAGCCCGTCCTCGATGTCGCGACGGGTACGAACAGCCATACCAGCAGCAAGGGCGGCAGGGCAACAAGGCAGTTGTTTCCGTTGGCCACCATGAAAGGATGGCGCAGGATGCCGGTCGGGTCGCGGTGGTGTTCGCGAAACGGAAGAATGAATGCGCGTCCGAGCCATGGAGTTCCGGCGACCCAAAGGTGTCCGCAAGGAAATGGACGAACCCCGATACGAAGTCAGCCGCTGTGTATGCGACTATTGCAACCACCACCAGCCAGAAGACTCCGAACGCAGCGGCACCGCGGGCAACCTCCGATCCGATAGCCGCCGACACACAGGCAAACGAAACGAACGCGGCGGTTTGCACCAGCCGGTACGCGGAAAAGCGATCGTCGGGGTGACTCTCGACTGATGCAGCGCAGTCGGTCATGAATAAGTGTTCCAGAGGTTCTTGTGGCCGGCGTAACAACGCCAGGATAATTCCCGCGACCGCGAGGCAACAACCGGCCGCCGGAGCGTCTCTTATCTACGTCGAGACCGACGAGTTCGGATTCGCGGTTTCTCGAACAACAGTGTTGATTTAACGGATGAATTGCGACAGAAGCTTTTTGGCGAAGCGATGGTCATGCATGGTTTTCCTTGCCGCGCTTACTGCCTGCTCGGGCTCGCGTGAAGTGACCGGACCACCCCCCGTTGCCACCCCCGATCCCGTCCCCCCTGCCGACGCCGCACCTTCGATGCAGAGGGAGATGCGCGGCATGTGGATCGCCACGGTTGCCAATATCGACTGGCCGAGCAGATCATCTCTTACTCCGGACCAGCAGCGCGCTGAACTCATCGACATACTCGCGCGCGCGTTGGCCGCGGGAATCAACACGGTCGTTCTGCAGGTGCGGCCGGCGGGCGATGCGTTGTACGAGTCAGCCATCGAGCCGTGGGGAGTGATGCTCACGGGAACACAGGGCACGAACCCAGGCTACGATCCGCTTGCCTTCGCCATCAAGGAGGCACACGCGCGCGGCCTGGAGCTGCACGCATGGATCAACCCGTTCCGCGCCGGCAACACTTCGGACACGGCGAAGCTCGCTCCGCTGCATTTGTTCAAGACTCGCCGAGACCTCGTGAGAGTGTACGGGAGCAACATCTGGATGGACCCCGGCGAGCCCGAGGTGCAGGAGCACTCGCTGAGAGTCGTTACCGACATCGTGCGACGGTACGATATCGACGCAATTCACGCAGACGACTACTTCTATCCCTACGTGCAAACCAGCGGGGGTCAGCCTATCCCGTTCCCGGATGATGTCACCTATTCGAAATACAGTGCCGGACTTCCGCGCGGCGACTGGCGGAGGGCGAACATCGATCGGTTTGTCGAGCGGATGTATCGCGAGGTCCACGCCATCAAGCCGACGATCAAGGTCGGCCTCTCTCCATTCGGCATCTGGCGCCCGGGATTTCCCCCCGGTGTCAACGGCCTCGATGCCTACTCCACCATCTACGCGGACTCGAGGAAGTGGCTACAGGAAGGGTGGGTTGATTATCTCGCCCCCCAACTCTACTGGGCAATCTCGGCACCGCAGCAGAGCTTTCCGGCGCTCCTCGACTGGTGGTTGAGCCAGAGCACGGCGGGACGACACGTCTGGCCCGGCCTCGCCGCATACAAGGTGAACAACGGAACTTCGAGCGCGTTTTCGATGCAGGAGATCCCCGACCAGATACGCACCACCCGAGCCCGCCCCGGCGGCACAGGTCATCTCCTGTACAACACGAGCTGGACACTGAAACAGAATGGCGGAGCGCTGGCCGCCACTCTCGCTGCAGACCTCTACAAAAGTTCGGCGCTGGTTCCGGCATCGCCATGGCTCGACCCCACACCGCCGGGCGCGCCGGCTCTCACTCTGTCAGGAAATGTCCTCCAGATCATTCCCGCTGCGGGTGAATCTGCGCGGTGGTGGGGAGTGCGAACGCGGGATCCCGACGGCTGGACTTCGCGTGTCCTGTTCGTGGACCAGAAGACACTAACGATCGACGCAACCGTTATACGGGTGCTCGTGCAGGCAGTCGACCAAGCCGGGAATGCCAGCACCGCCGCGGAATGGCGGCGCTGACCGCCGTGTTTAGGTGCTGGGGCGGCCGGCACGCCGCATTCTCCAGCCATCTGCTCACCTACGCCATGATGCGACAGCGATGCAAATAGAAGTTGCAAACCAGCGGATCCTGCTGCTCAAGGATCAGATATCGCCGGCGCAGGCGAAGGACATAGCCTGGCAGAAGAAGCTCGGTGCCTTCGACACATTGAGCAAGATGACGAGCTTCCTCAGCAAGCCGAAGGACGACGATTTCACCCTGACATACAGCGAGCACCGATACGAGCCGTTCTTTCACGTCATTTCCAAGGCAAGGTACGAGTACACGCGAACAACGAATTACCAGATTTCCGCGAGTGGAAAGGAAGTCAAGACGGTAACGTTGCACGACACGAAATACGACGTACTCAATAACCACATCCACGTACCGGTTCTGGAGTACTGTCTGCAGGAAGAGCGCGATGAAAACCTCATTGACGCGATCAGTGGCAAGAACACCCCGCAGTTGCAGCAGTATGTGGCGATGACGTCCGTCGAGGTCACCGGCCAGCTGAAGGACGAAGTAGGCGCGGGCGCCATCTCATCCCGCCGCAGATAAGGATCTCCGCCATCATGCGGGACTCTTTGTCAAAAATGATCACTGGCATTCAGGCCGACACCATGCTCGAGGAACAGGTCGAGATCACCCGTGTCGATCTGTACTATCGACCCACCCACGCGTTCAAGTACTCGTGGGCATCGAAGCAGAAAGAGGGGATTCTGGAAGTCGACGGGTTGACCGGCGAGTCTCGTCCGGGTAATCGGGTCTTTACCGAATACTTCGGGAAAGTGCTCGACCAGTCGTTCCTGTTCGATATCGGGGCCGAAGCTGTTGGCATATTCGTTCCCGGGGGCGGCATCGCCGTCAAGGCGGCCAAACAGTACATGGATACCAGAAACAAGTAACCGGTTCGCCCGCGCAGCATCCGGGGCAAGCGAAGCCGCTAACTCTTACGCATGTCGAAGCTCTCGCCGTACCGCCAGTTTCCCGCAGCGCGACGCGTTCAGCTCGTGACGCACGCCATCGCGTCAAGCCGGGAGGCCCGGTCCCTCTACGTCGACCGCCTGGTTGCGCGAGGCCGCGGCTTCCGCGCCGTCACGCTCAAGGGATGGTCGCCGGATCGCCTCGCGGCAGAAGTGGTGCGAACGAACGCGGAAAACTCCCACGACGAGCTGGAACTGCTCCAGCTGCATTACGTCGATCTCGAGCCGGCGATACAGATCACATTTCTCGACGCCGCCGGCGTCGAGCATGACAATGGCAGGATGGGCGAATCTCTCGAGCCGCCGTACGCGAACACCGAATCGGTGGTTCGCGGAGCGGCCGCTGTGCTCGAAAGGCATGGAGCCGACGGTGTTCATTACCTGCGGACGATCGCGCGCTACGGTCTCGGCGCATGGCCGGGCATTGAGACAGTGATCGCCGCGCTCGACGCGCAGCTGCCGGCCAGCGGACAGCGGGTAGCGGACAGCGGGTAGCGGACAGCGGGTGACGGGAAGCGGGTGGCGGCCTTACGTCCCCCATACCCGCTCGGCCTGATCCAGGTGCCGCTCCTGGTGACGGGGTACTATCACGAAAGCAGAGTGCAGTTGTAGCGGATTCGTCCGCCAAATGGCGAGATGATGAAAACCTTGTCGAGTGGAAGCCCATCGCCCTCCCGCGCCATCGCTATCAAATCCATTTGATATCGTTTGAAGTCGGCAACCAGCGTCTGTTGCGGCCTTGCCCCAGTCGGGACGAAACCCGCAGTCGTCTTTACGCGGCCGAGTCTGAAGCCACCCAGCGATGGAAGTGGTCCGGTCATCGTTGAGAAAAACCAGCCGGCTGCATCACGCCTGTAATGGGTGGTCTTCTCCGACGGCAGTTGCCGCGCTTCGCCGATCGCTTCGCGGATCAGCGGGATATACGCCGCGCTCGTCAGGTTCAGGTGGGCGACGCACTCGGCGACTGACCATCTGGCCGGATCGCGGCGACGAGACCAGCGTTCGGCGGGAACGCGCTCGGCGAGTTTTTCGAGTCGCGCCTGTGCACCTTGAAGCCTCTTGACCACATCGCCGAGTTGTTCCGTCATCGGCATCGAGGCCACCGGCAAGCCGGAGACTCTCGCATCGAACCCAGCGCGGTCAGGGGGAGCGAACCGATCCGGACCTCAACCCTGCTGGGCGCCGGAGAAACGGGCGGCTGACCTCGCCTTTGCTTTCGCTGCCTCAACTACGCGATCACGAGGCGGAGAGTTCGTGACCAGGGAGTCAAGGAGCTGGTGCGCCGCTCGCGTCACATCATCGACAGCGCGGGCGAAAGCAGGCTCGTTAGCTTTGGACGGTTTCGAAAATCCGCTCAGCTTACGGACGAACTGGAGGGACGACGCCCGGACTTCATCCTCCGTTGCGGGCGGAGCGAAGTTGTGCAGAGTTCTGATGTTTCGACACATGAAATTCTCCTCGTTCTTTGGCCCACCAGGGAAAGTCAGGGCAACCGCACGAACGTCGCACTGATCCCGAATTGATAACCGGCGTTACTCCGAAATATCTTCTGCAAGCCCAAGTAGACATCGAATCCGCGGTGGCCGAGCTGCTGCAGCCCGAAACCGAGGCCGGTGAGGTAGCTCTTGCGCGCAGCGCGGTCGCCGGGCGAACAATCCATATCCCACACGACTCCGGGCGTGACATAGGAGACAAGCCGGATACGCTGGAGCATCGCAATCGACACCGGCACCCCAACATCTATGGTGCAGGCATCGGAGCCCGGCATCACATCGGGCGCGTAGCCGAATCCGATTTCGGTGCCCAGCGTACTCGTTGCGCTGTAGTCACCGAACAACGCGCCAATCGACGGGCCGCCGGTGATAAGATTGATCCTGGCCCGCGCGCCGAAAAGCGGGTGACCGCCGCAATCGGCGCCAAGCAGCTCACAATCCCGCCGCTGGTAGCCGGCGGTTATGCCGTATACCGAACCCCCGCGATACTGCAGGTCGACCCCGGCAGCGATTGCGCCGAGATCCGACCCTCCGCGCCCGGTCCGTTGTCCAACCTGCAGCCGACCGCCCCAGTAATGCTGGTTGCGGCTTGCCGGCATTGGCAAGGCGATCGGAGGAAGAGCTCCGATTGGGGTCGCCTCCAGCCGCAGGACATGCAGCTCATCTTCCGTAGCCTGCGTGTGTGCGAATGTCGGCGCGCAAAACAATGTCGGCGCGCAAAACATGTAAGCGGCAGCGATTATGCGGACGCGCCTGGAGGTCGATGCCCTTGCCAAGCGCGCAGGCATCCGCACAGTCATCGCGGCTCCAGCCACTGCGAGTAGGAGAGGCCGCCCGGGCCCGTCCCCGTGAAATGAAAAACACGGAGGAGCACACCCTTTCCCCTCATGATGTCCAGCCGCATGAAACCGGTTCTGCGCTGGCTGACATAGAAGCTTTCGCGCAAGCGCACCGAACACCCCACCTTTGCCCCCGATCCCGCGCCGCTGACGAGAAGGTATTGTACACTCGGACCGCCCCGCAGGACTTGCAGGTTGTGCTCGTGTCCTGCGGCGTAGGCAAGCGGAGGCTGCGCGCTGAACGCAGCCTCGAGCGCTTTGCGCATGGTGCGGTTTCCGGAAGAAAGGATGTCCTGGCTGTGGCCGCGGAACCGACGGAAAGGACCCGACACGCCGCAGTAGCCGCCGTGTTCGCCGCCGGTCATCAAAGGATGGTGCCCGGCCACGATCGTGACGCGACCGTCTCGCTCAGGACGAAGCTGTTCGCGAATCGCAGTGGTTACAGCATCCGGATTGGTCGGGCACTTCGATTCTGCGTCTCTGACGATGTACTCGTGAAGCCACCACTGCGTATCGATAGCAACCAACCTGAGCCGACCCGCGTCGAGGAAAACGGGCCCCGGACAGCCGTTGCCCGGCAGCATGCGCAGATCGCGACCTCCCGCAAGTGACGCAATCATCCGCTCCTGCAGGCGCACAGAGTAAAGCCCGAACGGGCCCGTATTCGCCCAGTCGTGATTTCCCGGAATGAAGATGCCTCGCGCACCACGCGGCACTGCGTCGACCTGCACTTCAAGACGGCGGCGGGCGTCCGCCCACTCAGCACGACCCTCCTCGGGGATGCCGGCAGGGTACACATTGTCGCCGAGAAACACGACTATCGACCGCGGCGCCACCAGTGACGCCTGGGCGGTCAGAGAGTCCAGGGCCGGGCCTCTCCTCCGCGGATCAGGCTCGCCCGCATCGCCGACGAGAAAAAGCGTCGTTTCGATATCGGCCGGAGTCAGCTGCTCGACAGGTACCCGAAGGTTGCATCCCTGGGTCCACAACAGAGCAACGGCGCCCGCACCGCTTGCGAGTGTCCGTCGAAAAGCCATGCTAGAATGACACTCCACGATACGCGTATAAGCGACTGTCTTCCCCGTACGCATAGGCTAGGCTGAACGCCTGGCCCAGTGACGAGAACCACAGGCCGCCACCGACACCCGTATGCCATTTGCCGGGACTGTCCCCCTTGTACCAGACGCGGCCCGCATCCGCGAGACCAAAAACGCCGACCTGCCACCGAACGAACATTGAGACATCCCCAACGGGCACACGCACCTCAGCAGACCCGAACGCCGTTCTATCCCCGCTGAACCGGCGGTATGTGTAACCACGAAGGGTCTCCCGTCCACCAATCGAGGGAGTGTGCTGCAGCGGAAACGGACCGGAAGCGGCGGCCCCGCCCGCTCGCACAGCCAGATGAGTTCCGTCACCCACGAGGGGCAGGTACACGGAACCGACTGCCGATGCGGTGTTGAAAAACTTCTCGACATCCCATAGCGGTGGGAATGCGGCTGCCTCAGCTTGAAACCTCCAGCCGCGGTCGCTGGGGAGCCCCTGCCCTGTTCGGTCCAGCTCGAGACCGGCCTGCACCCCCACACGCCCTGAAGTACTATCGCTTCGTTCGAGCGCGAATGGCGAGCCCGGCCGGGCTTCGGCGCGATTCCAGAGGAGTACCGGCCCCGCATTCAATTCCCCGACGAGCGGACGTAGTCCGCTACGCATTTTCTCTTTTCCGCCCGCAACGCCGGCGGAATCCTTTCCGCTCGAAGCGTCCCCTGGATCTTCCCCGCCCAGGCCGCCGCCAAGGTCTTCACGCGAGCGCCACCCGATGTGCCACACAACATTCGGCTCGATCGCGATCCGGTCCTGATCGACCAGAGTCAATCTCCGACTCGCACGCTCGCTGTCGTTTCCGAATCCATTGAAGCGAAATGCATCGAACCGCGTAGCGCGTGCATCGAGTGTGAGCGCCAGCGGAGAGTTTTCCCGGCGGTAGTCGACGTCAGCGCTCACGCCCGGCCTCAGATTCTCCAGTCCCACCAGCAAGTTTGCACTCGCCTTCAGGCGGTGTGGAAGCCGCCGAAATCCGTATTCGAGGTAGCGTGGTCCGTAACCAACAATCAGTCCGGCGCCATCGGCGTAGTCGAAGGTTGGACCCCAGCCTGAGCTGCCGCCCCAATCCGGCCGCCACGGTGCGTCGAGCCGAATACCCGCGCCGCGCTTCGGCTCTTTCCATGGCCGCTCTTTCACTTTAGTGCCGCTCGTTGTGACGAACCGGTTGTCACCGTCTTCATCGTAAAACCGTGTTCCCCCAACGGAATCCGCGAGAACATCGTCCCCTCCTCCGCCGATGATCCGCACCTTGATATCGCGCCGTCGTGCTCCACTCACGACGGCGATGTCGTCGCCCCCATGGAGGTAGATCCGAACTTCTTCGGTTTCCACAGGGGTGAATGTGCGCCTGCTGAAAGGCTCCCTCCCGACGGGGTCGTTGAGCCCGGTCACCGTTACGGTCAGGCGGCCATCCGCATGCCGCGCAACGGCAACGCGATCCTTTTCGTCCGTACCGTGAATATCCACATCGTCGGCAAGCAGTTCGTAGAACTCTCGCGCGACTGCGGGCAGTTGATCGCGCCGCGCCCGCAGGTTTGTCCGCAGCAGCTGCGGTACGGTGGTCTGGTCCCGCCATTTCGAGGGTAGTTTCGCGACTGCACCGTCGATCACTTTGTTGTCGATAGCTCGTTGCACCCGCCGGGCGACCTCGTCGAAATCGGCGAGGGTGAGCCTTTGCAACAGGCGGCGATCGAGCTGGTTGCTGTCGAACGTCAGCCCCTCGAGTGAAATCTCGGGCTCGAAACCAATCAGCTTCGGATAGAATGGCCGGATGAGGTAATCGACCAGCCAGCCTCCCGCATTGTGGAACACGCGGTCCCGGTCCCGCGCGATGGGTCGCCAACGGTAAGCACCCTCGCTTCCAAATCTCGCGAACCGCATGTTGTCGGGAGTGCGGTCATTATCGTTGATGATGAAGTCGACAAAGCGCACCGCCAGGAGCTCGCGCTCGTCGAGGCGATGCTCGCGGCTGGACTCGATATCCTTGAGGAACTCCTCGGTGTTCTTGATCTGTCGTGACCCGGCGAACCCCGGCTCATCCTTTGGCCCTTCCTGAGGGCTGAGCTCCACCGTCCCGAGAAGGCCTGCATAAGTCGCGCGGTGTGAGCCAAGCCGGGGATCGTCCGGCATCATGAATAATTCCGGGTTGACGTGCAGCGCACCGATCGCCTCGAGCAGCGGTGGAACCACAACCCCGCCGGCCGGGAAAAACGAGCTGACCTGATCCTGGATGATCGCACCGAGGGGCGTGTCGCGGATCGCGGGGGGCATCGCTCGCGCAACAGGAAACTTGTTCACCGACCGAAATTGATACTCGCGCCATCCATTGTTCTCGGTAAACGTGAGCGTGAGGCTCTGCTTGCCCCCGCCTGGCTCACCGACTTTGAGGCCGCCGGCGTAGCTGCCCATGTCGAACACCGGCGCGTCAACCGGGGTGATCCATACCTCACGCCACCCGCCACCAAGCAGCTTTCGCTTCAGTCCGCCAGCTTCGTACTCGGGGGCGGGCGCAACGGTAACCGTACGCGTCCCCGGCGGGACCTTGACAGTCTGGGCTTCGGTTCTTTCCGCTGCCAACAGAACCGCCAGGGTGGCAGCGACTATCACCTGATATTCCCAAATCTTCACCGTCACAAGGCCTCCGCTTTCATCGCGCCGACTGTCCGGGTGCCAGAAACGTTCCAGAGCATTCGAGCAGAGGAAAGAAGTCACCCTGCCAACTCCCGCACTGCTTCTTCCACTTCCTCAACGTGACCCGGGATCCGCACCTTTCGAAAGATACGAGCGATGCGCCCGTTGCGATCAATGATAACAGTCGAGCGCTCCACCCCGGTGGAGAAGACGCCCCAGGCCGACTTCTCCTTCCAGATTCCGAGTGCGTCGGCAAGAGCGTGATCCTCATCCACCAGAAGCTTATATGGTAGCCCATGCTTCTTCTTGAACTTCCGGTGTGACTCGAGACCGTCCGGGCTCACTCCCATCACAACCGCATCCAGTTCCCCGAACCGGGGAAAGGCGTCGCGAAAGTCGCACGCCTCCTTCGTTCAGCCGGAGGTGTTGTCCTTGGGATAGAAGAAAAGAACTGCGTTCCTGCCCGCCAGCGATTCGAGCGAGACGATGCTGTTGTCGTCGGCCTGAAGCGCGAAATCGGGAGCGCGATCACCTTCCCCGATCACAGCGCGTACCCGTCGAAAAAAGCGGCTGTTCCGCGGAGCGGTTGCAGCGTCGGCATCAGAGATGACTCCAGGCTGAGAGGGTTTATCGCGTGCGAAGACGGTGCGGGCTCGTTCTTATTCCCACCTGAATACCTTCGCCGAGAGCGCCGTACAGACGATGAACACCAGCACCAGGGCCGCGATATCGCCTGTGTGCGCGGACCACGTATCCCCGTTCCAGATTCCACGCAACAGTGATACTGAATAAGTGAGCGGCACTGCCCGCGCAATCGCCCGGAGTTCCGGCCGCAGCACCTCAACCGGTACGAACATCCCGGAAAGCGAGAGCATCGGATACAGAACGAAGGCGCCGACCGGCTGCGCGAACCGCGCAATGGGTACCACGCTGGCAATCAGAAAGCCGATCGCAAGGATACTCCAGGTCGAGATCAGCAGCGCGACAGCGAAGCCAATAACTGGAACGTCGGCCTCGATTGAGAAAAAGCGTTTGCCAGCCATCAGTGTCACTGCGAACGCGGCCGCGGTGAGGAACAGCTTGACGAGTACGTGTGCCGTGAGAATAGTCGCCGGTCGCAGAGGCGTGGCGCGGAGTCGCTTGAGAATCCCGCCCTCCCGGTAGATCGAGATCGTCGAAACAAGCGACAGCACCGCGTTGACCGCGATCAGAACCGCCGCCAGCACCGGCACGTCCACGCGGAGGACACTCATGGCCCCGGTCCGGCCTTGAGGTACAACCTGCGCACCCATTCGGCCGAAAAGCACAACCACGAGGATCGGAATAAAAACTGCCCCGATCACACCGAGCGGTTCGCGGAAGAAGATCTTCATCTCAATCCAGGTCAGTCTCCAGAGTCCGCGCAGCATCATCTAGTCACGAATGGAGTGACCGGTGACTTTCAGGAACACGTCCTCAAGATTCGGAAGCGCGGTGCGGAAGCTGGTGACGTGGATGCGGTTCTCGGAGAGGCAGCGGATCACATCGGTGACGAAATCCTCCCCGCTCCCGCGAATCGACACACGTCCCTCACGAACGGTAACATCGTTGACACACGGAATCGCCCTGAATCGCTCCTCGGCGATCGGATCGTCCGTCGCCAGAATTACTGTTCGCTCGGGACAATGTTTATGGACCAGACGCTCGGGTGTGTCGATGTCGATGATGCGGCCGTGCTCGATTATCGCCACGCGGTCGCACAGACGCTCGGCTTCCTCCATGAGATGCGTTGTCAGAAAGACTGTCTTGCCCCGCTGCCGAATATCGCGTACGAGGTCCCAAATGGCGCGCCTCGCCTGCGGGTCGAGCCCCGTCGTGAGCTCGTCGAGGAAGACGAGTTCAGGGTCGTTGATGAGCGCCAGCACGATGAATAACCGCTGCTTCTGGCCGCCGGATAGCGTCATGAACTGAGCGTTCCGCTTGTCCGCAAGTCCGAGCTGTTCCAGCAGTCGCTCGCCATCGGAGACCTTTCTGTGGTAAAGAGTCGCCCAGAGTCGAACGGCCTCCTTCACCTTGATGCGCTTCTGGAGCTGTGCTTCCTGAAGCTGGACGCCGATTCTGTCCTGGAGCTTGTAGATGTCGCGGAAGGGGTCGAGGCCGAGCACGGAGATCGT
>Ga0183260_10000784_pt1 | contig 26987 bp, 26 predicted proteins | sample AntDrymUQ4972206_2_FD_129768 | JGI IMG/M metagenome (GOLD analysis project Ga0183260, IMG submission 129768) | Polar desert sand microbial communities from Dry Valleys, Antarctica - metaG UQ497 (22.06) (version 2) (version 2) | ecosystem: Environmental > Terrestrial > Soil > Desert | place... | reverse complement strand
TCTCAGGTTACTCCCAGAGTCGGAGCGTTGACTCGTCGTCGGAGGATCGCGGAGACCCTTTGTTCATGAGTATTTGCGTGGCTGCTTTGAGAACAACCGGCAACCGCACCCGACTAGGCGACGATCCGGTACACCTGGAAGCACTCGGCGTACTCGCGGTTCACGTTCACCCCGTGCACGCGCGCGAGGTTCCAGACGTACTCCGGGTCGGCGTAGCGCCGGTGCTGCTGGGAGGCGTAGCGCGCGAGCGCGGCGACCTTGCGATCGATGTGCCGCTTCTCCAGTCCGACGTACGCGCCGTAGGAGAAGTCGAAGTTGTTCCAGGGGACCTCGTAGCCGAGGATCGTTGTCCGCTTGAAGGCGCGCAGGCCCTCCTGGGCGATCGTCTGGTGATCCTGGTGCACGTCGTGATGCGAGGGCTGAAAGACGATCTCGGGCCGCCAATCCTCCCAGAGCGCGACGAGCAGCTCGAGGATGTCCTGGCGGCGCTCGGGAAACGTGCGGACGTCGAAGTCGTGAACCGTGAGGCACTCCTCGGGGATGCCGATCTCCGCCGTCGCTTCGCGAACTTCTCGCGCGAGCGTGTCCGGCTCGAAGCCCGGCGGAAGCGAGCGGGTCGCGATCGAGAACGCGACGTACCGCACCTCGCATCCGCCGTCGACGAGCCTCGCCATCGTTCCGCCACAGCCGAGCTCGCCGTCGTCGGTATGCGGCGCGAGGACGAGCGCGCGCTTGAGAGCTTCTAACACGATGATCGCCCGTCGCGAGGCGGATGCTGGACGTCGTGAGGCAAGGACGCAGGGAGCGTCCATATCAAGCAGATATGGACGCGGGTTCTCGGGTACCCCAAGAAGTGCGCAGCACTTCTTGGGGTAGGACCGAGGACGCGGCATCGCGGCGTGCAGGGCCGCATCGCGACCTGGTCGCTCATCGTGTTGGGAGTTCTTAGACCCTCGAGCACCGCGCTATTCAACCAGGACACGTAACGTTGCCGGGCCGTGGAGTCCCCGGATGCCGCCCAGGTCGCCGCGCTCCTCGGGGCGCTCGGCGCCGTGCTCGTACTGCTTCCGCGCGACCGCTACCTGCCTCTCGTCGGATTCGTGCTGGTCGGCCTCGGAACCGTCGGCCTCGCGCGCTACCTCGTCGGCGACGACGACCTCGAGCTGCTCTTCACAGAGCGCGAGGGGATCGCGCTGGTCGTCGTCGGCGTCCTAGCGATCGTCCTCGGCGCCATTCCCTTGGTGCGCTATCCAGCGATCGTCCCGGTCGCACTCCTGGCCGTCGCGCCGTTTCGTATTCCCGTGACGCTCGGTGACGAGGAGGCGTTCCTGCTCCTGCCGCTCTACGTCGTGCTCGCTGCATCGGTGCTCGCACTGGCGCACCGGGCGGTTCGCGGCGAGCAGCCGGCGCCTCCGCCCTTCCTGCTGGCACTTCCACTGGCGTCACTCATCGCCTTCTCGGCGGCCTCGTACCTCTGGACATGGGACGAGCGCGCCGGGGCGATCTTCCTCGCGTTCTTCGTCTTCCCCTTCACCGCCGGTCTCGCCGTCGTCGCGCGCGCGCCGCTCGCTTCCTGGCTGCCCCGCGCGCTCGTCGTGACCCTGGTCGCGCTCGGCTCGCTCTTCGCGGCGATCGGGATCTGGCAGGCACAGACGAGGACGCTCTTCTTCGCGCGCGATGTCGAGGTCGCGAACGCCTACACGACGTTCTTCCGCGTCACGTCGCTCTTCAAGGATCCCAGCCTGTACGGGCGGTACCTGGTCGTACCCATCGTGATCCTTCTGGTCGTCGTCCTCCTACGTCGGGGCAGGACGGTCGACTGGGTTGCCGCGACCGTCGCCGGCGCGTTCCTCTTCTGGGGGCTCTTCTACTCGTACTCGCAGTCGAGCTTCGTCGCGCTCTTCGTCGTCACGTGCGCGGTCGCGCTCGTGGGATTGGGTCGACGGCTCCGAATCCTCCTGGTCGCGTGTGCGTTCGTCGCCACCCTGGCCGCGGCCGCAGTCGCAGCGGATGCCGTGAACGGACGCTCTGCGAGGGACGTGACGAGCGGCCGCTCGCGTCTCGTGAACGTGACCCTCGAGGCGTTTCAGGCTCGTCCCATCGCAGGCGTCGGGATCGGTGGCCAGCCGCGCGCGAGCGCAGAGGAGTCGGGCAAGGGCTCCCCCAGCCGAAACGCTTCGCACACGACGCCGCTCACGGTGCTCGCGGAGCTCGGAGTGCTGGGTTTCGCGCTCTATGCCTGGGTGCTCGCCGCTGCAGCCTGGGCGCTGTGGCTCCTGACCAAGAGAGACCTGGTCCTGGGCGTGGGGCTGGCCGCGGTGCTCCTCGTCCTGGTCGTGCACTCACTCCTGTACGCAGGATTCTTCGAGGACCCGCTCACGTGGGGCGTTTTCGCGTTGGTAGCGGCGTTTCTCGCGACTCCGCGGGAAGCTCCGCGGCTGCTGGCACACTGAAACGCGGCCCGGGTCCAGCGGCCAGCCCCTCCCTATGCCAAGAGCTCTCAAGTGGATCCTCCTCGTTCTCTCCGTGCTCGTCATGGCACTGGGCGGGATCCTGGTCGCCATCGGGCTCACGAACAACCCGCCGCGCGGGGCGCTCGACACCGACCTCGACGACGTCACCGTTTCCGTCCCCATCCCCACGCTGCCCACCGTCCCCGAGCCTCCTCCCAAACCACCGAAGCCCAGCGACGACATTCGCTGCTGGCGCACGTTCGGTGGCGATCCGCAGCGCTCGCTCGCCCGGCCGGATGCTCCTCTCGGCCTTCCGGCTCGAAAGCCGCTGTGGTCGCGCGGGCTGAGGAGCTACATCGAGTTCCCGCCAACGTACTGCGAGGGCGATCTCTATGTGAACACGTTCGAAGGGGCGACCTACGCAATCGACGCGGAATCGGGCAAGGTGCAGTGGCGCCGCAGGGTCGGCGGGACGCTCCCCTCCAGCCCCGCGATCGACGGCCCGCGGGTCATCGTCAGCTCCCAGGCCGGAACGGTCACCGCGCTCGACCGCGAGAAGGGACGCGTTCTCTGGCAGGTCCAGACTGCGGGGAAGGTCGAATCGTCCCCGGTCGTGGTCGAGGGGCTCGTCTACTTCGGTTCCCACGACGGACGGCTCTTCGCAGTTCGCGCGAGGACGGGACAGGTGCGCTGGGCGTACCGAACCGCAGGACGCATCAACGCGAGCCCGGCGGTCTTCGGCGGTCGCGTGTGCGTCACGACGTACGCCGGCTCGTTCGTGTGCCTCGACCGCAAGACAGGTCGTGAGCTCTGGACGACCTACGTCAGACGCGACGCCTTTCGCTACGAGAGCTTCTACGCGAGCCCCTCGTCCGACGGTCAGCGCATCTACTCGGTTGCGCGCTCCGGAAAGGTGGTCGCGCTCGACGCCGAGACCGGAAGCACTGTCTGGACCGGCCGCGTCGGAGGTCTCGGCTACACGACTCCGGCAGTGTCCGACGGGCGCGTGTTCGTCGGGGGGTTCGACGGCCGCATTCGCGCGCTCCGCGCGACGAGCGGGTCCGAGCTCTGGAGCACCCAGCTCGAGGGCAGGATCCTGGGCGCGCCGGTCCTGATCGGCGAGAACGTGTTCGTCTCGACCCTCGAGAAGCGAACCTATGCCGTGCGCGCCTCCGACGGGAAGATCATGTGGCGGCTACCGCTCGGCAGGTACTCCCCGGGGATCGCGACCGAGAGGACCTATTTCTTCTCGCTGAACGGACGGCTCCTGGCTATACGCGGGCGAGAGGTTCAGCGAACTTCGTGAGCGGAGGGTGCCGGCGGCGCCAGAGTGGCGAACGCTGCATCGCCGAGACGGCAGCGTTCCAGGCGCCGATGGTGGCACGGTAGCGGGCGAGGGCAAGCTTCTCATGTTGGCCTGAGGGTGTCAGCGGTTCGGCAAGGTCGTAGCCGAGCGCGGTGAGCAGGTCGCCGGCGATCGCCTCGAACGCGCGCGTTTCCTCCCCGTTCATCTGCGTCCGCCAGTCACGGACGCCTTGGGTCGGAGGCTGCAAGAGGCGCTGCTGGTGCGGCTTCTGGGACACGTCGACCGCACCGGCGTAGTCGAGCATCGAAGGCTCGTAGGGAAGGCGGGCGAACTTGCAGATCCGCTCCACCACCGCCTCCATCCCGTCGATCAGATCCTCGTACCGAACCTCCAGGTACCGAGACGACCCGACCCGCCGCCCCAGCGCGCGCGCCGCGGCGACTTCCGTCCGCCACAGGCAGGCGAAGTCGGCAGGTGTGTCGGGATGAGCCCAGGTCCGCGTGAACGTCCCCTCCGGCATGCGCAGCAACGAGAGCGCGGCATCGCGCCCGTCGCGGATCAGGTGGACGTACTGCGCGCTCGGGAAGAGCCGCTCGAGCAGGGGCAGGTGGCGCATGTACATCGGGGTCTTGTCGCCCCAACGCGGCTTGCCCTCGCTCGCCGCGTAAGCCGCGAAGATCGCGGCGATCGCCTCCCCGGTGCGCGTCTCCGGGCGGATGCGTGCCCCGATGTCGTCGAGCGAGAGACCCCACGCCGCGAGCACCTGTAGCCGGCTCAGATCGTCGAGAAACCGGGCGCGATCGACCTTCCCCCGGTGCCGTCGCGCCAAGAGCGGAATGAAGAACGATTCATCGGGAATCGCGATCCCCGGTGAGCGGTCGAGGACGACCCGAAGGAGCGTGGTGCCTGACCGGCTGACGCCGAGGACAAAGAGCGGGACTTTCATTCAGACGTCTCGGTGACGACGACCTCCGCGCTGTCCGCGAAGCGGCCACGGAGTGACACGAACAGCCTGTAGCTACCCGGCGTCTCGGGTGCGCGCAGGACGAGCACCTGTCGCCGCGCGAGACCGCGCTCGCCGGCGAAGAGCCACCGGTACGACACGGCATCGCTCAGCACCCGAACCGAGAAGCGCCTCCCCGCCGGGACCTCGATGCTCTCGCGAGCGAGCTCGATGTAGCGCACGACGACGGGGACGATCCGTCGCGAGCTCGAACGGTTGCCAGCCCGGTCGAATGCGCGCAGGCGGATCTCGTACGTGCCCGGGCGCACCGCCCGGCCGTTCACGCGTCCGAACCAGACCAGCTGGCCCTCGGTCGAGCGAAACTTCGAGAGAACCCGGCGCCTCCCGTCGACGAGCATCATCGCTCGCGCCAGCTCGGTGGTCTCGTAGCGTGCCGTGACGCGGTCGCGGCGACCGTCCCCGTCGGGCGAGAACACCTGCGGACGTGCGCCGAGAAGCCGGATTCGCGGGGCTGTCGTGTCGACGCGGATCGGATTCGGAAGCACGATCGTGCGTCCGCGTTCCTCGAGCTCGACGCGAGGCCGGTAGACGCCCTCTTCGACGATCTCGTCGAGGTCGTCCCGGCCGTCCCACGTGTACGACACACGACCCTTCTGCTCGTCTCGATCGCGAACGAGCCGACGAACCCGCCGACCGTCGCCGGCGAGCATGTCGACGGTCACCGTTCCGCTCCTGCGAAGCACGAACGAGATGACAGCGACGTCGCGAGCGCACTCACACACCGGGGAGAACACACGGTCCACCTTGGTTCCGGTGATCGGGCTCCGCTCGAGCTTGACGCGCTCCGTGAACGCGAATGCAGCCGCGGTCGCGCCGAGCAAGGCGACAACGATCAGCAGCTGCGGCAGCCGCGCCATCGCGGCCTACGAGGACTCGAGGCTCCGCACCAGGACGAACGGCTCCGCGAGCTCGAAGCCGCAGCTCGTGCCGTGGAACTCCGCGGTCGCCCGAATCGCACGCTCGCTCCGCGGGTGCGGGTAGTCGCGGCGCTCCGTCTCGTAGTGGGCGAAGGCGGCGATCTTCCGCTCGAGCGTGGCGGTGACGTCCACGTACCAGTTGGGCATGAACCAATTGACCGCCGCGGGTGTCCACTCGGTGCTCGAGGCCGGCGCGTAGGTGAGGAGGCGACGCACCGGTTGCCCCGGTGTCGGGCGGGTGGCGACCGCCACCGAGTCGAAGAGCACCTGATGGTCACGGTTGACGTCGGGCTGAACGGTGTAGACGACCTGCGGGGCGAGCTCGCGAACGTGCTGTTCGACGACGCGGTTCACCTCCACGTGCGAGAGCGTGTCGAGCTGCATGTCCGGGAGGTCGAGGTGGACGTAGTCCTCGACCCCGAGCTCCGCTGCGGCTCGGAGTGCCTCCGCTTGCTTGCGCGCACGCGTCGCTGCGTCGTCCGGATACTGGGTGGAGCTTCCGTCGGTCACGACGAGCACGCGGACCTCGTCGCCCGCGGTCGTGTGGACCGCGATGGTCCCGCCCATGCCCAGGACCTCGTCATCGGGGTGCGCCGCGACGACGAGCACGCGCGTCATCCGAGCCTCGTTCCGACGCTGAGCTCTCGCCCGGCCTCCACCTCTTCGAGCAGGAGCGCGCCCTCGCCACACGCAACGACCGGGCCCTCCGGCCTGCGCGCGACGACCGTCCCGGCCGGCGCAACCTCGTCGAGCTCCACCGGCCGCGCCCGCCAGACGATGATCTTCTCATCGCCGAGGAAGGTGAAGGCGCCGGGATAGGGACGGGTTTGGGCCCGAACCCAGTCGTAGAGGTACCGAGCACGCGTCTCCCAGTCGATGATCCCGTCGCCGGGCTTGCGCCGCGGCCAGGAGCTTGCGCGCGAGGGGTCCTGGGGCGAACGCGGCGCGCTCCGCGTCAACAGTTGCGGCACGAACTCCCGAATCAGCTCCACGTGTGCGTCCGAGATACGCTCGAACAGGGTCTCAGCCGTCTCGTCGGCGCCGATGTCGACGACGGCCTGCCCCACGATCGCGCCGGAGTCCGCGGTCCCGTCCACGATCTCGAAGAGCGTGACGCCGGTTCGGGCCAGGCCGGAGAGGATCGCCCACGGAATCGCCGCCCGGCCGCGGTGGCGCGGCAAGAGGGTTGGGTGCATGCCGAACACACCTTCGCGAGCGAGCGCGATGAACGGCGAGCGGACGAGCTGCGACCAGCCCACGACGAAGACCAGCTCGGGGTCGCAGGCACGAATCGCTTCGAGAGTCCCGTCGTCGTTGATGTCCGAGGTCTCGATCAAGACAGCGCCCTGGCCCTCGGCGACGCCGTCGAAAGCACACTGCCCGGAGCGGTTGGCAGCGAGCGGGCCTGGAAGTGTGACGACTCCCACGATCTCGGCTCCCGCGTCGGCAGCGGCCTCGAGGCACGCCCGGCCGATCGTGTCGAAGCTCACCCAGACCGTGCGCACGGAGTGCGATGGTATCGAGCTATTCCACGGAGGACGGTGCGCTCCCGTTGCGCGCACGCTGGATGCGGATCCAGCTGTGCCGCGCGAGGAGCACGAGCAGAGCCACCAACCCGGCAGAGACCGCGATGACGACGATCACGCCGGCGCCCGGGACATCCAGCAGCTTGATTCCCGCAACGCCGAGAACTCCGGCCAGGAGTAGACGAAGGAACTGCTCGGGGATGGAGAGCGTCAGCCGTCCGCCCATGAGCACTCCCGGGATCGACCCGAGCAGGAGCCAGAAGAGCAGCCCGAAGTCGATATTGCCCGCCGCCCAGTGCGCCGCACCCGCCACGTAGAGGAGCACAGCCGCGTGGAAGATGTCCGTTCCGACGACCTTGTGCGCCCTGAGCGGGAAGATGACGAGCAAGGTGAGACCGAAGAAGACGCCGCTTCCCACCGAGGTCAGGCCGACGATGAAGCCTCCGAGAACGCCGATGAGAATGGCCGCGACGCGGTCCCGGTTCGTGAGCTTCCAGTTGGAATCGCCAGAGGCGCCGGTGTGTACGACACTCTTGGCCACGAGCCCGACGGCGCCGAAGAGCAAGGCGGCGCCAAGCACTTGTCCCAGCACCGACTCCACGTCGTCGCCGTACCGGTCCGTGAGTTGCACGTTGGCCCAGACACCGAGCAGCGACATCGGGGCCGATCCGATGAGCATCCAGCCGGCGAGCCTCGCCCTGACGTTCCCCATCCTCCGGTGCTGCACGGCGCTGACCGACTTGAACGCAGCGCCGTGGGCGATGTCGGTGCCAATCGCCGTGGCAGGCGGAATGCCGAACAGGAAGACCAGGATCGGAGTCATCAGCGACCCGCCTCCCATGCCGGTCATCCCCACGAGGAGGCCGGTCAGCAGGCCGACGACCGTGAACTTCCAATCCATCTATGGAACGACCTTGGGGTCAGGCTTCAGCCTGACCCCCTCGGTACGCCTCGATCAGGACTCGGGCAACATCCGGCCGCGTGAACTCGACCGGCGGAATTTCCCCTTCCTCGAGCATCTCCCGCACCTTCGTCCCCGAGAGGAAGACCCGATCCTCCGGTCCGTGCGGGCACGACTTCGTGCTCGCCATCGATCCGCAGACGTTGCACCAGAACGTGTGCTCGAAGAACATCGGCTCGATGTCGAGCTCGTGCGGCTCGAACTCGTCGAAGATGAGCTGCGCGTCGTAGGTGCCGTAGTAGTCCCCGACCCCGGCGTGGTCGCGCCCGACGATGAAGTGCGAGCAGCCGTAGTTCTTGCGGCAGATCGCGTGCCAGATCGCCTCGCGCGGCCCGGCGTAGCGCATCGCCGCCGGAAACGCCGAGAGGAGCACACGGTCGTCCGGGTAGTACCCGTCGAGCAGGGTCTGATAGCACTCGACCCGCACGTCCACGGGGACGTCGTCCGACTTCGTGTCGCCCACGAGCGGGTGCACGAGCAGGCCGTCCACCGTCTCCAGCGCGACCTTGGTCAGGTACTCGTGTGCGCGATGGATCGGGTTTCGCGTCTGGAACCCGACGACGCGCTTCCAGCCGCGCTCCGCGAAGATCCGGCGCGTCTCCGCGGGGTCGCGCGCAAGCTCTGGGAACTCGGATCGCGAGCGCTCGAAAACGGTCACTCTCCCTGCGATGTACAGCGGCTTCTGTGCGTACAGGCGGGCAACGCCCGGATGCGCGTCGTCCGTCGTGCGGAAGCAGAGCTCCGCCTCCCGTGCCTGGTCGTACTCGAACACGCCCTCCACCTCGAGCACGGCCACGGGGCTGCCGCCCTCGTAGGTCAGCGCGACGCGCTCGCCGCTCGGGGCAGCATCCACGGCGAGGCACACCGGCAGTGCCCACGGGACATCGTTCGCGAGGTGCATGTCCTCGATGACCCGCTCGTAGTCGGCCTGGCCCATGAACCCCTCGAGGGGTGAGAGCGCGCCCGAGGCGAGCATGTCCAGGTCCGAGAGCTCCCGCGACGTGAGCGCGACAGCCTCGAGACCGTCGAGGTCGTCCGGGCGATCGCCCGTCCGGTCGACGAGGGAGCCGCCGTGGGGAGGAATCAGGCGGTCGGTCGCGGCGACGGTCACGCGGTCACCTTGGCAGGGACGAGCCCCAGCTCTTCGAGCCTCGCGATCACGATGGCGGCCGACTCCTCCGGCTCGATTCCCTCGGTGTCGACGACGATCTCCGGAGACGCCGGCGCCTCGTACGGATCGTCAACTCCCGTGAAGCCCTTGATCTCGCCGGCGAACGCCTTCGCGTAGAGACCGTTCACATCGCGGCGCGCACATTCATCGAGCGAGGTCTTGACGTGGATCTCGACGAACGGCCCGTGCTCCTCCACGAGCGCGCGCGCATTCTTTCGCGCCTGCTCGTAGGGAGAGATCGCAGCGACGATCACGGCGCCGCCGTGCCGCGTGATGCGCGACGCAACCCAGCCGAGACGCTCGACGTGCGCATCGCGGTCCTCCTTGGAGAAGCCGAGGCCCTTGGAGAGGTGCGTGCGGACGGTGTCTCCGTCGAGGTACTCGACGACGAGGCCGCGGCGGTCCATCTCGGGGCCGACGTGATGCGCGATCGTGGTCTTCCCGGAGCCCGACAGACCGGTGAACCAGAGGGTGAAGCCTCCGCCTCGATCGGTTTCCGACTCGGGATGCTCGTGCGCGTGGATGTGCTGACTCATGCGGTTTTCTCCGATCTTGCGTTTTCGTGGATGCCGCACTCCAGCTTGTCGGAGCCGGCCCAGCGGCCTGCGCGCTCCTCCTCGTCCGGGCGCGTCGGCCGGGTGCAGGGGATGCAGCCGATCGAACGGTACCCCGCGTCGTGCAGCGGGTTGTAGGGGATGTCGTTCTCGTTGACGTAGAACCAGATCCGTTGCTCGTCCCAGTCCGCAAGCGGGTGGATCTTGAACACCTGGTAGCGCTCGGACCACTGCACCTTCGGTGTCTCTGCGCGGCTCGGCGACTGGTCGCGACGGATGCCGGAGATCCACGCGTCGTACGGCGCGAGCGCGTTCACGAGCGGCTCCACCTTGCGGATGTGGCAGCAGCGGTCGGGATGGCGCTCCCACAGGTTCGGGCCGTCGGCGCGGTGCTGCTCGGCGATCGTCGGGATCTCGGGCTGGATCAGCTTCAGTGCGTAGCGATCGACGAGCCGGTCGCGCGTCTCGTACGACTCGCGAAAGAAGAGATGCGTGTCCAGCTCGACCGTGTCCATGCGCAGGCCCATCTCCGCGACCATGTGCACGAGCACCGAGGACTGCTTCTGCCAAGAGCATGTGAGGCAAACGCGCGGCCAGAAGAACCGGTGCGCCCACCCGATGAGTTGCTCGGCCGCCATGGCCTCGAAGTCGAGGTCAGGGAGCCGGGGCGGGCTCGGCAGCGGTTGAATCGCCAGGGCTTTACTCACCTCCCGTTTGAAGGAGGGGGCTCGCGGGGAAACCATGGGTTTCCTCGCGTAAGAGCACCTCCTTCAGCGTGTCGGCGCGCAGGCCGAGCCGCAGCGTCTCGAGGGCGATGACCTCGTCGGGGGGAATGTTGCCGAGGTTGACCTCGGGGCCGAAGTGACGCACGAACCAAGCCTGCGAGCTCTTCGTCGGGGTCTCCCAGATCAGGTCGTGGAAGCTGATCGAGTGCTCGATCTCGTCCACGAGACCCGTCCGGAGCTCGCCCGTCGGGCGATAGATGCCTGCGGTTCCCGCCTCGCGACCCTCGGCGATCACCTTCCAGGCGCCCGCGTCCAGCTCCTCGCGCATCCACTGCACCCAGAGGTACGGCGCGATGTTCACCTCGGAGTCCTTGGAGCCGACCTCGGAGAGGACGACGAAGTCGCGCGCGAAGTCGGCGATGAGCTCGAGCTTCTGCTCGCGGGGGATGTCGAGCGTCCCGTCCGAGATCTCGACGTGCGAGAAGCGGTAGTGCTCGAGCCAGCGCTTGAAGTCGTCCATCTTGTCTTTCCCGTACACCGCCTCGAACAGCGTCCCGCCGCAGACGACGGGGGTGGAGAAGGACCGGTAGAGCGCGATCTTCTTCTCCAGGTTGTTCGTCACGTAGCTCGTGCCCCAGCCGAGCTTGACGATGTCGACGTACTCGCCCGCGGTGTCGAAGAGACCCTCGATCTCGCGCAGGTTCAGGCCCTTGTCCATCACGTGCGTGAGTCCACGCTCCCGCGGTTTCCCCTCACGCGCGGGAATGTCGAGAAACGAGTTGCCGTCATAGTCGTGCATAGATGTCCTCCAGCTTCTTGCGGGCGCGCTCCTGCACGTCGCGGTAGAGGGAGCCCCCGTGGGCGTCGATGCCGACGGTGAGTGGGCCGAAGTCCTTCACCCGGAACTTCCAGAGGCACTCGGGCATGAGCTCCTCCCAGGCGACCTCCTCGATCTCCTCGATCTGGGTCGTCTCGAGCGCAGCGGCCCCGCCGACGATCGCGAAGTAGACCATCCCGAGGCGCTGCATCGGCTCGATCGCCTCGTCGGGGAATCCGCCCTTGCCGCAGATCGCGCGCACGCCGTACTGAGCGCCGAGCGGCTCGGTGAAGCGCACCATGCGCGCGCTCGTCGTCGTGCCGATGCAGATCTTCTCGTAGCGGCCGGGGCCGAGCTTGCGCACCCCGGGGGCGGTGTGGAGGAGGAACGCCCCGGAGAGATCCATCGGCGGCTCGACTCCCTGGTCGAAGATCCGCACCTGCGTCCGGTCGCGGATCCCGATGATGTGCCCCTGGACGACGACCTCGTCGCCGGCGCGGAGCTTCAGGATCTCAGCGGAGTCGGTGATGGGGAAGGTGACCTCGTGCGTCGCCATCAGCTGTGGACTCCTTGGCGCTCTCTTGTCACACCTTCAGGGTCAGACCCTTTTCCGCACTTTGCGTACGTCTTGGCGGGCATCAGGCGTCCCGCTCGTACTCGATCGCGCCGTCGGCTGCGATGTGCGCCGAGGCGCGGCGGGCGGCCCAACACTGGTAGTTGACCGCGACCGGGTTCAGGGTCATGTGCGTGTCGGCGTGCTCCACGTGCACGGACAGCACGGTCACGTCGCCGCCGAGGCCCATCGGCCCGATTCCGGTCTCGTTCAGGAGCCCGTACAGGTCGTCCTCGAGCTCCGCGACGAGCGGATCCTCGTTGCGGGTGCCAACCGGCCGCGCGATCGCCTCCTTCGCCAGGTGCATCGCGTAGTCGGCTGAGCCGCCGATCCCGACACCGACGATGCCCGGTGGGCACGGCTTCCCGCCCGCGCCCACGATCGAGTCGAGGACGAACTCCTTTATCCCGCGTACCCCGTCGGCCGGGACGCACATCTTGAGGAAGCTCATGTTCTCGGAGCCCGACCCCTTGGGGACGCACTTCACGTCCAGGCCGTCCCAGTCGGGGATGAAGTCCCAGTGCACGATCGGGACGCGGTAACCGACGTTCTGGCCGGTGTTCTCGCGCGTGAGCGTGTGCACGGTGTTCGAGCGCAACGGATGCTCGATCGTCGCGCGCTGGGTGCCATCCTTGAGCGCCGCGTAGATCCGGGCCGGATGCAGCGGAAAATGCTCGCCGACGCGGCAGTAGTAGACCGCGATGCCTGTGTCCTGGCAGACGAGGTTCTTCTCCTCCTCCGCCACGTTCACGTTCCGGAGGATCGTCTGCAGGACCCGCTGACCGGTGACCGAGGTCTCCGTGCCGGCCGCTGCGGCAAGCGCGTCTCGCAGATCCTGGGGAATGTCCTTCAGGGCCCACACATAGAGGTGAGCGGCCGCATTCTCGACTGCACCGTCGAGGTCGGTCGTGGTCGCCGTGCTCATGCGCGCGCCCTCTCGGCCGCGGCCTTCCCCGCGCGCCGCCCGAAGACGGTGCACTCGAGGAGCGAATTTCCCATCATGCGATTCCTCCCGTGCGTCCCGCCCGCGATCTCGCCGCAGGCGAAGACGCCCTCGAGCGTCGTCTCGGCGTGCTCGCCGATCACGAGCCCGCCATTCTGGTAGTGGAGAACGGGGTAAGTGAAGATCTTCTCGGCAAGCGGGTCGATACCGGCTCCGCGATAGCGGCGGAGCATGTACGGCAGCGAGATCTCGGCGTCCTCCACGGAGATCCGGGTCGTATCGAGCCAGACCGCGGGGCGGCCGTCCGGTGTCGAGACGCCCTTCCCGTTGTCCACCTCGTCGACGATCGCCTGCGAGACCGCGTCGCGCGCTCCGAGCGAGTCCGTGAACTCCTCGCCATCCGCGTTCAGGAGCACGGCCCCATAGGCGCGGGTCGTCTCGGGGATCGAGTAGCCCTGCATCGTGTCCGGCCACGCGCCGCCATTCGGGTGGTACTGGAGCGCATCGAGATCCCGCGATTCGGCACCCGCAGCGAGTGCGATCCGCGTCACCTCGCCGGTCGCGTTCGGATGGTTCGTGGAGAGCTCGCGACGCGTTTCCGCTTCGAGGTAGCAGCGCCCGCCGGCTGCGAGGACGATCGAGGCGGCGTCGATGTCGACCGTGCCGTCGTCCTTCGTCTCGAAGGTCGCGGTCCAGGCGTTCTCTCCTGGACGGAGACTCACGAGGGCATGGTGGGGCAGCTCGGTACCAGCCCCTGCCTGATACGCCTCACGCAGCGCCTTCGTCATCGCGTGCCCCGTGCGATCGCCGACCTGCAACAGACGATGTCGCGTCGCGCCGCCACAGCGTGCGAGCCGGTACCCGCCGTTCGACCGGGTGAACTCGACGCCGAGCTCTTCGAGCCAATGAATCGCGGACGGGGCTTCGCTCGTCAACACCTCCACGAGACGCGGATCCGCAGTCTCGTGCGAGCTTCGCATGACGTCATCGGCATGGATCTCGGGCGAGTCGTCCTCTCCGAACGCAGCCTGGATCCCGCCCTGCGCCTTCGCGGAGTTGCACGCTTGCAGCGTGGTCTTGGTCGCAAGCGCCACGCGCGCCCCACTCCGCTCGGCCGACACGGCTGCCGCCAGACCGGAGGCGCCACTGCCGATGACGAGCACGTCGAAGGGATCGCGGCTTCGCACAATGCTGCATGCTAACGGATTTCCTCATAGCTGTCATTATTGAGCCTTATGCGAGAAGCTCGCTGCGGCGAGGGCTGTAAACTCGCGATCCGATGGGCACGCTGGCCGACATCGTCACGCCGAACTTCATCACCGTCGCGCCCGAGGACACGCTCGGCGAGGTCGCGGAGCGAATGACGAATCAGAACACCGGCGCCGTCGTCGTCAAGGACTTCGGGCGCATGATCGGCATCCTCACCGAGCGGGACATGCTGAGGGCCATGGCAGCGCGCGTGCACACGAGCGATGCCCGGGTGCGCCAGTGGATGACCGCTGATCCGATGACCGCGACAGCGGACATGACGTTCGACGACGCTGCGCAGGTCATGTTGGACAACGGCTTCCGGCATCTCCCCGTGGTCGACGGGTCGAATGTGCTCGGCGTCGTCAGCCTGCGCCGGGTGATGGGCGGTCGGCGCCAGCCGGCGCCCGAAGCCGCGTAGCCCACCTTAGAGCTCCGACACAATGAAGCCCTGAGCCGCCGGCGAGGCCTCATTGTGTTAGAGGCTCTTAGCTACAGGCGGACGCGATCCCCTTCACCACGGCGGAGGCCGCGACCTTCTGGCCCACGTGCACGCGGCGAAGCTGCTTCACGAGCTTTCCGTTCGCCTTGATCTCAGTGAGCGCCTCTTGCTCCGTCTCCCCCGGCTGGGTCCGGGCGAACAGGCAGGAGAGCGGGCTCTTCTTGCCGCCGATCCAACCCACGGCATAGAGGTACTTCAGCACCGGCTTGGAGTACGGGGCGCTCTTGTAGGACCGCCCGCGCCCTCCGGCCGGCACCTTCTGCGCACCGGCCGCGGCGTTCAGCGTGGAATGGCCGCTCCGCTCGATGTGGGGAGCACCGACAGCTTCTGGCCGAATGTTCCGGTCAGCGAGGCGGTGAGCACCGCCATCGCGGCGACCAGGCTTGCGCACTCGACGAGCACCGCCTCATCGTCCGTCCGAACGGGTCATGAGTCAACCTGCGGCTCACCAGATGCCCTGCAGGAGCGAGAGAGCGTCGTCGGGCGACACCGTGCGTGGATTGCCGAGCGCGCCCGGACGAGCAGCAGCCTCTGCGGCGACCAGACGCAGCTCGTCCTCGGGCACATCGAAGTCCCGCAGCCGCTCGAACCCACGGAGCGCGGCGAGCTCCGCTACCCGCGTTGCCGGGTCGTCACAGCCGAGCGCCCGCCCGAACCGCTCGACGGCGTCCGGCACGACCGGCTCGTTGAACCTGAGCGTGGGCGGCAGGGTCAGCGCATTCATCGCTCCGTGCGGGAGGCCGTAGCGCCCTCCCAGAGCCTGTGCAAGCGCGTGCGCAAGAGCGAGGCCGGTCAGGCCGAGCGCCTTGCCCGCATGCATCGCTCCCCGCAGAAGACCGGTGCGGGCCTCGAGGTCGTCCGGTCGCGCGACCGTCTGCGGCAGCCAGCGCGCGATCAAATCCGCTCCCGCGAGAGCTTCGGTGTCCCCGCCGGCGTTTCGATCCTCGACGTAGAGCGCCTCCGCGCTGTGTGCGAGGGCGTTCATCGCCGTGCCCACCGTCTCTCCCCGCGGCAGCCCGAGCGTCAACTCGGGCTCGTACACGACCGCGACGGTCCCGGCCCCGCTCCCGCCGGTCTTGAGCTTCCGCGCGTCGTCGAGCATCCCGAAGTACGAAGTCCACTCGGCGCCGGCGTAGGTCGTCGGCACCGCTACGAGCCGGAGTCCGAGCGCCGCAGAGACGGCCTTGCCAGTGTCGATCGCGCTCCCGCCGCCGACGCCGACGATGCCGTCGGAGTCCCGTGCCGCAGCAACCGCCGCCGACACCGTCTCGACCGGCGCATGCCGTCGGACGCCCGAGAACCGCGTCGCGACGGGAAGCTCGAGGTCGCCGAACCGCTCCGACGTCACGAGCAGAGGTCGCGAGATTCCAAGCTCGGAGAGGAGCCGTTCGAGCTCGTGGAGACCCCACCGGACGATCACGACACACGCTCTTTCGCGAACTCGACGAATGCCTCTCCGACACGCGTGCGCGTCCTCCCGGCAGCGGAGGCAAGCGAGATCACTCGGGTCGCTTCGAGACCCTCGACTCGGGCCTCGGCGAGGCGGCCGTCGCCCAGTTCGGACTCGACGGCCGTACGCGAGATGAACGTCACGCCGAACCCCGCCTCGACGGCACGGCGCACCGACTCCTGGAGGCCGAGCTCGAGCCGGACGTCGAGATCGCGCAAGCGCACACCCAGCCGGCGCAGGGCGTCCTCGACGATCTGCCGCACGCCCGCTCCTTCCTGCATCAGGATCAGCGTCTCTTCGCGCAGTTCGTCGAGAGTCACGGTGCGCCCCGCAAAGCGGTGTCCGGGCGGGCAGGCAAGGATCACCTGGTCGGAGAAAAGCGGCTCGAAACGAACACCGCGGTGCCGTCGCGAGGCGCCGACGATTCCCAGCTCGAGCTCGCGGTCCGCGACCTGCTCGATCACGGTGTGGGTGTCCGAGACCGTGAGGAACACGCGCACGTCGGGATGCTCGCGTTGGAACTCGCCAAGAAGGACAGGCACGACGATCGCAGCGGGCCCGGTGGACGCGCCCAGGACGAGGTCACCCGCGATCTCCCCCTCGGCCGTGGCCGCAAGCTCCGAGACGAGCTGATCCTCGAGCGCCAGCATGCGCTGGGCTCCGCGATACAGGTGCCAGCCGGCCTCGGTCGGCTCCACCCGCCGCCCGGAGCGGTCGAGGAGCCGCGTGCCGACGCGCTTCTCGAGCGCGCGTATCTGCAGGGAGACCGCCGGCTGCGTGACGCCGAGCCGCTCCGCGGCCTGGGAGAAGCTGCGTCGCTCGACGACCGTGCAGAACGCGGCAAGCTGACGCGTGTCCATAAGGAAATCTTATCCCGACGACTCAGTAGAGGCCGCGTTCCGCGAGCCAGTGCTCGAGCAGGGGATCCGTGAGCTCGGGCCCGTGCGGGGTTCGGTGCGCCTCGGCTTTCCCGACGAGCCCGGCCAGCGCGCGGTCGACGCTGCCCTTCTTGAGCCCCAGAACGCGGAGCGTGTCCTCCGCGTAGAGCGTCTGGGATCGGGTCGCGAGGGCGAGGGAGACCCGCTGCTCGTTGACCGCGAGCGACTCCCAGCGGGCCCGCAGCGCCGTCTCGGCATGCGCGAGCGCACGCTCGCGCGCGTCGACGAATGCCGACTCGTCGGCCGTCGACCGGCGTGGGACGAGCTCCCAGAGGTGGTGCGCGACGAGCATCGTTCGTTGGGGGTGCCCGCGGGTGAACGCGAGCAACGGGTCGAGCGCGTTGCCGATGTCCCGCTCAGTGCGCCGGAAGCGCTCCTCGAGATACATCGCCGTCGGCTCCATCCGCAGCGGGCCGAGCTCGACGGAGACGGCGTGCTCGAGCAAGGGACGCGAGGGATCCTGGAACAGTCGCTCCATCAATGTCGGCGCGGAGCCCGAGAACGCGTACGACGCCACCGACGTCTGGTGCTGGAGCACGCTCCGCAGGATTCCATCGGCGCCGTCGACGCGAAGAAGGTCCTGAAACTCGTCGAACGCCACGAGGCTGCGCGCGCCGGTTCGGTCATGAAGCTTGGCGGGAAGGTCGAGAAGACGAAGAAGCACGCTCTCGACGTCCACCCGCGGATTCGACTGCAGCGTCGCCGTGAAGCCGCCGGCGCCGAGCGACAGGCCGACCTGCCAGGCACGAAAGAGCGAATCGACCGTGCGCCTCAGCGTTCCCTTCAGCTCGCGGTCGTACGCGCGCTCGATCCGGACGACGACGCTCGAAAGCGAAAGGACGCCCTCGAGATCGACGAGGGCCGTCGCCCATCCGTCCGCCGACGCGTGCGAGAGGACTCGCCGCAGGAGGCTGGTCTTGCCGTAGCGTCGCGGTGCCACCAGCCGCGACGAGTGGCCGCCTGCCGCGAGTGCGAGGAGCCGCACGGCCGTTTCCTCGCGATCGACCATCTCCTCGGCCAGGAGTTCCCCCGCGATGCGAAAGGGATTCGCCTCGATGCGCGGCACTGTTCGAGTCTGCACCACTGCGCGGCTCTTGTCTACATGAAGTAGCCAGAATGGTCTGCTGGCTGCAGACGAGTACGACGGGCCGGACATGTTCCACCGAGCGTCTAGGGTCTGGCCGTGCGCGTCTGGATCGATGTCTCGAACTCCCCCCAGGTGCCGTTCTTTCGCCACCTGATCGCCCTGCTCGAGGCACGTGGGCACACCGTGGACGTGACGACCCGCGACTACGCGCAGACCATCGAGCTTCTCGGACTGCACGGCATCCAGCACGAGATCGTCGGGCCGCGGCATGGCGGAGCGAGCGCGTGGGGCAAGGCGCGCGCCATGGCCGAGAGGATTCCCGCGCTTCGGCGCTTCGCGAAGAATCGGAGCTTCGACATTGCTCTCTCGCACGCATCTCACGAGCTCCCGCTCGCCGCTCGCTCGCTCGCCATACCGGCCTCCTACGCATTCGACTACGAGTTCGCGCGCGTACAACACGGCCTCGGGTGTCGTGCAGCGAACCGCGTTGTCGTGCCGGAGGCGATCCCGCAGCGGCGGCTCGACGCCCTCGGCGCCCGCGAGCACAAGGTGCGCCGCTTCCCAGGGCTCGAGGAGGAGTACTACCTTGCGGGTTTCGAGCCTCAACCGTCCGTGCTCGACCAGCTCGGACTCGACGCGGGACGTGTACTCGTCGTCGTGCGCACGCCGCCCGAGGTCTCGCTCTACCACCGGCACACGAATCCGCTCTTCGGGGACGTCCTGCACAGACTCGGGTCGGATCCGTCGGTGCAGGCCGTCGTCCTCCCCCGCACAGCCGAGCAGCGCGCGTCGATCGCGGGGCTCGATCTCCCGTCTCTCGTCCTGCCTGGGGAGGCCGTCGACGCCCAGAGTCTCGTCGCGCTCGCCGATCTGGTCGTCTCTGCCGGGGGCACTATGAACCGGGAGGCGATTGCCCTGGGCGTTCCTGCCTACACGACGTTTGCGGGTCGACTCGGTGCGGTGGACGAGATGCTTGTCCGCGACCGACGGCTCGGAGTCCTCAGCTCGGCAGCTGCGCTGCCGCTTCGAAAGCGAGAGAGCCGAGACCGGCGCGTCCAACGTACGCCCGCGCTGATTCTCGACCTCTTCCTCTCCGCGCTCGACGGGTAGCGCGCGAACTGCCTCGAACTGGTTAAGGTCCTCGAGTCAGCTCTAGGAGGGGAGACACGTGAGACGACACACGCTTGGCCTGCTGCTGGTGGCAATCGGCGCGGTCGCCATGACGACAGCCGCGGCCTTCGCTGCCGGCGGGAACGGCGGATTCAAGACCGACGCTGCGGCAATGCTCGACGGCAGGAACGGCTGGACGGAAGAGGCGATCATCTCCGTCGGTGACACGCTCGGCAGCGGCTACACGTTCGAGGCGATCCCCGACGGGATCGCCGTGGAAAGGATCAACGGCAAGGGCACGGCCGACATCCTCGTCAACCACGAGCTCTCGAAAGTGCCGTTCCCGTCCACGCGGCAGGATCATCTGAACTCGACCATCAGCAAGCTGCGCTTGCACCAGAAGAGCGCCGGCGTGCTCAAGGGCGAATACGTGATCCCGCAGAGCGCGGGCTACCAGCGCTTCTGCTCGAACTTCCTCGTCGGCGCGGAGCATGGCTTCGAGCGCGAGCTCCTGCTCACGAACGAGGAAGCCCGTGACATCGTCCTACGTCAGGAGGACTCTTGGCACGGGCCGAGCCCGCCCGGAGTTCTTCTCACGGAGCCGGGCGCCGAGCAGGCCGGGGTGGTCGTCGCATACGACGTGAAGAGCGGCGCCTACAAGTCGATCTACGGGATGGGCCGGCACAACCACGAGAACTCGGTCGGGATCCCCGGGTACGGATATCCGGTCGTGCTCTCGGGCGACGACACGTTCGACGCACCCGCGTCCCAGCTCTATCTGTACAAGGCTGCGAGCGGCGCGGACGTCTGGAATGACAGGGGCAAGCTGTACGCCTTCGTCGCCAACGACCCGGCGATCAACGACTACGGCGACGTCACCGAGGGGATGGGCCCCATTCCAGGTCGCTTCATCGAGGTCCCCCGGGAGATCGCAACCGGCAAGGACGCGGATGACGGCAGCGAGGTGACCTCGGCGGACTTCGGCTACCCGCTTCCCTCGGCATCTCCGACAACGACGCCTCCGTACCCGAAGCCGGCGACGGCAGGCATGCCCGACGGGCCGCAGTGGGTCCTCGAGCACTGGAGCAACGAGAACAACGTGTTCCAGTTCATCCGCGTCGAGGACATCGCGTACGACCGGCGGCCGGGGATGTCGAAGGTCGTCTATCTCGCCGACACCGGTGAGCCCCGCGCGAAGCCCTCGGCAATTGCGGGCTGGACGCGGCTCGAGCGCAGCTCATCGGGCGGTGGTCCGCACATGAACGGGCGCATTTTCAAGCTCACGCTCGGATCGAACCCGCTGGAGGGAGCGACCCTCGACATCCTTCCCGGCGCGAACTTCGACGAGCTCGGATACAACAACACGCTCGCCGTCCATCAGCCGGACAACATCGAGACGACGGCCGAGGGGCTGTACATCCAGGAGGACACGGGCTCGCACAACGGGCAGTCGGCCGCGTTCCCGGGGGCCACCAACGCCCGGATCTGGAGGTACCCGTTCGCGACCGAAGTCGAGCAGGTGATCGCGGAGGTGAACCAGGCGATTCCGGGTGCTCCGACTACCCTCAACAGAGGGGCCTGGGAGTCGAGCGGTATCGTCGATGCTTCGGCGGTGTTCGGCCCTGGCGCGTTTCTAGTGGACGTCCAGGCCCACGGCTGGGACACCGAGATTCCCGGTGGTAATGATCCACCTGCGATCCAGAAGCGCGAGAACGGGCAGCTTCTGCTGCTGAGAGCGCCCGGTTCCTAAGGAGCAGCGCTAGACCGGCTCGGAGCGGGCGCCGCCTCGACGGCTCCCGCTCCGTCTCCGGGGACGAGCGCGCGGCGTGGCGCGCCGACGATTGCGTTCAGCCGACCGACGAGCTCGAGCGTCTCGCCTTCCTCCACGAGGCCGTGCAGAGCGTCGAGCTCCTCCTCGAGCCAGGCAGGGTCGATCGGCGGCCGGGTGACGAGCAGGATCGCCTCGTGGCTCGACGGGATGACGGTCTCGCTCTTCGACCAGAGCTCCTCGTGCAGCTTCTCGCCGGGACGCGCGCCGACGAGCTCGACTGTGATGTCGCGGCCCGGCTCCTTCCCGGACAACCGGATCATCGTGTCCGCGAGGTCGACGATCCTCACCGGCTCGCCCATGTCGAGCACGTAGACCTGGCCGCGGCCACCGATCGCGCCGGCCTGGATCACGAGCTGGACCGCCTCGGGAATCGTCATGAAGTAGCGGGTCATCTCAGGGTGCGTGACGGTTACCGGGCCGCCACGCGCGATCTGCTTGCGAAAGATCGGAATGAGGCTGCCCGAGGAACCGAGCACATTGCCGAAACGGACGCCGCAAAAGCGCGTCGAGGTGTCCTCCCGGTGCCCCCAGGCCTCGACGATCCACTCGCAGAGCGCCTTCGTCTGGCCCATCACGCCCCGCGGATTCACCGCCTTGTCCGTCGAGACGAGCACGAACCTCTTCGCGCCGAACTCGACGGCGATGTCCGCCACCGTCCGGGTCATCAGCGTGTTGTTGCGGACGGCCTCTACCGGGTTCGCCTCGACGAGCGCGACATGCTTGTACGCAGCGGCGTGGAAGACGACGGCGGGCCGGTACTTCTCGAAGACCTGACGAATCTTCGTCGCGTTGCCTGCGTCGGCGAGGACCGCTGCAGTCGCGCGGAAGCCACGCTCGTCGACGAGCTCTCGCTCGATCTCGAACAGGCCGGACTCGGAGTTGTCGACGAGTACGAGCCGGGTCGGGCCGATGCGCGCGATCTGCCGGCAGAGCTCCGACCCGATCGAGCCGCCCGCCCCGGTGACGAGCACGACCTCTCCGGTGAGGTAGTCCGCGATCGAGTCGATGTCGACCTCGACCGGCTCGCGGCCGAGAAGGTCCTCGACCTCCACCGGGCGGATCTGTCCGGTCAGGTTGAAGTCGCCGGTGATCAGCTCCGGCAGTCCCGGCAACGTCTTCACCGGGACGCTCTCCACACGGGCAACCTCGACTATGCGCTCCCGCACCTCGCCCGAGGCGGACGGGATCGCGATCAGGAGCTCGTCCGGGCGACGGTCCCGGAGGAGTTGAGGAAGCTCGGCTGTCATTCCGAGCACGCGGATCCCGTGCAGGCGCAGGTTCTTCTTGCGCGGGTCGTCGTCGACGAGACCGATCGGCGTGTAGCCCAGTGCCGGGTTCTTCAGCATCTCACGCAGGATCAGCTGCGAGGCGTCTCCGGCTCCGACGATGATCACTTCCTTGCCGCGCGCGACCAGGGTCCCCGCTGACGGCCGCTCGATCAGGGTTCGCGCCAGCAAGCGCGCTCCCGCGACGAACGCGAGCAGTACGAGAAGGTCGACGAACCAGATGCCGCGCGGGACGCTGGCGGGATGGAAGTCGAGCAGGGTGAAGACGAGGAAGGCGGCAACGGAGGCCGCTGCGACCCCCCGCACGACGCCCCACATGTCCTGGGTCGAGACGTATCGCCACCAGCGGTTGTAGAAGCCGAACGCGAAGAACACCGGCAGCTTGATCGCGAGGATGAGCGCGAAGACGTCCCAGTCGAGATAGCGGTCGTAGTAGACGGGGCCGGTGTCACCGTCGAAGCGGACGTACCACGCAACCGTCCAGGCCGCGACGACCAGTAGTGCGTCGGCGGCGACCTGCCAGAGCCTGTGCCGGTTGACCGGAGAGCGCATCGCTAGACCACTCTTTACGCGGGAACGCCGAGGGTCGCGCGCACGGTCTCGACTACCCGCTCCTGTTGCTCCGCCCGGATCCCGGCCCAGAGCGGGATCGAGAAGTTCTCCTTCGCCGCACGCTCGGTCTCGGGAAGATCACCTTCCGAATATCCGAGGTAGCGAAGCGCGGGCTGAAGGTGGAGCGGCGGCTCGTAGTAGTCGGCGCTCCCGATCTGCGCCTCCATGAGCGCGGCGCGGATCTCGTCCCGCTGAGGAGAACGCGACACGAAGAGGTGGTACACGTGCCCCGTCTCGTCCGCAGGTACCTCGCACATGTCGCCGAGACCGAGGGCTCGGTAGCGGTCGGCGGCCTCGCGGCGCAACGTCGTCCACCCGTCCAGCTCCCGCAGGAAGATGCGGAGTGCGGCCGCCTGGATCTCGTCCAGTCTCGAGTTGGTCCCTATGCACTCGAAGATGCGCTTCGCCTTCGAGCCGTGAAAGCGCAGCATGCGAACGCGCTCCGCGAGCTCTGCGTCGTTCACCGCGACGAGGCCTCCGTCGCCGAGGCCGAAGAGGTTCTTCGTCGGATAGAAGCTGAAAGTCGACGCGATGCCCGCTCCGGCGATCTCCGACGAGCCGAAGGCCTGCGCAGCGTCTTCGATCAACGGAAGCCCGAGCTCCCCGAGCTCGGCGAGCGGAGCCGGTCTCCCGAAGAGATGCACCGGCATGATCGCCTTCGTGCGGCCCGTGACGCGTGCTGCGACGTGCTCGGGATCGAGATTCAGCGTGTGCGGATCGATGTCGGCGAAAACCGGCGTCGCACCGACGCGCGCGATCGCCTCGGCGGTGGCGTAGAACGTGAACGCGGGGCAGATCACCTCGTCTCCGGCCCCGATCTCGAGCGCGTTCAGGACGAGGACGATCGCGTCCGTGCCGTTTCCGACGCCGATCGTCTCCCGCACGCCCAGATAGCGCGCAGCTTCTTCCTCGAACGCGCTGACGTTCGGTCCGAAGACGAACTGTCCGCTTTCGAGAACGTCGTCGATAGCCGCCTTGATCTGCGGGAGCAGGGGCGCGTACTGCGCTTTCACGTCGATGAGCGGTATCGGCTGAGTCACGCGGGCGAGTGTAGCGAGCGGCTCCTTTCGCGCCCTCTTTCCTCAGATGCCGGGCGATTCCTCGGCGGGACGACGCCGGCGGCGGCGCACGTAGAAGAAGAGCCAGACCGCGACGGCGAGGATCGCTGCTGCGACGAAATACTCGAGGTAGCGGAAAGCGTGGTGGAAGTCCTCCCAGCTTTCCCCCGCCGCCCAGCCTGCACCCGCGAACGCGAAGCACCAGATCGCCGACCCGGCGAGCGTCAGCAGCATGTAGCGGACGAACGGCGTCTCCATCACTCCCGCCGGAATGGAGACGAACGAGCGGACGACCGGTGTCAGCCGCCCGAGGAACACCGCCCAGTCTTCCCACCGCTCGAACCAGCGCTCCGCGCGGTCGAGCCGCTTCTTGTCCAGATGAAGCCAGCGTCCGTGGCGCTCCAGGTACGGCCGCCCACCGTAGAGCCCGATCGCCCAGCCTCCGGCGGAGCCGATCGTGTAGCCGATCGTCCCCGCGAGCGCGATCGCGACGTAGGCGGGGAAACCCTCGTCGATCGTCCGACCGAAGAGGACGACGTCCTGTCCGGCGAAGGCGCCCGCGGCTACGGCGCCCCCGTAGACCATGACCACCTCGCTCGCCGCGGGCAGCACGGCGTCGATCAGCATCAGGAGGAAAACGGCGTACAGGCCGTAGTCACCGATCGTGGAGGTGATCGCCTCCGTGATCTCGCTCAGGATGGAGGCGGCGAGCACCGCGGGAGAGTGTAGAGAGAGGGGAGGTCAGGCTGAAGCCTGACCCCGGCCTGTGATTCGAGGAGGTGACCCAGCGTGTGGTCAGGGGTCTGGCTTCAGCCTGACCCCGCTCGGAGACTTACTTCTTGCCTGCGACTCGCCGAACGATCAGCGGCTGCTCGAGGGTGACGCTACCGAGCTCGTTGGTCGCGGCGACCCGCACGAGATAGCGACCGCCCGCAGCGAGCTTTCCGCTGGCCTGCCGTCCGTTCCAGACCACCGCCTGCTCACCAGGCTCGAAGCGGCGAAGCGCCGTCACGCGGATGAGCACCCCCTCCATCGTCTCCACCGTGACCTTGACCCGCGCGGCCCGCGTCTGCGTCCAGCGGACGGTCGCGTTGGCGCCACGCGGAGGCAGGGCGAGGCGCACCGGCTCGAGCTTCGGGAATCCCAGTGTCGAGTTCACCGCAAAACGGCGGACCGCCGACGAGGTAAGGCCCTGGTCGTCAGTGGACATCAGGCTGAGCGTCCAGCGGCCTTCTGCCGGCGGGAACGGCGCCGGCGCGGGTGGCGGCGCAGGTGGTGGCGGCAGGCTCGGATCAGGCGGAGGCGGGGGCGCCGGCACAGGTGGGAATGGAACCTCGTAGGTGCCCGGCGTGCGCGCCGCGGTCTCGGAAAAGACAACTACGCCGTCCGGCGCCGTGAGCGTGACGGCGACGTTCGAGGGTCGCACGACTTTGTACGACAGCGCTTGCTCCTCCGCGACGCCGTCTCCGTTCGGAGAGACCACGGGGACGAGGGGCGGCTGCGCGTAGACGCCGTAGTAGAAGAGCATCAGCGCGGTCGAGATCGGACGCTCGGTCCTGTCCGAGGGTCGGTTCAGGATCCTCCCGTCGAACGCGAGCGTCGTCGAGCCGCCCCCGTCCAGCTGCATCCCACGCACCGCGCCGAGCCGAACGAGGGTCTGGGCCATCTCGAACGTCGTCATGCCCACGGAGTACCCGGACTGCCGGCCGTCGACGGCGACCAGGAGGATGCGACCGTCTGCGGTCTGACCGACCGCTGTGCGCGGATGCCTCGGCGCCAGGAGCGAGGTTTCGAAGGCTTCGTTTGCGCGGTACACGGGCCGCCCGCTGCGAACGAGCACGGGACCTCCGCCGATCGCATCGCCGACCGTGTCCCAGCCGGGCTGGAGAATGAGCCGGAGCGCTACGGTCGTGCTGACCGGCGCCTCCGCCTGGAGCTTCGTCGCCGCGATCCCGCGAGCAACGAGCACGGCTGTCCCCGGTACGATTCCCACCGAGCCGTTCTGCGAGACACTCGCCACCGTCGAAGTGATGTCGGTGTTGGGAGTCGAGGCGGGAAAACCGGTTAGAACCACCGAGTACGACCCGGAGATCCGCGGCGTGGACGTCCCGTAGTCGGAGGTGAAGAGCGCGATCCCGTTCTTCCCCGGCACCTTGTTGAACTCGTTCAGCGCCCGACGCTGGCCACCTCCACGCCAGGTTCCGAAGAACTTGATCCTTCTCACGTCGAGCGTGCCGTCGAGCGTGACTCCGGCGCTCGAGCGCTGGCCGTTGGGAGGGCTGACGAGGACGCCGTCCCGCAGGAGAATGCCGCTCGGCCTTCCGTCAGCCCAGGCGAAGAGATCGCCGTTGACGCCGACGACGGTCCCTTGACTCGCGACCCTGCGCTGCATCGCGGAGAGCGTCTCGCGCCGAACGACGGACTCGTTCGAGAGGACCGGCCGCAATCGGTAGAGACCGACCGGCCGCGGACCGCGGACGACGTGGATCGCGACGGGACCGTGCGGCGTGAACTGGACTCCCTGCTCGTAGGTCGTTCCGGGAAAGAGCTGAGCCGGCTGCGCCGACGCGGGGGCGGCGAGAAGGGTCGCCGCGAGAGCGACCGCGGACGCGGACACGAGGAGACGGAGCACGTCCCGGTCGAGGGTACCCAAACTCAAAGCGGTGATTTGCAGGCCTTACAGGTTTCGTACAGGGGCTAGCGGTAGGCGGCTAGTGACCTGAGTCGTTGATCCGCTGGCAGTAGGCAGCGAGGCTGTCGAGGATCTGGTCCGCGCTCTTGTGCCAGACGAAGGGCTTGGGGTCGTCGTTCCAGTTGGCGATCCAGGTGCGGATGGATGCGACGAGATCGCGGAC
>Ga0183260_10000783_pt1 | contig 26992 bp, 26 predicted proteins | sample AntDrymUQ4972206_2_FD_129768 | JGI IMG/M metagenome (GOLD analysis project Ga0183260, IMG submission 129768) | Polar desert sand microbial communities from Dry Valleys, Antarctica - metaG UQ497 (22.06) (version 2) (version 2) | ecosystem: Environmental > Terrestrial > Soil > Desert | place... | reverse complement strand
GTCGGTGACATGGTCGGCACGGCAGGAGTCGCGGTGGGGCAGTTGCACCGCGGCGGATCGGACGATCCGGCTGAGCAACCGCCTAAAGGGCGTGCCCGGATGGGTGCTCGACGCCGTCCTCGTGCACGAGCTCGCGCACCTGCTGCACAGTGACCACGGACCGGAGTTCCGCGCGCTCGTGGCCCGCTTCCCGCGTACGGCCGACGCCGACGTCTTCCTCGACGGCCTCGCGCTCGGCCTCGCTCGACGCTGACGGGGAAATGCCCCGACACGTCCGGATCTAGCGTCGCGGGAACGTGCGCCCTCGCACCGCCAAGACAGAGGAGACCCTGATAGCTGACCGCACCTACCGCGTCACCGAGATCGTCGGCACGTCACCCGACTCCGTACAGGGCGCGATTCGCAACGGCGTGGCTCGTGCCGCGAAGACCTTGCGGAACCTCGACTGGTTCGAGGCCACGGACATTCGGGGCCAGATCGTCGACGGCGACGTCGAGCACTTCCAAGTGACGATGAAGGTCGGCTTCCGGCTCGAAGACCCCGACGAGTAGCAGCGCCCCGCTGCCCGGACCGCCCACCGGTACCCTGCACCCACGATGGAGTTGTTGCCCGACGCGCCCGCGGTCGTACTCTTCGCGCTCACGCTGGCGGCCGCGCTGTTGCTGGTCGAAATCGCGTTGCCGACCCTAGGCGTCGCGGGCACGGCCTCATCATCGCCGCGTCGCCGGGTGCGCTTCAGTTGCGACAGCTTCAGACGATGGCGGAGATCTCGGCGGAGAACAGCTCGACCATCATCTTCCCGATCCCGATCGAGATGCTCGAAGCGTTCCAGGCGGTAAGCCGCCTCGGGGTGCCGAAACCCCCGGTGTAGATCACACGACCGCGGCGGTGGCGCGACGCTCGCCGGTGGGCCGCACCTCGATCGCGGATCCGAGATGGGCTTTGACGTCGTCGGCGTGCGTGACGACTAGGACCTGACGAAACCGCGTGCGCAGGCCGTCGAGCGCGTTGAGCACGAGACGGCGACGGTCGGCGTCGAGTGGGCCGAACACCTCGTCGAGGACGAGGAGCTCGACGGCGCCGCCGGACTGCAACGTGACGCACTCGCTGATCGCTATGCGCAGCGCGAGGTTGGCGAGATCCACTTCCGAGCCGCTGAAGCGCTTCAGGTCGTAGGCGCGCGGGCCGTCGGTGAGCCGCACCTCGAATTCATCGGTGAGGTCGAAGCCCGTGTACACGTGATCGGTCATCGCGTCGAACGTGGCCCGGGCGTGTCCTGCGAGCCGGGGCCCGACGCTCGCGGCCTCGTTGTCCTTAAACGCGCTCAATAGCTCCTTGAGACGACCGAGCAGGCGTGCCTCCATCGCCTGGGGCTCGATGCGCGCCTGCTGCTCGGCGGCGCGGGTGGCCAAGGCGAGCGACGACGCCGCTTGCGCTTCTGCCTTGGCCAGGCTCGCATGTGCCGCGCGAGCGAACTCGCTCGCGGAGTTGGCGTCGGCCGCACTGGCGCGCCGCTCCGCTTCCGCCTCCTCGACGGCCGAGCGGCTGAGGCCGGCGGCCTTCGCTGCATGGCGGCGCTCTTCGAGCTCGGCAGTGATGGCCTCGAGCTGCGGCCGCGCCGCCTCCAGGCGGCCTCGCAGGGTGGGCGCCTGCTGGAGCAGCCCGCGTAGCTCCGAGGCGCGCCGCTCTGCTCGCGCCAACTGGTCGACCTCGGCCGACAGAGCCGCGAAATCGACGTCAGCCAGGCCGTCCTGCACGGCGTTGGCGGCCGCGATTGCCTTGACGAGGGACTCCTCGGTGGTTTCGTGGCGGGCGCGCTGCTTTGACGCAAGGTCCCATGACTGGCGCGCACTGGCGAGCGCGGCCTCGTGCGCGCGGGCCGCGGCGGCGAGTTCGGCCGCCCGCTGAGCGAGGACGCGCCCGGCCTCGACGGCTTGCGCGGCGCGCTCGATCGCGGCGTCGAGGTCGGCTCGCCGGTGCGTCTGGACCTGCACGAACGTGTCGCCGAGCTCATGCCCACATGTAGGGCACTCGGCGCCGGCGTCGAGCGCGTCGGCTTTTGCAACGGCGGCCTCGGCAGCCCGCACCGCGTCGGCCAGCAGCGCCGCCTCGGCGCGCGCTCCAGCCAGCTCGCCGCCGGCCTCGGCCTCGGCGACGCGTGCCGCAGCGGCAGCAGACTCGTCCGGCGGCGTCGCCTCGGCCGGCCGAGGGCACTGGGCGAGTTGCTCGCGCGCGCGCGCCACTGCCGACACGAGTGCGACCGCTTCGCGCCGCTCGGGAAGCAGTACCCCCGGGTCGCCGATGCCGGCCAGCTCCTTTTCGGCGTCGACGACGAGCGCGAGCTCCGCTTCGAGCTCCGCAACGCGCTGTGCCGCCTCTTCGTGGCGACGGGCCAGTTGCTGTCCGACTTCGAGCTCCCTGCGGAGGGCTTCATGCCCGACCCGCGCCGTCTCGGCGCGCTCGGCGGCCATAGCCGCCGATGCTTCGGCGGCCGTGGCGTCGGCGGTGAGCCCGGCGACCGCCGCGGCCGCGTCGTCGGCCGCCACCTTCAACGATTCGACATCGCCGCTCACGGTCTTCAGCTGAAACAACGTCGCCTCCGCCGCGCGCGCTTCGGAGCTGGCGCGCTTGACCGCGGACTCGATCGGGCTGATCCCGAGCAGGTCGAGCACGAGCTTGCGCCGTTCCGCCGGCGTCTGGCCTGACAGCAGCGCGAGCTGCTTCTGCTCGGCGAACACCGACGCGAGGAATCCCTTGGCGCGCATGCCGAGGATCGAGTGGATCGCGGCCTCGACTTCGCGCGCACCGGTCGCCAGTTGCAGGCCGGCGCTCGACAGGAACGCTTCGCGCTTCTGCGTCTTGCCGCCGCTGATCGTGCGCCGAGCGGTGTACAAGTGGCCCTGGTGCTCGAAGTCGAGCTCGACGACGCATTCGTCGTTGACGCTGGCGCTGCGCACCTGTTCGATGCTGTCGCGCGTGTAGCCGAACAGCGCGAATGGGATCGACTCGATCAGGTAGCTCTTGCCTGCGCCGTTCGGGCCGTAGACGCCGACGAGGCCGTCGGGAATCTCGAGCTCGAGGTCGCCCTCGTAGACGCGGTAGTTCCGCAGGAACAAGCGGCGGACGATCACGGGGAACTCACTCCGCGTCCTGCACGGCGGCAGCCAGGAACTCCTTGCCGCGATCCACGAGGGCCTCACGGCTCAGGCCTACGACCTCCTGCGGCTCCATCCACTGCTCGAAGCGCACCTGGACGCCGGCGAGCTCGGGCAAATTCTGCACGGGCACGCCGGCGTGCAGCAGCTTTGGCTCGACGCGCAGGTGCAGGGCGTGGGCACCCGCCTCGCGCCACACGGTCGGGTCGACCTGGCTCCACACCTCCGGCGCCACTCCGTCGACCTGGATCCACACCATCGCCCCTGGCGGCGTGTCCGCGGCGGCGGCGGCGATGCGGGCGGTGACGTCGTCGGGATCCGCGCCCTTTGCATCGATCGGAAAGGGATGGACTAGCGGGCGCCGGTCGGCCAGCGGCTCGTGGCGGATCGAACCGGTGTCGGTGTCGAGCACGACGACGCCCTTCGGGTCCTCGTACTCGTCGGCGAACCCGAACGCGTCAGGGGCCCCGGCGTACCAGATCCCCTCCATGACCTTGCGGTGCGAGTGGTAGTGGCCGAGCAGCACCAAGTCGCAGTCGAGCGCGGCGGCGTCGACCGTGATCTCGTTGAGGTCGTTGTACCGGGGCTCGACCTGCGGCACTCGTGGGTGGGTGAGCAGCAGATTGGTGACGTCGGCGTTCCGCTCGGCGCGAACCTCCTTCAGCGCGTCCAGGGTCGCGTCGACCGAGGCCATCTGCGGCACGCAGTGCACCACGAGCCCTGGCAACTCGAGCTTCGTGCGCTCGAGGCCGCGCGCGAAGTGGAACTCGGGGAACACCTCCGCGAGCGGGGTGTACGGGCTGCCGGCGCCGGTGAGGCGCGGCGTGTCGTGGTTGCCGCTGATGGCGACCAGTTGCACGCCGTGCGCCCGGATAAGACTCAACGCCCGTTGCGCGCGGGCGTACGAGCGGTACGACGGGCTCGGCTTGTCGAAGACGTCGCCAAGCCAGACGAACAGGTCGGGCTCCTGCGCCAGCCCGAGCTCGACCGCCCGCATGAACGACTCCTCGAAGTCGAGCTCGCGCCGGTTGACGCCGTTCTCCGCGATCGGGCCGGCCACGCGGCCGAGATGCGCGTCCCCCAGGGCGACGACCTTCACGACTTCTCTAATCCAGGAACGCGGCGACGTGGGCCGCCGGCTGGGCGAGGGGTTCGGGCGGCGGCGGGCACATGCGCAGCGCGTCCGACCACAGGTGGACCCGGGCGGGAACGGCGAACGGGGCATCGACCCCCGCGAGCAGGCACTCGCCGGGCATGAGCGTCTGTATCTCCGGGCTCAACGCCGAGAGGTCCTGTTTGGCCGAGGACTTCAGGATCGTGCGGTCGCGCTCGTCGGCCAGGCCGAGGATGAAGAAGGTGTTGAACTGGCTGAGCAGCTCGGCGTCCACGAGCTTCGGTTGCTGGGTGACGGCGACGAGGCCGACCTTGAACTTGCGCCCTTCCCGGGCGACGCGCGGGAACACGTTGCCGTCGCGGTCGGACGCCGCGCTGAGCACGCGCTGCGCCTCCTCGAGCACGATGGCGATCGTGGGCATCGTGGCGTGCCGGTCGCGGTCCTCCAGGAACGCCGTTGACCACGCGTCCAGCACGCGGCGGGTCAGGAAGCTCGCCACCAGCAACTCTTCGGTGGGGCCCAACCCGCTGGCGTCGATGAGGACGACCTTGCCCTCGCCGAGGTCGCGCTCGACGGCGGCCGCGACCGACACATTGGGATCGTCGGCGATCGCGTCGAGCGAGCAGATGCGACGCGCGCGCCGCTGAAGCACTTGCAGCGTGCTGAGCGCGACGCGTTTTCCGAGCTCGACGTCACGGAATCCGACAAGGTCGTCGAGCTGGGTGAACGGACGCAGCCACGACAGGCCCTGGTGTCCCTCGCCCGAGTAGAACCGCTCGAGTTCGAACAGCGCTTCTTCCTGGGCGCGGGACGTGTCGCCTGTGGCCGTGCGCAGATCGTCGATCGTGAGCTCGCCGAGACTCACGCGTAGCGCCGACGCGCCGAGCGCACGGACGCTCGAATAGGTGCGGAGCCTCCGCTCGGCCCACGGGTGCCGCGCCAACTCTGTGCGGTACTCGCCGTGCGGGTCGACGATGAGCAGGCCGTAGCGGCCGCCGGCGCGCATGGCCTCGCCGGCGAGGACCATCATCAGGTTGCTCTTGCCCATGCCGGTGGTGGCGAACACGCCGACGTGCTTGGCCAGGCTCGCCCCCTCGATCCCGACGGGCACGTCGACGACCGTCTCGCCGCTGCGCAGCACGCCGACGTGGAGATCGCCCATGCGGCTCTCGAGGAAGGCGAGGTCGGACGGCTCGGGGCTGAGCACGCGGCTGAACTGGGTCGGGAGGCTCTTCGGCTTGCGGAAGTCCTTGCCGTCGGGCGTGAGGTACCCGAGGCACCGGCACTCGGCGACGCGGTAGGTGCGCCGCTCCTGCTCGTACAGCGGATGGGCTCCGGCGTCGCCGCGGGCGTCGTCGGCCAGCATCGTGCCCGCGACCCGCTCGGCCCACCCGGGCTCTCGGTGCTCGCTGCCGTACGTGACGTCGACGACGCGGAACAGGTAGCGCCGGCCGGTTGCGTCGTCTACCCCGACCAGGAGCTCGCCGAGGAAGAGGTCGTCGTCCGGCGCGGCGCGGAAGGTGGCCTCGAGAACGTTCTTGCCGTAGAGGCGGCCGCGCGTCGGTGTGCTCGTGGCGCTCACGATGCGCGCTCCATGAGGCGGTGGCGGTCGGTGAAGGCGCGGTCGCGCACGTCGACCGGCACGCCGGCGCGCGCCAGCTGGTCCTCGATGGTGAACCACGCCTCTTCCCGCACCCACGGCGGGCAGGCCGCGAGCCGATCGGCGACGGTGAGCGGGTAGGGGTAGCCCGGGAAGGCGGCGTCGTCGCACACGGTGGCAAGTGCGGCGAGCGCGGTCTCCGGATCGGTTCCCGCGGCGACGTCGACCCGGAACGAGAACGGGGCGTCGGGATCGAGCTTCGCGGCCACGACGGTGAACAGCGCGCCGCGCCGGCCCGAGCTGTGCCCGACCGGCGCCCACCACCGCGTGCGAAGGCCGAGCGACGCATCGGCATCGCGTTCGAGCTGGCCGAGGAGCGGCGCATTCCCGCGAGCCAGGCTCGTGTGCTTGGTGACGCCGACGACGAGGATGCCGCGGTCGTGCGCCGCTTCGAGCAGCCCGCCGAACCACGCGGGAGGGATGCGCGGATCAGGACGCAGGTCGCCGTCGATCAGCACGAGATCACCGGACTGCGCCTCGGTCAGGGTGCGCTCGAGCGCGTCCCACTCGGCGCGTTCACGCAGCAGGTTGACGTCGAGTGCGCAGTCGAGCCCGAGGCCGAGCCCTCCGTCGAGCCGGGCCAGCTCGGCCGCCCGCTGTCCGACGCCGACGAGGTGGGCCCGGAGGTCTCCGCACTCCTCCAGCGTGCACACCCGGCCCTCGTAGCGGCAGCGCCCGGACCGCACGACGTACACCTGAAGGCACCGCGCGTCGCGCACGAGCGCCTGGCCGCCATCGATCGCCCAGACGGCGCGTGGGGGAGTGGACGCAATCGCGAGCGGGCGGGGGACGAGGTCGCCGTCGATCACCAGGTCGCCCGTCCCGTCCCCGTCGGAGACGAGCGCATGATCCGCATCGCCGCGCAGCAGCGCAGCCAGGCGGTCGGCGACATCTGTCAGCGGGGCGGGGGCAAGGGACACGATCGGATGATGCCAGAGGGGTGTGTCGGGTTCGGGGAACCCGGTCGCGCCCGGCGCCGGGCCGGCGCAGCCGCCTACGGGTGCGGCTCCGGGCGTCCGACGGGTGCATTCTGGGACGTTGCGTGGGCGGTTTGTCCGATTTCAACGTCCCGAAATGCACCCGTAGCGCCGTCGCCGGGGCGTCGCGGGCCAGTGGCCGGGGCGTTGCGGCCCAGTGGCCGGGGCGTTGCGGCCCAGTGGCCCGGGCGTTGCGGCCCAGTAGCCGGTGACCGCCGCCGCCAGCGCGCACAGCGACGCCAGGACGATCGAGCGGGTGTCTGTCGTGTCCGAGCAGAAGCTGCCGTTGACGAGGGTCTCGCAAACCTGGCGCGTCTCGCCGCGCAGGAACACGACCACGCCGCCGAGGAGCATCAGCAGCGGCACGACAACAACGCCCGCGGTGGTACCGATCGGCGACGGGCGCGGTCTGCGATGGCGGGCGAACGCGACGAGGCAAAGGAAGCTCGGCACAAACAGCAGCGGCAGTGCCGACCAGAGCAGCGGGCTCAGCACCATGCCGGCCAGCCCGGCGAGTAGCAGCAGCGAGGGGCGGTCGCGCAGCGACGCCCACGCGAAGAAGCCCACGGCCCCCAAGAGCGCGGCCGGGAAGGCGTTCTGGGTCCGGTCGGGCGTGTAGCCGAGCAAGACGAACCCGAGCGCGGCCAGGCTCGCGGCCGCCACCATCGCGTAGGCCACCCAACGGTGCAATCTCGTCACCGTCATCGTGTGTACACAGTAGATCGGCGCCGCGAGGCGCGTCGGCGGGTGCATTCTGGGACGTTGCGTGGGCGGCGGTTTGTCCGGTCCCAACGGCCACCAGTGCACCCGTAGGCTTCGGCCCCGTGCTCATCGAGGTGGCGACGTTCTCATTGGTGGACGGGACGGACCGGGCGGCGTTTCTGTCGGCAGATCACCAGCTGCAAGAGGAGCTGAACGGCCGGCCGGGGTTCGTGCGCCGCACCACGGCCGAGGGCGAGCACGGCTGGGTTGTGATCACCCTGTGGGCCGACGAGGCCTCCGCCACGGCCGCGGCCAACGTGATCGTCGACCACGAGTTCAGCGGTCTCGTGCGCGATATCGACTCGCGCCAGTGCCACGACATCGGGGGGTAGCGCCCGCCCGCGACTGTCCGCGCCAATTGGATTACTGCTGGACGAGCATCACTCGGTTGGCCTCAGGGTCGTCGATCGCCGCGAGGGTTGGGGCGCCGGGCAGGTCGATCGGCTCCATCGCGACTGTGCCGCCGAGCTCCGTCGCGAGCGCCAGCGTCGTCCCCAAGTCGCGCACCTGCACGTAGAGCGACACTGCGCTGCGCTCGCTCTGCTGGATATGCCCGGCGGGGCCTGGCTCCGGACCGCCGACGCCGGCGGGGATCTGCATGAACGGGCCGTCGCCGATCTCCCAGTTGAACAGGGCGCGGTAGAAGGCGCGCAACTTCTCCGGTTCGCGCGCCTCGATCGCCCAGTGCACCACCGGGCGCGCCCAGTCGTCGGCCATACCGGCAAGAATGACACGCATGCCCCCGCGCTCGATATGGAGTGGCTCGATCAGCTTCGGCCTCGTCAACGTGCCCGTGAAGTTGACGACCGCGGTGTCGCAGAAGGACGTGCGCTTCAACCAACTGCACGCGAAGGACCACGCGCGAATCAACCAGAAGCGGGTGTGCTCTGAGTGCGGCGAGGAGGTCAGCTACGACGAGATCGTGAAGGGCTACGAGGTGCGCAAGGGTGCCTACGTCGTAATCGAGCCGGAGGAGCTCGACGGCATCGACCCGGTCGCCACCCACACGATCGACATCACCGAGTTCGTCGACCTCGACCAGATCGACCCGATCTATTTCGACCATCCCTATTACCTCGTGCCCGACCGGCGGGCCGAGAAGCCGTACGCGCTGCTGGCCCAGGCGCTCGAACGCACGAACAAGGTGGCGCTCGCGCACATCGTGCTGCGCACGAAGGAGTACCTCGCCGCCATCCGGTCGAGCAAAGGCGCGCTCGTGCTGTCGACGCTCCTCTACGGCGACGAAGTCGTGCCGATCGAAACACTCGAGACGCCGAGCCTCGAGACCGAGCTCACCGAACGGGAACTGAAGATGGCCGAGTCGCTCATCGAGAGCCTCACCGAGAAGTTCGACCCCGACAAATATGAGGACACGTACCGCGAGAAGGTGCTCGACCTGGTGCACGCCAAGGACGAAGGTCAGGAGATCGTCGTGCATGAGCAGGCCGAGGCTCCCGCGAAGGTCGACGACATCATGGCGGCCCTCGAGGCGAGCGTGCAGGCCGCGCGCGAGAAGCGGGCGTCGGAGAAGGGCGACCAGCCCGCGGCGAAGGAAAAGGCCAAGAAGGAGAAGGCCGAGGAGTAGTGCCCGCGAAACGCGTAGAGGTCGAGGTCGGCGACCGGACGCTCAGTCTGTCGAACCTCGACAAGGTGCTCTATCCCGAACCGCACTTCACCAAGAGCGAGGTCATCGACTACTACAACCGGATCGCGCCGGTGATGGTCCCGCACCTGCACGGTCGGCCGATCTCGTTCAAGCGCTACCCCGACGGCGTCGAGGGCCACAGCTTCTTCGAGAAGAACAAGCCGAAGCACGCGCCCGAATGGATCCCGACGATCACGCTGGGCGTCGGCGAGCGTGACGGCGGCACGATCGCCAACTACGTGCGCATCGAGGAACCCGCCGCACTCGTGTGGGCCGCGAACATGGCCGCGCTCGAGATCCACCCGGGTCTGTCGACTGCCGAGGCCGTCACCGAGCCCGACTTCGTCGTGTTCGACCTCGACCCCGGAGCTCCCGCCGACATCGTGCAGTGTTGCGAGGTCGGGCTGTGGCTGCGCGAGACGCTCGACGACCTCGGCCTCGAGGCGCTCGCGAAGAGCTCAGGGAGCAAGGGGCTCCAGGTCTACGTGCCGTTGAACACGCCGTGCACGTTCGAGCAGACCCGCGAGTTCTCGCTCGGCATCGCGCAGCTCATGGAGAAATGGCACCCCGTGGCCATCGTGACCACGCAGGAGAAGAAGAAGCGCCCCGGCAAGGTGCTCATCGACTGGATGCAGAACGCCAGCTTCAAGACGACGATCGCGGTTTACTCGCTGCGCGCCCGTGAGCACCCGACCGTGTCGACGCCGGTGACGTGGGACGAGGTGCAGGCATGCTGGGAATCGAAGGACGCGACAACGCTGCGGTTCGAGGCCGGCGCGGTGCTCGCACGCGTCGAGGAGTTCGGCGACCTGTTCAAGCCCGCGATTGAACTGGAGCAATCACTGCCCGGCCGGTGATCCCTGGCTGGCGCCGCGGACGACGCCGAGGACTACTGTCCAAGAGCAACCCTGATATCGCATAGTTCCGGATTGCCCTACTACTGAATAGGAAAGGCCAGCGGATGGAAAAGAAGAGCTTCAATTCGCCGGACGAGACCAGGAAACCGTCGTCCAAAACCCAAGTACAGGTCATCAAAATCGGCGGGGGTGAGCTGCATCACGCGACTTTCGCGCCGGGTTGGAAGTGGTCCGACGATGTGAAGCCAGCGGTTGGGACAGATACTTGCCAGGTGCACCACTTGCTTTATGGCATCTCTGGACATCTCAAGACTGTGTTGAGCGACGGCACTGAAATCGATTTGGATCCCGGGGATGTCATTGATATCCCACCGGGACACGATGCTTGGGTGGTTGGCGATGAGCCGTTCGTCGGCCTTGACTTAGGCGGTAAATAGCCCGCCGCTCGCCTTGAGCTCTGCCTGGCGCGCCGCTCGTCGCTCGGCGAACGAATTACGGCAGCACCAGGTGTACGTCGCCGAACTCGTGCCACAGGTAACCCTCGGCGAGACTCGCTTCGTAGGACGACTCGAGCAACGCTCGTCCTGCGATCGCCTCGAGCATGAGCAGGTGCGAAGCCTCGGGTTCGTGCCATCCGGTGACCATCCCATCGACCACCCGCACGCCGCGCTCGGGCGTGACGACGAGGTCGGTCCAACCGTCGAACTCGACCGCGGAACCGGTCGCGTCGACGGCGGTCTCCAAGGCACGAACGACGGTGGTGCCGACCGCGATCACCCGGCCGCCGGCGGCGCGCGCGTCGTTGACGCGGCGCGCCGTCGCCGCGGGGACGCGCACGCGCTCCGGGTAGGGCGTCTCGTCGGCCTCCAGCGACGCGACGCCCGTGTGCAGCACGATCGGCGTCACCCCCACGCCCTTGGCCACCAGACGCGTGATCACTTCGGGGGTGAACGGCCGGCCCGCGCTGGGCATCTCCGCGCTGCCGGGCTCGGTGACGTAGACGTTCTGGTAAGTAGACACGGGCCACGGACGGTCGACGTAGCCGTAGCGGATCGGACGCCCGTGGGCGGCCAGCCAGTTGAGTGGCGGTGCCGGCAGCGCGAGGCGAGCGACCCACAGGCGCGCGCTGTCGAGGTACGGCTCGAGGAACTCGATCCACGCGCCCTCACCGAGTGCGACACGCGGCGGCACGGCGTCGCCGCGAGGCCACCGTTGCGTCGCTCGGTCAACCGGACGCCGCGGCTCCACCACCCACAGCCCGCCGCCGAGCTCCGTCGACAGGTGGACGACCAATTTCGTCCCGTCGGGCGCGACCGCGTCCACCGCACCGGGAATCGTCCCGGAGGTGTTGACGACGACGAGGTCGCCGGCGTCGAGGAACATCGGCAGCAGCGCGAACGTGCTGTGCACGAGCCGTGCGGTGGAACGCTGCGCCACCATGAGGCGCACGGCGTCGCGTGTCATCCCGCGCGCCTCGGCGGGAGCCGACGCCTCCAGCTCGGGCGGAAGCTCGAAGCGCAGCCGCGCGGTCATGACGACGCGCCGATCAGCAGATCGGAGGCCCTCACCCGCCCACTCGGCGGCCGCTCCTCGACGAGACGGACGAGCGCGGGCACAACGGTGGCCGGCTCGGGGCGATCGGAGATGTCCTCGCCCGGGAACGCGTCCTGGTGCATCTGCGTGCGCATGTCGCCCGGGTCGAACCACCACACCCGCACGGCGGGTTCCTCCACGGCGAGAACGTTGCTCAGTTGTTCGAGCGCCGCCTTCGACGAGCCGTAGCCGCCCCATCCCTCGTAACCCTCGAGCGCGGCGTCCGACGTGAGGTTGACAATCGCGCCTTGGTTCTCGATCAGCGCGGGCAAGGCCAGCTGGACGAGGCCGAGTGGCGCGACCGTGTTGGCGACGTAGACGTCGACGAGCGTGTCGAGCGGGAACTCAGAGAGGCGCGGCAGCGGCGAGGCGCCGAGCGTGCTGGCGTTGTTGACGACCAGCGACAGTGACCCGAGGGACGTCGCCGTCGCAACGAGCTCGGCTCGGTGGGCACGATCGGTGACGTCGCCCGCCACGCCGTGGGAGCGTGGGCCGAGTCGCGCAACGGCGACCTCGACTGCGGCGGCGTCGCGCCCATCGATCACCACCTCCCATCCACGCTCGACGAGTGCCTGGGCGAGGGCCCGTCCAAGTCCGCGGGAGCCTCCGGTGACGATCGCAGCTTTTGTCATGCGCCGCACCGTACGACTTGAACTTAACTTTAAGTCAAGCAATACTTCTGAAATGTTGCTGACCATTGGCGAGGTCGCCGACCGAGCAGGCGTGGCGACGTCTGCATTGCGGTTCTACGAGCGCGAGAGTCTGATCGCGGCGACACGTTCCGATGGGGGTCAGCGCCGCTACGAGCGCGACGTACTGCGGCGAATCGCGTTCGTGCGGGCCGCCCAGCGCGTCGGTCTCACCCTCGAGGAGATCCGCGCCGCGCTCCACTCACTGCCGGAGAAGCGCACACCGACGGCGGCGGACTGGGAACGACTCTCGCGCTCGTGGCGGCCGACGCTCGACGCACGGATCGCCGAACTGCAGAGGCTGCGCGACCGCCTCGACTCCTGCATCGGCTGCGGCTGTCTCTCCTTGCGTGTCTGCCAGCTGTCCAACCCGCACGACGTCGCGGGAACCCTCGGTCCCGGGCCGCGGTGGCTACTCGACGGGGAACCGGACGGCTGACACGCCCCCCGGCGCGTGAGAAGGTCGCGCCGATGGACAAGGTCGAGAGGCTGACGAACCTCGTTGCGTTGCTGCTCACCACGCAGCGCGCCCTCACGCTCGACCAGATCGCGGAGACGGTCGAGGGCTACCCCGCAGCAGGCGAGGCACGAAGGGCGACGTTCGAGCGCGACAAGCGGACGCTCCGCGCCGAGGGCGTGCCGATCGAGATCGTCCCGCAGCCCGACGGCGGCAGCGGGTACCGCATCGATCCCGACGAGTACTACCTGCCAGCGCTCGACCTGGACGACGATGAGCGCGTTGCGCTCAACCTGGCCGTCGCCGCCGTCGCGCTCGACGGCCGTGCCGGCCGCGACGCGCTGTGGAAGCTCGGCGAGGGAGCCGGCGGTGGCGCGTCGTTTGCCGCGATGCCGACCACCGAGGGTCTGCCGGAGCTCTTCGACGCGTGGCGCCGGCGAGCACCGGCGCGGTTCCGCTACCGCGACGAGGAACGCACGCTCGACGTATGGGGCGTCGCCTTTCGGGGCGGGCGCTGGTACGTCGTCGGCTTCGACCGGGTCAGAGAATCGCAGCGGTTGTTTCGCGTCGATCGCATCACCGGCGCGGTGGCGCTTGGCGAGGACAACACTGCTGGTCGCGCTCCCGAAGGGTTCGACCCCGCTGACGCGCTGCCCGGCCGTGCTTACGAGCTGACCGACGACGGTGGCGAGACCGTCGAAGTCGACGTCGACGCCGGGTGGGCCCCAATCGTCGCGCGCGAGCTCGGTGCCGACGCCGTGGTCGACCGGCGCGCCGACGGGTCGGTGCGGGTCCGGTTCACGATCACGAGCCGCGAGGGGTTCACGACGTGGCTGTTCGGTTACTTGGACCACGCGGTCGCCGTGTCGCCACCGGAGGTCGTCGCCTACGTGGTCGGTGAGCTGGAGGCGATGGCGCGTGGCTGAGCGACGCGAGCCCGGGATGCGGCTGCGCCGGCTCCTGGCGATGGTGGCCTGGCTCGCGCAGCGGCAGACGGCGACGCTCAGCGAGCTTGCCGAGCGATTCGGGATGAACGAGCGTGAGGTAGAGGACGAACTGCTGCTCGCTTCGATGTGCGGGCTGCCGCCGTATTCGCCCGACCAGCTGATCGATTTTCTGATCATGGACGGCGTCGTCGAGGCCCGCGTACCCGACTACTTCCACAGACCACGGCGTCTAACTGCGACTGACGCGCTCGCGCTCGTCACCGCGGGGCGGACGCTCCTTGCGGTCCCCGGTGCCGACCGTGCCGGCCCGCTCGCCAGCGCACTCGACAAGCTCGCCGCCGCGCTCGGCGGGGGTGGTGACGGTGTCGGCGTCGCCGTAGAGCTCGATTCGCCTGAGCACCTCGAGGCGCTGCGCGCCGCGGCCGCCGACGCCGCGCAGGTCGAGATCACGTACTACTCAGAGGGACGCGGCGTGGTCGGTGATCGCATCGTCGACCCGCTGCGCGTTTTCGCCGACGGCGGTCACTGGTACCTCGAGGCGTACTGCCACACCACACAGCGGGTGCTCACGTTCCGGGCCGACCGAGTCGAGGAAGTCACGCGCACGGGCGAAAAGATTAAGGCTGCGCGCCGTCAGAAGGATCTGCCCGCGAGAGCCGGCGTGGTCTTTCACCCGGGTGCCGACACGGAATCGGTGACGATCAGCGTTCCTGCCAGCGGGCGCTGGGTCGCCGACACCTATCCCGTCGAGAACGTCGAGGAGTTGAAGGGCGGGCGCCTCCGCATCACGCTGGCCGTCTCCGGCGACGCGTTTCTCGAGCGGCTGTTGCTGCGCCTCGGGCCCGAAACGAAGGTGCTGTCGCCCAGGAGCAGGAAGGACGCGGCGCGCGCCGCTGCGTTGCGGGTGCTCGCGCGTTACGCGTGAGGCAGCGACGCAACACTCCCGCAACATGGGGCTGACAGACTGACAACCAATGGGCGACCTGTTCGAGGGCTATGACGCGAAGGGCGCCTTCGACGAGATGTTTGGCGTGGGGGAGAAACCGCGGCCTGAATACGCGGCGTTGTGCGAAACGTTGCAGTCGCTGACTGCGGCCGAATTCGAGGAGCGGTGCACGACACGCGACCGTACGTTCCGAGACCAGGGGATCACGTTCTCGTTGCTCGGCGAGGAACGCCCCTTCCCACTCGACCTCGTACCCCGCATCATCGCCGCCGACGAATGGACGCTCATCGAGCGGGGTGTCGCGCAACGGGTGAAGACGCTGGAGATGTTCCTCGCTGACTTGTACGGCCCGGCACGCGTGTTCGCCGACAAAATCATCCCGCGGCGTCTCGTGACGACCTCGCAGCATTTCGTTCGGCCGGCGATCGGAGTCGAGCCGCCGAACGGTGTGCGGGTTCACGTGTCCGGTATCGACCTCGTGCGCGACGACGCGGGAACATTGCGCGTGCTCGAGGACAACCTGCGCACGCCGTCCGGCATCTCTTACGTCGTCGAGAACCGGCGGGCGATGAGCCAGGTGTTCCCCGATCTCTTCGCCAGCCACCGCGTGCAGTCGGTGGCCCAGTACCCGGCGCGGCTTCTCGAGGCGCTCCGGGCGGCCGCCCCGCCCGGCATCGACCACCCGACGATCGTCGTCCTAACCCCAGGCATGTACAACGCCGCGTACTTCGAGCACAGCTTCCTGGCTCGCCAGATGGGCGTCGAGTTGGTCGAGGGCCGCGACCTGGTGTGCGCGAACAATGTCGTCCGCATGCGCACGACTACCGGCGAGCGACGCGTTCACGTGATCTACCGCCGCGTGGACGATGACTTTCTCGACCCGATGCACTTCCGCGCCGACTCGGTCCTCGGGGTCGCCGGCGTCCTCAACGCGGCGCGGGCCGGGCAGGTCACGATCGCGAACGCGGTGGGCAACGGCGTGGCCGACGACAAGGCCGTCTACGCGTACGTCCCCGAGCTCATCAACTATTACTTGGGCGAGGAACCGATCCTGCCCAACGTCCCGACGTATCTCCTCGACGACCGCGACGTGCGTGCCGAGGTCCTGAGCCGGCTCGACCAGCTCGTTCTCAAGCCAGTCGACGCGTCCGGCGGCTACGGGCTCGTGATCGGGCCGCAGGCAACCGACGAAGAGCTCAGCCAGCTGGCCATCGACGTCGCCGCCAACCCGCGCGGTTGGATCGCGCAAGAGGTCGTGACGCTGTCGACGTCGCCGACTCACATCGGCGACCGGCTCGCTCCGCGCCATGTCGATCTGCGGCCGTTTGCCGTGAACGACGGTGAGAACGTGTGGGTCGCGCCGGGCGGGCTGACGCGCGTCGCCCTGCCGGAGGGGAGCCTTGTCGTGAACTCGAGTCAGGGTGGCGGCTCCAAGGACACCTGGGTGCTCGCCGGCGGTCTGCCTGCAGCACCTGACCCCGAGGCGCTTTGGCCCGTGGACGCCGTTGCGTCAGATCAGTTCGGCTGGCCGACCGAGCAGGCGCCGACCGACAGCGGGGTCGAGGGCCAGCAGGAACAACAACAACAGCAGGGTGCGCCGTGCTGAGCCGCATCGCGGAGTCGATGTTCTGGATCGGCAGATACGTGGAGCGCGCCGAGGCCACTGCTCGCATCCTCGACGTCCACTACCACCTGCTCGTCCAGGGCAGCGTCGTCGACGAAGCTGCCGCGTGCCGCGCGGTGTTGAAGGTCATGGGCGCAGGCGACGCCGTCACCGAGCACCCCTCACCAACCCTCGTCAACGAGGTGCTCGCGTACTCGCACGATCACCCGAGCTCGGTGACCGCCATCCTTTTCGGCGCGCGAGAAAACGCCCGGGGAGCGCGCGAGGCGGTGTCGTCGGAAATCTGGGAGACGCTCAACGGCACGTACCATGCGCTGCCCGGCCGCATCGCCACCGCGCGCAGCGTCGGACCGAACACTTTCTTCCGGTACGTGAAGGAACGAGCGGCGATCATCGCCGGGCTCGTCGACTCGACGCTCGTGCGCGACGACGGCTGGCGGTTCTACGTCCTCGGACGCTCCATCGAGCGCGTCGACATGACCGCCCGTTTGCTGATCGCGCGCACGACGACGGCCGAGGTTCCGGGCGGGTGGGTCACGACGTTGCTGAGTTGTTCCGCCTACGAGGCGTACCTGCGCACATACCGCCGGCCGGTCGAGGCCAGCGTCGTGGTCGAGTTCTTGCTTCTCGACCGGTTGTTCCCGCGGTCCGCGCTGTTCTCGCTCACGGAGGCCGACATCGCGCTGGCTGAGCTCGACCGTCAGCAGGACCGGATCGGTGTCGAGGACGAGGCTCGTCGGGTCATCGGGCGGGCGGCCGCGAATCTCGAGTTCCGCCGCACCGACGAGCTCATGGCCGATCTGCCGAGTCACCTCGGTGCGCTCCAGGACGCGGTGGCGCGCACGGGCTCCGCGGTCGCCGCCCGTTACTTCCGGCGCACCACGCCCGTGGAATGGACGGCCTGAATGAGTTGGCGTCTGCAGGTCAAGCACAAGACCGCGTACACCTACGCCGGCAAGGTGTCGTCTTCGTACAACGAGGCGCGCGTGACGCCGGTGTCGGGCCCGAACCAGGTGGTCCTGTCGTCATCGCTCGAGGTACACCCGCCGGCCCACGTCTACCGCTACGTCGACGGTTGGGGTACCGCCGTCCACGCATTCGACCTGCACACGCCGCATCAGGAGCTGGTCGTGATCGGCCACTCCGTCACCGAGACTTCGCCGCCCTTGGCCCTCGACCGCCGCGCGTCGATCGGCTGGGACGCCCTCAACGACCCGGACTTCACCGATCAGTACAGCGACTACCTCGGCTTCACCAAGCTCGCGCTCGTCGACGAGGAGATGATGGCCATCACCGACGACATCCGCGGCCGCTGCACGATCATCGACGCCGCGCTCGAGACTGTCGCCGCCGCCCACGACCGGTTGAAGTACATCCCTGGCGCAACCGGCGTGCGCACGACCGCGGTGGACGCGTGGCGGCAGCAGAGCGGCGTCTGCCAGGACTTCGTGCACGTTTCGCTCGCGCTGCTGCGGCAGTTGAACATCCCCGCAAGGTATGTCTCCGGGTACGTGCACAACCGCCCCGACGCCGCCCTCGGCGAGGCCGTCCGGGGCGAGAGCCACGCGTGGATCGAGGCGTGGACCGGCGAGTGGTGGGCCTATGACCCGACGGCCTTCACCCCCGTGGGCGAGCGGCATGTCGTGGTCGCCCGGGGCCGCGACTACACCGACGTCGCGCCGTTGAAGGGTGTCTTCACCGGCACGGCGATCAAGGACCTGGACGTCGAAGTCGAGCTCGTGCGCCGCGCCTGACCCGAGAAACCAGTTCTCGGCAAGGTTCTGGTTGATATACGACGGCGGCCTTGCCGAGAACGGTCGGGCATGGCGATCGTGAACCCGGGGTAGGCCACGGTGAGCCGACGGATCAGGAGAGCGCGATGAACCAAGGGCGCCCGGTCTTCGAGCTGCGGGCGCGCCCCGACAACCGCTTCACGTTTCTCGGCTATGCGCTCTTGGTCACAGACGTCCTCGGGCGCGTAAGAGGCGAAGGCATCGAGGGGTTCTACGTCGAGAACACGCGGGTGCTCTCGCGGTTGTTCGTTGAGCTCGACGGCGTTCGGATAGCACCGTTCGCCGCCAGCGGCACCAACCCCGGCGAGTTCCTGTCCTATACGCTCGTGTCGGCCAGTGACTCGGTCCCCGAGGACAGTGTCTACGTCGAGACGCGGTCGCGCCTCGTCGACGACATGTTGAGCACGACTGTTGTCGTCAGCAATTGGTCGCTCGATGCCAAGGCAGCCGTCGACCTGCGGGTCGTCATTGGCACCGACTTCGGTGACATCGAGGACATCGAGGCCGACCGCACAAAGGACCGGTTCGAGGCGTCGGCCACCTGGGACGAGGGCGGCCAGGCGATCGAGCTGCGCTCCGGCCATCCGCAGTTGCACCACGGTGTCGACGTCGAGATCGAAAGTTGTCCGGTGGCGCTCGGCTGGGCCGACGGCGCCCTGGAGGCGCGTGTAGAGGTTGCGGCTCGCGAGTCGTGGACCTTGCGCTTGACGGCCACACCGCGCTTCGACCGGTCCAGCGGCGACCGGCGGGCGCAGGATCTCATGGCGCGAGTGGCGGGACTGCGCGACGTGCACGACGCGCTGCGCGTCGAAGCGCCGGCGGTCAGGACGACCAACGCCACCGTGGCCCGCGCCTGGCAGGCGGCGATCGAGGATCTGGTGACGTTGCCGCTCGGCCTACAGACCGGGCCGGCCACACCGACCGCGGGAGTGCCGATCTTCCAGCAACTGTTCGGCCGAGACTCGCTGACGATCGCGGGCCAGGCGGCCATGGTCATGCCGACGGTTGTGCGCGACACGCTGTTGACGAACGCCGCCTGGCTCGGACGCGACGTTGATGACTGGCGCGACGAGGAGCCCGGAAAGGTGGTCCACCAGGCTCGCCTCGGGCCGCTCTCACTCGTCGGCGAGAATCCGTTCGACCGGTATTACGGGGATTACACCGCGCCCGCCGACTTCCTCATGGCGCTCGGGCTCTACGCGCTCTGGACCAACGACATCGCGACCGTCCGCAGTCTCCTACCTTCAGCGCGGGCCGTTCTCGACTGGTTCACCGACTTCGGTGATCCGGACGGCGACGGATTCCTCGAATACGAGACACGTTCGTCGATGGGCGTGAAGCAGCAGGGTTGGCGCGACTCCTTCGACGCGATCGTCGAGCCCGACGGCACGGTGGTCGAACCCCCGATCGCGACGAGCGACGTGCAGGGCTACCGCTACTCCGGCCTGCGACTCGCGGCTCTGGTCTTCGCGTTGTGCGGCGAGCGCCGGCGGGCGGTGGAACTGGTGCGCGAGGCGCGCGCCCTGCGTACCCGTTTCCACGACGCGTTCTGGATGGAGGACGAGCAGTTCTACGCGATGGCCATCGGGCCCGACGGACGTCTGGTCCGTTCGATCTCGTCGAACTCCGGCCATCTGCTGGCCGCCGGCATCGTCGCGCCCGAGCTCGGCCCGGTCGTCGCCCGGCGGCTCATGCAGCCGGACCTGTTCAGCGGCTGGGGGATCCGCACGCTGTCGGCCGACCACCCGTACTACAACCCGTTCAGCTACCACCGCGGCAGCGTGTGGCCGGTGGAGAACGGCACCTTCGCGCTGGGGCTGGCCCGCTATGGCTGCGTCGCCGAACTCCACCGGCTCGCCGAGGCGATTTTCACGTCGACCGATCTCTTCGCCGGCAACCGCTTGCCCGAGTTGCTAGGCGGCATCGCAGCTGACGACGACCATTGCCACCCCGGCGTGTTTCCCACGTCCAATCAACCCCAAGGATGGTCGTCGAGCTCGGTTGTGCTCACCGTGCAGGCGCTGCTCGGGGTGCGGCCGATGGCACCACTCGGTGTGATGTTCGTCGACCCGCAGCTCCCGGAGTGGCTGCCCGACCTGCGACTCGACGGGATTCGATTGGGCGACGGCGTGGTCGACCTCGAAGCGTGGCGCACCCGCCGAGGTACGACCACGTGGCGGGCGCGACACCGCAGCGGGGCGCGCGTCCGTGTGCTCCAGCAGCCCACGCCGGTCGCGTCAGGCGCGCGGGTCGGGCGAAGGCTCGCCGGCCTCGCCGTGTCCGTCGTCCGCAACCGCCGCGCTTAGCCGCGGATCAGAAGTCGAGGGCGCTCAACTCGGGGACGGTGGCCTTTGCCCGACCGACGGCCATCGCCCATCGGTCGCGCCGCGGGTTGCGCCCGCTCGGCTCGATCACGCGCGCCGGCTTCCACCTCGCGGCGATCTCGTCTTCGTCCCTCCACGTGCCGACGGCGAGACCTGCGAGGTAGGCCGCGCCCAGGGTCGTCGCCTCGCGCTCAGGGGAGACCTCCACGGCGCGGGCGCTGGCGTCAGCCAGCGCTTGGATGAACGTCGCGTTCGCCGACATGCCGCCGTCGACCCGCACCGACTCGATGCGCTGGTGCGCGTCCGCGGCTGCCGCCTCGATCAGATCCGTGCCGCGGTGGGCGACGCCCTCGAGCACGGCGCGCACCACATGGGCACGCGTGGTGCCGCGTGTCAGGCCGAGCAGCGTCCCGCGCGCGCCGAAGTCCCAGTGCGGCGTGCCGAGCCCGAGCAGCGCGGGGACGAACCACACGTCACCGGTGTCATCGACTGTGGCCGCCAGCGTGTCCGAGTCGGCGGCGTCGGCGATCAGCCCAAGGTCGTCGCGGAGCCACTCGACACAGGTGCCCGCCGAGAGCATCGCCGCCTCGAGCCCCCACACCGTGCGACCGTTGCGGCGCCACGCCACGATCGGGAAGCACCCGGCGTCGGATCGCTGCGCGGCGGTAGGTCGCGTGTCGCCGGTAACGAGATCGAGCATCCCGCCTGTCCCGAACGTGATCTTCGCCGTGCCCGGCGTGACGCAGCCTTGACCCACGAGTGAGCCCTGCTGGTCGCCCACGAGGCCGGCGATGGGCGGCGCTCCGGCGAGCGCGGTTGCTTCGCCGCACACGCCCGAGCTGTCGACGATGGCGGGCAGCACGGCGCGCGGGATGCGCAGCGCGTCGAGGATGGTGTCGTCCCAGTCTGTGGCGTCCTGGTTCACGAGACCGGTCACGCCCGCGTTCGTGGCGTCGATCACGTGGGCCGTGCCGCCCGAAAGCGTCCAGGCGACCCACGTGTCGACCGTGCCGAAGCACAGGTCGCGCTCGCGCTTGGGGTCGGCCAGGTCGAGGAGGAACGCCAACTTCGTGGCCGAGACGTTGGGCGCGACCCGGATGCCCTGCCCTTGGAGCATCAGGCACGTAGCGACCGTCCGGAGGTCCTGCCACCCGACGCCTGGGCCGACAGGCTCGCCGGTCGCGCGGTCCCATACGACGGTCGACGCCCGCTGGTTGGTGACGCCGACCGCGGTCACGCGGCCCGCGGCGGTAGCCGCGGCCTTCGCGACGGTGAGGACGGCGTCGGCCATCGCTCTGGCGTCGAACTCGACAAAGCCCGGCATCGGCGATGTCGGCAGCACCGATTCGTGGCGGAGGTGCCCGACGTGGCCGTCGCCGTCGACCACGGCGGCGCGTACGCCACTCGTGCCGACATCGACCACCAACAACTGATCACTCACGGCCGCACACCCCTCCGCAGACCCTTGATCGCCAGCAGCGCGCCGAGGCAACCGAGCGCGGCGCCGATTTGTACGAACACGACGGCAGTGAATGCGGCCGCCAGCGTGAGATCGCCTTGCGCGAGCTGAACACTGAGCGCGAGCGCGAAGCAAACCGCGAGACCCACGGCTGCCGCGGTGGCGCCGTGGGCCATCGGCATCGCCGGCCGATCGTGCGCGGCGACGTATCCGCCGAAGGTCGTGCCGAACAGCACCGCGACGGCCACGAGGAGCCACGCGGAGGAGGACTCGTCCCCGCCGGCGAGCGCAATCGTGAGAGCCACCACGGGTGCCACGAACATCACGACACCTAGGGCGCCGCGTCCGACCGCGGCGCGGTCGAGCGTCAGCGCCACGGGGTCTCGCCGAACGGGGTCGACAGGACGAACTTGCCCGGGTTGAGGATGCCGGCAGGATCGAGAGCGGCCTTGACCGACGACAGGGCTGCGAGCGCGGGCGCGCCGAGCGCGTCGGTGAGGAAGCGCCCGCGGTTCAATCCGACACCGTGGTGGTGGCTCAGGGCGCCGCCGTGGGCAAGCACCGCGTTCGTCGCCGCGTCCCACGCGGCGCGGTAGAACGCCTCCACCTCGCCTTCCGGCGGTTGGCCCGCCCACGTGAAGTACAGGCACGCGCCGTCGGTGTACGCGTGCGACTGGTGCGAGGTAACCGCGAGGCAACCGGGCACCGCCGACACCGCGGCCACGACCGCGTCGTAGATCGCGGGCAGGTCGCGCCACCGCGCCGACACCTCGGTGGTGTCGACCACGAACCCGCTGCGCACGGCTACCTCGAGCGCGGCGACGTCGTTGCGGCGCTCCAACCAGTGTTCGACAAGTGCCGGGTCGAGCGACGTGCCACCGGCCGTGATGCACGTCTCCGACGTGACCGAAACGGTCGACTTCACGAGCTCGGGGTCGCCTTCGTCGAGCACGAGCAGCACGCACACATCGCGTTCGGTGTCGAAGTGGCGCCGGCTCTCGCGGCCGTCGTAAAGGCGCAGAACCGCGGGCGTCGCGCCGCGCCGCAGCACCAGCCGGCAGGCCTCCAGACCTTCCGTGAAGGACGCGAACCCGAACGCGGCACGCTCCTCGCCGAGCGGAACCGGATGGGCGCGTAGACGGGCCTCGGTGATCACGCCGAGCGTGCCCTCGCTTCCGATGAACAGCTGCGTGAGCTCGGGCCCGACCGCGGTCCGCGGCCCACGCCCGCCGGTCCGCAACGTCGTGCCGTCGGCGAGCACCACCTCGAGGCCGATCACGATGTCTTCGATCTTCCCGTACCGCGTCGACAGCTGCCCGGCGCCGCGGCACGCGACCCACCCGCCGACGGTCGACAGCGCCATCGACTGCGGCCAATGCCCCGCGGTGAGGGCGTGATCGGCGCGCAGCGTGTCCTCGAAGACGTCGCCGAACATCCCGGCCCGCACGTCGACCAGGAGCGACGCGTCGTCGACGTCGACGATGCCATCGAGGCCCGTGAGGTCGAGCGCAACGCCGCCGAACGCGGGCACCGACGCACCGCAAACGCCGCTGCGCCCGGCGACGGGCGTGACCGGAACCCGCGCGTCATTGCAGATCCGCATGATCTCTGCGACTTCCTCGGTGGTCCCCGGTGTACACAGAGCGGCGGCGCGTGCGGGGGTTTCGCCCGCGAGAGCCCAGTGCATCGCCAGGGGCCACCAGTCGCGACCGGCCTCCGCAGTGGCCGCGAGATCGGTGGTCATGGTGGTGCAGGCGCCCTCCAGACTGCGAAGAACGGAATCCGCCACCGACACCGCGACCGATGCGAACCGCGCCCTGGCATCACCCGCGCCTCCGTTCTCGATCGCGATCGGCGGCGTGGGCGCGCCTCGATTGGCCATCAGAGTTCGGCTTTCGACGACGCGCCCGCGGACGCAGAGGCGGCGGCGGCCCGGTCGCGCTCGGCCACCGTCCGGAGCGACGCGACCTGATCGGCCTGTTCCGCAGCTGACCAGCCGAGCTCGGCTCCGACCAGTGCGGCAATGCCGGGCGCGGCGTCGAGGGTGGCATCGCGCGCCAGCAGGAGCGACCGCGTCCGCCGTGACAGGAGGTCTTCGAGCGTGTTCACCATCTCATGACGCGCCGCCCAGATCGCCTCTGCCTTCATGTACCGCAGGCCGGGGACGAGCGGTTCGCCCAGCGACGCGTCTTCGCGCACCAGCGCAGCGATCGCCGGCGTCTCTCCGCCGTGGCGTGAGACGAGATGGCCAAGCTGGTCCCCTGTGAGGCCAAGCCGCGCCGCGGCGTCGCGGTCGCGCAGGTCGCGGAGCGCGAACGCGCCGTGTAGCGGCAGCTTCTTGGTCGGGCTGCGCTTCGGGCCGCCGGTCCGCTTGACCACCTCGTTCACCGTGTCGGCCGCCATGGTGCGGTAGTTCGTCAGCTTTCCGCCGGTCACGGTGATGACCCCCCCGGGGGAGACAAGCACGGTGTGCCGGCGTGACATGTCCGCGGTCCGGGTGTTCGCCTCACCGGCGACGAGCGGCCGCAGTCCCGCCCACGTGCCGACGACATCGTCGGCGGTGAGGGTCGTCGTCGACACCGCGTTGACGGCGCGCAGGATGTATTCGATGTCTTCGGCGGTACACACCGGCGCGTCGATCGGGCCGTCGTAATCGGTGTCGGTCGTGCCGAGATAGACGAGGTCGTCCCACGGGATCGCGAAGATCGACCGCCTGTCGCCGGGTACAGGGAGCACGACGGCAACATCGCACTGCACCTTCTGCGCAGGGACAGTTATGTGGACGCCCTTGGCCGGCCTGATGCGAACCGCGGTGCCGCTTCCGTCGAGACGCTGGAGCTCGTCGGCCCAGACGCCCGTTGCGTTGACCACCGTGCGCGCCCGTACCTCGGTGCCGTTCTCGAGGACCGCACCTGAGACCCGCGATCCCTCGCGACGAAAGTCGGTGACCGCCGCGTACGTGACCACTGCCGCGCCCCGGGCAGCGGCGCTGCGTGCGAGAGCGAGCGTCAGGCGGGCGTCGTCGGCGCGAGCGTCGTAGTAGAGGAGCGCGGCGACGAGCTTGTCGGCGCGCAAGGTGGGCATGTGCGCGAGTGCGGCGTCCTTCGTGAGACGGCGGTGGCGCTTGCCGATGCGCCAGCCCCCGGTGAGGTCGTAAAGCCACAGCGCGGTGTTGTACGCCTTGGCGATGGACTCCATCACCGCGCCGTCCTTGCCGAACAGCGGGATGAGGAACGGGAGCGGCTGAACGAGGTGCGGCGCGTTCTTCAGGAGGCGTTGTCGCTCGGCGAGGTTCTCGTAGACGAGCAGGAACTCCTTCTGCTGCAGGTACCGCAGGCCGCCATGGACGAGCTTCGACGACTTCGACGACGTCCCCGCGGCGATGTCGCCCTTGTCGACGAGCGCGACTTTCAGGCCCCGGGCGGCGGCGTCGAGCGCCGCGCCCGCACCGGTTATGCCCGCCCCGATGATGAGGACGTCGAAGGTTTCTTCGCGCAGCCGCGCCAGGTTCGCGCCGCGGTCGAAGGGGACCGACTGCACTACTACTCGGCTGCCATCTCGCGATACGGCGTGCGGAAGGCGTCGCGCAGGAGCGGCCTCACGAGCCCCCGGTTCCGGAAGATCAGCCAGGACGCGAGCACGAGGTAGATGATGCCGACTCCGATCCGCACCTCGTCGTGGATCGATTCCGGTCCCACCGCGCCGGCGATGAATTGGAAGATGAACAGGCCGAACATGTAGCCGGCCTCTCGCAGCGACATCGACAGGTTCATCAGCACGGCCACCGCGTACGCCGACTGCGCCGCGGTCAGGAAGAGCTCCTCGCGCTGGTGGCCGTCGATCGGCAGGCCGTGCTTCGACGACGAGGCGAGCGCGAACGCGATCGGCAAGGTCCCGACCAGCAGCGTCCACTGGTTGACCTTCGATGACACCAGCGTTCCGAGTCCCGCGTTGGTGTTCAGCCGCCAGGCGTACAAGCACGCCACGAGGAGCTCGGGTGCCTCCGACGCGAGAGGCGCGAGCCACTGCACGAGGAGGAACTCGCTCACGCCGAGCTCGCCGCCCGTCGCCACGAGCGCCTCCGCGAAGTGCTCGGCGCACAGCAGGATCACCGCGGCCGCGCCCAAAAACAGCGTGATCACCGTGACGCGCCGGCTTGCTACGGAGAACCCTCCGATCCACCGTGCCGGCCCGACCAAATGGGGTTCCGAGGCGGGAGCGCGCGAGATGCGCACGGTGTAGAGGATGAACAGCCCGACCAGGAACACCGCGTCGACGATGGTGATCGAATCCCGTAGCGGGATGAACAGTGAGTAGACGGTGGCGACGGCCAGGAACCCGAGCTCGACGGAGTGCGACCGTTCGAGCACGATCTCGCGCCCGCGTTCGGGCTGGCCGATCTTCTTCCAACGGCGCCAGGCGATGAACACGACGAGCGTCCATCCGAGGCCGATGAGCAGCCGGTTCGCGCCCGTCATGTTGGCCAGCGCGAGCGAGCACGGCGACTCCTCCGCTCCCGCGGGGGGCGGGCAGTCGGTGAACCCGCTCTCCTCGAACGCGTTCCCGCCCTTCAACGCGAACACGAGGTCGACCGCGTACTCGGGGAGCACGGCGATGAAGGCGAGCACCGCGATCGCCAGCCCAGCGGAGATGTCGAGCTGTGCAACCTCGGCCGCCCACGAGAGCAGAAAGGCGGCGCCGACGATCGCCAGCCCGAACAGCACGGCCGACGTGGGGTCGTTGAGGTGTACGTCCGCGAAGCGGATGAAGACGCCTGGTACGGCGATCAACATTGCGAGTAGGAGAGCGAGGCGCTGACGGCCGGGCGCAACGTCGGTACGGAGGTCTTCTTCGGTCGAGGTCACGATCGGCGATCCTAGAAGCGCCGACCCACTGGGCTGTATCAGCGAATCAACAACTGTTGTGGATTAACAATCGATGAGGATTAGGGTGACGCTGACCCCTCGTGTGCGACTCCTGCGGTGCAGTG
>Ga0183260_10000782_pt1 | contig 27011 bp, 21 predicted proteins | sample AntDrymUQ4972206_2_FD_129768 | JGI IMG/M metagenome (GOLD analysis project Ga0183260, IMG submission 129768) | Polar desert sand microbial communities from Dry Valleys, Antarctica - metaG UQ497 (22.06) (version 2) (version 2) | ecosystem: Environmental > Terrestrial > Soil > Desert | place... | reverse complement strand
GAGACGCTGACTCAGGCGCTCGAGAAGCGTCGGATCGTCCAGGCGACGATGATGCGCATCACGATCCATATGGCCACCGTGCCCGATTACAAGCTCTTCTCCGCCGCCACGAGGAAGAGCCGCCGAAAAGCATGGCTCGCCTATCACCGCCGACACGCCGGCGACCTCGATATGCCGGCCGTGGCGCGAAGCGTCCGCAAACACCTCGCCGATGGTCCCCGAAAGCAGGCTGAGCTCGCCGCGCTGCTCGAGAGCGACGGTTTTCCCCGCATCGCCTGGTCGGGCGCCGGACTGTGGGTCGACCTGGTTAGGGTGCCGCCCTCCGGAACCTGGGCCAAACGGAGAGCCGACCTCTACTCTCTCGCCGAGGACTGGATCGGCGCCTATCAGGACGACGAGCGTGCGGGGATCGAACACCTGGCGCGCCGCTACCTGAGCGGCTTCGGGCCTGCGCCGGTCACCGACATCGCCAACTGGGCCGGCCTCCAGGTCACAGCGCTTCGCCCGGTCATCGCAGATATGAAGTTGCGCCGGTTCAAAGATGCCAAGGGAGGGGAGCTGATCGATCTTCCGCGCGCACCTCTTCGGACGCGGATACTCCTGCCCCCGTGCGGTTCCTCCCCACATGGGATGCCAGCCTCCTTGTGCACGCCCGGCGCACGCAATTACTTCCGGAGGCATATCGCCCGCGGGTCTTCGACACGAAGACTCCGCATTCCGTACCTACGTTCCTGATCGATGGACGAGTCGCGGGAACGTGGCGCTACGAGAAGAAACGAGTGAAGGTGTCTCCGTTCGGCCGGCTATCGCCCTCTGCGCGAGGACAACTCGAAGATGAAGCCGACCGACTCGCCGCCTTCCACGCGGACTGAGCTTCTACCGTTTCGGAGTATCCGGGTCGGTCTCGGCGGCCTTTCGCTCCAGTTCCTGCGACCGTTCGCGAGCCCGCTCGGCCTCCTCGGCCGCCCGGCGAGCGGCAAGGTCTGCCTCGCCCGCTTCCCTGGCGGCTCCAACGGCTCCCTGGCGATGCTCCTCGGCCTCTTCGCGCCGCTGAACGACCTGCTTCTCGCGATTCTTTCGCATCGCGCCGAAAGCAAGCGCCCCGATGATCAGGACGGCGGCCACTACCAACACGACGATGAGCCAATCCGGCATCTCGACCTCCTTCTCCTAAGCTGTTCTGTTTCCCTGAGCCTTTCCCCATTCTCCCGCATCTAAGGTCGAGGTCTCGGGAAGCACCTGTTTGCGGCCTGTGTCGCTGGCTAGTATGCACAGGCGGGCGAGAAGTTCATCGGAGGCACACGTTTGAGCCGGAAAACATGGATCCTGACCGCGGCGGTCGTCGGATCCGGGATCGTCTTCCTCGACTCCACCGTCGTCAATGTGGCGCTCCCACAGATCGGGAAAGACCTACCGAGCACCAGGCTCGGCGTGCTCGAGGGCCAGAGCTACGTCTACTACGGCTATCTACTCTCGCTGAGCGCTCTTCTGATCCTCGCCGGCGCGCTCGCCGACTTCTACGGCCGTAGGCGACTCTTCTTGATCGGGATGATCGGCTTCGGAGTGACCTCGGTCATGTGTGGGCTCGCGCCCAACCTCGAGCTGCTGGTCGTAGCCCGGGTGCTGCAAGGGGCCGCTGGGGCGATACTCGTTCCCGGGTCCCTGGCGATCCTCACTGCATCGTTCGAAGGCGAGGAGCAGGGGCGCGCGTTCGGAGTGTGGGCCGGTGCGTCCGCACTCACCACGATCCTCGGCCCGGCCGTCGGTGGAGCACTGGTCGCCAGCGTGACGTGGCGAGCCGCCTTTCTCATCAATGTCCCACTCGTCCTGGTCGGGATATGGGCGAGCCTGCGACACCTTCCCGAATCGCGCGACGAGCACGCTTCGGGGCACTTTCACTGGTTCGGGGCGCTAGCGGTTGCCGTAGCGGTTGGTGGTCTCACCCTGGGCGCGATACGCGGGCAGGCTGAGTCGTGGAGCGGCCCGTTCCCTTTCATAGCGCTCGCGCTCGGTGGGGTCACCGCGGCCGCCTTACCCATCATCATGATGCGGGCAAGGAACCCCCTGATACCCCCACAACTGTTCCGGTCGCGGAACTTCACCATCACGAACATCTCGACTCTGGTGGTGTACGGCGCTCTCTACGTGATGGGGCAGTTCCTCGCGCTCTTTGCGATCGGCACGCTCGAGTACAACGAGCTCGGGTTCGGACTCGCCACCATCCCCGGGAGCCTCGCCCTGGCCGCCTTCTCGACAAAGTTCGGCGCGCTTGCCGCGCGGCATGGACCCCGGCTGTACATGGCTGCTGGTCCGGCCGTGATGGGGCTCGGTCTCCTGTGGCTCATCCGGATACCCAGCACAAGTGAGGGCTGGGCGGTGACCCTCTCGGACGCGGGGAGCTATGTGCCCCCAACCGACTACCTCATCGACGTGCTTCCCGCACAGATCGTGTTCGGGATCGGGTTGATGATCATGGTGGCCCCTCTGACCACCGCTCTCATGCGTTCGGTCCCGGTCGACAACTCCGGAGTGGCATCGGCAGTGAACAACGCCATCTCGCGCGTGGGCCCTCAATTGGTGGGGGCGCTCTTGTTCATCGCCATCAGCGCAACATTCGCCTCGGCGCTCGGCGGGCTCGCTCCCGACGCCGGGTCTAAGACCAGCGAAATCAGTCCCCTCAACCAACCCCCTGCGGATTCAAGTCCGGAGCTGGCCTCCGCAGTGCTCGAAGCATCTACAGATGCGTTCCGCCTGGCCATGCTCGTCTCGGCGCTGTTGTGTTTCGCGGGTGCCACCGTTAACGCAGCCGGCATCAGCAATCAGGCCTTCATGCACAACGAACCCACGGAGGAGCCGCTGAGCCCCGCGTTACCCGGGGCTACGACCGGCTCACAGGCGAATGCCTAAGGCAAGCGGTCTCTCAAACGAGGCGAGCACGACGTTGCCGGGCGGAACCCTCACGTTCCTCTTCACCGACATAGAAGGTTCGACCAGGCTCCTGCAAGCGCTCGGTGAACGCTACGGCGAGGTGCTCGCCCGACATCACGCGATCCTCCGCGAGGTGCTCGTCGGGCAGAATGCCATCGAGGTCGGCACCGAGGGCGATGCTTTCTTCATCGTGTTCTCCCAGGTATCGGACGCCATCAACGCGGCGGTCCGGGCGCAGCGAAAGCTGCATGACCACGACTGGGGGCCGGGAACCCAAGTAGCGGTCCGCATGGGCATCCACACTGGAGAGGCACGGCGCCTGGGCGATCGGTATGTCGGTATCGACGTGCACCGTGCGGCCCGGATCGCCGGTGCCGCCCACGGAGGCCAGATCCTGTTATCTCGTCTGACTGCCGAACACGTGCGTTCTTCATCGGCGATCGATCCAGAGGTTCGGTTGGTAGAGCTCGGCGATTTCCGACTGAAGGACCTGGAGCAACCAGAGCACCTATTCCAGCTGAACATCGACGATCTGCCGGGCGATTTCCCACCGCCCTCGACCCTCGATCATCCGCTCGAGCTCCCGCGCCTTGCGGGGTCCATCGTCCGCCGCGACAAGGAGCAACGGGAGATCGTCGAGCTCCTTCGCTCGGATCGGCTGGTCGCCCTCACCGGGCCCGGTGGGACGGGCAAGACTCGATTGGCCGTCGAGGTCGCCAGGCATGTGTCCGAGGAGTTCTCGGCGGGGACCTTCTTCGTGCCGCTCGCGCCGATTGGTGACTACGAGCTCGTCGCCGCGACGATCGCGAAGACCCTACGGATCCGCGAGATCGGAACGCGCCCGACACCGAGTCACTGCACGACTTCTTAAGGGACAAGAACATCCTGCTTCTCTTGGACAACTTCGAGCATGTGATCGACGCAGCACCGGTGGTCGCTTCTCTACTGGTGAACGGCGACAGGTTGCGGATCTTGGTCACGAGCCGTGCACCGCTTCACGTGAGCGGCGAGAGAGAGTTCCCGGTTCCGCCGATGAGCGTGCCCATTCCTGCACGAAACGAGAAGGCCGATCAACTCCTTACCTACGAAGGCATCACGCTTTTCGAACAACGCGCCCGCGAGGTACGACCCGGGTTCTCCATCACTCCGGGCAATGCGAGAGCCGTGGCGGAGATCTGCTCTCGACTGGACGGGCTCCCACTCGCGATCGAGCTCGCGGCGGCCAAGTCACGGTTCCTCACCCCCGCCGACATCGCCGGCCGCCTGGAGGATGCTCTGTCTCTGCTGTCCGGAAGGTCACGCGATCGACCGGAACGACAACAGACGCTACGCAACGCGATCGCGTGGAGCTACGGACTGCTCGAAGAGCATCCCAAGGCGCTGCTGCGAACCCTCGGTATCTTCTCGGGCGGGTGGACCTTCGAGGCGGCTGAGGCCGTATGCGCGAACCAGACCGGGGAGACCGGGGATCTGCTGCAAGGGATGCAAGCGCTGGTGGATAACAGCCTCGTGGTGATGCGCGAGGACGACATCACAGGCGAATCGAGATTTTTCATGTTGCAGACCATCAGGGAATTCGCGCTCGAGTGCCTCGGCGAAGTGGGAGAGCGCGAGGACCTGAGGCGGCGGCATGCGATGTACTTCCTCGCTCTTGTCCGGAAGGCAGACGAAAACATGTTCGTCGTGGGCATGAAGTGGCCTGACCGCCTGGAGGCAGAGCACGACAATCTCCGCGCCGCCCTGCGATGGGCGAAGGAAACTCGGAACGCGGAGGCCGGGCTCGAACTTGCTACGTGCGCGTGGCGTTTCTGGCAAGTGCGGTCCCATCTCGCGGAAGGTAGGCGTCAGCTAACGGAGCTGCTTGACATGGAAGAGTCACGAGACATCCCCCATCTGCGAGCGCCGGCATTGAACGCGATCGGGGGACTTGCGTACTGGCAGAACGACTTCGACGCAACCCGAGGCTATTACCAGGAGGCCCACGATACATATAGCGTTACGGGCAAGGTAACGGGGTTGGCCGAGTCCCTGTACAACCTCGGGTTCCTATCGTTGATAGAGCGTCGGCCCGATGAGGCTCTCGAAACGCACCAGCGGAGCCTCGCGATCTACGAGCAGGTTGAAGACGAGAGTGGCGTCGCTTACTCGAAGTGGGCGATCGGCATGGCGCATCTTCAGCGACGGGAGCTGGATGCGGCTCACCGCCTGGCACTAGAGGCAAGGGAGACATTCGACAGACTCGAGAATTGGTTTGGGCAGAGTCTCGTCGACTTCATCCTGTACCAGGTGGAGAGACTGGCCGGGAATCACGAGGAAGCTCTCCGCATGATGATCGCTTCTCTCGACCTGCCCGGTGTCACCGGGGACGTCTCGTCGATGACTAGTCTCATCGAACTGTTGGCCGACAGCCTCATCGCTCTCGGCCATGCGCGGCTGGGGGTCCGGTTGGCGGCCGGAGCAGACAGGGCCGGGCGCGAGTACGGGGGTGGCGCCCCCCCGGCATTGCTGGAAGTGTCCGATCCGAGAGACCTAGCACGAGCGCAACTGAACGACGACGAGATAGAGGCGGCGTGGGCCGAAGGAGCCCGCTTGTCTCTGGACGAGATCATCGCCCTGGCCCGAAAGGGAGGCGAAGCGTGATGAATACCGCTTTTCACCCTGCAGCGCGTGTGAGGATGAGGTAGAACGCAAGGGAACTGATCGAACCCGGAAGGAGGCCTCATTGCGCGGTATGGGCATCATCACCTTGATCTATCTGGTCGTCGGCGTTCTGGTTGCGGCAGCCAAGGACTATTTCGGAGGCGTGGACGGCGTGTTCGACCTCGTCAATATCCTTCTGGCGATCGTGCTCTGGCCCCTCGTCCTGCTGGGCGTCGATTTCGACCTCGGAGGAGGAGGAAAGGGTGGGGACAAGAAGAATGGCGCTCTACTGCTGGGCCCTTCTTCGTACCTCTACCTTCGCGCGATCATTCAAGAGCGGATCTCGAAAGCACCGCTCGAGCGGCAACGCATCCCCTAGTTCATCTAGGCCCTCATCTCGACCACCCGGGCTGATCAGGCTCTAGGCTTCGGCGCGATGGAAGAGGCAGCCCCGGCATCGCGCAGGGATCCCCTGGATACCCCTCCTCCTGCGTTCTCCTTGGAGGAGGCTCGTGCCGTTGCCGAGCGCGTCTTCGGCATCGCGGGGTCGGCGACGCCTCTCGGAAGCGAGCGCGACCAGAATCTCCATCTCGCAGCGGATGACGGCGAAAACTTCCTGCTGAAGATCTCGAACCCCGCCGATCAGCGGGGGGCCTTGGAGATGCAGAGCCTGGCGATGCTCCACATCGCAGCGGTGGATCCCGACCTCCCGGTGATGCGGCCTCAGCGGTCGCTCGACCGCAGCTACCACGCCGAGGCCGAAGGACCAGACGGACGCACCCACATCGTGCGGCTCTTCAGCTTCCTGCCCGGACGCGCGGTGATCGCCCCCGAGCTCCAGACCTCGGAACTTTGGGCCGTCGGAGCAGCGGTCGCGCGCATCGGGATCGCATTGCGTGGGTTCTTCCACCCGGCCGGCGGATACGAGATCCTATGGGACCTCAAACACACGCCGCGGCTGAGGAACCTACTGGAGCACGTGTCCGATAGACCGCGACGAGAGATGGCCGAACGGGTTCTGGGGCGGTTCGAGCAGCGCGTTGGGCCGAACTTGCCCAGCCTGCGCGCACAGATGATCCACAACGACCTCTCTCTGGACAACATCCTCCTGGATGAGTCGCATCAGGTTAGCGGGATCGTCGACTTCGGGGATCTCACGCACACCGCGTTGATCTGCGATCTGGCCATCGCCCTGGTGTCTTTAATGTGGGACGCGCCCGATCCGCTGGACGCTTGTCGAACAGCGATCGAGGGTTACACCTCACTCATGTCCATCGAGGAGGCGGAGGCCGAGGTATTGGGAGACCTCATCGGCGCTCGGCTCGTCGCCCTCGGACTCATCGCTCGTTGGCGAGTCGATCAGTACCCGGAGAATGCGGACTACATAACGGGAAACGAAGAACGCACCTGGGCTCTCCTTGACTACTTGGACACGCTCACCTGGCCCCAGGCCGGGGAGCGGATCCGCTCAGCGTGTCTCTCGGAGACGAGCGCAAGGTCCAGCACGCGGCCTCCTGTCGGCGAGCTGATAGAACGTCGGCGACGAGTGCTCGGGCCGGCCCTCTCGGCCCTGACCTACGACCGGCCGCTCTATCTGGTGCGAGCACAAGGAACGCGTATGTACGACGAGCAGGGCGCGGCCTACCTGGATGCCTATAACAACGTTCCCGTCGTCGGCCATTGTCATCCACGAGTCAGCGCTGCAATCGCGCAACAGAGCCGGACCCTCAACACCAACACGCGCTATCTGCACGAGTCCGTTGTCGAGCTAGCGGAACGCCTCGTCGCAACCATGCCGGGGGGGCTCGACACCGTGATGTTCTTCAACTCGGGAAGCGAAGCCAACGACATCGCGTGGCGTCTCGCCACCACCTATACGGGAGGGACCGGGGCTGTGGTGACCGCTCACGCCTATCACGGGGTGACCACCACAACCATCGCCTTCTCTCCCGAGGAATGGGCGGCCGGCCAACAGCCAGCCCACGTCGAAACCGTGCCTCCCCCGGACGGTTACAGAAGCGGCGGCGGCGAACCAGCCGGGGCGATCGGCATGGCCCTCGATGCGCTGACGGATCGTGGGATGAAACCTGCAGCGTTCTTCGTCGATCCCCTCTTCACGAGCGACGGGATACACACACCTCCGCCCACCTATCTCCAGAAGATCATCCGCGCGCTTCATCAGGCAGGAGCCTTGCTCGTGGCGGACGAGGTTCAGTGCGGCTTCGGCCGGAGCGGCTCCCACCTCTGGAGCTTCGAAAGCTCCGGCATCACTCCCGACCTCGTGACGCTGGGAAAGCCGATGGGGAACGGCCACCCCATAGCCGCCGTGGTGACGCGACGAGAGATCGCCGAGCGTTTCGCTCAACAGAGCGACATGTTCAGCACGTTCGGCGGTAATCCCGTGGCATGTCGGGCAGCGCTGTCCGTGCTCGACGTCATCGAGGAGGAACATCTGAGGTTGCGGGCGCACGAAGTCGGGCTGCACCTGCGCGAGGGACTCGCACAGCTGCAAGAACGACACCCTTCGATCGGTGATGTGCGCGGCACGGGGCTTCTCGTCGGGGTCGAACTCGTCGAGGAACCGACGACGCAAGAGCCGGCCTCACGCCTGGCCGCAAGCGTCATGGAGACGATGCGTGAACGGGGGGTCCTGATCGGGAGCACCGGACCGGCTGCTAACGTATTGAAGATCCGCCCGCCGCTCGTGCTCACACACGACGATGCAGATCTCATCGTCAGCGCCCTCGATGCAGCGCTGAACGAACCCACCCTCGGGTGAACGCGAGCCTTCCGAAGGCGTCAGCCCACGCCGATGGTGCTGCGGCTCGCTTCGAGAGCCTGCATCGCGTTCGTCCAGTCCGACTCCAGCGTCTGTTGGCGCCTGCGGCCTTCTTGGTACTTGCGAGAGATCTCGCCCACATCCGCCCCGGCCATGTAGGTGTCGGGCCGGGCCAGCGTCTCTTCGAGTTTCTTGAGTTCGACGTTGAGCCGGTCCATCTCCTTCTCGATCTTCCTAACCTTGTCCTGGACCGCCTTGGTTTCGGCACGCCGCTGAGCCTCGAGCCGCTTCTGCTCCTTGGTCTTGGGTCCGGACCCTTGAAGCTTCGGCTCTTTGCGGGGGCTGGGCGTCACAGGCTTCTGCTCCGTTTCCTCGCGTTTGGATAGGTAGTAGTCGTAGTCCCCTTCGAAGCTGGTGACACGCCCGTTCACGACCTCGATCACGCGATTGGCGACGTTGCGGATGAGATGTCGATCGTGAGTGATCAGCACGATCGACCCGCCGTATTCCTGAAGCGCATCCTCGAGAACGTCTCGGCTCCACATATCGAGGTGATTGGTCGGTTCGTCCAGGAACAACACGTTGACAGGCGACACGAGCAACTTCGCCAGCGCGAGTCGGGTTCGTTCTCCGCCCGACAAGACCGCCACCCGCTTCTCCGCGTCGTCCCCCGAAAACAGAAAGCGCCCCAACAACTTCCGCGCATCGACGTCAGCCTGCGGCGGTATCGCTGACCTCAGCTCCCGCAGCACGGTGTTCGTCGGAGTAAGCGCCTCGATCTGGTGCTGAGCGAAATACCCGAGGGTCACGTTATGACCCAACCTGCGGTCCCCAGCCTGCGGCTTCAGCACCCCCGCGAGAAGCTTGAGCAAGGTTGACTTCCCTGCCCCGTTCGGACCTGCCAGCGCCACTTTGTCGTCGCGCTCGAGTGCAACATCCAGACCCTCGTAGACGGGTCGAGCGGCGTAGCCGAAACGAACTGCCCTCAGCTCGACGACCACCCGACCCGCGCGAGGGGGCTGAGGGAAGGACAATTTCATCGTTCGGCGCGACCGGGCCGGCGCGTTCACCTTCTCCATCTTCTCGAGGCTCTTGATCCGGCTCTGAACCCTGCTCGCCAGGGTGGCCTTGTATCGGAACCGATTTATGAACGCCTCGGTCTGCGCGATCTTCCGAGCTTGGTTACGAGCCAGCGCCTCGGCCTGTGTCAGCTCGAGCTCTCGCTTCGATACGAAACTCTGGTAGTTCCCCGGATACGAGGCCAGCTGCCGATCGCGAACCTCTACGACCTTGGTAGCGAAAGCGTTGATGAGATCGCGATCGTGCGAGATCAGCAACACGGCGCCCTCGTAGGAGGCGAGGAATCGCTCGAGCCACACCACCGACTCGAGATCGAGGTGATTGGTGGGCTCGTCCAGCATGAGGATGTCGGGATTGGCGACCAGGAGCTTGGCGAGGGCGATGCGCATCAACCACCCGCCGGAGAAGGTCTCTGTCATCCTGCCGAGATCCCCCTCGGTGAAGCCCAGCCCAGCCAGGATCGCCTTCGCCTCCGCCTCCAGCGAGTAACCACCGAGCGACGCGAAGCGGTCCTCGAGCCGGCCGTATTCCGAGACCACTTTGTCGCGCTCGGGACCGGGTTCGAGCTCTGCCATCTCCGCCTGCAGCACCGCGAGACGATGGCCCATCTGCGCCACGGGATTCCCGGTCGACGCCACCTCATCGAGCAGCGGCTTCCCACGCAGAACGTCGGTCTCCTGGCGCAGATAACCAACCACCGCGTCCTTGATGAGCCGGATCTCGCCATCGTCCGGCTGCTGGTCGCCCGCGACCATGTCCAAGAAAGTGGTCTTGCCCGATCCATTCGGACCTACGATCGCCACGCGATCGCGCGCGTAGACTTGGAGCTGCGCGTCGACGAAGATGTCGCGCGACCCGAATGCCTTATTCAGACCACTTACGGTTAGCACACCACAACCGTAGTCGGGTGAGGTCGGATGGAAAGACCGCGGCGACCACTGGGTGCGCCGCGGTCACACGGGGGAAAGCCCCGCCCTCATCCCTCCCGCACCGAGACGTGGATGTTCCGCGTCCCTTCCAGAACCGACAACGCAGTTGCATCCCCATGCCGCTCGAAGGCTAGAGCTACCCTGTCGGTGCCGATCCTCAGGTTCGAGAGAGTCACGCGCTCCAACCACGCGGGAAGCGAAGGCCGGAGGGCGTCAACGTGGCCTCGTGGGACATCCGCGACGAGACCAAGAATGGTCTGCAACAGCATCAGCGGCGCCGCCGAAGACCACGCCTGCGGGATGCACGCCACCGGGTAGACAACATATGGATCCTCTTCGTGGCGAGGAAACCCGCAGAAGAGCTCGGGCAGTCGCGACTCTGGAGACTGCATCGAGGCGTCGAGCAGGACGGAAGCGATCCGTTCGACATCCTCGGTCCGTCCGTATCGCTTGAGACCGGCCGCGATGATGGCGTTGTCGTGCGGCCACACCGAGCCGTTGTGATAGCTCGCCGGGTCGTAGGCGACGGACGTGGAGGAGAGAGTGCGGATCCCCCAGCCAGAGAACATGTCTGGGGCCATCAAGCGATCCGCGACCGATTGCGCCTTGTCATCGTCGGCGATACCGGTGAACAAACAATGGCCGGCATTCGAGCTCACGCTGCCGACCTGGTTCTTGTCTCCGTCCAATGCCAGTGCGTAGGTGCCCTCGCCCTCCATCCAAAAGTCGTCGTTGAATGCGGCCCTCAGAAGCTCTGCCTCTTTCCTGAGCGTGCGGGCTCGATCGTGTTCTCCCAGACGGTCGAAGACCTCGGCGATCCCAAGCTTCCCCATGAATACGTACCCCTGGACCTCACACAGCGCTATGGCGCCGCGCGCCGGAGAACCATCGACGTTGACGATCGCGTCGTGCGAATCCTTCCAGCCCTGGTTACGCAAGCCGCCCGGGGCTCGGCGTTCGTACTCGACGAAGCCATCGCCGTCCGCATCTCCGTGGTCATCGATCCACACCAGCGCGGCTTCGAGATGCGGCTTGAGGCGGGCCATCGTCTCCACATCACCGGTCCACCCGTAGTAGGCGGCGGCGAGGATGAGAAACAGCGGCGTGGCATCGATCGTTCCGAAGTACGGCGTGTGCGGCACGAGTCCGGCACCCGCAAGCTCGCCGATGCGTAGTTCGTGGAGGATCTTCCCGGGCTCGGCGTCGCAGCGAGCGTCATCCTGGAGCGCCTGATACTGGGCAAGAAGGAGAAGGGTGTCTCGAGCGAGACCCGGGCGAACCATCAGGCATTCGTAGCTCGTTAGCAGAGCATCTCGCCCGAAGGGCGCGACGTACCACGGGATGCCTGCGGCGGTGATGTGCCCCCCGTTCATGGGCGTCTGAAGCGCATAGAGGTCGCGCATCGTTGCGGCGATCAGCCTGTCGAACGTGTGATTGCCCGTTTCGATCGAGGTGGATGCCGCCATCCATCCGGCCGCTTCTGCCCGACATGTGTTTTCGGATTCGTCGAAGGGAATGTGAGGCGATCTGTTCTTCCCCAGCGAACACGCGAACACCAGGTCCACGACGATGCTCTGTCTGGGATCGAGATGGATCGGCCAGGACGCGATCGCCTGTGACCCCTCGATCCCGAGGTCGGTCGGAGGCGGATCAAACGTGACGACGGTGTGTCGCAAGACGTCATCCAGTCCGGTGCATGCGAACGACACTCCATCCTCGAAGTGCTCCAGGGCCGGCTTCCTGTCTCGCAACGAGCGGCCTTGCGTGGCTCGAATTTCGAAGATGTCGGCGAAATCGGCCGACAGGGTGACTCCAAGGACGGTGGTCGTTGTTTCGGCACCGTTGTTCGTTATCTCGATCCGTTCGTAGACCCGGTCCGAGACGAGCCTCCGGCGGCGCAGGCTCAGATCCATCTTGGGTAACGCGCGCTCGCCCTCCGTCGAGGTGACGGGGATCAACGCGTCGATGATCGCCTCGAACGCTTGTTGAGTGGAGGCGGACATAGGGATCGGGCTCGCCCCCCCGACCGATAGACGCAGCTCGGAAAGGAAGCGTGTGTCGTAGGCATAGATACCCTCGCCCGCCTCACGGTCCCGCTTCACGTCCCCGTCGCGACCCGAGCACATGAAGAGCGCGCCGTTCTTCACGACCAGCCTGTCGTCCCCCGGGGGCAAGGATCTAGCCTGCGAGGAACAAGGGCCTTTCCGATATGTGCCTTTCGTGCCCGAAGGGATCGGACCAGAAGGGAATGTCAGTACGTGAACATCCGGTCGGCTTCGAGCGACAGCTCGAGGAGCTTCCTGGGCATCACGAATTCGACCGGCTTGTTGTCGAGGTCAGAATCCGTCACGCCCCGGGCATTCCCGGACATACGCGATAGATAGAGACGGCCGCCACCCGACGCGATGGCGTCGAAGCTTTCTCTCAGTTTTCCGGTCCCCAGACCGGCGAGATTGTCGAGGACCGCATCGCGAACGAGTTGCACCGCATCTCCTGCGAGGAACATCGAGACCTCGTGTCCTTCGTCTAGGGCTATCTTCGCGATGAGGAAGCCGAGAGCGGCGCGGGTCGGATGCTCGGGTCCGTGGGTGACGTGAACGAGTATGTGCGCCACGTCAGCGTCTCTTTCCTGGTCTCATGATCCCTCCTAGCGGGCTCTTTCATCGGCTCGTCTCCGGGTTACGCAGGTGAAGGTAGCCGACTCGTGAGGCGTGCGCATGTCGCCACCCATTAGGGTTGGCGGGAGATGAACGAGAGCTCCTCCGGAGTTGCCGGACAGTCGCTCCCCGAGGGAACGGTCACCTTCCTCTTCACCGATATCCAGGGCTCAACCAAGCTCCTGCGGAGATTGGGCGATTCTTACGGGGCCGTACTGGGCGCTCACCGAACCCTCCTGCGCGCGGCCTTCGCTCGGAACGCAGGCCGCGAGGTGGATACGCAAGGCGATGCCTTCTTCGTCGCTTTCTCGGACGCATGGGGAGCCGTGAACGCCGCAGTGGAGTCCCAGCTGGCGTTGCTCGAGCATCCGTGGGCCCATGGCGAGCCGGTGCTCGTGAGGATGGGCATCCACACTGGGGATCCGCTTCTGATCGAGGGCCACTACGTCGGCATCGACGTTCATCGAGCCGCTCGGATATGCAGCTCCGCCCACGGGGGACAGATCGTACTCTCCGAAGCATCCCTTCAAGCGATCGGAAAACCTCCGGTCGTAGCGATCCGGTTCGCTGATCTGGGGCGTCACCGACTGAAGGACCTAGAACAGCCCGAGCACCTCTACCAAGTGATCGAGGACGGGATCCCGTCGGAATTCCCCGCCCTCCGATCGCTCAAGCCCCCCACGAACGTGCCGCGCCACGTCGGGGGCCTGGTCGGTCGCTCCCAAGAAAAACAAGATCTCGAGAGGATGTTGCGGGTCGATGGGGCGCGCGCGGTGACCGTCACCGGTCCCGGCGGTACGGGCAAGACGCGCCTTGCGGCAGCTGCAGCGCTGGATCTACTGGATCATTTCAGTGACGGCGTCTATTTCGTCGACCTCTCCGCCGCCAATGATGCAGCCCTCGTGAGCTCTGCCATCGGTCAGGTCGTGGGCGTTCAAAGCGAAGGCGAAGAGCCCTTGGTCGACGCCATCGTGAACGCGTTGCACGACAGGCGCATGCTCCTCTTGCTCGATAACTTCGAGCAGGCACTCGATGGAGCCGTCGTGGTCTCGGACTTGTTGCACCGGGCTCCATATCTTTCAGTGCTCGTAACGAGCAGGATCGTGCTGTCGATAGAAGGAGAGCGCGAACTCCCGCTGGCGCCGCTGGTGCTTCCCCACGACCGCTCGAGAAGCGCGGTCGAAGAGTCGGAGGCCGCCGAACTTTTCATCGAGCGTGCCCGACAGGCTCGGCCTGGCTTCGTCTTGACGGACGAGAACGCCGGAGCGGTCGCCGACGCCTGCATCCTCCTAGACGGTTTGCCCCTAGCTCTCGAACTGGCGGCAGCTAGAATCAAGCTCTTCTCGCCCGCGGCTCTCGTCCACCGCCTGAACGATCGTCTCGCACTCCTCACGGGAGGCGCGGGTGACAAGCCCGACCGCCACCGCACCCTGCGCAGCACGATCGACTGGAGTTACCACCTGTTGACCGAGGGGGAACGTGCCTTCTTCCGCGATCTCGCAGTCTTCAATGGAGGCGCAACGTTCGAGGCCGCGGAGGCCGTCGCCGGGGAGGGCCAGGATCCCCTCGACGCGCTCACGACTCTTGTCGGTCACAGCCTCTTACGACAGAGGGAAGACGCGGACGGCGAGGTTCGCTTTTCGATGCTCCAGACGATCCGTGACTACGCGTCGGAGATGTTGAGCAAGGATCCTGGGCGCGCGGCTCTCTCCGAACGACATGCACGCTACTACCTGGAGCTGGCCGAGAGCATCGCCGGTGAAGCCAACTCCCGCCCCACCGAGCTGGACCGGCTGGATGGCGAACACGACAACATGCGAACCGCCCTCGAGTGGTGGCTGGAACGAGAAGCGCATCCCGTAGCAGGCACTCGAGCCCTGCGGTTGACCGTAGCTCTGGGCCACTACTGGTACACGCACGGATATGCGGTCGAGGGGGGCCGGTGGCTCGAGCGAGCTCTGGCGGTCGGAGGAGAGAGAGCGCCGGCAAGGGATCGAGCCCGAGCGCTGCGATTGCTCGGGATCATGATGGAACAGCAGAGGCATCTGGAACGGGCCAGGAGCCTCTTCGGGGAAGCGCTCGAGCTCTTCCGAAAAATAGGGGACCGGGGCGGCGAGGCCTCCAGTCTCAACAGCCTCGGCGTCCTCACGCGATCGCTTCACGACCTGGATGCCGCCGAGAAGTTATTCGAGGAAAGCGTCGCGCTCAGACGTGACATCGGTGATGAGCCAGGAACAGCCTCCAGTTTGAGCAACCTCGCGCTTGTTGCGATCGACCGGGGCGACTTCGACCGCGCGTGGGACCTGCTCGAGAACACCTTGCGCCTGGACCGGGCGCGCGGCGATGAGTGGGGCGTGGCCGTGAGCATCGCGAATAGGGGGGTGATCCAGCTTGAGCGAGGCGACCTCGATGATGCAACGACCGCGGCCGGGGATGCGCTGCGGCGCTTCGTAGACATGGGAGAGGCAGACTGCATGGCTGAGGCCCTGGAGACATTCGCCGGCATAGCTGCGGCTCAGGAGAGATTCGTGCGAGCGGCACGGATCGCAGGAGGCGCCGGTTCTCTGCGGCGATCGGCCGGCATACCCCTGGCGCGGATCGATCTGGAGAGGCTGGACCGCTGGCTAGGGCCGGCGCGAGCTGGGCTTGGGGAGGAGGCCTTCGAGAGCGCCCGCCGCGAGGGGGCTGAAATGACGACAGATCAGGCCGTGAAGTATGCGCTCCCCGCCACCCCGCAGCCCTTGGACGAGCGAAAGTGAAGCACAACGGCCAAGGCCGATATCAGGCAGGTGAGCGGTTTGTTTCGATCCATGCGTCGACTTCACCCCACTCCTGAAACAGCCAGTCGATGCGTTCCTGGTCACCCCCAGGAAGGTTTTCCTCGGGGACGATCCACCACCCGATCTTGACGGCTTGATCCATCGGCAACCCGCGCCACACGTCGGCAACCGTGGCCATGTCTTCGAGCCCCGTGTGAGCCACGAACATGATGTCGACCTCCGGGGTCGCCTCGATGGCGGCGAGAGCTCCTCCCGGACGCGGCGCGAGGACGTTCCTCATTTTCGTTGCTTGCTGGGCATGCTTCCTGAAGCCCTTCGATCGCAGCTTCGAGATCGCCCGCTTGCGGCGGCTCTCGGTGAAGTTGGCGCCCTCGGGAAAGATGACGAGGGCATCGAGATCGCCCATGTCCTCGGCGAGATCGCCGATGGCTGCGATCATCCGGTCCCCGGCTTGCGGATCCGACGTGATGAACCGGTTCGGCAATCTGTTCCGCACGATGTCGAGGCAGGGGTCGAATTGAAGCAGATCCTTCAGAACGATCCGAGTACGTCGTCCAAGCCTGACCAATACCTCGTGGATCAACAGGAACGAATCTCCCGGGCCCGCATGACGGCCGAAGACCAAGAGAGGTCTCCGCATCGTCTGCAGCAGCTCGTTACGGCCCTGTCTTTCCTCGAGCTCCACCTCGAGCTTCAACACACGCACAGCTGAGTCATAGAGGCCCGACAGGAACCACCTCATGAGCTCGTAGTGCTCTTCCTGCATGGCAGGCGTTCGCATCCGTGCGCCGAATCCACCGCTGACCCAGAGTCCGAACAAGCGGAGTATCCCGACGGACTCATAGACCATGTAGATGAGCAGCATCCACAGCAGCCGAAGGGCGCGGAAGCGGCCGGGCAGCAGAGGGACCGCGGCAGCCGCGATGATGGCCCACAGCGGCAGTGTCGTAATTAGGAAGAACGTCGCGAACAGCATGAGTGGCGCGAAGACCACGCGACGTACCAATCGGGGGGGCAGCATCTAGCCAGTCACGCCCAACTCGTCGAGGAATGCAGAGCTGGCGGCATAGCCACGCTCGATCCGGGCCTCGACCTTGGATGCATCCGAATAACGCAGTTGCTGTTTGAGGTCGTTGTAGTGAAGCTCCTCACCGGATGGAAGCACATGAGCGGTAACGCCACTCGGCAACGACTTCATCTCCTCGGCGAAACGATGCCGGCGCGCGATCTCGAACGCGACCAGCCCCACCTCCCAGGCCTTGGTGGGAACCGTGAGCGGCTGTTCGATGCGCCCCACCTGCAGGACGAAAATCAGGCTCGCGCCCAGACTCACCGCTCGATCCACCGGGATGCTGTTGACGAGCCCCCCGTCGAAAAAGTGCTCATCGCCGATGCGAACCGGTGGCAGTAGACCTGGAACGGCCGATGAAGCCAGAACCGCATCCGCGATAGGTCCCTCCGTGAACCAGTGCTCGGCGGCGAGCTCGATACTCGCTGCAACACACTGAAACTCGATCTTCAGATCCTCGATGCGCGACACCGTCAATCGCTTCTCGATGAGCTCTCTCAGTGGTTCCCCGGGGTGAGCGTGTGTTCGAGTCCGCGCCAGCGTCGTGATGCGGCCGAGCATGGATCCGCTGAAGACCCCGCTCTGTTCGACGTTGCCCCACAGATCGGCCAGTCGAGCAACGCCCTCCAGGGACGGGTCCGCTGCCAGCACGGCTCCGTTCAAGGCTCCGATAGAGGTTCCAACGATGAGGTCCGGTATCACGGCCCTCTCCAGGAGCGCGCGCAACATGCCGACCTCGCTCGCTCCCAGCAACCCCCCGCCCCCGAGGACGAAGGCGGTCTTCACCCGTGTCTCCACGTGGCGATGCTACGGCCTAGTCTTGCCGGACCGTCGGAGAGGAGGCGATGATGTGCCGAAGCATCAAGGTGTTGCGTGACTACGAGAATCCACCGAATGATGAGGAGATCGAAGCCGCTGCGCTGCAGTTCGTAAGGAAGATCAGCGGCTTCCGGAGTCCCTCCAAAGTAAACCGGGCTGTTTTCGACCAAGCCGTCGCGGATATCACCAACGTATCGACGCGGCTGCTTCATTCACTCGAGCCGTCGAGCAAGGCCTCTTAGCCCGAAAGGGATCCACGATCCGGCCGAATGGGCCGGGGAGGCTGTCCCCCGACCCATTCTTTTTGCGTTGCCTATTGTGGTTCGTCCTACTCTGACCGATGATTCTTAGGTGGCGGACGCAACCTCTCGGGCACTCCGCACGTCTTAGCATCGAAAGGCGAGAGAGCTCTCAGGGAGGAGTCGAAATGCGTTCGCTACGGCCGGCCCAGCGGAGGGCCTCGATCATGCTCGCAGTGGGGCTGCTGGTGACAAATATGCCCCTCGCCCCTGCATCCGCCGACCCCGTGCCGTCGGTTCGCCTTCTTCGGTCGCGGGGGAGCGTCACGCTTAGGCCCTTCAGAGAAAGGGTCCCGCTCGATCTGGGTGTCTGGGTGGCTTCGGCGGGAGGAGACTTCGAGATCCACGTGAGCAAGCAAGCCTACGAGGACCCGGTGTCGGCATCGCAGGTCGATTCCGCCACCAAGGCGCCGCTTCGTTCGATCCCCGCCGAAGACCTGAACGGGTGGAGAGGCCTCGACGATTTCCTGAGGGTCAACGTCCGTAACCAGACCGGAAGGATAGTCGCATCCAAGACGATGGATTTCTGTCCCAACTCCTACGAGCGGGAGCGCGTTGACGATTCAGGCGGTGCGGTCTCGAACTATCCCGCACAGGGATGCAGATCCTATTTCCCCTTCACCAAGGGGATGGTTTGGGGCATCGATCGAGGTTGGGCAACGTCCGCCAACTCGGGCATTTCGTACCGGTCCTCGTCCGTGTCGCTGAAGCCCGGCGACTACTCCGCAACCGTGCGCGTAGCCCAGCATTTCGCGGATCTGTTTGAAGTCGCCGCCGAGAAGGTGGTCGTCGACCTCGAGGTGTTGGAAGAACGCAACTTTGCAGGTGTGCATCATCCCGAAGGCTTCGCCGCCTCCAGGTCGTCTAGTGAAGAGGAGTCGATGGCGGCCGGAGACGTCCCTACCGTCGAGAACCCGGATCCTGCGACGCTGCCAGACCTCGCCGCTCTGCCGGCATGGAGCATCCGGGTACGCAACGGCAAGCGCGATTACCTGTCGTTCGCGGCGACCCCGTGGAACGAAGGCCCCTCCGCGCTCGTGGTAGAGGGTTTCCGTGGCGCGGAGGAAGACAAGATGGACGCGTTCCAGTACTTCTACTCGAGCGGCACGGCGGTCGGGCGGGCGCCGGTCGGGACCTTCGACTACGACACTCGAAACGGTCATCACCACTGGCACTTCCTGCAATTCGCCCGTTATCGCCTTCTGGTGGCCGAGGACACGACCGAAGTCGTTCGCAGCCGCAAACAATCGTTCTGCATCGCTCCAACTGACGCGGTGGATCTCACCGTGCCGGGTGCCTCGCTGAATCAATACGAGTCGGGCTTCGGGAGCTGGTGCGGACGGACGTCCTCGATATGGGTGCGGGAGGTGCTCCAATCGGGTTGGGGTGATACCTACTATCAGTCGGTGGCGGGACAGGCGTTCGATATCACGAACGTGCCCAACGGTGATTACCTCCTCGAGACATCGGTCAATCCCGGCGGGCAGCTCTACGATGTCGACGACTCGAATGATGTGGAGCGCAGGTTGGTAACGTTGAGCGGTCGACCCGATCGTCGTAGGGTCACAGTGTCTCCGTGGCACGGCATCGAGGATTGAGCCTGAACACGTCTTAGGCGACTTCTCGTGGGTACCCTTGTTGTATGACAGGGGTGATTGAGGGCATGCCGGCAACGGAGGCGCTCGAGGCTTTGCGCGACCGATTGAAAACAACTCGCCTCTGTCTCGACGTGCCCGGCCTCGACGAGGCTCAGCGGACGCGTGACGAGCTCGTCGGGCAGATCGATGACCATCTCCTTCCGCGCCTGCGCAGCCTCGATGCCCCATTGCTCGTCGTCATCGGAGGCTCCACCGGCGCAGGCAAGTCCACGATCGTCAATAGCCTGGTCGGAAGCGACGTATCCGCAAGTGGAGTCGTCCGGCCCACCACCCGGGCACCGGTGCTGGTTTGCAATCCCTCTGACCTCTCGTGGTTCGAGGACGACCGCATCCTGCCCGGCCTCGTGCGCGTCACCGGCGCTCCATCATCGGGTCCCGGTGTGCTCAATGTCGTCCACGACGAGGATGTCCCTCCGGGGATGGCTCTACTCGATGCGCCGGACATCGATTCCGTTGTCTCCTCGAATAGAGCGCTGGCTGCCAAGCTCCTTGCGGCCGGCGATCTGTGGCTCTTCGTCACCACTGCGGCTCATTACGCGGACGCCGTGCCGTGGGAATTCCTGCGAGCCGCCGCAACGCGCAGCACAGCGATCGCGATCTTGCTGAACCGGGTGCCTCCCGAAGCGGAACTCGAGGTCCCACAGCACCTCGCACAGATGCTGCGCGAGCACGACCTCGCGGAGGCCCCTCTCTTCTCGATCCCCGAGACAGATCTCGTCGGCGGCCTCATCCCAGAGGCGGGGCTGTCGCCGCTGCGTTCGTGGCTCGACAACCTGTCTTCGGACGCACAAGCGCGCGCTGATCTGGTCCGTCGCACACTAGATGGGGCCCTCGCCAGCGTCCCCGCCCGCGTGGCCGGGATCGCCTCCACCGTCGAATCTCAGGCCGCGACGGCTGATGAACTCGTAGGAAGCGTCGACCGTGCTTACTCCGCCGCGCTAGGAGAGATCGAAGACTCTTTTCAGAGCGGGACGTTGTTGCGCAGCGAGGTACTTGCACGTTGGCACGAGTTCCTCGGGACAGGTGACCTCATGCGAACGATAGAAGCGCGCGTCGGATGGGTCCGCGATCGGATCAAGGACGCATTCTTGGGACGACCCACGCCTTCCGAAGAGGTACAGGTCGCCTTGAATGACAGCATCGCCCTGATAGTCACCGCCGGCGCCGAACGGGCCGCCCAACACGCTTTTGAGTCGTGGGGCTCGACGGCGGCAGGAGCGGCGCTGCTCCCGCGTTCGGCCACTCCGCTCGACCATGCGTCCTCGGGACTTCGAACGAAAGCTGCGGAGCACATCCGAGGATGGCAGCGACGCGTCCTGGAGTTGGTCGCCGCCGAGGGAGCAGACAAACGCACGACCGGACGGATCCTGTCGTTCGGTGTCAACGGCATCGGATCCGCCCTGATGGTTGCGCTCTTCGCCCAGACGGGCGGCCTCACAGGTGGAGAGATCGCCATCGCCGGGGGAACCGCCGCACTCAGTCACAAGGTTCTCGAAGCACTGTTCGGGGACCAAGCCGTGCGCGACCTCACGGCCACAGCCCGAGCCGACCTGGTGACTCGGATCGATGAATTGCTCGCCATCGAAGCGGATCGGTTCCGGCGGATCGTCGCAGAGCAGGGTCCCAGCAAGCAGGATGCAGCAGCCCTTACCGAGGCTGCCCGCGCGGTTCAAGCGGCGCGAACGTGAAGACCCTGCTCCGGCGCGGTACGCGTTCGCTCGAGGAGCGACTGACCGCTCTGGCGAACGTGCTCGAGTTGGGGGACGGCAGACTGCCCGACCAAGAGATGCGGCCCGCCCGGGACCTGCTCGATCGCGCAGGGCAAAGGTTGAACTTCGGACTGAACAACACCGTGGTCGCCCTGGCCGGTGCCACCGGCAGCGGGAAGTCTTCGATCTTCAATGCTCTCGCGGGCGACGGGCTGTCGACCGTGGGGGTACGCCGCCCAACCACCGGAGTGGCTCACGCATGTGTTTGGGGAGAGGCTTCCGCCGACGAATTGCTTGAATGGCTGGCCGTACCGAGGCGTCATCGAGTGCAGACCAAGGGAGAGGCCCTCGACGGACTGGTTCTCTTGGACCTCCCCGACCACGACTCGAGCGAAGTCGCCCATCGCCTCGAAGTCGACCGCCTGGTCGAGGTGGTCGACCTGCTCGTGTGGGTTCTCGATCCCCAGAAGTACGCCGACGCCATACTTCACGATCGATACGTCCGTCCGATGGCACGCCATGAAGGGGTAACGCTGTTCGTGCTCAACCAATCGGATCGCCTCGGGGCGGACGAACTCCACGCCTGCACCGCAGACCTTCGCCGCGTGCTACGAGACGACGGCCTGAGGGATCCGAAGATCCTCTTGACGTCCGCCGTGACGGGGGAAGGCGTTGGTGTCCTCGAAGCGGAGATCGCAACGAGGGTCCACGAGCGCAAAGCGGCACTGCAACGACTGTCGGCCGATCTGGAGGTCGCGCGCGGCCGGCTGGCTCCATTCTGCTCGGACGTCAAGGGCCAGGGTGCGGGTGACCCCCGCACGCGCAGGCGAGTGGTGGATGCTCTCGCCGATGCTGCGGGAACCCGGGTCGTCTCGGACGCGGTGGCTCGGTCACATCAGCGAGCCGCGGGGCTGGCCACCGGATGGCCCATGACGCGCTGGCTGGCGAGGATCCGTCCCGATCCCTTGAGGCGGATGCATCTGGGAACCGGATCCGAAGATGCCACGTCCGTCCCCGAAGCGTCCCCCGCCCAGCACGCCGAGGTCTCGCTGGGCCTGAACGCTCTCGCCGAGACCGCTTCGAATGGCTTGTCACAACCGTGGCCGAGTTTGATGAGAAGCGTCACCGTCGACCGGCAGGACGGTATCCTGTCGGAACTCCGGCGTGCGGTCGGCGCCACATCGCTTGCCCCGGCCAGGAACCCGCGCTGGTTCACGGTCGTCGGGTGGCTGCAGCGGCTCCTGATCTCGCTCGCAGCGGCGGGGGCTCTGTGGTTGTTGCTCCTGTGGATCATCGCGTGGCTGAACCTGCCAGACCCGCCGACGTACCAGATCGACCGGATCCCCGTCCCGACAGCGCTTCTAGTCGGCGGCGCGCTCGCCGGACTGATCGTCTCGTTCGTGAGCCGCTACGTGGCGAAGATCGGAGCGGATCGTCGACGGCGCTCGGTCAGCAAGACCCTGCGAACGAGCGCCGGAGAGATCGCCGAAGCGATGATCTTCGAGCCTCTCGAGGCGGAGCTCCAAGTGCATCGCGATCTTTGTTCCGCAGTTGCCGGCCTCTCCCCCTAGCTATCGGGCGCGTGAAAACGACTCGGCTACACGATGGGCTGAAAAACAAAGGCCGTCGCCTTGCGGCGGCGGCCCCTGATCTTCTCGAAGGTTACTGCACGAGTGACACGTTGGTTGCCTCGGGACCTTTGTCCCCGGCACGTGTATCGAACTCGACCTTTGCACCCTCAGCCAGGCTCTTGAAGCCCTGGCCGGAGATACTCGAGTGGTGCACGAAAAGGTCCTTCTCCCCATCTTCTGGGGTGATGAAGCCGTAACCCTTCGCGTCGTTGAACCACTTGACGGTTCCGCTTGCCATAAAAAAACACCTCCCTAGAACGATCACGAACGAGCAAGGAAGGCTTAGCGCCGAACCGCACTTACGTTCAGAACGCCATCATCCTATCTCACCTGGCCCGCCCCCGCTCCGACGCCTCGGAGGCGAGGAAAATGGCTCCCCACCCCTTCACGGCCGCGGAGGCTGTGCTTAGGTGGTCTTGCAACCGTCACCGACCAAGGAGCTTCGAATGCCAACGAAAAGGGTCCTCGCCATCATGATTCCGGCCTCGCTGGTGGCCGCCTCGTCGTTCGCGGGGACCGCCTCGGCTGGAGGGCCCGCATGCTTCGGCAGGCCGGCCACGATCGTAGGCGGGAGTGGCAACAACGATCTTCAAGGAACACCGGGTAACGACGTCATCGTGGGCCTGGGCGGAGCCGACCGCATCGAGGGCCGGGGGGGCGACGACCGGATCTGCGGCGGCGCCGGCAAAGACTTCGGTCGGGGCGACGCCGGCAACGATCTGATCAAAGGAGCGGGACGTCGTGACCTCATCGTAGGGGGACGAGGCGACGACTCGATCTTCGGCAACGGCGGTTCGGACATGACCGAGGGGGACACGCGCATCGGCGGGCTCTTCGGAGGTCCGGGCCGTGACACATTGCTCGGGGGCAGAGGCGGGGACCTACTGGGGGGCGAAAAAGCGCGCGATCTTCTACTTGGAGGCGGGGGCGGCGACATCCTGAACGCCGGCGCGGGGAACGACCGCATGCACGGGAAACCCGACCTGAACGGTGGCCTTTTCGGACAGGGAGGAGATGATGTCCTGCTAGGTCTCGGAGGCAACGATCAACTCGCTGGGGGCCGTGGCTCCGACGGTCTCAATGGTGGGAACGGCTGGGACCAGCTATCGGGAGGCGGAGGCCGGGACGCCTGTACCAACGGCGAATCCAACAGTTCCTGCGAGGCTTAATTCGCCCAGGCGCGACTTGTAGGTCACACTCACGGGGTGACGGACGAGACGGCTGAAAACATCAGACGCAGTTGGTTCCTGACCGCGCCCGAGCGCGGGAACCCGCACACGGAGATCGATTCCCACAAGGATGGTGATCGCGCGTGGACCACGGGGAATCGCGCCGTTCCGCTCGTTCACGGAGCGACTTACTTCGGACGTCTCTACGAGGAGTTGTGCCGGCTCGAACCCGGCGATTGGGTTCACTTCACCGACTGGCGGGGGGACCCTGACGAGCGTCTAGCCGGCCCGAACACCGAGGTCGCGGTTGTGCTGGCCGATCTGGCCGAGCGCGGCATCCATGTGCGGGGCTTGATGTGGCGTTCGCATCCGCAAGCGACAAAATTCAGCGAGGAAGCCAACTTTCATCTCGCGCAGAAGATTAATGAAAAAGGGGGTGAGGTCCTCCTCGACGAACGCGTTCGTCGAGGAGGGTCACATCATCAGAAGCAGTTCGTGATCAGGCATCCTAGAGATCGCAGCAAGGACATCGCCTTCGTGGGAGGGATAGACCTCTGCCACAGTCGGCACGACGATGCAAAACACCTTGGCGATCCTCAGGTGTACGACCTGGACGAGCACTACGGACGAACTCCTCCCTGGCACGATGTTCAGCTCGAGGTCAGAGGTCCAGCGGTGACGGACCTGGCCATCTCGTTCCGGGAGCGATGGGGAGACCCGACGCCGCTCGATCACCGCAACCCATACCGGAAACTGATGGCGCGTAGGGGTCACGAACCCGATGAGCCCAGCGAGCTGCCTCCCCTTCCGGATCATCCTCCGACCGAAGGACCGCATGCGATCCAGGTCCTTCGAACCTATCCATCGAAGCGCCCAGCCTTTCCATTCGCGCGAGATGGCGAGCGGAGCATCGCTCGGGCCTACGAGAAGGCTTATTCGCGAGCCCGCTCGCTCATCTACGTTGAGGATCAGTATTTCTGGTCGATCGAGATCGCGAAGCTGCTGGCCGAGCGGCTAAGTGCGCAGAAAGACCTTCACGTCATCATCGTTCTCCCTCGCCACTTCGAGGCAGGAGGCCGCATCGCGAGCGCAGCTCCGCGTTACGGTCAAAGTCGCGCGATAAAGATCATCAAGGATGCGGGCGGCGACCGTGTCGGTGTGTACGACATCGAGAACGAACGACAGACACCGATCTACGTTCACGCGAAAGTGTGCGTGATCGACGATGTGTGGGCCGAGGTCGGTTCGGACAACGTAAACATCCGGTCCTGGACCCACGATTCGGAGCTCTCCTGTTCGATACTCGACGACACGCTCGACAAGCGCCAACCCCGTGATCCTGCAGGGCTTGGCGACGGCGCGCGCGTCTTCGCTCGGGATCTGCGTCTCGAGCTCTGGCGCGAGCATCTGGGAGTGGCCTCGGACGAGGGGCTGCTGGATCCGATCGAAGCTTTCCTACGCTGGCGCACCGTGGCGGAGGAGCTCGATGGGTGGCATGCGGGCGGTGGCAAGGGCCCACGTCCGCAAGGGCGGGTGAGAGCCCACGATGCGGGGACCCAGTCGCGATGGCTTGAGGTGCTGGCCCCCTTCGTGCTGCGAACCTTCGTCGATCCCGATGGGCGACCGCGGCGACTTCGAAAGAGCGGGCGATTCTGAAAGCTCCCGTCGGCTTGCGACGGAGACGCTGAAGGATGGATCTGGATCTGTTCGATTCCTGGATACCGGTCTTCGGCCTGGTCATGGGCATCGGTCTCATCGGTACCGTACTGCCGGGCCTGCCCGGTTCCGCACTGATCTGGCTCGCCGCCCTGGTGTACGGGCTGGTGGAGGGATTCGGCGTCGGGGGGTGGATCGCGATGATCATCATCACCCTGTTGCTGGGGGGCAGCTTGGTCGCGAAGGTCGCCCTCCCGAAGCGTCGGGCCGCCGCCGGAGGTGCGCCCACCTCGACGATCGGCGTCGGTGCGATCGCCGGCATCATCGGTTTCTTCACCGTGCCGGTCGTGGGCCTGCCTTTGGGAGGAGCCGTCGGCGTGCTGCTTGCGGAATATCGGCGAACGGAAGGGTGGCCAGCTGCGTGGCGTTCCACGAAGGGAGTGATCGTCGGATTCGGCATAAGCGCCCTGGTGGAGCTTGGCGTCGGAATGGTCATGATCCTCACCTGGCTGGTCTGGGCATTAGCGCAGGCCTAGTGGGCGCTCTCCGCTCGGCGCGAGTGTGCTTCGTCGCTCCATCGGGTAGACCAGTCCGCATGACGCCCACAGGAAGCAAGCCATGAAGTGGCGTCGCGGCAAGATGAGCCGCGACGTCATCGACCGGCGAGGCGCGCCGCGCGTGGGCGGGGGGGCCGGGATGGCCATCGGAGGGCTTGGTATCCCGGGACTCCTCATCCTGGCCCTCGTGTTCTTCCTCAACGGGGGCTTCAGCGGTGGCGGCACGGACATCGACAGCCCCTTTGACGACATGCAGGGCGGTGATACGCGCGGGGAAGCCCCGCTCGAAGGGCCCGACTCCGACGCGCGCCTCGTCCAGTTCACGTCCTTCGTCCTCGACGATGTGCAGAACTTCTGGGAGGACACCTTCTCCGGTTCGGACGCGAGTACCGGCGAGCGAAGCTGGTGCTTTTCGAGGCCGGTACGAACTCGGGATGCGGGGGGGCGACCGAACAGATCGGTCCTCACTACTGCCCCGCCGACGAGAACGTCTACCTCGACCTCAGCTTCTTCAAGGATCTGCGCGCTGACTTCGGCGCCCCGGGCGACTTCGCGCAGGCATATGTTCTCGCGCACGAGATAGGACATCACGTGCAGCATGTGATGGGCATCAACGAGCAGGTTCGGCGCGAGCAAGAAGCCGATCAGGAT
>Ga0183260_10000781_pt1 | contig 27012 bp, 31 predicted proteins | sample AntDrymUQ4972206_2_FD_129768 | JGI IMG/M metagenome (GOLD analysis project Ga0183260, IMG submission 129768) | Polar desert sand microbial communities from Dry Valleys, Antarctica - metaG UQ497 (22.06) (version 2) (version 2) | ecosystem: Environmental > Terrestrial > Soil > Desert | place... | reverse complement strand
TGTAGGCCACGCCCAGGCCGCCGCCAAGGTTATAGACCGGGAACTCAACCCCGAGGTGGGAGATCGCCTCGATGGCCTTGCGAAAGGACTCGAGCTCGTAGATCTGGGAGCCGATGTGCATGTGCAGGCCACGCAGCTCGAGCCCCGGCGTGGCCTCGATGCGCTCGATCGCCGTGCGCGCGTCGTCGGGCGCGAGGCCGAACTTCGAGTCGCGCTGCCCGGTGGCGACGAAGTCGTGGGTCGAGGGCTTGATGCCTGGTGTGACGCGCACGAGCACGCGCTGGCTCCGTCCGTCGAGCAGGGCGGCGAGGCGCCCGATCTCCTCCAGGTTGTCGACCACCACGTGGCCGACCCCCGCCTCCACGGCCTCGCGCAGCTCACGATCGGACTTCGCGTTGCCGTGGAGGTAGATCCGCTCTCCTCCGAAGCCCGCGGCCAGCGCCATGTGCAGCTCCCCGCCGCTGGCCACGTCGCACGAGAGCCCCTCCTGGGCGAACAGGCGGTAGACCGCGGTGCAGGGGAAGGCCTTGGAGCCGAAGAGGACCTCGGAGTCCTCGTTGCGCTCGCGCATCGCCTCCGTAAACGCGCGCGCGCGGGCGCGCAGGTCGTCCTCGGCGACGAGGTAGGCAGGCGTCCCGAGCTCACGCGCCACCTCGGCGACGTCGCAGCCGCCGACTTCGAGGCGGCCGGCCTCGTTGATCCGGCTGCCGATCGGATAGACCGAGGAAATCGATTGGGCAACCCGTGCCATGATCGCGGAGAGTATGCGGCATCCGACCCCCTTCCCACCCGAACGCACCGGTGTCCACGGCGGCCTGAGCTACGCGCTCTTCGAGCCCGGGGGTACGCCGCAGGGCGGGCTGGTAATCGTCCACGGTGCGGGCTCGCGCAAGGAGAGCCACTTCGACTTCGCGCGCGCCGCCCGGGCCGCGGGCCTGGCGTCGGTCGTCTACGACCAGCGCGGTCACGGCGAGAGCGAGGGGCCGCTCGACGACCGCCTCGCCGACGACGTCGTCCGCATGCGCGAGCTGCTCGGAGACGGGCCGGTGGCGCTTCGCGGCTCGAGCATGGGCGGCTACGTGGCGATCATGGCCGCGCGACGAGTGGGCGCCGCGGCGGTCGTGGCGATCTGTCCCGCGGGGGCGGAGCACCTCCTCCGCGGCCTGCGCTCGGGTGACTGGGAGTGGCACGCCGACGTGGAGAAGGTTGAGGCCTTCCTCGAGGCCCACGACCTGACCTGGGAGGTCCGCACGCTCGACGCTCCTCTGATGCTCCTCCACGCCGAGGGCGACGAGCGCATCCCGGTCACCCATTCGATCGCTCTTCACCAGGCGGGAACCGCTCCCGGCCGCCGCCTCGTCGTGCTGCCCGGCGGCCACCACCGCTCCATCCAGCACGACCCCGAGATGCAGGGCGAGTCCCCGCGCTTCATCTCGCGTGCCTTCGCGGAGAGTGCCTAACGAAATAGACGGTGTGACCGGGGCGGCCCAGCCCCTACTGGCCGAGGATCTCGCCGAGCTTGTGGCCAACGCCCGTTACGACGTCGTCCACGACTTGGCCGACGTTCGTGACCACTTCGCCGACCGGCCCTCCGACGGCCTCGCCGACCTGGTTGGTCGTGTTGCTGACAGTGTCGCCGAGCCGGCCCGTCGTCTCCGAGACCGACGTTCCGAGCTTCGGGCTCCTGGGCGACTCCGCGAACGGGGGCTGGGGCGCGACTGGCTGGGTGCCGGCCTCAGAGCCGGACGACGGCCCGCCTGGGCCGTTGTCCTCACCGCCACCCGGACCGCCGCCGAGCCCGCCGCCCCCTTCGGGTAGCGTCGGCCCGCCGGCCGGGACGAACTGGGGTGTCTCGGGGCTTGCGTGCGTGACGGCGATGACGCCCGCAGCCGGATGGTGTGAGACCCGGCCGAAGGGCGTCGAGACCACGGCCTCGGCGGCCGCGGTCGAGCCGGCGGCGACGCCCTCGGGCCCCGCGCTGGCGACGGCGACGGGCGCCTCGTGGACGAACAGGCTGCCGATGTTGTCAGGTATCCCGCCGCCGGGCCAGCCGTTGAAGGCAACCAGCGCGCTGGAGACCAGAAATGCGCAGGCGGTGGCCGCAACGAGCGAGCTCGTGGTGCCAAGACCTGCGATGAAGGCTCTTGTCGTCCTCATGCCCCACTCATGGAAACGGACCCATCCACGTCACCTATCGGTTGATCGGCGCTCAGGCTTGAGCCGCGGTCGCCTGGAGACAGGGTATGCCCTCTGGGGCCCCGGGGAAAGGGGACATCCGTCCGCTTGTCGGCCGCCCGCCGCCGGCGTTTCAGGCTGGCGCCGGCACGCCCGGCGCGCCCGGCGCCAGCCCGCCGCGCCGGCTCGCGAGCAGGAGCCAGACGGCACCTGCCACCGCGAGCCCCAGGCTCTCCAGGGCGGGCACCGTCACGCCCAGCGAGGTGAGATCGTTGCGGCGGATGAACTCCACCAGGAAGCGCTCGAGCCCCGCGAGCACGAGGTAGAAGGCGAAGAGCACACCGGGGCGGTAGGCGTCCCGGCGGCGCCAGAGCCAGAGGGCGACCAAGCCCATCGCGACGCTCTCGTAGATCGGCGTCGGGTGGACGTCCTGGGTGGTGGGCACCGTGCCGTCCGGATAGGGCATGGCCCACGGGAGGCTCGAGGAATCCCCGTAGTCGCCGTCGCCCGAGACCTGGCAGCCGGCGCGCCCGATCGCGTACCCCAGCGCGAGCCCCGGCGCGCCGAGGTCGAGCAGCCTGAGACCGAGCATTCCCCGCATCCGCGCCCACAGGACCACGCCGATCGCCCCGCCGATCAGGCCGCCGTACCAGACCAACCCGGAACCGGAGAAGAGGCTGCCAAGCAGGTCGTCCTGGACCTCGTCGTAGTTCTGGACGATCCAGTAGGCGCGCGCGCCCACAATCCCCCCGACGAGCGCCGCGAAGGCCATCTCGTAGGTCCAGTCGGCGGGCTTGCCCAGCTCGCGCAGACGGCGGCCGACGACCAGTCCGCAAGCCAGGAAGGCCAACGCGAACAGGAGCCCGAACGTCTTGATGGGCAGGCCGAGCAGGTCGAGCTCCGGACGCACGCGCCCACCCTAGCTAGAGCCGCGCCAAGCGCGCGGGGCTGTTGCGCCGCGAAGCTATAGGTACCCGACCGGGTCGACCGGCGTGCCGTTGATCCGTACCTCGAAGTGCAGGTGCGGGCCGGTCGAGTTGCCCGTGTTGCCGGTCGCGCCGATGACCTGGCCCTGCCTGACGCTCTGGCCGACGCTCACCCCGATGCTCGACTGGTGGGCGTAGCACGTCGACATCGGCCCAGAGTGCTGGATGCAGGTGTAGTTGCCGTAGCCGCCCTGGGGGCCGGCGAGGATGACCTTTCCGGAGTCCGCGGCCCGGATCCCCGTGCCCACGGAAGCCGGAATGTCGATCCCGGCGTGCAGACGCCCCCAGCGCATCCCGAACGGCGAGGAGATCGTGCCGTTGACCGGCCAGATGAGTGCACCCGACCCGCGCCGGATCGGCGCGGCCGTGCCACCGCTCCCGCCCCCCGTAAGCGCCTGGATGCGCGCGGTCACCTTCGTGTTCTCGGCCTCCAGCGACTCGAGGGCATCCTGGGCCTGCCGGCGGCTGCTGCGCGTGTCGGAGAGCAGCTCCCTGCGCCCGCCGCGGGCCCGCGCGAAGTTGTCGCGTTGCGAGGTGACCACCCCGCGGATCGAGGCGACCTCATTGCGGCGCCCGAGGATCTGGCCGGCGACCTCGGTCTGGCGCGCGTCGAGGCCGGCGAGCCGCTTCGTCGTCCGGGTGGTCTCCTTCTTGTCGGAGACGACGCGCTCGATGATCCGCCGGTCCTGCCGCGAGACCCGACCGAGGAACTCGCTGCGCTCGAGCAGGTCCGCGAAGCCGTCTGATTCGAGGATGACCGTCACCAAGTCGGGCTGGCCGGCCTTGTAGAGCTCGACGAGGCGTGCCGAGAGGGTCCGCTGGCCCGTCACGAGCCGGGTGCGCAGTCGCACGAGCCGCGAGCGCTCCCGGCGCAGCGACTCCTGGATCGCGGCCAGCTCGGCGAGCTTTGCGTCCAGATCGGTCTGGAGCCTGCCCTCGCGCGCCTCCAGGCCGGAGATCCGGCCCTGAAGGCGACCGATGGTCCGGCCGTAGCGCGAGATCTGCCCCTGGAGACGACTCTCCCGCCCGCGCTTGCGGTCGACCTGGCGCTGCTTGCGATCGATCTGGCGCTCGAGCGACCGCGCACGCTCGCTCAGTCCGGCGTCGGAGAGCACCGGCAAGGTCAGCCAGAGAGCAAGGGGGATCGCCATCCCGGCGAGCAGGACGCGGAGTCGTGCGGGCATTCCGAGCCGAGTCTAAGAGCACCGCCATGAGGGTCAACCGGAGGTTCACAGTTATGGAGACACGCGAGGCGGCGTGCAGTTTTCAGGATCCCCTTATCGTGTGTCCTAGAATCATTCCCATGGCACGCAGCACATCCTTCGGGCGCGACACCGGGCTCCAGGTCCGGATGCTCGTCACGATGCTCCTGCTGGGCCTCGTCTACGCCGTACTGGTCGGCGCGCTCATCGCCTCGGGCATCGGCACGATCTTCATCGTCGTCGCGGCAGGCGGCCTGCTGCTCCTCCAGATCTTCGTCTCGGACAAGCTCGCGCTCGCAGCGATGGGCGCGCGACAGGTATCCCCCGCCGAGGCCCCCGAGCTGCACGCGATGATCGAGCGCCTGTGCGTCCAGGCCGATCTCCCCAAGCCGCGCGTGGCGGTGGCGCAGACCTCCATGCCAAACGCCTTCGCGATCGGGCGCTCGCCGAAGTCCGCGACCGTATGCGCGACGACCGGGATCATGGACATCCTCTCCCCCGCCGAGCTCGAGGGCGTCATGGCGCACGAGCTCACCCACGTGAGAAACCGCGACGTGCTCGTCATGACCATCGCCTCCTTCTTCGCGACCGTCGCCTCCTACATCGTGCAGTTCGGCTTCTTCTTCGGCGGCGGCGGCGACTCCGACGACGACGGCCCCGGCTTCCTGGTCGTCGTGCTCGTGGCGATGGGCGTCTACATGGTCAGCTTCATGCTCCTTCAGGCCCTCTCGCGATACCGCGAGTTTGCCGCCGACCGCGGGGCTGCCGTCATCACCGGCCGCCCGAGCGCGCTGGCCTCGGCGCTCCTGAAGATCAGCGGGATGATGGACCGGATCCCCGCGGGCGACATGCGCGCCAGCACCGAGCTCAACGCCTTCTACATCTTCCCGGCGGGCGCGAAGAAGTCGCTGTTCAACCTCTTCTCCACCCACCCGCCGATGGAGAAGCGGATCGCCGCGCTCCAGCGGCTCGAGGCCCAGCTCCAGGGCACGGCATGATCGGGCCCTGAGTGGGCCTCTTCGACGTCATCCTCGGGCGGCGGAAGCTCGAGCAGGCCAAGCCCGACCAGCTCTTCGCGTTGACGACGGCCTACGTCACGATGGAGACCGAGCTCGAGGTGCGAACGCGTGGTAGCGCGGCGGTCGTCTTCCAGCCGCTCCAGACAGGGGACTTCACCCAGATCGTGCGCGAGGCGGAGGAGATCGTCAAGGGCGTCGGGAGCGAGTCGGGCACCCAGGTCGACTCGACCGACGACCGCTACGGCTACCGCTGGGTCGTCGTCCGCGACCCCGACTTCGACGACCTCGTCGTCGCGCTCAACGCCCTGAGCAGCTCACTCGAGGAGGGCGGCTACGGCGAGCGCATCCTATGCGCGGTCTTCGCCTTCCAGGACGCCCAAGGCCGGCCTCTGTACCTGATCTACAACTACAAGCGTGCGACCTTCCATCCCTTCGTTCCCGCCACGGGCGGCGGGGAGTCACGCGAGAACGAATACGAGCTGCGCCTCAAGGCGCAGCTCGGCCCCGAGCTCCCGATCGAGCCGGAGCTCGAACGGTGGCTTGCACTGTGGGGGATCCCTATCTAGCCCTGTCTAGCCCGGGATCAGCCCCTCGCCCGTAAACGCCTCCCTGACCTCGGCGATCGTCGAGTGGGGCCACGGCAGGATGATCTCGGACTCGACGAGCTCGTCGTCGGAGAGCACCTTGCCCTCGGAGCGGACGAACTCGACCATCTGGGCCAGGAGATCCTGAAAGCGGCTCTCGTCGTCGGCGTCGACGGCCTCCTGAGCCTGGTTGTCGAGCTCGTTGAGGCGGTCGAGGTCTGAGTCTGGCAAACGGTACTGGGCCTCGGTGGCGATGCGAACGACCGTCACTGGCCCGCCCCCGGCTGCCGCCCGGTGGCTGGTCCGCCGCCGCTCTCGAGCTCGCCGGCGGGCGCGCCGGAGCCCACGCCGAGCTCGGCCTTCATCTTGGCCATTTCGTCGTCGACTTGCTCGCCCGAGCTCAGCTGCGCGAGCTGGCGATCGATGTCGTCCTGGCCCTCGCCGAGCTGGGTGAGGTCCTCGAAGGCGCCGGCCGCCTCAAGCTCCTCGATCGCCCCGGCCCGCGCGCGCATCCCCTCGGTCTTGTCGACCGCCCGCTGCATCGCGAGGCCCACGTCGGCCATCTCCTCACCCACGCCGGAGGCCGCCTCGCCGATCTTGACCGACGCCTCGGCGGCGGAGTACTGGGCCTTGATGACCTCCTTCTTGGTTCTGAAGCCCTCGACCTTGGTGCGCAGCTTCTGCTCCTTGTCGATGAGCGACTGCTGCTGAGCCTCCAGCTCGGAGACCTGGGTGTCGAGCGACTGAAGCTCTGACTGGGCGAGCGTCTTGCGCTCGAGCGCGGTGCGGGCTAGGTCCTCCTTGCCGGCGCCGATCGCCTGCCGGGCCTGGGCGTCGAGCTTTACGACCTGCTGCTCGAGCTTTGAGGACTGCATCTGGAGGCGCTTCTTCGCCGTGACGACGTCGGCGATGCCCTTCTTGACGTTCTGGAGCATCTCCATCTGCTTGGTGTAGCTGTAGTCCAGCGTCTCACCAGGATCCTCGGCCCGGTCGAGAAGCCGATTGACCTTGGCCTTGATCATCGTTGTGAAGCGACCGCTTGTGCCGGCCATCAAGTCTCCTTCGGCGGGTCGGTGGTTGGCGTGGAGTCAGACTACCGCTCAGCGAGTCCGCGGCCTCTCCGTCGGCGGAGGCGGCATCGGCCGACGGAGGCTTCAGCGCCTGAGCGTCCGCGTGGCAGTGGTCACCGGGCCGCCGTCGGTCGCGCTGGCGCTGACCTGGACCTCTGCCTTGCGCGCTCCGCGCAGGAGCTTGACCGCGGAGGGCGGGACCTTGAGCGCCACGACCACCGAGCCGGCCCCTTTGAGCTGTTAGGCGCGCTGGATTCGGGCCCACCCGCCCCGCCCGCCCACGCGGCCCGCAGGCGGCGGGCTAGAGCCCGGGCCAGTGGCGGGCGCGGAAGGAGCTCGTGTCGCGCAGGGTCTTGCGCCAGCGCGGGCCGCGGGCGCCGCCCGAGTCGCCGGCGGCGCTCGTGTCCAGCCGCAGCCCGGCGATCACGATGAACGCGTGGCCCCCGTTGGCGTAAACGGTGACCCAACTGCCCGGCCCCTCCTGGCCCCAGGTGAAGAAGCCGACGGCGTCGCGGGGCGCGCCGTCGAGGATCCCGCCGTAGTAGAGGGCGTAGGAGACCGTGCCCGAGCAGTCGTAGCCGCTGTCGATCGGGAAGGTTCCGTGGCCGCCGCCGTAGAGGTAGGGCTTGCCCTGGATCTTGTTGGCCGCCCAGATCATCTTCTTGACCTGCTCGGGAGCGTTGGTGGGCGCGGCGGCGAGGCCGTTGCGCAGGAGCTTGGCCTTGTTGCCGGGGACGACCTTGCCGGCCGAGCTCGAGGGCTGCGTCGGCGATTGGGGGGGCGACTGCGAGGGCGGCTGTGAGGGCGACTGCGACGGCGCGTAGGACGAGCCACCGGTCCCGGCAACCGCGGCGCCCGAGGGCAGCGCGAGCATCATGGTCATGGTCATCCCGGCGATGGCCAGCTTGTTCCGCAAGGCGGTGTCCCTCTTTCGTGGGCCTCCGGGGTTAGCTGACGGGCTGGCGCGGAAAGAGCCGGCGCCCCCCACGGACTACCGTGGAATTAGCCCCTGCACATCGGGTGTACACCGCCCGGAATTGGTCGGCCTTCGGCCTCCCCCATTCCGAGCGCACCCATTTGGGTCCCCCGGTCCTCAGGAGATCCTGAGGATTCGGCGATGCCGCAGGCTAGCAGAAGCCTGGGCGAAATCATGCAGCGCAAGCTATGCGGCTGCCGGCGCGGCCGAGCTCGCCGCGATCGCCTCCTCGGTGACCTTCTCGATCGCCTCGGGAAGCCTCTCGCGCCGGTCGGCCACCTGCATGCGCGCGACGACCAAGCGCTGGATCTGCGCCGTGCCCTCGAAGATCTGAAAGATCTTCGCGTCGCGGAACCACTTCTCGAGCGGGTGCTCGGTGCTCCAGGCCTCCGGGCCCACGAGGTCCATGAGGATCGTGGTCGCCCACATCGTCACGTCGCCCGCCTTGAGCTTGGACATGGAGCCCTGGCCGGCGGTCATCGGGACGCCGTTGCGGCCCATCCACGCCGCGCGCCACACCAGCATGCGGGCGGCCTCGATCTCGGTGGCCACATCGGCGATGACCTGCTGGACGCGCTGCTGCTCGAGCAGCAGCGCGCCGGTTTCGTCCGTGCGGCCCTCGAGGTGGTCGATCGTCCACTCGTAGGCCGCCCGCGCGATGCCCAAGGCGGAGGCGCCCACGAACGGCCGGGTCAACTCGAAGGTCGCCAGGGCGCTCGAGGAACCGCCTCGCTCCCCCCGGCGCGCGCGCCCGAGCTTTCGCTCGAGCTTGTCTGCACCGCCGAGCAGATACTCCATCGGGATCCGGCAGTCCTCGAGGACGACCTCGGCGGTCTGCGAGGCGCGAATGCCGATCTTGTCCTCCTTCTTGCCCATGCGCAGCCCCGGCGTTCCCTTGGGAACGACGAAGGAGGCCTGCCCCCGGTGGCCGAGCTTCGGGTCGACGGAAGCGACGACGACGGTCACGTCGGCTATCCCGCCGTTGGAGATAAAGACCTTGGCGCCGTTGAGGATCCACTCGTCTCCGTCGCGCCTGGCGGTCGTGCGCAGCGACTTGACGTCGGAGCCCGCGCCGGCCTCGGTCACCGCGTAGGCCCCGAGCTTGATCTCGTCGCCCGTGCCGACGCACTCGGGCAGCCAGCGACCGATCTGCTCAGGCGTTCCCGAGGAGGCGATGCCGGCGGCGGCGAGCGAGCCCGCCGCTATGGCGAGCGCGATCCCGGCGCAGCCCCAGTGCAGCTCCTCCGCGTAGATCACGGCGAGGATGCCGTCGCCGTCGGTCGCGAGGCGCTGGAGGAGCTCGAGCCCGTGGAGGTCCCAGCGGCGCGCCTCGCGTATGACCTCCCACGGCACGCTCTGCTCGCGGTCGTGCTGCGCGGCGACGGGCCGGATGACCTCGGCGGCGAACCGGTGACAGTGCTCCTGGAAGGCGAGTTGCTCGTCGGTCAGGCGAAAGTCCACGAAGTGCGCTCCTGTGCGATTGACCGGTCAGTCAGCCGGGAAGGTACCGTACGCACACGTTCAAACGAGCGGCTGGCCGGCGCCGGAGAGGCGCGGCCGGACGAATGACGCGGCCCGGCGCCACGCATCGCTATGGTCCGCACGGATGCGGTGGACTCGCCTCATCGCCGCTCTCGGCTCCCTGCTCGCGCTCGCGGGACTCGTCGCCTGTGGATCCGACAGCAGCAACGGAGGCCTCCCATCCGACCGGCCGGTGCTCGGGCAGAAGGGCAAGGAGCCCAAGGCGGCCGAGAAGCTCGGCTTCCCGGACTTCGCCACGAAGAACACGACCCGCGTGGGCGGCGGGGACACGGTCGCCGACGCGGCTGCGATTGCCCGGGCTGTCTTCCCCGGGGCCAACCCGCAGACGCGGCCGCCTGCGGTCGCCCTCGTCGACAAGGACGACTGGCAGGCCGGAGTCGCCGCCTCCGTGCTCATGGCATCGCCGTTGCGCGCGCCCGTCCTGCTGACGGACGGCTCTTCGGTGCCGGGGGCAACCCAGAGCGCGCTCGATGCGCTCCAGCCCCGCGGCAGCGCGGTCGCGGCCAAGGGCGCGCAGGTGCTGCGCATCGGCGACGCCGCCAAGCCCGACGGGCTCAAGTCTCTCGATCTCAAGGGCGCCAACCCGTTCGCGCTGGCGCGCGAGATCGACCGCTTTCGCAGCGTCGTCGCGGGCCGCGCCAGCGCGAACGTCGTGGTGACCTCCTCGGAGTCCGCAGCGTTCTCGATGCCCGCTGCCGCCTGGGCGGCGAAGTCGGGCGATTCGGTCCTCTTCGTCACCCGGAAGGGCGTCCCGCCCGAGACCCGCGCGGCGCTCATGTCCCACGAGAAGCCCAAGATCTACATCCTCGGGCCGACCACCGTGATCCCCAAGCCCGTGGCCAAGGAGCTCGAGACGCTCGGCAAGGTCACCCGGATCGCCGCCATCGACCCCGTCAACAACGCGATCGCCTTCGCGCGCTACACCGACGGCTCCTTCGGCTGGGGCGTCGTCGATCCCGGGCACGGGCTCGTGTTCGCCAACCAGGGCCGCCCACTGGACGCGGCCGCCGCAGCGCCCCTGTCGGCGAGCGGCACGTATGGCCCGCTGCTGCTCGTCGACCGCCCCAACCTCCTTCCCCGCCCGGTCGAGGACTACCTGCTCGACATCCAGCCCGGCTACGATCGCGACCCTGTGCGCGGCGCCTATAACCACGGCTGGCTGATCGGCGACCAAGGGGCTGTGTCCCCCGGCGTCCAGGCTCGGATCGACGCCCTGCTCGAGATACTCCCGGTCGACCGCGGCGGCGGCGGCGGCGGCAAGGGAAGGCCGGGAGCATGAGCGAGGCAGAGCACCCCGGACGGCTGACCTCCGGCCACGAGGTGACAATCGAGGAGGTGCGCCAGCTCATGGGCGCCTCGACCCCCCACTTCGCCCTCCAGCTGCGCAACCGCATCCGGACGCTGATCCGTGGACTCCCCGAGGACCACCCCGCGCGCATCGAGGGAGCACGCGAGATCGAGCGCCTGGACCGCATTGCGTTCGGTGCAGAGACGCGCGGGGCCACAGGAGCAGAAGGAGACGACGAGCTCGCCCCGCTTAAGTCGGTCCGGCTCGGGCTGGCCGAGGGCAGCCCCTCCGAGTAACTGTCCGTGACGGAAGGAGAGGACCGGTCGCTCTGGGAAGCCGCGGCGAGGGCGAAGGAAACGGCGACCCTGCGAGAGATCGACGCGGTGGGCGAGCCAGGCGCCTCGGCGACCGGGGCCGGCGACGGCCGCCCGCCGGGCATCGAGGGCAGCGATCTGCCAGGGCCCTTTCCGGTCGGCGCCTACGCGCTTCGCCTGCGAGACGGCCTACGACAGCGGCCGCGCGTGCAGCTCTTCGGCGAGGTGGTCAATCTCCGGGAGGCGCGCACCAAGGTCTTCTTCGAGCTGCGCGACGCGGGCGGCGCGCTTCCGTGCTCGGCGTGGCGCGACGACTGGGAAGCGCTCGGCCTCGCCCCGGGGAGCGTCGGGGACGGCGCCCGGGTGGTGGTGGGCGGCGGGCCGGACTACTACCCGGGCTCCGCGACGTCCTCGCCGTCCTTCACGTTCCTGGTGCGCACGCTGCGGGTCGCCGGCGAGGGCGATCTGCTCGCCCAGCTCGACCGCCTGCGAAAGCTCCTGGACGCCGAGGGCCTCTTCGCCTTGCAGAAGCGCCTTCCACGACCGTCGCTGCCGCGGACGATCGGCGTCGTCTGCGGTCGGGGTGGCAAGGCGCGCGACGACGTCCTCGCCGGCCTTCGCAGACGGGGATGGGCCGGCCGGCTCGTGTGGGCGCACGCGCCCGTGCAGGACCGCCACGCGGCGCCGCGCATCGCCGCCGCCCTGCGCGAGCTCGCCGCGATGCCCGAGGTCGAGGTGGTCGTCGTCGCGCGGGGCGGCGGCTCGCTGGCCGACCTCTTCGCGTTCTGCGACGAGACGCTGTGCCGGACGGTGGCGATGCTGCGCGTCCCCGTGGTGGCCTCGATCGGCCACCACACCGACCGGACACTGCTCGACGACGTCGCTGCCGTCTCTTGCTCGACCCCGACGCACGCCGCCGAGGCCGCGGTGCCGCTGCACTGCGGAGAGGCTCGGGCGGCGCTCGCCGGGGCAGCGGGGCGCCTGCGCGCCGAGGGGCGCCGAGCCGTCGTGACCCGCGCGCGTGCGCTCGCGGCGATGACGCGCGCACCCGCCGAGCACGTCGCCCGCCACCGCCGCACCCTGCACCAGCAGGTCCGCGAGCTCCGCGCCAGCGCCCGGCGACGCGCTGCCGAGGAGCAGGCGGTCGGCGCCCGCCGGCTGCTCGTCGTCGCCCGCAAGGCCGACGCTGCCGCGCTCGAGCACCAGCGCGGCGCCGACGCGATTCGCGAAGCGGCCAACGGCCTGCGTCGCGCCGGGCGGGCGGGCGTCGAGCGGCGCTCCCGCGACCTCGAGCGCCTCGCCCTCGCGCTCGCCGCCCACGATCCCGAGCGCACGCTGGAGCGGGGCTACGCGCTCGTCGAGGACCCCGGCGGCGAGCTGGTGACCGGAGTGGCCGCGGCGCGCGCGGCGGGTCGCCTGCGGCTGCGGTTCCACGACGGCCGCGTCGCCGTCTTGGTCGGGACGCAGCGGGGGCGGCGACCAGCTCCCACCGGCGACGGCCAGCAGACGCTGCCGCTCGACGACCTCCCGATCGGCCCGCTCAGGACCACGCGCGAGGACGGACCATGACCGACGACGAGCGCAGCTACGAGCAGGCCGCCGGGCGCATCGAGACGATCATTCGGCGCTTGGACTCCGGGGAGGCGGGCCTGCGCGAGACTCTGGAGCTCGTGCGCGAGGGTCGCGAGCTCGTCGAGTTCTGCGCCTCGGAGCTCGAGGCGGTGGGTCGAGGCCTCGAGGAACTCGAGCTCGACGCGCTGATCGCCCGCCTCGAGGGAGCCCCTCCCCACGCAGGCAGCGAGACTGCGGGCGGCCCCTAGCCGGCGACGGCCGTGGAGTCGAGCTTCCACTCGCCATCCTCCTTGCGGAGGTTGGTCTGCCGGGTCATGCCCGTGACCTTGATGTCCGCCGTCCCGCGATCTCCGCTGAGCTTGACGTTGTTGACGTCGGCGTTCTTGAACGCCTGGAGGACGGCTTTCGCGGGTCCCGAGCTCAGGCTGGAGATCGTGTCGGCGCACGATCGGCCGCCCCGCTCGATATTCTTCTTGGTCGCCTCGGTCACCTTCCCGCAGGCCTGCTCGCCTTGGCCGTTGGTGACCGCATTGAGGTAGGACTCCACGGCCGTCTTGGCCTTGTCCTCCTCGGACTGGGTGGCGGCGCACGCCGCGGCACTCAGGGCGACGGAGGCAGCGAGGATGGCCGTCAGTGCACGCGCTCGGGTCATGGAGTCGAGGACCTCCTGGTCGGAGTCGATCGGCGAAGTTGCTCGGCCGCGCCGCGAGCATACCGAGGGGGGCGAAGACGACGCCCCAAGCGTCTCTTTGATCTACATGCTTCCCCGTCGTCTGCGTCGCCTCCCCGAGCGGGCCGGCGTGCGCGTAGCCACAGGACCTCGTGCCCGGCTCCTCGGCTTCGCGTTCCTGCGCCGGCCGCCCCCGGGAACGGGCCTGCTGCTCCCGGGTGCCCGCTCGGTGCACACCTTCGGCATGCGCTTCGCGCTGGACCTGCACTGGCTCGACGCGCAGGGGCGGGTGATCCGCGTCGATCGCGCCGTGCCGCCCCGCCGCCTGCGCACGTGCCCGCGGGCGCGCGCGGTGATCGAGATGGTCAGTGCGAAGCCGGCCATCCCAGCGAGCGTAACGACCAACGTCTGAGCGTCGCGAACCGTCGCTGCCGCGGGACGCAGGCCGCGTGGCGTGCTTTGCACGCGAGCGGCCGAGGACCTCGGCAGCGGCGGTCGCGCGGCGCTCAGACCCGTTGGATGAGCGTGCCCGTCCCTAGTCCTCCGCCGCAGCACATGGTCACCAGGCCGACCTCCTTGTCGGAGCGCTCGAGCTCGTGGAGGAGGGTGGTGAGCAAGCGCGCGCCGGTCGAGCCGAGCGGGTGACCGAGGGCCATCGCGCCGCCGTTTACGTTCACCCGGTCCATGTCGGGATCGAGCTCGCGACGCCAGGCGGCGACGACGGGCGCGAAGGCCTCGTTGATCTCGACGAGGTCGATGTCGCCCATGGTCATCTTGTTGCGCTCGAGCAGCTTCCGGGTCGCCGGGATCGGCCCGGTGAGCATGATCACGGGGTCGACCCCGACGGTCGTCTGGTCGACGATCCGCGCACGCGGCCTGAGCCCGTGGGCCTTGGCCGCATCCGCGGACATGAGCAGCACGGCCGCGGCGCCGTCGGAGATCTGGGAGGCGTTGCCCGCGGTGATCTTGCCGTCCTCCTTGAAGGCCGGCTTGAGCTGGGAGAGCGTCTCCAGCGACGTGCCGGGACGGATGCCCTGGTCGGTCACGTAGGTCGAGCCGTTGACCGGGAAGGGAATGATCTCGCGCTCGAAGCGCCCCTCCTCAGTCGCCTGGTGGGCGAGGCGATGGGAGCGCACGGCGAGCTCGTCGAGCTCTGAGCGCGGGATCTCCCACTGGTCGGCGATCATCTCCGCGCTGATGCCCTGGGGGACGAGGTTGTAGCGCGCCATGATCTCGGGCGGCCAGGGCATCCCGACCTGGTCGGCCCAGCTGAACCCCACGCCCATGGGAATGTGGCCCATGTGCTCGACGCCCGAGCCGATGACGACGTCGTGGACGCCGGCCGCGATCTGGGCGGCCCCGAAGTTGACGGCCTGCTGGGCCGATCCGCACTGGCGATCGACGGTCGTGGCGGGCGTCTCGATCGGCAGGCCGGCCTGCAGCCAGGCGTTGCGGGCGACGTTCCACGCCTGCTCGCCGTACTGCTGGACGCAGCCCGCGATGACGTCCTCGACAGCCTCGGCGGGGATCCCGGCGCGCTCGATGACCTCGGTGTAGGTCTTGCCCAGGAGCTCGTTGGGGTGGGTGTCCTTGAAGTAGCCCTTCTCCTTGTGCCCGCGGCCGATCGGCGTGCGAACCGCCTCGACGATGACGACCTCGCGGCCGGCCTGTGCGCTCATTCAGGAACCCCTCTGCGTCGTAGTAGGCGAGTCCGTACTACTGTACCGGCCGCGTTGACTGGCCAGTCAACTAGCGTGCGCGAGCGCCTCGGGATCCTCGGTGGCGGCGCGATCGCCTCTGGTATCGCGGCGCTCGCCGCCCAGCACGTCGAGGTGGTCGTCTGGGTCCGCAGCGACCGTTCGGCGCAGCGTGTGCGCCGCCACGTCGAGCGGGTCCGTGGCGCGAACGACGAGCGGGTCGACGTCGTCGTCGACGATCCGGCCGCGCTCGACGGCGCGACCTTCGTCATCGAGGCGATCGTCGAGGACGCCGAGGAGAAGGCGCGCCATTTATCCCGGCTGGGTGCCCGGCTCGCCCCCGACGCGCTGCTCGCCACGACCACATCGTCCCTCTCCGTCGCGCAGCTCGGCGAGGCCTCGGGCCGGGCCGACCGTTTCGCCGGTCTCCACATGTTCAACCCCGTGGCCAAGATGGAGCTGGTCGAGCTCGCCTTTCCCCCCGCCGCCTCGCCCGAGACCCGCGCGCGCACGCGTGAGCTGTGCGGGGCGCTGGGCAAGACGGCGGTCGAGGTGCCAGACATCCCCGGCTTCGTGGTCAACCGCCTGCTGTTCCCCTACGTGTTCAGCGCCGTGCGTCTGCTCGAGGAGACCGGGATGGCGGCGGAGGACGTCGACACCTGCATGAAGCTGGGCGCGGGCCATCCGCTGGGCCCGCTCTCCCTGCTCGACCTCGTCGGGCTCGACGTCGCGGTCGCCATCGGCGAGGAGATCGGCGAGCCGGCGCCGGGGCGCGTCCGAGCACTCGTCCAGGAGGGAGCGCTGGGCCGCAAGGCGGGCCGCGGCTTCTATGTCTACCCCCGGACGTGAGCAGTCGCCCACTCGGGCGCAGCGGCAGTGAGCGTCGAGCCTTGTGCAAAGAGTTAGGGAGGCTTTATTCGGTCTTGAGCCCTGGCGCGCATCCTTTGCAGCGCGACGTACCTCACATAGCCGCACCTCCTCCCATAGAAGCGCCAGTCGGCCCGCTCCCACCAGGCGGGCCGACTGGCTTAAGGAACGCGCGCGTGCCGGGGCCGGATGCGGACGGCCTCCACGCGGTTCTCGCGGACCGACTCGACGCGGATCGAGTAGCCGTCGGCACGCACCGTGTCCCCCCGCTTGGGCAGCCGCCCGAGGTGAGCGAAGACCAACCCGCCGACCGAGTTGTAAGCCTCTGACTCCGCGGGCAGCTCGACGCCGTAGTCGACGAGGTCGTTGACCGCGACGTGCCCGCGCACGAACCAGTCCCCGTTGGCCAGCCTGCGCACGGCTCCCCCGGCGGGGTCGGTCTCGTCCTCGATCTCCCCCACGACCTCCTCGACGATGTCCTCGACCGCAACGACGCCGGCCGTGCGGCCGTACTCGTCCACGACGACGGCAAGGGCCGCCCGCTCACGCTGGAGGTCGGCGAGCAGGTCGTCGAGCGGCTTGGTCTCGGGCACGATCGGCGCGTCGCGCGCGAGGGGCTCGAGCGAGGCCTCGGGGCCCTCCGCCATGAGCTGGCGGACGAGCGAGTTGACGTGCACGATGCCCTTGACGCGGTCCGGGTTCTCGTCCTCGGTCACCACGAGGCGCGTGTGCCCGGAGCTCACGCAGCGGCGGAGGGCGGTCTCGACGTCCTCGGAGGTGTCGACGGTGACAACCGCCGGGAAGGGCGTCATCACCTGGCGGGCCTCCTGCTCGTGCAGGTGGAAGACCCCGGTGAGCATCCCGGCCTCCCCCGCGTCGAGCTGGCCTCCCGAGAGGGACTCGGCGATGAGCAGCTTGAGCTCCTCGGGGCTGCCGCCCTCCTCGGCCGTCGCCTCGTCGGCCTTGATCCCGCCGAGTCGAAGGATGCCGTTGGACGCCGCGTTGAGCGCGACGATCGCCGGTTGGAAGAGGATCGTGAACCAGTGCAGCGGGCGCGCGATCCTCCGCGCCGTCTCCTCAGCGCCCACGATCGCCCAGATCTTCGGGACCTGCTCGCCGATGGTGATGTGCAGCACAGTCGAGAAGGTGTAGGCGAAGACGAGCGCGAGCACGACGGCGAGCCCGTGGGAGACCACCCCGCCCAGCGCGGGCTCGATGAGCTCGGCGATGGCCGGCTCGCCGAGGAAGCCGATGCCCAGCGACGCGAGCGTGATCCCGAACTGGCAGGAGGAGAGGTACTTCGAGATCTCCTCGAGGATCCGAAGCGTCAGCGCGGCGCCCGCCTTGCCCTCCTCGGCCAAGGCCTCCATGCGCGGGCGGCGCGTGCGCACGAGCGCGAACTCGCTCGCGACGAAGAACCCGTTTAGCAAAACGAGCAGGAAGACCGCAGCCAGGAAGAACGCAGTCAAGCTGCTGCCGCGCTCATGACAGCGACATGTGCGTGACTACTTCGAGGGAGGTCGTCGTCGCGCATGGGGCGAACGGCGCAACCGTAGCATCCGCGCTGCGGGTTGCCGAACGGCGCGCGCCAGCATAACGCGGGTGTGACGCCCGCCCTCGGCCCCGCTCCGTTCATGGCCGCCACGGCGATCGATGAGGCCAAAGCGGGCTCGTAGACGCCGGCCCGGCCCGCCACACTCGCCAGACCCGCGCGGAACGGAGACGGCGGGCGGGCCTTAAACCAGCCCGTCGATCGTCTCGGCGAGTTTGAAGTCGGCCTCCGTGAGGCCGCCCTGCGAATGGTTCGTAATGCTGAGGCGGACCTTGCTCCAGCCGTGGAGAAGGATGTCGGGGTGGTGGTTGGCCTCCTCGGCGGCTTCGGCCACTTGGTTGACGAAGGCCAGCGCGCCGGCGAAGTCATCGAGCTTGAAGTCGCGCACGATCTCGTCGCCCTCGTGCCGCCACTCCGAACCCTCGAGCCGCTGGGTGATCTCCTCGCCGTCCAAGAGAGCCATTGCGGCAGCCTACCTCTACTCTCTCCGATGCGGTGCGCATCGTCAGCCTCGTTCCCTCGGCCACCGAGATCTGCTTCGCCCTCGGCCTCGACGAAGAGGTCGTGGGCGTCACGCACGAGTGCGACTGGCCGCCCGAGGTCGAGGAGCTGCCGAGGGTTACCAGGGACGTGCTGGCGTCCGGCCTCGGGCCGGCGGAGATCGACGCCGCGGTGCGCGAGCGCACGCTGGAGGGCAAGGCGATCTACGAGCTCGACGAGGAGGAGCTCCACCGCCTCGAGCCCGACCTCGTCATCACCCAGGCGGTGTGCGCGGTGTGCGCGGTCGCCTACGAGGACGTCGTCGCGTTCGCCCAGACGATGGAGCATCCGCCCGACGTGATCTCGCTCGACCCCAGCACCCTGGGCGAGGTGCTCGGCGACGTACGGACGGTCGCCGAGGCGACGGGCCGGCGCGACCAGGGGGTCGACCTCGTCCGGGAGGCAGCGGAGCGGATCGACCGCGTTCGCCTCGCCGTGCGCGACGCTCCCCGGCCGCGGGTGGCCGCGCTGGAATGGCTCGACCCGGTCTACGCCGCCGGCCACTGGACGCCGCAGATCGTCGAGTACGCGGGAGGCGACGACGTCCTCGGGCTTGCAGGAGAGCACTCGCGGGTGGTCTCGTGGGAGGAGGTCGCGGCGACGCGGCCCGAGGTGATCGTCGTCATGCCCTGCGGCTACGAGGAGCACCGCGCCGCCCGCGAGGCCGAGGCCTTCGCCGACCGCCTTGCCGCCCTGGGCGCCGACCGCGTGGTCGCGGTCGACGCAGCCGCGCACTTCTCGCGCCCCGGCCCGCGGCTGATCGACGGGCTCGAGGAGCTCGCGCATGTCCTGCACCCCGTCCTCGTCGACGAGCCGGAGGGCGGGGCGCGAGCGATCGACCTGGAGGAGCGCCTCGCCGGCCGGTAACCCGCGCACCGTCCTCTACCTGCACTCCTCGGCGGGGCGCTACGGCGCCGACCGCCAGCTCGGGCTCATCGCCACAGGCCTGGACCCAGCGCGCTACCGGCCGCTCGTCATCCTCCCGGACGAGGGCGACCTCGCGACGGACCTTCGGAGGGCCGGGGTCGAGGTCGGGGTCCGTCCCCTCGCGGTGCTGCGCCGGGCGCTCATGTCGCCGCGCGGCCTGGGCCGGGTGAGCGCCGCGTGGGCCGCCGACGCCGGAGGGTTGGGCCGCCTGGCCCGCGCGCAGGGGGTCGCGCTGGTGCACACCAACACGTCGGTGACCCTGGGCGGGGCGGCCGCCGCCCGCATCGCCGGCGTGCCCCACGTCTGGCACGTGCGCGAGATCTACGCCGGCTTCGAGCGCTGGTGGCCCGGCTACCGTCGGCTCCTGCTGACCGCCGACGCGCTGCCGTGCGTGTCGGCGGCGACCCTTGCGCAGTTCGACCGCGCCCCCGGGGCGCGGCTCTGCCCCGACGGGCTCCCCGTCCCCGGCGACGCGCCCCGCGCCGACCGCGCGACGGCGCGCGCGGCCCTCGACCTGCCCCCGGATCGCTTCGTGGTCGCGCTGCTGGGCCGCATCTCGGCGTGGAAGGGCCAGGACGTACTCGCCCGCGCGCTGGCCGACCCGGCGCTGCGCGATGTGGGCGCGATCGGCCTGATCGCCGGCGCAGCCTGGCCTGGCGAGGAGCGCCACGAGCGCGAGCTCGGCGAGCTGGCCGAGCGGCTCGGGCTCGGCGACCGCCTACGCCTGCTCGGCTTCCGCAACGACCCCGCGACGGTCATCGGAGCAGCCGACGCGATCGCGGTGCCCTCGACCCAGCCCGACCCGCTCCCCAACGCCGCCCTCGAGGCCGCCGCCGCCGGCTGCTGCGTCGTCGCCGCCGCCCACGGGGGGCTGACAGAGATCGTCATCGACGGCGAGACCGGCCTACTCGTGGCGCCCGGCGACCCCGCGGCGCTCGCCCGCGCGCTGCGCCGTCTGGCCGACGATCCCGCTCTCGCCGCTCGGCTGGGCGAAGCGGCCGCGGAGGACGTCAGCGCCCGATTTGCCCCCGGCCTCCTCCTCGACCGCCTCCAGGCCCTCTACGACGAGCTCCTCGCCGATCTGCCCCCCACCGCTTCGCGGCGCGGCCGCGGGGCGGCGCGGCGCGCACGCGCAGCGTGAACGGCGGCCTGACCACTTCCTAGATCGAGAGTCCCTGGCCGCCGGCCACGGCGATCGAGCCGGCGACGGCAAGGGCCGCGAGCGCTACGCAGCCGCCGAGCGCAAGCATCTCGCCTCGGCGGCGCTCACCCACCACGAAGAGCAGGTACCCGGCGATCAATCCGCCGGCCAGGCCGCCGAGGTGCCCGCCTATCGCGATGCCGGGGATGATGAAGGTGATGCCGAGGTTGAGCAGGATCACCATCCCCAAGCCGCTCTCCATCGGGTTGATGCCGCGCGCGCGCAGCGCCACCACCGCCCCGCCCATGAGGCCGAACACGGCGCCCGAGGCGCCGACGGTGACGGAATGGGGCGAGAGGAGCAGCGCCCCTAACGAGCCGGTCAACAGGGATGTCAGATAGAGCGTGGCGAAGCGCACGCGGCCGGCCGACGCCTCGAGCTGCTGGCCGAGCACGTAGAGGAAGTACATGTTGAAGAGGATGTGGATGATTCCCGCGTGGAGGAAGCCGCTGGTGACCAAGCGCCAGTACTCGTTGTTGCCGGCGATGACCGGCCCGTAGAGCGCGCCTTCGTCGACCACCCGGCCCCCGCCGCCCCCGGCCACCGCCGATCCCGACGCCATCTCGGCGACGAACGCGATGACGTTGATCGCGATGAGCACGTAGGTGACGACCGGATCGGGGCCGCTGCGGACGCTGCTCATCGTCTTGACCTCGGTCTTCTGGCGCGCGCACTCGGGGCAGCGCATGCCGACCGGCGTCGGGGTCATGCAGTCGGGGCAGATGGCCTTCCCGCAGTTCGAGCACGAGACTCCCGTCTCGCGCGTGGGGTGGCGGTAGCAGGTGGCCACGGCGGGCGCTGACGCTAGCAGCGAGCGCTGAGCCCTCCGATCAGCTCAGCGAGACCTCGACCGCGGGCTGGCGGGTCGGCACCTGGCTTCCGCCCCTGGGCTCGCTCGTCACGACCACCGACTCGGCGCCCTCGAGCTCGCCGGGCACCGCGACGGTGGCCGTCCCGTTGCGCCGAACGTCGAACAGCGCGTCGGTGGGCTCGGGGGCGTGGCGTGGCCGCTTGATCCACACCTGCCACACGCGTCCCCGAGGCGGCTGGGGCATGCGGGCCACCCGCAGCGTCGCGTCGCCGTGGTCGAGGACCAGGGTGCCGGCGCCGCCCGGCGCGGCGCCCTGCTCGACGCGCGCCTGCAGCGTTCGAGGGTTCTTGTCGTCACCGCCCCCGCGCAGCGCGAAGCCGGCGGCGCCGCCGGCGACGAGCGCGAGCGCGGCTATGCCGCCGGCGAGCGCCTGCCGGGAGATCAGCGCCCCGAGCCACCGCGAGCGCGATTGGCGTCGCGGCGGCGGCGGCGTGACGACGTCCGCCTGCGCTCCAGCCGCCTGAAGCAGCTCGGCCTCCGAGCGCACGACCTGCATGATCCGGTCCTTGAGCTCGGGAGAGGGCTGGACGGGAGGCGCCGCCGAGGGCAGCGCATCCGCGACCACCAAGAGCGCGTCGACGTCCGCGCGGCAGCTCGCGCAGGTGACCAGGTGCGCCTCGAAGCGCTCCCGCTCGGGCTGCGGGAGCGCGCCCAGGAGGTAGGCGCCCTGGGCGTCCATGAAGTCGTCGTGCCCCGCGCGAGGCTCGATCGGGCTCACGGCGTGACCGTCCCCTGGCGCGCGAGCGCGCCGCGCATCTTCTCCATCCCCAGGCGCATGCGCCCTTTCACGGTACCCACCGGAGTGTCGAGCATCGCGGCGATCTCGGTGTGGGTGAAGCCGCCGAAATAGGCGAGCTCGATGACCCGGCACTGCTCGGCCGGGAGGTCGTCGAGCAGCATCCGCACCGAGGCCGCCTCGTCGCGCCGGTCCGCCTCGACGTCGGTGCGCTCACGCGCCTCGAAGCGCTCCTCGATGCCCTCGTCGCTCGCCCGGCGCCGGTCGTGGACCACGCTGCGCCGCAAGGAGTCGATGGCCCGGTTGTGGACGATGCCCAGGGCCCACGTCCGCACGCTCCCACGGGTGCGGTCATAGCGTGAGCCGCTGCGCCACATCGACAGGAAGGCCTCTTGGACGACGTCCTCCGCCGCGACTCGGCTGCCGCACATCCGATAGGCGAGCGAGAAGGAGGCCGAGCTGTGGCGGTCGTAGATCACCTCGAAGGCCTCGGCCCGCCCCTTCTGGACGAGCTGCATGAGCTCCTCGTCGCCCAGGTGGCGAAGGCCCCCCGAGGAAGAGCTCGGTCCACTGCGTGCATCAGGCATGCAGCCAGATCCTACGGCCGTCCGCGTCGGCTGGATCAGCGGTCGCGCAGGGCGACGCGCCGAGCCTCCTCGGCAACGTCGCGAAGCGCTCGCTCGGCGAGCCCGAAGACGCCCGGCGGGGAATGGCGGCGCTCGTGGCGGCGGCGGACCCGGACGACCACCAGCGCGGCGGCCGCCGCGCCGCCGACGACGACCGCCGCCGCCGGTCGCATCCAATTGCGGGGATCGCGCATCGTGCTCAGCTCCCAGGACTCGAGCTCGTCCGCGGCAAGCTCGGTGAGCTCGACCAGCGTGTCCTCCAGCCGCTGGGTGAGCTCGTCGGGCGGCTCGATCGGCACCAGCGCGCGGCGCAATAGAATCTCGAAGTCGACGGCCTCGGTCATCTCAGCTGCCTCCTGCGGAACGAGTTACACCGTCGCCCAGCGCTCCGCCCTTCGGGCTTCGCCTCTGGTCGCCGTACCCTTCCACCTTCCCCTCCAGCTGGCGGATCGCGCGGTGGATGAGCACCTTGGTGGCGCCGTCGGAGCGCCCCATCGCCCGGGCGATCTCACGGTTGTCCATCCCCAGGGCAAAGCGCATGATCAGCGCCTCGCGGCGGTCGTCGGGCAGCTCCTGCACGCCGGCGAGAATGCGCGCGAGCTCGTCGCGGCCCTCGACGAGCGACTCGGTGTCGTGGGGCGCCGAGATCACCCCGGCGTCCTCCATCGCGGCCTCGGGCCGCCGCGAGCGATCGCGGTAGAAGTTCGCCGCGAGGTTGTGGGCGATGCGGATGAGCCACGGTCGCAGCGGCCGTCCCTCTGACTCGCGCGTGGCGCGCTCGAAGTGCCGGTAGGCCTGCAGGAAGGTCTGCTCGGTGAGGTCCTCGGCGTCGTGATGGTTGCCGACGCGGTAGTAGGCGTAGCTGAAGACGTCGCGCAGGTGACGGCGGTAGAGCTCGGAGAACTCCTCGTCGAGCTGGGCCTTTGTCCGCGTCGCATCCGCCACTCCAAGAGCCTATCCGCGTGCAGGCTGCGGCTCGTCTTTGCGCGGCGAGGGCGGTCCGAGCGTGCCGGAGGGACCACTAGGCCGCCCGAGCGCGCCGTCGCTGCAGCGCAGGCGAGGGCGCGGTGACCGATCGGGCCCACGCCTCTGGCGTGATCCGCCCCTCGACCAGGTCGGCGAGACCGCGAACCGCGGGGGCTGGCACCCCCGCGCGGTCCAGGAGCTCGGCGAGCAGCGACACCGTGTCGAGCGCCTCGGCGGCCTGGCCGAGCACCCGGCCGACCTCGTCGCCCGGGACGCCCCGGGCCAGCAGCTCGCCCGCCCGGCGATTGCGGCTGCCGGCGGCGAGCACCGTCGCGACGAGGTCGCCCGCCCCGGCCAGCCCCGCGAAGGTCTCTTCGCGCGCGCCGCGCGCCCGCGCGTAGGCGTCGATCTCGGCGAACACCTTGCCCGCCGCTGCTCCGGCGGCGTTCGGGCCGGCCGGCGCGGCGGCGGCGGCGGCCAGCGCGGCGACGTTCTTCGCGCAGGCGGCGAGCTCGACGCCGGTGACGTCCGCTGTGCGATGGACGTCGAGCCCTGCGGCGCGGAGCGCGTCGGAGACCTGGCGGGAGAAGCCGGTGTCCAGAGAGGCGAGCACGAGCGAGGCGCCGTGCCCGACCGCGTCGGCGGCGTGACCCGGCCCCGCGACACAAGCCACCGCTCGGGCGCGCGTGCGCTCGGAGACGTAGGCGGCGGGAAGCGTCCCGAGCGGCGGAGCGAGCCCCTTGGAGACCACGAGCACGCCCGCGCGGGGAGTGATCGAGCCGCCCGCGGCCGCCACCGCGGCGGGAAGGGCGCGAGCGGGTACCGCGAAGCAGACGAGGTCCGCGCCGCCCAGCGAGACGTCCTGAGCCCGGGTGACCGAGACGCCGCCTTCAAGCTCGACGCCCGGGAGGTAGCGTTCGTTGACGCGCGATGCGGCGAGCGCCTCCGCCTGCTCCCGCGTCCGGCATCCCAGCTCCACCTCGATCCCTGCGCGGGCGAGCAGCACGGCCATCGCGGTACCCCACGACCCAGCGCCGATGACGGCGGCTCGGCGCAGCGGGGGAAGGCCGCCGAGCCACTCCCACTGGAGCATCACGCATGGCCAGATGCGGTCGGTCACTGCGGTCGCCAGCTGCGCGGAGGGGCGCTCGACGCGCGGGAAGGTGAGCGGTCGCCCGCAACGGATGCGCACCTTGTGGGGGCGGATCCGCCATCCACGACGGATCGCCTCGGTGCCGATCACGGCGACGGGGACGACGGGCGCGCCCGTCTCCAGCGCAAGGCGACCGATCCCGCGCTTGGGCGTGCCCAGCGACCCGGGCCTGGTACGCGTGCCCTCGGGGAAGATGAGCAGCGGGTCGCCGCGCTCGAGGATCAGGCGTGCGGTCTCGAGCATTTCCTCATCGCTCGAGCCCCGGTCGAGCGGGAAGGCGCCGAGCGAGCCGATGAACCACGCGATCAACCGCTTGGAGAAGAGCTCCTTCTTGGCCACGTAGTAGATCGGGCGCCGGGTGAGCGCACCGATGATGAACGGGTCCAGCGTGCTGCGGTGGTTGGCCGCCAAGATCACGGGGCCGTCGTCGGGCACGTGCTCCCGGCCCATGAGCGTCAGGCGGAAGTAGATGGCGAAGAAGGGCCGGAAGACCGCCCAGACGATCCAATAGACCACCGGGTTGACTCCGCGCTCCCGCGCACGAGCATGGTGGGACGCCAGGTCCACGTACGGCGATACCCGTCCGGCGTCCGCTCGTTACAGTCCGGTCCTCCTCATGGCCTTCGACCGTGATCGCACCGTGCGCGGCGCGCTCGCCGGCACCGTCGCCACTGCGGCGTGGGCCGCGCAGCAGCCGCTCGACAAACGCGCCTTCGCGAGCCGCTACGACGACGTCGAGCTGCTGGGCAAGGCGGTCACTCGCGGCCCGGCGTGGTATCCGGTCGGCTTGGCCATGCACTGCCTCAACGGCGCGCTGTTCGGGGCGGCCTACGCCAACGTGGCGCCGATGGTCCCCCTGCCGCCGTGGGCGCGCGGACTCGTCGCCGGGATGGCAGAGAACTTCTTTCTCTGGCCTCTGGGCCGCGTGACCGACCGACTGCACCCGGCGCGCGACGAGCTTCCGCGCCTGACCGGTAACCGGCGGGCCCTCGCGCAGGCCACCTGGCGCCACTTGATCTTCGCGGTTGTCCTCTCAGAGCTCGAGCGCCGGCTCAATGCGCCGGCGGAGGAGCTGCCGGCGTCCTTCGAGGGCGTCGTGTCCTCCAACGGGCACGGCAGCCTCGAGCAGGTCGTGTCCGGCCGCGCGTCCTGAGCCTGGATCCAGGCTGAGCGCTGCCCGCGTCCTGATCACCGGCGGCCGGGGGTTCGCCGGGACCCATCTCGTGGAAGCGTGCGCCCGCGCCGGCGACGAGGTGGTGGCGGTCTCCCGCGACCCGAGCGGCGAGCGAGAGGACACCATCCGGTGGGTGGCCGCAGACCTCGCCGATGCGGCCGCGGCGCGTAAGGTCATTCGGAGCGTCGCGCCCGAGCGGGTCTTCCACCTCGCCGCCGTCGCCCTGGTCCCTGCCTCCTGGGCCGACCCGGCGGGCACGCTGCGCGCGAACACCGAGACGACCCTCAACCTCCTCGAGGCCGTCCGGCGCGAGGCGCCGGAGGCGCATGTCGTCATCGCCTCCAGCGGCGAGGTCTACGGGCCGCCCGTCCGGCTGCCGGTCGACGAGGACGCCCCGCTGCGGCCCCAGAACCCCTACGCCGTCTCCAAGGCGGCAGCCGACCTGCTCGCCGGCTTCTACGCGGATGCCCATGGCGTCCACGTCGTCCGCGCGCGCGCCTTCAACCACGCCGGCCCCGGCCAGGTCCCCGCCTACGCGATCGCCTCCTTCGCCCGCCAGCTCGCCGAGGCCCTGGTCGCCGGCCGGCGCCGGGCGCGGATCGTGTCGGGCAATCCGAATTCGCGCCGCGACTACACCGACGTGCGCGACGTGGTGCGCGCCTACCGTCTCCTCGGCGAAGACGTGCCACCCGGCGCCTACAACGTCTGCACAGGGATCTCGACGTCGATACGCGAGGTCATCGCGCTGCTCGGCGATGCAGCCGGGGTTGAGATCGACCACGAGGTCGACGACCGCCTCCTGCGACCCCACGAGGTCCTCGAGGTGTGCGGCTCCCGGGACCGGCTGACTTCCGCGACGAGCTGGTCGCCGGAGATCCCGCTCGCGCGGACGCTCGCGGACACCGTCGCCTGGTGGCGGGAGCGGCTGGCGGGGTAGGCGCGCAGACTCTCCGCAGTTTTGTCACACACCGATGGTGACTCGAAGCAGGATCGTTCCTACCTTGCAGGGCAATGGAGCTGCCGCCGGCGACGCCAAGTCGTCACCCCGTCGATGTGGGCACGCGGACCGAGACGATCATCGCCGCGGAGCTGGTGTTCGGTTTCAACCATCGCTACGACCTCGTTCTCGATATCGAAGGCCGCTTCCTGCGTGTCCAGTGCAAGACCGGACGTCTTCGCGGCGTAGCCGTTCACGGGGTGTCGCGGGCCTGAGCAGGAGTCCTTCCTGGTGAATGGAACCTTGCGCTTGTGCGACGCGATGAGGCAGAGGCGCTGGCGTTGGCGGGTGGTGAGCCGGCGCGGGC
>Ga0183260_10000780_pt1 | contig 27028 bp, 30 predicted proteins | sample AntDrymUQ4972206_2_FD_129768 | JGI IMG/M metagenome (GOLD analysis project Ga0183260, IMG submission 129768) | Polar desert sand microbial communities from Dry Valleys, Antarctica - metaG UQ497 (22.06) (version 2) (version 2) | ecosystem: Environmental > Terrestrial > Soil > Desert | place... | reverse complement strand
GTCGCGACCGCCTGGAGGAAGGTGGTGTGGAGGCGCCCGCGCGGATCGACGAGGTCAGGCAGCACGTCCAGGTAGGTCTTGGCGAGCGTGTTGAGCTCGCGCCAGCGCTCGATCAGCGGCACGATCTCGTGCTCGCCGCGGATCGCCTGAAGCACGCGCGCGTCGGTGGAGAAGCCGGTCTTGCCGCGCCGCTTGCGCGAGAGCGCGAGCTTTACGAAGAGGATCTCGCCGAGCTGCTGGGGGGATCCGATGGTGAACTCGGTCCCGGCCAGATCCCAGATCCGGCGCTCGAGCCCGGCGACCTCGTCCCGCACGCGCGCGGTGATCGCCCCGAGGCGCTCGACGTTGAGCTTTACCCCCTCGACCTCCATCTCGCGCAGAACCGGGACGAGCGGCAGCTCGATCTCGCCCATCACCATGTCGAGGCCGCGCTCGGCGATCTGGGCCCGCTGGGCGTCGGCGAGCGCCGCGACGAGCACGGCGGCCGAGCCCGCGCGATCCTCTACGTCGGACGCGAGCCCTCGCTCCTCGACCAGCTCGCGAAACGGGAACGCGCGGCGGGCGGGCTCGAGCAGGTAGGCGCCCAGCAGCGTGTCGTGGGCGAGGCTCGGCGGCACGGCGCCCAGCGACTTCGCGTCATGGGCGATCACCGGCCGCTCGCCGCACGCGAGCACGAGCTCCTCGGGGGACGCGCAGTCGCCGACGAGCACGCCGGAGTCGGTGGCGACCGCGAACCGCCACGTTCCCTCGCGCTCGAAGAGCTCGCCCTCCGGAGTCTCGGGCGGCTCCACCGCGACGGCGACCGCCTCGTCGGGCGCGAGCGACGCGCGCACGTCGGCGAGAGTCCCCTCCCGCACCGGGGCGGCCAGGGTGGTCGTGGCGGTCGGCGCGGGGGCTGCGGACTCCGCGTCGCCGAGCGCCTCCTCTAGCCGGCGCAACGGGTCGCGCAGCTCGAAGCGGCGGAAGACCTCGCGCAGCCGCGAGCGGTCGGCCTCCTGGAAGGCCTCGGCGGCCGGATCGACGTCGACCTCGATGTCGCGCTTGACCGTGGCCAGGACCTTCGAGACCCGCGCGTCGTCGGCGTGAGCGCGAAGGTTCTCCTTGCGCTTGGCGCCCGAGATCTCGTCGATGCTCGACAGGACCTCCTCGAGCGAGCCGAAGCGCTGGAGCAGGTCCGAGGCGGTCTTGTCGCCGATCCCCGGGACGCCCGGGATGTTGTCCGAAGCGTCGCCCTTGAGGCCGTAGAAGTCGGGGATGAGCTCGGGCGCGATCCCGTAGCGGTCGACCACCGCCTCGTGGTCGTAGAGCCGCGTCTCGGTGATCCCGCGCGAGGTCGCCATGACCTTGACGCTTCCCTCCGGGTCGATGAGCTGGAACGCGTCGCGGTCGCCCGTGACCACGACGACCGGTACGGGCGGGTCGGCCGTCCTCGCGCGCTCGGCGATCGAGGCGATGACGTCGTCGGCCTCGAAGCCGTCGACGTGCACGTTGCGGTAGCCGAAGGCCTCGACGAGCGGCTCGAAGTGCGGCCACTGCTGGCGCAGGAGGTCGGGCCGCGAGGTCCGCTGCGCCTTGTACTCCGCGTAGACCTCCTTGCGTCCGGAGCTTCCCGCGTCCCAGACCACGACCGTCGGCTTGGTCCCGTGCTCGGTGAGGATCTTCACGAGCATCGAGGCGAACCCGAAGATCGCGTTGGTGGGGACGCCCTCCGAGGTCGCGATGCTCTCGGGCAGCGCGAAGAACGCGCGGTAGACGAGGCTGTTGCCGTCGATGAGGAACAGCTCGGAGGGCTCGTCGGGCATTCGCCGCCACTCTACGAGCCGCGGGAACGGCATGGGCTGAGCGACTCGTGGCCCCAGGAGCGCGTCGACGGCGTATCACCCTGGTGGTACACTGAGGCTCGTGCCAACGACCAACGCGCGTGTCCAAGTGACCGTCGATACCGAGTTCGCCGCTGCGCTTGCGGAGATCGATCCCGCTCCCCGCAGCCGCTCGCGGCTCATCAGGGACATGGCGCTGCGAGGCGTCGAGGCGGAGCGCGAGCAGCGCGACGCCGAGCGCCGACGCGAGGCCAAGGAGTTTCTTCTGAAGATCGTGCGAGGCGAGACCGACTACGACCCGGCCTCGGCTCTCGCGGCTCACGCGGAGCGTGAGGCCAGCGTGTGATCGAGCCGTTCGGCTCGGTTCCCCTCGTCGTCGATACGTCCGCCTGGGGCCGCCAGCACGAGCCGGCCGTGTCGGCGCGATGGAGGCTCACCGCGGAATCCGACTTGCTCGCCTCGTGTCCGGTGGCGGCGCTGGAGATCCTCGCGTGGACCCGCAACGAGGACGAGTTCATCGAGATCTCTCGCGGGCTAGCCAAGCTCCCTCAAGCTCCTGTCACCGCCACGGTCTGCGCCGCCGCGCTCGGCGCAATGACCGACCTGCGCGGCAGCCGCCGCATCCCGGCGGCCGACTATCTGATCGCCGCGGCGGCCGCGGAACGCGGCTTCGGCGTGCTGCACGAGGATCGGCACTTCGCACTGCTGGCAACGGTGCTTTCATTTCCCAGCGTACGTCTATCGGCGGGGTGAACCGAGCGCGTCACCCTGGATGAGCACGCGGGTCGTCTCGTCGCCCACCGAGAGGTGGTACTCGGTGAGGGCCAGCTCGTGCCCAGGTAGCGATCGGCGACCCAACGGCGCTTGCGGGGAAGCAGCTCGATGCGGTCGGTGATCCAGCTGGAATCTGTGGAGGCCGGGTCCCGCAGCGAGCGGGTGACCTCGGTGCTCGAGCCGCCCTGCGCGTAGTAGTGGAGGTCGAGGTAGTCGAGCAGGCGCTTGCCGTTGGCCCGCTCGTAGCCGCGCATCTGCTCCAGAAACCACTCGGCGAGCGGCGTTCCTCCATGGGCGGCGCGGTCGGAATCGGACGCGCTGCACCCGTTGGAGAGATCGTCGGCTGCGCTGCAGAAGTAGTTGGGCCAGCCCCACTCGGAGAACCCGAGCGTCTTCGCACCAGGGTCGGCCAACTTGACTGCGAGGGCGAGGTCGCGCGAGCGCTGCCAGAGCTCGTCGTAGGTCATCGGGCTCGGGTGGACGTCGCGATGGGTGCTCGAGTAGAGGTTGGGCTCGTTGCCAAGCTCGTAGAGCCCGACGCCGCCGCCCGCCGCGTCGCCGTAGCGCGCCTTGAGGTCGGCGATCCAGTCCGCGCTCCACGACGGTCCCGCGGCCAGGGCGGTCCGGGCCGGGTCGTCGCCGGGGAGGTCGGCGCCGGCGGTCGTCTTCCCGTTGCCGCAGTTGGTGTCGAAGGGGTCGAAGAGCTGCTGGCTCGGGAAGGCGGTGCGCGGGTAGCTGCAGGGGAACGGGTGGCCGTAGACGGCGGGCCCCTTGGTCACGTAGCCGGTCATCGGGAGTGCGAGCAGCGTCCGTGCTCCGACCGCCCGGTCCTTCTCGACGAAGTCGCGGTAGCCGCGCACGACCGAGGCGCCCGCCTGGGAGCAGTAGCCGCTCGAGGCCTCCCAGCAGTCGGGCAGGCTCTCGAAGTAGTAGTCGGCCGCCGTGTTGGCCAGGCCCGCCTGCCAGTTGTAGCGCTCGGCCTGGTTCCCGCCCCATCGGTCCACCGGCAAACCGATCTCCCGCGCCAGCGCCGGGTCGGCGAAGTTCATCCCGTAGATGTCCGGGCTGATCGCCCGCCGGTCGGCAGAGGCGTCGACCGAGAGCGCGGGCCCGGGATCGGCCGCGGCCGGGGCGACGGCGAGCGCCACACCGAGGACCAGCACGACGAGCGAAACGGCTCGCATTTCAGCGACGATAGCTGCGACGGGATGGCCCGAGAGCGCCGCTCCTCCGTAGACGAGTCGGGATGGACGAAAGGACGGTTTCATGAAAGTCACGATCACCGGCGCGACTGGCCTGTTGGGCTCGCGGATCGTCGCGGAGCTGCAGGCGCGCGGCGACGAGGTCACCGTCCTCTCGCGCAACCCCGAGCGTGCGCGCCAAACACTGCGCGTCGAGGCCCACCCATGGGACCCCGAGGACGAGGAGGCGCCCGCCGCCGCACTTGCAGGCCGCGACGGAGTGGTCCACCTCCTGGGCGAGAACGTCGCCCAGCGCTGGTCCGACGACGCGCGGCGGCGCATCGCCTCCAGCCGCGAAGTCGGCACGCGCAATCTGATCGCCGGCCTGCGCGCCGCCCAGCCGCGGCCTGCGGTGCTGGTCTCGGCGTCGGCCTCAGGAATCTACGGGCCCCACGGCGACGAGCCGGTCACCGAGGAGGATCCGCCCGCCGGCGACTTCCTCGGCGAGGTCTGCCAGCTCTGGGAGGCCGAGGCCCGCGCGGCGGCGGACCTGGGAATGCGCGTGGCCCTGATGCGCACCGGCATCGTGCTCGACCGCAACGGCGGCGCGCTGGGCCAGATGCTGCTGCCCTTCCGGCTCGGGTTAGGCGGCCCGATCGCGGGCGGACGCCACTACATGCCCTGGATCGCGGCGGCCGACGTCGCCGCCATGTACCTCGCCGCGCTGGACGGCGAGGAGTGGTCGGGGCCGATCAACGTCACCGCCCCCGAGCCGGTGACCAACCGGGAGTTCTCCAGGGCGCTGGGCCGCGCGCTGCACCGCCCAGCCATCGCCCCCATTCCCGGCCTGACGCTCAAGCTGCTCTACGGCGAGATGGCGCAGATCATCCTGACTGGAGTGCGCGCGATGCCCACGCGAGCACAGGCGCTCGGCTACAGCTTCAAGCACCCTCAACTCGACGACGCTCTCCGGGAGGCGCTGAACAAGCGCTAGAAAAGGCCGCGGGTGGCATGGAGGCACCTCCGGCCGGGACTTAACCGCTCCTCTCGGCGTCCAGCGCCTGTTTGAGGCCGCTCAGTATGACCGTGAGGCAGGTGTCGAATTGCCGGTCGGTCGTCTGTGCGAGAGCTACCGGCGCGAGCTCAGCGAGGTGTGGCAGCTCATCCGCCGGGAGATCGCGCAAGGCGTAGGCGGCGGTGCCCCAGCTGTTGGGATCGAGGCTTGGGTCGTCGAACAGGCTGACCTCGGAAATCAGATAGCCGAGTGTGAAGCTCATCAGGACGCGATGTCCGTCAACAACTCCCTGGTGTCCGAAGCCTGCCCGCATGAGGGTCCGCAGGGAGGTCTCGATCGGCGCAAGCGCCTCGACTGAGCGGGCCGAGTGGGTCGCAAGCAGGGAGACCGCGTGGGGATGCGAGAGCAGGAGGCGACGTAAGCCGCTAAAGAGCTCGCGCTCCGTCTCCATCCACCCGCGGCCATCCTCTCGGGGGAGCTCCATCTGCGCGAATAGGAGGTCGACTAGGTCCTCGAGTACCTCGTCCTTGTTGGCCACGTGAAAGTAGAGCGACCACCGACGGCGACGGGCTTCGCGACGATGTCGACAACTGCTCGCTGGTCGCGAACGCCGACCAAGCCGACAGCGACCGTGACGGCCAGGGCGACGCATGCGACGCGGATGTCGACGGCGACGGGGTGGCCAACGAGTCAGATAACTGCCGTTTCGCCTTAAACCCGCTCCAGATCGACGCCGACGCCGACGGTCGCGGCGACGCATGCGATCCCAGCGGCGACGCCGCAGGCAATGCGCCCGTCCAATCAGCGACGGCGCCCATCCAGTCTAGAGGCCGTCCCGGGTCCTGCTCGAGGCTTAGAGGAAGAAGGCGCGCTGCCTGCATCAAGAAGCGCTGCGGCATGCTGAAGAGCAGCAAGAGAAAAGCTTGCGTGAGGAGGGTGACGCGCAGGGGAGAAACCTTGAAGACGACCGAGAGTGGAGGATCATGAGCATCCCGAGAACGGCGCAGGAATCTGCCAGGCGGTACGGGTGCGGGAGCGGCATGAGACTGAGTCTGCGTCTTCTCGTCGTCGCAGCAGCGACCTGCGTACCGCTGGTCGCAGGAGTCGCCAGCGCGCTGAGCGCGACGCCCAGTACCGCCTACGAAGTCAGCCGCGTCGAAGCTCCAGACGCCCAACTTCGGGGCAGATGGGGCGAGCGCGTCGCGACCGTGAGGGACGTCAACGGCGATGGGATCAACGAGCTGCTGGTCGGTCTGCCCCGATTCGACGTCGCGGCGGTCACCGACGCGGGGCGCGCGTACCTTGTCGATGGCGCGACCCGCTCGGTGATGTATGCAGTCAACCCTCTGGAGATCCAGACCGGCGCCCGATTTGGGTTTTGGATCTCGGTGCTGGGCGTCCGCGCCCTGCGATCCCAGCCTGCGCACCTACTCGTCGGGCCCGGGGCCGCACACGTCGAGCTGCTCGAGCGGATCGCGATCACCGCAGACGCCTTCGGGGCGACCTGATGCCCGACGCCCAACTCGCCGCCGTCGCGGTCGAGCACGCGTGCGAGATCGTCTCCTTCGACCGCGACTTCGCTCGCTTCGAAGAAGTGCGCTGGTCGCTGCCGAGCTGACCGCGCCCAACCTTGGGCAGCGCTGACGAGCGCCGGTCACCGCGGTCCTGCTTCACGTCTGATCCTTGAGCACCTTGTCGAACACCAGGGAGCCGCCCTCGACCCGGTAGGCGCCGTAGTCGGCGAGCGTCGTGTCGCCGTTCTCGTCAATGGAGTAGGTGCCCAGCACCGATTCCCGGTTCTTCGTCGCGAAGAAGGCGTCGATCACGGCTCCGCGGTCGTTGCCCTGCTCCTCGGTGGACTTGATGGCCTCGAGCACGGCGCTCATGGCCTCGAAGCCGTAGATGGCCTGGGCGTCGGGCTCGCGCGCGTAGGCATCGCTGAAGTCCTTGAAGAACTCCTGGCCGGCGGGCGGGTAGAGCCGGGGGTCAAAGGCCGGGCTGGTCAGGAAGGTGCTGCGGCCGGCCGGCCCGATCGCCTTGGCGAAAGCCGCGTCGGCGAGCGAGGCCGGGCCGAAGAGCTTGATCTGCGGCGAGCGAGCGAGCAGTGCCCTCCACAGCTCGACGACCTGGCTGCCCATCGCGCCCCCGTAGAAGACCGCATCGGCGCCTGAGGAGGCCACCTTGGTCGCGAGTGCTCGAGTATCGACCCGCTCGGCGTCGATCGCCTCGTTGGCGGCTACCGCGACGCCCTGGTCACGCGCCTTCTCGGCGACCTGGTAGGCAATTCCCGCTCCGTACAGGGAGCGGTCGTTGACGAGGTAGGAGCGCTTGACGCCCTGGTCCTTCATGTACGACGTGACGGCCTGGGCCTGAATGTGATCCGCCGGCACGACACGGGCGAAGCTCCGCTGGTCGGTCGGGTAGTACTTGCCCGGCTCGTCCTTTCCCGCCCCTTCGGACCGCGTCAGGCCCACCGCAGTGTCCCCGGGGCTCACTTGGAGGATCCCCGCCCGGTTGAGGATCGGGATGGAGACGGCCGAGCCCGGGGAGTCGAGCTCCCCGATGTAGGCGATCGTCTTGTTGCTCTTCGCGGCTGTCTGTGCGTTGGCCGAGCTCCGCGTGGGGTCCTGCTGCCCGGTCTTCGCCGCGGCGTTGTCGAGCGGAATGAGCCGGACCTGGAAGTCGCCGACCTTGCGGCCCGCCTGGTCGAGCGCCAGGCGCTCGCCGGCGAGGACGTCGACGGCCCGCTGTCGCCCCACTCCCTGGAGGGGAAGGCTGGTGTAGATCACGAGCTCGGACCCGGGGATCCTCGCACCGCTGCGCTCGCTCTCACCGCACGAAACGGCGCTCGCCGAGGCCGCCAGGATGAGGAGCGCCGCGAGAAGCGCAAGGCAGCGTTGTCCCGGCTCGATCCTCCCCCTCACCCGAAGAAGACCTCTCCCGTGGCGTAGAGCGCTGGGTCGAGGCGCTTGAGGTCGGCGACCGCCTCGCTCAGCGGGACCCGGATTATCTCCGTCCCGCGCAGGGCGACCATCTTGCCGCCGTCTCCCTCGTGGACCGCGTCGATGGCCGCGACGCCGAAGCGAGTGGCGAGCACGCGGTCATAGGCGGTCGGGGTGCCGCCTCGCTGGACGTGGCCCAGGATGGTCATCCGGGTCTCATAACCGGTGCGGGCCTCGATCTCGCGCTCGAGCGCGACGCCGATGCCTCCGAGGCGCGCGTGCCCGAAGGCGTCGGTCTGCCCGCCCTCTGCCTCTGGCAGCTCGAAGCCGGTCCCCTCCGCCGGGACTGCGCCCTCGGAGACGACGACGATCGAGAACGTCCGCCCACGCTTGCCGCGCCGGTGGATGCGGTCGCACACCTCTTCGACGTCGAATGGGCGCTCGGGAACGAGGATCGCGTCGGCGCCGCCCGCGAGGCCGCTGTAGAGGGCGATCCAGCCCGCGTGGCGGCCCATCACCTCGACGACCATGACCCGGTCGTGGGACTCGGCCGTGGTGTGCAGCCGGTCGATGGCGTCGGTGCAGATCTGCACGGCGGTGTTGAAGCCGAACGTGACGTCGGTGGCCGCGAGGTCGTTGTCGATCGTCTTGGGCACGCCCACGACCGGGAAGCCGTCCTGCGCGAGCCGGTTGGCCACCCCCAGGGTGTCCTCGCCGCCCACCGCGATCAACGCATCGATCCCGCGGCTCTCGAGCGCCCGCAAGAGCCGCTCGCCTCCGCCGTCCTCGCGGTACGGGTTGGTGCGCGACGTGCCCAGGATCGTCCCGCCGCGAGGGAGGATGCCCGCGGTGGTGTCGGGAGTCAGCGGCTCGGCGTCGCCTTGCAGGACGCCGGCCCAGCCGTACTGGAAGCCGAGGATCTCATGCCCGTAGATGGGCACGCCCTTGCGCACGACCGCGCGGATGACGGCGTTGAGGCCCGGACAGTCCCCGCCGCCGGTGAGGATGCCGATTCGCGCCACGGCCCGCTCGGCCTAGCCGCGGCGCGCCGCGGAACGAAAGGCGATCTCGACGACCCCCGCAAGGGTGACGATCGTGAGAAACAGGAGCGCCGCGTCGAAGCCGTTGCTCCTTATCGTCCAGACGACGACCATGACGACGAGGCCGACGGTGAGGGCGACGACGAGGCGCATCGCGCAAGGGTATAGCTCCGCGGGGCGGCCCGCCCTCTGGACTGATGGCAACGAGCGACGTCGTGGTGACGGAGCGCGAGTGCAGCGAGGCGGCCAGGCCGCGCCCGGCTCATCGAAGCGCCCCGGCGAGAGCCTCGACGAGCGGGCGCACGGCGGCCGCCGGGTCGGCCGCCTCGGCGGCCGCGCGCACCAGGCGGCTTCCGACGATGACGCCGTCGGCGCCCGCGCGGGCCGCGGCGTCGGCCTGCTCGGGCGTGGAGATGCCGAAGCCGACCGCGACCGGTAAGGCGGTGTGGCGCTTGGCCCGGCTCACGACCTCCTCGACCGCAACCGACTTGCGCTCGCCCGTCGTGCCCGTCACCGAGACTGCGTAGAGGAAGCCGCGCGCGGCCTCGCCGGCGAGAGCGAGACGGTCCTCGGGCGTCGTCGGGGCGACGAGCGGAACGAGCGCGAGGCCGTGGCGGCCCATCGCCTCCCCGAGCTCTGAGGCCTCCTCGACCGGGAGGTCGGGGACGATGACCCCGCTCACCCCGGCGCCGACGAGCGCGCAGGCGAAGGCGTCCAGGCCCCGGGCGAGGATCGGGTTGGCGTAGCACATGACCACCACCGCGACGCGCGGGGCGAGCGCCTCGGCCACGCCGAGCACGCCGTCCAGCGTCGCGCCGGCCCCCAAGGCGGCGGTCGCGGCGGCGTGGATCGCCGGGCCGTCGGCGAGGGGGTCGGCGAACGGTACGCCGAGCTCGACGAGGTCTGCGCCGGCCTGCGCGTAGGCCTCGCCGACGCGCCGTGAGCCCTCGAGGTCCGGGAAGCCCGCCATCAGGTAGGGCATCAGCGCCGCGCGCTTTCCCGACTCGGCGAAGGCGGCGGCGATCCGATCGGCGCCGGTGAGCCCGACCGGCCCCGAGCTCACGAGCAGCGCAGCACCTCGGCGAGATCCTTGTCCCCGCGGCCCGAGAGGCACACGAGATCGAGGTCGCCGCCGCCGTGCGCGAGCACCCACGCGAGGGCGTGCGAGGACTCGAGCGCCGGGATGATCCCCTCCAGCCGGCAGCAGTCGCGGAAGGCGTCGAGGGCTTGAGCGTCGGTGACCGCTTCGTAGCGGGCGCGGCCCGAGTCGCGCAGCCAGGCGTGCTCGGGGCCGGTGCCCGGGTAATCGAGGCCCGCGGAGATCGAGTGCGCCTCGGCGATCTGGCCCTCGTCGTCCTGCATGACCGCCGAGAGCGCCCCGTGGAGGACGCCGGCCCGGCCGCCCGCGGTCAGCGGCGCTCCGTGGCGACCGCTCGCGATGCCCTCTCCTGCCGCCTCGACGCCGACCAGCTCGACGTCGCGGTCGTCGACGAATGCCGCGAAGGTGCCGATCGCGTTCGAGCCTCCACCCACGCAGGCGATCACCCGGGCAGGGAGCCGACCCGCGCGCTCGACGATCTGGGCGCGAGCCTCGTCGCCGATGACACGCTGGAGGTCGCGGACCAGCGCGGGGTAGGGCGCCGGCCCGACGCACGAGCCGAGGATGTAGTGCGTGTCCTCCACGTTGGTCACCCAGTCTCGAATGGCCTCGCTGACCGCTTCTTTGAGCGTCCGCGCGCCCGCTTCGACGGGCACCACCTCCGCGCCCAGCAGCCCCATCCGCTCGACGTTGGGCGCCTGGCGCCGGATGTCCTCGGTCCCCATGTAGACCACGCACTCGAGGTCCAGGAGGGCGCATGCAGTCGCGGTGGCGACGCCGTGCTGGCCGGCGCCCGTCTCGGCGATGATCCGCGCCTTGCCCATCCGCCTGGCCAGCAGCGCCTGACCGAGCGCGTTGTTGATCTTGTGCGCGCCGGTGTGCAGGAGGTCCTCGCGCTTGAGGTAGACGGATCGCCCGGCACGCTCGCTGAGCGCCTCGGCGAGGAAGAGCGGCGTGGGACGGCCGGCGAAGTCGCGCAACAGCGTCGCGAGCTCCTCCCCGAAGCTCGCGTCCTCGCGCGCGGCGACCCACGCCGCCTCGAGCTCGGCGAGCGCGGGCATCAGCGTCTCGGGCACGTACTGGCCCCCGTAGGGGCCGAAGCGGTGCTCCACGCCGAGCTCGGCCCTCACGCGGGCGCCTTCGTCGCGGGGCGTGCGGCCACCCCCGGTGCACCGGCGCCCTGCGAGGCGGCCGCCTTGCCCCCCGCCTCCTCCATCGCGCCGGGTGCCCCGGCGCCCCCCGAGGCGACCGCCTCGCGCCCGGGCTCCTCCGTCGTCGCCGGTGCGCCTGCGCCCCCCGAGGCGACCGCTTCGCGCCCGGGCTCCTCCGTCGTCGCCGGTGCGCCTGCGCCCCCCGAGGCGACCGCTTCGCGCCCCGCCTCCTCCACCGCAGCGAAGAACGCCTCGAGCTTGACGGGATCCTTGCGCCCGGGCCGGGCCTCGACCCCGCTCGCCACGTCGACTCCCCACGGTCCGACACGCTCGATCGCCTCGCCGACGTTCTCCGCGGTCAGCCCCCCGGAGAGCACGAGGGGGACTCGCGAGCGTCGCTTCGCGAGAAGCGCCCAGTCAAAGGTCTGCCCCGTCCCGCCGGGCACCCCGTCGGCGTGGGCGTCGAGCAGATGGAAGCCGACGCGGCGGAAGACCTGCACGGCCTGGATGTCGGCGGGGGAGCGGACGCGCACGGCCTTCATCACCCGCGCACCCGTTCGCCGGGCGACCTCGTCGCAGAAGCTCGGCCCCTCCTCGCCGTGGAGCTGGACCATCGTCAGGCCGACCGCGTCGGCGGTCGTCGAAACGTCGTCGAGCGGCGCGTTGACGAAGACTCCGCAGACCTCGGCGCGCCTTCGTAAGGCCCGGCCGATGGCGACCGCCGCGTCGATCTCGCAGCGGCGGGGCGAGAGCGGGTAGAAGATGAGCCCGATCGCCCACGCGCCGAGCTCGGTGGCGAGCCGCGCGTCCTCGACGTCGGTCACCCCGCAGATCTTGACCCTGGGCCGCTCGCGCATGGGCGAACCATGGTAGGCGCACACAACGCTCTCCAAGCGCTACTGCGCGACGAGGCCCGTGGACGGGAGTCCGGCTCTCAGGGCTCGGGCTCGTCGAGCGGCCCCGCCAGCTCGCGGCAGGCGGCCTCGACGTCGGGCGCTCGCATGAGCGCCTCGCCGACCAGCACCGCGTCGATTCCGACACGCTCGAGCTCGTCGAGCTGCTCGCGCGTGCTGAAGCCCGACTCGGCGACGACCGTCTTCCCCGCGGGAACGTCGGAGAGCAGCTCGTAGGTCCGCTCGATCTCGACGGAGAGGTCGGTGAGGTCGCGGTTGTTGATCCCGATGACGTCGGCATCGATCTCCAGCGCGGCCTCGAGCTCTTCCTCGTCGTGGACCTCGACGAGAACGTCGAGATCGATGTCGAGCGCCTCGGCGTGCAGCCGAGCCAGGTCGCGCTGTCCCAGCGCGGCCACGATGAGCAGGATCGCGTCGGCCCCGGCCGCCGCCGACTCATAGACTTGGTAGGGGTCGACCACGAAGTCCTTGCGCAGGATGGCCAGCGAGGATGCGGCGCGCGCCTCGCGGAGGTCGTCGAGCGAGCCGTCGAAGTGCTGGCGCTCGGTGAGGACCGACAGCGCGGCGGCGCCGCCGCGCTCGTAGGCGCACACCACGTCGACGACGCCGGCGCCGTCGCGCAGCGGCCCGGCCGAGGGCGAGCGGCGCTTGTACTCGGCGATGACCGAGATGCCGGGGCGAATGAGCGCCTCGGAGAAGGGCCGGTCCTCCCTGCGGGCGAGGGCCGACTCCAGATCGGCGAGAGGAATCTCGCGCCGGCGGCGCTCGAGGTCGGCCCGGGTCGCCTCCACGATGCGCTCGAGGACGTTCATAGCCCGGCGCCTCCCGGCGCGCTCCAGGCGGCGCCCTCCTGGCGCCCGCCCTCGGTCACCGGTCCGCCACCGCGAGGTCGTGCGTCTTTGCCACGAAGCGCTCGAGGGTGTCGGCGGCGGCCCCCTCGTCGATCGCCTTCTCGGCGGCGCGGACCCCGGCCTCGACGCTCTGCGCACGACCCGCTGCATAGATGGCGGCGCCCGCGTTGAGGGCCGCCAGATCGTGGGCGGGGCCGGCCTCGGCGGCAAAGATCGCCCGCGTCGTGGCGGCGTTGTCCTCCGGCGTCCCGCCCACCACGGCGGTGCCGGGGGCGCGTGCGAGGCCCACCTCCTCGGGCGTGAGGACGTAGCGCGCGATGCGCCCGCCGTCGACCTCGACGACGTGGGTCGGTGCCGAGGTGCTCAGCTCATCCATCCCGTCCTCGCTGGACACTACCAGCGCTCGCCGGGCCCCAAGCGCGGCCAGGGCGCCCGCCATCGTTTCGAGGAAGGCGGGGTCAGCGACGCCGATGACCTGCCGGGCCGCCCCGGCCGGGTTGGTGAGCGGGCCCAGGAAGTTGAAGATCGTGCGCACTGCGAGCTCTTTGCGCACGGGGACCACGAAGCGCGTGGCACCGTGATGGGCCGGGGCGAACATGAACCCGAAGCCGACGTCCTCGATGCAGGCTGCCACCTGCTCTGGCCCGAGGTCGATGCGCGCGCCCAGCGCCTCGAGCAGGTCGGCCGAGCCCGAAAGGCTAGTCGCCGAGCGGTTGCCGTGCTTGGCCACGCGGCAGCCAGCCGCGGCGGCGATCAGCGCGGCCGTCGTGGAGACGTTGAACGTCGGCCGCCCCCCGCCGGTGCCCGCGGTGTCGAGCAGGTTCTCGGGGTCAGTCGCGGGCACCCGGGCCGACATCTCGCGCATCGTGCGCGCGAGCCCGGCGAGCTCCTCGACCGTCTCGCCCTTCGCCCGCAGCCCGATCAGGAGGCCGGCGATCTCGACCTCGGAGGCGTTGTCGGACATGACCTCGCGCAGGACCTCGGCCGCCTCGTCGGTCGAGAGGTCGCGGCCGGCGGCCACCGCGTCGATGGCGCGGGTCAGGACCGGGTTGGGCATTGATCAGGCCGCATCCAGGAAGTTCTGGAGAAGGTCCTTGCCATGCTCCGTGAGGACCGACTCGGGATGGAACTGGACGCCCTCGGCCGGCAGCTCGCGGTGGCGGACGCCCATGACCACATCCCCGCCGAAGGCCGTCTGCTCGAGCTCTGAGGGCAGCTCCGGGTCGACCACGAGCGAGTGGTAGCGCCCGACGGTCAGCGGGCTCGGCAGCCCGTCGAAGATGGTGCGCCCGTCGTGCGCGATCGTCGTCGTCTTGCCGTGGACGGGGACGTGGCGGACGACGCGCCCACCGAAGGCCTGGGCCAGCGACTGGTGGCCCAGGCAGACGCCCAGTACCGGGGTCCCCTGCTCAGCGAACCTCCGGACCACCTCGAGCGATATCCCCGCTTCGTTCGGCGTGCATGGCCCGGGCGAGACCACGACGCGGTCATAGCCATCCTGAAGGAGGTCGTCCACTGCCGCGCGGTCGTTGCGAACCGCCGCAACCTCCGCCCCGAGCTCGCCGAGGTACTGGACGAGGTTGTAGGTGAAGGAGTCGTAGTTGTCTACGACCAGGACCCGCGTCATCGCTCGGCCCGTTCGATTCGGCGAAGGGCTCGATCGAAGGTGAGCAGCTCCGCCTCGCGCTCGAGGGCCGTCGCGAGCGTTACCGCATCGGGGAGTCTGAGGGTCCGGTGGCGGGCGCGCAGCTCTGCGCTTCGCCGAGCGAGCGTCCGATCTATGGGCACGATCTCGACGTCGCCGATGTCGACGAACTCGTCGACCGATCGGTCCACGCCCCTCCGGATGGGCCGCACAAGAGCCTCAGCGTACGTGCTTGCGGCCATGAACCGGCGATGCTCGCGCTCGAGCCAAGGACGCAGCCGGGCGACCGCATCGGAGTGGTGGACGTCAGTCCGTTCGAGGAAGCCGATCACTACGTCGGCGTCGAGGACTACCTCTCCCACTCGTTTCGCAGCTCGTCGAGGTAGCCGGGGGGGTACGTGCCGGGGGGCATGCAACCTGCGAAGCGCTCGATGAAGCTCTCGACCCGCTCGAGCTCCACGCGCCCGCTGCCGGCCGGACGCACCATGATCTCGTCCCCCGGTGAGAGGCCGGCCTCGCGCATGACCGCCACCGGAATCGTGACCTGGTTCTTGGAAGACACCTTGGCCATTGCCTTTACTCTAGCGATCCGATCGTAAAGGCCGCCGGGGCCCCTAGGGCCACTCCGGCTGGGAGACCGCCAGCTCGATGGCCGCGAGCACGCCGCGCGCCTTGGCCACCGACTCCTCGTACTCGTAGGCCGGCAGCGCATCGGCGACCGTGCCGCCGCCAGCCTGGACATGAGCGACGCCGTCCTTGACGACCACCGTGCGGATGTGGATGGCCGTGTCGAGGTCTCCCGTGTACGAGAGGTAGCCGATGGCGCCCCCGTAGGAGCCGCGCTTGACGGGCTCGAGCTCGTCGATGATCTCCATCGCGCGGACCTTCGGGGCGCCCGAGAGGGTGCCCGCCGGCAGCGCCGAGCGCAGCGCGTCCATCGCCCCCACGTCGTGCCGCAGGGTGCCGGCCACCGAGGAGACGATGTGCATCACGTGGCTGTAGGTCTCCACGGCCATGAAGGTCTCCACCTCTACCGAGCCGTACTCGCTCACCCGGCCGAGGTCGTTGCGGCCGAGGTCGACGAGCATGACGTGCTCGGCTCGTTCCTTCTCGTCCCCGAGGAGCTCTTCGGCTATGCGGGCGTCCTGCTCGGCGTCGGCGCCACGAGGGCGCGTGCCGGCGACCGGGCGCGTCGTGACGCGGCGCCCGGCGACGGTGATCAGCGGCTCGGGGCTGGCGCCGGCGATCTGGAAGTCCTCGAAGTCGAGGAAGTACATGTACGGGCTGGGGTTGACCACACGCAGGCCCCGGTAGATCGAGAACGGGTCGACGGGGACGGGTGCGCTCCAGCGCTGGGAGGGAACGACCTGGAAGGCGTCGCCGGCGTGCACGTACTCGACGATTCGCGCGACGACGCCCTCGAAGCGCTCGCGTTGCATGTTGGGCTCGAAGCCGGGCATGACGCGCCCGGTCGCTGGGGGACGAGCCGGGCGCGGGACGGGGCCCGCCAGGCGTCGGCGAACCTCCCTTATCGCCGCGACGGCCTTGGCGTAGGAGCGCTCGACGTCCTCGTCGGCGTACACGTTGGCGAGCACCGAGACGGTGTGCTTGAGGTGGTCGAAGACCACCAGCACGTCGGAGAGCATCAGCGCGAGGTCGGGGAGCCCGACCGGATCGGGGTTGGGCGCCGGGAGCGGCTCGACGGTCCGGACGAGGTCGTAGCCGAAGATCCCGACCGCGCCGCCGGCAAAGGGCGGCATGTCGGGCAGCGGCGCCTGCGAGTAGCGGCCGGCCTCGCTGGCCGCGAGCGCGTAGGGGTCGCCGGGGTCTCCCAGGGACCAGCGCACGACCTTGCGCGGGCGGTAGCCGATGAACGAGTAGCGACCGACGCGCCCCTGCTCGGCGGACTCGAGCAGGAAAGACGGCCCGGCCTCCCGGAGCTTGAGGAAGGCCGAGACGGGCGTCTCGCAGTCGTCGATGAACGAGTGGCGCAGCGGGATGAGGTTGTGCTCGCGGGCGAGCTCGCGCACCTCCTCGAGCGAGGGGGCGACAGTGGGGGCCTCAGCGGCGACGGCCATTGAGCACCTCCTCGGCGTCCGCGAGGTCAAGTCCGCGCGAGCGCAGGAGCACGGCGAGGTGGTAGAGGACGTCGGCGGCCTCCTCGGCCACCCGTCCGTCGTCCTCCTCGCGGGCGGCGCGAGCCACCTCCTCGGCCTCCTCCTGCACCTTCGCCCCGATGAGCGGCGGGTCGGCGAGCAGCCGCGCGGTGTAGGAGCCCTCGGGGCGCTCGGCGGCTCGGCGTGCGAGCACCCGGTCGAGAGCGGGCAGGGCCTCGTAAAGCGCGGCGTCCATGTCGCCGCGGTAGAAGCAGGTCCGCTCCCCGGTGTGGCAGGCCGGCCCGGCCGGCTCGACGAGGGCGAGCAGCGCATCGGCATCGCAGTCGTAGCGGATCCCGCGCAGCGCCAGCACGTTGCCGCTGGTCTCCCCCTTTCGCCACAGCTCTTGCCGCGAGCGACTCCAGAAGTGGACCTCCCGCGTCTCGCGCGTGCGCGCCAGCGCCTCGGCGTTCATGTAGGCGAGGGTGAGGACCTCGCCCGTCCGCCAGTCCTGCGCCACGCACGGGACGAGGCCGCGCTCGTCGAAGGCGATCTCATCCACGCGTGAGGATTCTAGGTCGAAGGTTTCGCCTCGCCCTTCCATGGAAGTCCCCCGGTCGGTCTGCGGGCTTCGTTGCGCTTCGGAGGTTCGGCTCAGGCGGGACTCGTGGTGGGGCTCTCAGGCTCCACGGCTGACTCCTCGAGCGCTTCGCCGGCGCGAATGGGCGCTGGGATGAGCGCTGCCCCTACGAGGATCAGAGCGAACGCCGAGACGCGCACGCCGATCACGAGGGCGTCCTTGCCGAGCTGGTCTCCGAAGACCGCCAATCCGGCGAGGATCGTGGACAGGTTCGCCGCGACCGAGGTGACGGCGATCACCGCGACGCCGTCGCCGATCTGAAGGCTGCGAGCCGAGGCGAAGAACGAGCCGACCGCCGCTGTGACGATGATCACGCTCCAGGGGCTCAGGAGGCCGGCGGGCCCGCTGTCGAGGAGGTCCCCCGAGAGCGCCTTTACCGCCACGTCTGCGATCCCGAAGCCAAGCCCGGCAGCGATCCCGAGCAGCACGCCGCGCTGCACCGGGATGCGCTCGATCAGGTGGGAGAGGACCAGAAGCAGGCCGACGCAGATTGCGATGCCCTCGAAGATGAGCATCCCGGCGAGGGAGTAGCCGGAGTTGGCTCCTCCTCCTCCGCCTCCGCCGGTTACCGTCAGCAGGCTGAGCGAGACCGCCACCACGCCTATCCCGATCCACTGGCGACGGCCCAGCTCCAAGCCGAAGAAGCGCTCGGCGAGTACCGCGAGGAAGACGAGGCCTCCCGCGAGCACCGCCTGGCCGATCGAGATCGGGGCGAGCGTCAGCGCGGCCGCGTGCAGCGCGAACGCCACCGCCGCCACGCCCCAGCCGATGCTCCACCACTTGGAGCGGAACAGATCGATCGCGCTGCGCAGCGGATGGCGCATGTCGACGTCGGGAGCGGCGACGGCCCCCTTGTACTTGAGGAGGAAGGCGAGGTTCGTTCCGAGCGCGGACAACAGGGCACAGACAAGGCCCACGCCGACGGCCAGCGAGACGCTGGTCACCGCGGCGCCAACTTCCGACCGTTCATCGGCTGGGCGCTACCCCGGCTGTGGGGGGCCGGCTCACGTCAGTCAAGGTACGCCCTCTTCGCTTCAGTGGCTAGCGGCAAGGCGTACCGAGAGGCTCGCGGCGCCGCTCACGCCCCGGTCGCGCTCTCCCCGCGCGGGGCCGAAACGATCGTGCTGTCTGCCTGCATCTCGTCGTCGGCCCGGATGACGTGCATGACCGCGTTGATCAGCGCGAGGTGGGTGAAGGCCTGCGGGAAGTTGCCCAGGTGGCGACCCGTGCGTGCCTCGATCTCCTCCGCGTAGAGCCCGAGCGGGCTCGCGTAGCCCAGCAGCCGCTCGCACAGGTCGCGGCCACGGCGGATCTCCCCGATCTCAGTCAGGGCGGAGACCAGCCAGAATGAGCAGATCGTGAAGGTCCCCTCCTCGCCCGACAGGCCGTCATCGGTCTCCTCCACGCGGTAGCGCAGAACGAGCCCGTCCTCGGTCAGCTCATCAGCGATGGCAAGCACCGTCGCGCGGATGCGCTCGTCCTCGGCAGGCAAGAAGCGCACCAGCGGCAGGAGCAGGCAGGACGCGTCCAGCGCGTCGGTGTCGTAGTGCTGGCAAAAGACGCCGCGCCCGTCGAGGGCGTTCTCGCACACGTCGGCCTGGATCTCGTCGGCGGCCGCCTGCCAACGCTCCGCGAGCTCCCGATCCTCGCGCAGGCCGGCGAGCCGGGCGCCGCGGTCGGCGGCGACCCAGCACATGACCTTAGAAGAGGTGAAGTGGCGCGACTCGCCGCGCACCTCCCAGATCCCGCGATCGGTCTGGCGCCAGACCTCGATCGCGCGCTCGACCAGCTTCTTGAGCATGACCCACACCCGATCAGAGAGATGGTCGCGCGAGCGCGTGTGCAAGTAGACCGATTCGAGCACCGCCCCCCACACGTCGTGCTGGGCGTGATCGTAGGCGCCGTTGCCGACGCGGACCGGGCGCGCGCCCTCGTAGCCGTTGAGGTGCTCGAGCAGCTGCTCGGTGAGCGTGCGCTCGCCGTCGATCCCGTACATGACCTGGAGATCGTCCTCGCCGCCGGCCACGTCGGCGACAAAGTAGAAGAAGTCGTTGGCCTCCCAGTCGAAGCCCAGCGTGTAGAGGCCCCACAGCATGAAGGTGGAATCGCGCATCCAGCTGTAGCGGTAGTCCCAGTTGCGCTCGCCGCCCGGGGTCTCGGGCAGCGAGGTCGTCGCTGCGGCGACCATCGCACCCGTCGGCGCGTAGGTCAGGCCCTTGAGGGTCAGCGCACTGCGCTGGAGGTAGGAGCGCCACGGATGGTCGGGGAACTCCCCGTGGTCGAGCCAGTGCTGCCAGTGATGCGCGGTCCACACGAGCCGGTCATGGGCCTCCTTGACATCGCCCGGCGGCGCGTGCTCGCTCCATGCCAGGGCGCAGAAGAGCCAGTCGCCCTCCTTCATGAGCGTCCGGGCGGTGGCGCACGAGCCCTCCACGCCAAGGTTCATGTCCGAGACCAGCCGCAGCTCGACGTCGCAGCCCTCCGCGGTCGCGACGAGCTCGTGGTAGCCCGCGCCGGTGTACTCCCACGTCGCATGGCGACGGCCGTAGTCGAACACCGGCTCGCAATCGAGCACGGTCTGCACCTCGCCGTTGAGGCAGCGCACCGAGCGGAGCAGGACGTGCTCCGCGTCGTAGTCGGTGGGCGCGCGACGATGGGTGTGCGAGCGGTCGTGGTCGTGGTGCCAGGGACCCATGAGTAGCGCCTCGCGGACGATGATCCATCCGCCGTTCTCCTCCCAGCTCGTCTCGAGGACCATGGTGCCCGGGAGGTAGCGGCGGGCGACTGGGACCATCGTGTCCGCCGGGCCGAGGCGGAAGCCGCCGGCGTCGCGATCGAGGATCGACGCGAAGACGCTCGGGCTGTCCATCCTCGGCAGGCACAGCCACTCCACGTTGCCGCTCGGCGCCACCAGCGCGGTCGTCTCGCAGTCGGAGAGGAACCCGTAGTCGGCGATGGGAGGAAACGGGCTGCCGCCACGCAGGATTCCCTCGGGGCGGACGTCACGAGCGCTGGCCACGAGCGGAACAATAGGTAAACGCCGGGATCGTCGCCCACTCTCGCCTAGGTCACGACCCCGACACTCGGCCGGCATGTCGCATCATGTGATGAGCAAGACCATTTAGGCTCGCGACCATGCACAAGCGACGGGCGCCCAGCGAGGCTCCGGCGACGGGCGCTGAGGCGACCGGCGGCGAGAGCGGGTCGGAAGGCGCTCCCCCCGAGCGCGATGGCGGCAGGAGGGGCGCCGCCGGCACGGCGGGGACGGCGGCTCTGACCCTTGGCGCGCTGGGCGTCGTCTACGGCGACATCGGCACCAGTCCGCTGTACGCGCTTCGCACCGTCTTCGAGGCGCACGACGGGGCCGTCATACCGAACGAGGCCAGCGTGTTCGGGGTCATCTCGCTCGTCTTCTGGGCGGTCACGGCGATCGTCTCGGTCAAGTACGTGACGTTCGTCATGCGCGCCGACAACAGGGGCGAGGGAGGAATCATGGCCCTCATCGCGCTCGTTCAGGGCGTTTCGTTGAAGAGCCGAGCCGCGGCGGCAGCCCTGGTCGCAGTGGGAATCTTCGGGGCGGCGCTCTTCTACGGCGACGGGATGATCACCCCGGCGATTTCCGTGCTCTCAGCCGTAGAGGGGCTGGAGGTGGCCGCGCCCGCGCTCAAGTCGCTGGTGCTCCCGATCACGCTCGTCGTGCTATTCGTGCTGTTCGGAGTCCAGCGGTTCGGGACCGAGGCCGTGGGCCGCCTCTTCGGTCCGGTGATGGTCCTGTGGTTCGCCGTCCTCGCGGTCTCCGGCTTCGCCGAGGTCGTCAAGTCCCCGGCGATCCTCAAGGCCCTATCGCCCACCTACGGAGTCCAGTTCTTTATCGACAACGGCGGCATCGGGTTCCTCGCCCTCGGCTCTGTCGTGCTCGCGGTCACCGGAGCCGAGGCGCTCTACGCCGACATGGGTCACTTCGGCCGCCGGCCGATCCGCCGCGCGTGGTTCTTCCTCGTCTTCCCCTCGCTGATACTCAACTACATGGGCCAGGGGTCGCTGATCATCGAGTCGCCCAAGGCCATAGGCAACCCCTTCTTCCTGCTGATGCCCAAGTGGGGACTTATCCCGGTGGTCCTGCTCGCCACGGTCGCGGCCGTGATCGCCTCGCAGGCCGTCATCTCGGGGGCGTTCTCGGTCACGCGCCAGGCGGTCCAGCAGGGCTTCCTCCCGCGGCTGCGAATCCGGCACACCTCTGAAGCGGCCGGACAGGTCTACGTTCCCGCGGTCAACGGACTGCTGTTCGTCGCGGTGGTCGCGCTCGTGCTGGGCTTCGGCTCCTCGCAGGGCCTTGCCTCGGCCTACGGGATAGCCGTCACCGGGACGCTGGCGATCGACACGATCCTCTTCTTCGTGGTCGTTCGCCTGCTCTGGCGCAAGCCGCTCTGGCTCGTCCTGTCGGGCGCCGCCGCCTTCCTGCTCGTCGACCTCGCCTTCTTCTCGGCCAACTTGCCGAAGGTCGTAGAGGGCGGCTGGTTCCCGCTGGTGCTCGCACTCGCCGTGTTCACACTGCTCACCACCTGGCAGCGCGGACGCGAGCTCGTCACCGCCAGGCGCACCGAGGCCGAAGGGCCGCTCGCCGACTTCGTCGAGGAGATCCGGACGATGGACCCGCCGCCCTACCGCGTACCGGGGACGGCCGTCTGCCTGATCGCCAGCAAGGAGAGGACGCCGCTTGCGCTCCGCGAGAACGTCGAGCACAACCACGTGCTGCACGAGAGCGTGGTCATCGTCTCGGTCGACACGGCGAGGGTCCCTCACGTCGATCGCTCCGAGCGGGTGGTGGTCGACGAGCTCGGCTACGAGGACGACGGCATCCTGCACCTGACCTTCCGCTACGGCTTCCAGGACGAGCACAACGTGCCCAACGCGCTGCGCCAAGCCACGGCCCACGGGCTCGAGACGGAGGTCGACGTCGAGAACGCCATCTACTTCGTGTCCCAGATGACGATCGTCCGCAGTGACGCTCCGGGCATGCGCCGGTGGCGGAAGAAGCTCTTCCTCGCGCTGTCTCGCACGTCGACGAGCCCCGCCGAGTACTTCTGCCTGCCCGTGAACCGCATCGTGACCGTCGGCTCGCTCATCGAGCTGTAGCGGCGCACACGATCACCACGCCCGTCATGGGGAAGGGGGTCAGCGCGCCGGGCGGCCCGCCCGGGCGGGCGCCACTCCGTAACGGCTCGTGGCGGCCAGGAGGGCGGGTTGGCGCCGCTGCCAGTAGTGGGCGATGTCTTGGCGGGCGGCGGGCACGAGGTCGTCGTCGTCGAGGTCGTCGAGGTAGCCGAGCGCGGTGACGATCCGTCCGATCGCCTGCCCGGCCGGCTCGGTCGGCTCATAGCGCGTCAGAAACAGGCCGAGTCCTTCTTCGACGCGGCGGCCTGTGCGCTGTTCTATTGCCATGAGGTCGTAGTAGTCGCGCAGCTCGCCGCGGCCGGTGACGGCGGCCAGCTTGGTGGCCATGAGGTCTGCGATGCCGGCCACGCGCATCCCGGCGATCGGTACGCTCGGCTCCAGCCGGCGTTGCGGGCGGACCTCGTCGGCATGGAGCACCTGAACCGGGGTGGCGCCGAGAACGCCGCCGAGAGTGCCGGCCGCGCGCTCGGTGACCTCGAAGCGCCCGAGCCGGCCCAGGCGCCTTGCTAGAGCGTCGAGATCAACAGCGCTCCGGTGGTAGAAGAAGTCCAGATCGCGGCTGCGGCGATGCTCCAGGTGGGCGGCCACGCCCGTTCCCCCGACGAGGTAGAGCTCAGCCGGCAACTCGGGGGCGAGCACTTCCCACGCCTGGGCGGTATCCGGCTGGAGCAGCTCCCTCAGCCCGTCCGAGAGCCTCGACGGGCTCACGCTGCCTCGCCCGCGGCGGCGAGGTTCAGCGCCAAGGCGCGCATCGTTGCCGACAAGCCGCGCGCCTGCGCTCCGTGGCGCCAGTGCGCGGGTGAGAGTGCCCCGGCGGCCCAGGCCAGGCCCTCCAGGTCCCCAGTCGTCAGGAGGCGTCGGGCGATGTAACCGCCCGCGCGGCGCACGTCAAGCTGCGAGGGGGCAGTGTTCCAGAACAGATGCGCCAGGCGGCTCGGCACTCGTGTCGGCGCGCGCCGTGGGCGCGCGGACGGCAGTGCCACCCGCGCGAGATGCCCCGCCAGAGGAGCGTAGCGCTCGCCGGAGTAGTTCGCACGGATCACCGGCGCGTCGCGCACCGAGCCCTCCACCACCCGCTCGCGGCTCACAGTCACCAAGCCCTGTGCGCGCAGCTCCGAGATTGTACGGCTGGCGACGGTCGGCGAGATGCCGGCTCGCGTGGCGAGCGCGCGAGCTGATCTCACCCCCAAGGGTGCCCGCGACAACGCGGAGAGGACCTGTGTCTGCACCCTCGAAAGGCCGGGTGCGGGGGGCACCACGCCCAGCCGGCGTCGCACCTCCGAAGCCTGCTCGGGCGTCAGCGCAGCCCGGGCCCCGACCGTCTTCGGCTCGATGCCGAGCTTTTTCAGCGCCCGGCTCACCCGCGGCGCGCTCGTGCCCAGCTCACGCGCCAGCCCCCTGATCGAGCATGTGTCCATAACGTTACAGTTTACTGCGGTGGCGGGGTCCGCGGCGAGCCGTCAGTGCGACTTCAGAGGGCTCGGGAGCCTCGTGCCCGGCATCAACGCGCGCGGCGCCATCACCCGCCGGACCGCGAAGGTGTCGGAGGGAACGCAGCCGCTCGCGCCGCCACGGAGAAGTCCTCCGACGTGCTCACCAGCAGCACGGGCGTAGCTCGGTGGGCTCCCTTGGGAAAAGCCGATCCAGGGGTTGCGCTGTGCGAGGGGATGCAACTCGAAGAGGTACTCGGAGGTCTGAGCACAACGTGTGATGCCGTGCTACGGTGACCCACATGGCTAAGCGACACGTTTCGTTTCGGATCGAAGCGGAGACGCTTTCACGGCTCGAGGAGCTCAGCCGCACGACCGGCCGCAAGAAGCCTGAGCTGCTCAACACCCTCGTCGATGAGGGCCTGCGGATGGAGCGTCATCCAGCCATCGTGTTCCTGCCCGGCCCGGCTGGCCGCCGCCCCAGCCTCGTCGACGGTCCCGACGTGTGGGAGGTGATCCGGGCGGTCAAGAACGTCGATGCCACGGGCGACGAGGCCGTCGCCAAGGCCGCCGACTGGATGGGACTGCGGGTCGACCAGGTCGAGCGGGCAGTCGCTTACTACGCCGAGTATCGCGCCGACGTCGATACGTGGATCGCCCGCGTGGACGCGGACGCCGAGGACTCGCGGTCGGCCTGGGAGCGCCGCCGAGAAGCGCTTGCGTGAGGCTTCTCATCGACGAGATGTGGCCGGCGCGCCTCGCCGACCAGCTCCGTCGACGCGGCCACGATGTCGGCGCCGTCGCCGAGCGCGACGAGCTGAGGCAGCGGCCAGACGAGATCGTGTTCGAAACCGCTCTGGCGCAGCGGCGTGCGATCTTCACCGAAAACGTGCCCGACTTCCGGCTGCTGGCCGAGGCCTGCCTGCGCGAATCCAGGGACTTCTACGGTCTCATCCTCACCACTGACTCGACCTTTCCTCGCGGCCACCCGCGCACGCTGGGGCGAGTGGTGAGGGCGCTCGAAACGTTGCTTACGGCCCACCCGCGGGGTGACGGGTTGGCGAATCGAGTGCTATGGCTGTGATGGGAGGCGAAGAGCCAGCCCCCAACGCATCTAAAGCGAGCGACGCTGGTCGCCACCAGCGCCCATGCCGAGGACATCCCCGGTGACTCCGGCCAGAGCAATGCCACGGTCCGGATCAACGAGCCCCGCACGTCGTGCTCATCGGCGCCTCCTGCATGGTGGCGGGGGCAGGTACGGCGACGCCTCGGTGGCGCGGTCGAGGCGGCGATGAGCTCAGCGTCCTGACCGGCGTCCCGAAGAGCACGATTGCGAATAAGGCGAAGGCGATTCGCGATCTGCTTGGCCTGCATCGACTGGATCGCGAGCTTTGCCGCCGCGAGCTGCTCGACCGGCACTCGTTCGCCTGGCTGGTCGAGGTGGACGGCGTGATCGTGGATGCCCGCCGGCTGCCCGCGCCGCTTCAGGACGAGGCGCGCCGGCGCGGGCTGATCCCCGACCTGCCCGGGACCACCGCGCCGGCCAGCGAGGCGGCATGAGCAAGAGACGCCGCCGTCGGCGCGGACGTTCCCGCGCCCGCGACCGCGGGGGTCCGGTCGAGCGGTTCCCCTCCCCGTGGGTCGAGTGAGGCGGGGAGCTCTACTTCGCCGTCGACTTCACCCCGGCCGGTTTCCCCGTCGGCCTACGTGCGGAGGAGCTGGACGCGGCGGTCGGCCGTTCTGTGCCCGATCCCGCCCCCCATGGCGGAGCGCCCCGGGGCGGGTGGTCTCCGGCCCCGTTCTGACCCGCTCGGAGCGGCTCCTGGAGCTTCGCAAGCCGGCACGCTGAGCCATCACGCCATGCGATCACACTGTGCTACGTTGTCTACAGGGACCGGCCAGACGACCAACGTGTCGGTGAGGATGGACCGCGAGACGGTCGCGCGAATCCGAGCCCGCGCGCAGGCTCGGGGGGAGCGACTCTCCGACGCTCTGCGCCGCTACGCCGAGGAGGGCGAGCGGGCGGAGACGCATCCGGGGATCGTATTTCGCTCCGGGCCCGCGGGCAGACGCGCCGCGCTGTCCGGTGGTCCGGACGTCTGGGAGACGTGGTGGCCCTGCGCCAGCTCGGCGGCGGAGCGGAGGCGGCCGAAGAGCTGGCGGGGCAGCTCTCGATCGTCACGGACCGCATCCAGGTCGCGCTTCGCTACGCGGCCGAGTATCCCGACGAGATCGAGGGCCGCATCGAGTTGCACGAGCGCGAGACCGCCCACTACGACACGCTGACACGCGGCTGAGCTGCGGCACGACGCCGACCCCGCCGCGTGAGGCTGCTGCTCGACGAGATGTACCCCGCTGACCTCGCGCGGGCGCTGCGTGAGGGTGGAGTCGACACGGCGGACGTGGACGAGCACGCTCCTCTCAAGGGCCTTGCCGACGCCGAGTTGCTCGCGCTCGCCGCTCGACAGGGGCGGGCTGTCGTGAGTGAGAACGTGAGCGACTTCATGCGCCTCTACGGCGAGTGGGCTGCGACCGGTTGGCAGCATGCCGGGGTCGTCATCGCCCTCTCCTCCCGATTCTCGCGCGGCCCGGTCGGGCGCCGAGCACTGGCCGATGCGCTCGCCGAGCTCTGCTCCGCCCGGCCGGCCGCGGATGCGCTGCGCAATGGCGTCCACTTCCTGACTCGCAGGTAACGGAGCCGCGGCGAGCGCCGCCGGCACTTCGTCACCTTCGGCGGCTGCGAACCTGCACCTGGCTGAGTCAGTCTCGCTCCAGCGTCTTCGCCATACCTCGCTCGACTGCCTCGATGATGTGCGGCCGCAGGCGAGCGGCAGGGATGATGGCGTCTACCGAGCCGACGCGCAGCGCCCGCTCGACGCTGTGGGCGCTGTCGAACTCGGCCGCGACCGCGCCGAGCGTCTCCGAACGCACCGTCGCTCTCACCTCGGCCAGCTCGGCACGTAGCCGGGCTCGCTCGTCGTCGTCCGCTTCGTCGATGCGAGCCTCGAGCTCGACCACGCGGGAATCGGCGTTGGTGCGCTTGCTGATGTCGCGCGCGAAGACCGTCGCGGCCGCCGGAGCGCCGCCGATCACCGACGCATAGGAGCCCTCGACGGCGATTATCTCCATCGTGTCGTTGAGGGTCCCGGAGAAGACGACGAAGGCTCCCCCGTGGTAGCGGGAGACGACGCAGAAGATGATCGGGCCGTCGAAGTTGACCACGGCGCGGCCGATCTCGGCCCCGTACTCGAGTTG
>Ga0183260_10000779_pt1 | contig 27034 bp, 23 predicted proteins | sample AntDrymUQ4972206_2_FD_129768 | JGI IMG/M metagenome (GOLD analysis project Ga0183260, IMG submission 129768) | Polar desert sand microbial communities from Dry Valleys, Antarctica - metaG UQ497 (22.06) (version 2) (version 2) | ecosystem: Environmental > Terrestrial > Soil > Desert | place... | reverse complement strand
GGGTCGAACCGAGCCCCAGATAACCCATTCCGTGCCGGCGCTTGCGCAGGATTTCCGCACGCTGCTGCTCGAGCGGCAGGCCATTGACCTCGACCACGTTGTCGAGCATGCGGGTGAAGACCTTGACGACCTCGTGGTACTCCTCCCAGTCGAAACGCGCGTGGTTGGTGAAGGCGTCGCGCACGAAATTGGTGAGGTTCACCGAACCCAGCAAACAGGCTCCGTAGGGCGGCAACGGTTGCTCGCCGCACGGGTTGGTCGCGCGGATGTTCTCGCACCACCAGTTGTTGTTCTGCTCGTTGACACGGTCGATGAGGATGAAGCCCGGCTCGGCGAAGTCGTAGGTCGAGGCCATGATCATGTCCCACAGGCCGCGCGCCCGGATCTGACCGTAGATCTTGCATGCGACCAGTCCATCGTCGCGGGATACATAACTTTCCTTGATCGGCCATTCGCGCCAGATCACGCGGTTGGCGTCGACCAGGTCGACTTCGTGCTGTTCCTTGATGTGCACCGGGAAAACCAGAGGCCAGTCGGTGTCATCGGCAACCGCCTGCATGAAGGCGTCGGTGATGAGCAGACTCAGGTTGAACTGCCGCAACCGTCCGTCCTCGCGCTTGGCGCGGATGAACTCCTTCACGTCGGGATGCGAGACATCGAACGTGCCCATCTGCGCGCCGCGGCGGCCACCAGCCGACGACACGGTGAAGCACATCTTGTCGTAGATATCCATGAAGCTCAGGGGGCCGGACGTGTAGGCGCCCGCGCCCGAGACGTAGGCACCGCGCGGGCGCAACGTCGAAAATTCGTAACCGATGCCGCAACCGGCCTTGAGCGTCAGGCCTGCCTCGTGCACGCGTTCCAGGATGCCGTCCATCGAGTCGGGGATGGCGCCCGACACGGTGCAGTTGATGGTGCTGGTCGCCGGCTTGTGCGAGAGCGCACCCGCGTTCGAAGTGATGCGGCCCGCCGGAATCGCTCCGCGGCGAAGCGCCCACAGGAATCGGTCGAACCATTTCTGCCTGAGTTCGGGGGTGCCCTCGGCGTCGGAGAGCGCGCGCGCGATGCGCTTGTAGCTGTCGTCGATGGACGCGTCCACCGGTTCCCCGGTCTTGGTCTTGAGCCGGTATTTCTTGTCCCAGATGTCGTAGGACGCGGGCTGCAAGGGGACTTCCGTCACTGTCCGCACCGCTTCCAGACGTACCGTGTTCGTCACTGGCCTCTCCTGCTGACCACCCTCGATCGCGGGCGGCTTTCTTGTTGTGTGTTCGATCGCAAACCTATCGACCCCTGCCCAACGCCCCCAACCCCGGGCGCCACGCACCCGCCCTAGAACCCGCTCCCCGCCTCATTTGACGGCCCCAAAACCCAATCCTTGGGGGTCCGAGGCGGCCCACGACCCAACATCTTGTGACGGAGGCGTACCGTACGCGCTCCGCAGCGGGGCGTCAATCTTGCATTGCATCAAGAGTTTGTATCGGCTTTCTCGGCTGGACTTTAGGTGTTTGCACAAAACCTCAACGCGAGGCCGTCAAGACGCCTCATCCGGGCAATGCTTTCCCGCCTGCCGCCTCGAAACTGGGCGATTCGGCGGAAACTTCGCCTGCCGAGCAGGGTCCATGGCGCTTCCGCCGTCGTCCTCAAATGCACGAGACCTTGAATACGACCGTCGCGACCGGATCATCGGCCCTTGCCCCCTCGAACTCTCCCAGGATGCCGCCATGCGCTTTCGTCTGACTTCTCTGGCCTCACTGGCGCTGCTGCTCGGGCTCGTGAATCCGGTCGGCGCAGCGCTTCCGTTGGCTGTCGAGGGTCAGACGCTGCCGACGCTTGCGCCCATGCTCGAACGCGTCACTCCAGCGGTCGTGAACGTCAACTCCAAGACGCGCGTTCGGGTACAGAATCCTTTCGCCAACGACCCTTTTTATCAACACTTTTTCGGGATTCCGAACGCTCCGCAGGAGCGCATGCAGCAATCGCTCGGCTCCGGCGTGATCGTCGACGCGAGGCGCGGTTACGTGCTGACCAACAATCACGTCATCGAAGGGGCCGACGAGATTTCGATAACGCTCGCGGACGGTCGTACGCTGCCTGCGCAGAAAGTCGGCGCCGATGCCGCCACCGATGTCGCCGTGGTGCGCGTCGCCCCGCAGAACCTGACTGCAGTTCCGCTGGCTGTCTCACGCAACTTGCGCGTTGGTGATTTCGTGGTGGCTGTCGGCAATCCCTTCGGTCTCGGCCAGACGGTGACCTCGGGCATCGTGTCTGCGCTCGGTCGCGCGGGACTGTCCGGAGTGGGCGTGCAGAACTTCATCCAGACGGACGCGGCGATCAACATGGGCAATTCGGGAGGCGCCCTGGTGAACCTGCGCGGCGAACTGGTGGGCATCAACACGCTCATTTTCTCTCCGTCTGGCGGCAACGTGGGTATCGGCTTCGCCATTCCGAGCGACCTCGCTTCGAACGTCATGCAGCAACTCATCGCGGGCGGACAGGTGCGCCGCGGGTCGCTCGGCATCGAAACGCAGGATGTGGACGAGCGCCTCGCCGCCGTCATCGGTGTCAGGGCCGGGCGCGGCGCGGTGGTGACGCGTACCAACCAGGGATCCCCGGCGGCGCTGGCAGGCGTGGTTCCGGGAGACGCGATCGTCAGCCTCAACGGCAGCAAGGTCACCGGCAGCCGGGACCTCGCCAACCAGGAGGCTTTGTTGCCGGTGGGCTCGAAGATCGCGCTCGGCATTGTGCGCAATGGCCAGCCCATGGTGGCTTCGACCGTGCTCGATGCCGACCCTCGTCAACGAATTGACGGCGGCGCGCTGGATCCGCGCGTGAACGGCGCGACGTTTATCGACCTGCCTGCGGAATATTCCGAGCGCGGCATTTCCGGGGTACAGGTCAGTCGGGTCGCCAACGGCAGCCGCGCGGCACAGAACGGTTTGCGCACCAACGACGTCGTGCTGTCGGTGAACGGGCGCGCCGTTGCCGACGTCGCCGCGATCAACCGCGTCCTCAAGGGCAGGCCTCCTCGACTGGTGCTCGGTATCGCGCGCGGGCCGAGGGCCGGAGAGTTGGCGTTCGAGTGATTGCAGCAGGCCGGGCTACATTCCCGGCGCCGCCGCGATGCCGTAACATCCTGCCAAGTTACCTGCAGTTCTCGAGGCAACACGATGATTTGGAGAGTTTTTGCGGCGGCCATCTGCAGCATGTGCTGCGGCACCGCTGCTTTTGCGGTGGTCACTTCCAAGAGTGATCACGTCACCGCACGCGCTTTCGGCACCGAAGGCAGCAAGGCGTGGGGACTGCTGGTCAACGACACCGTGATGCTCAATCCTTTCGGGACGATCAGCGCGCTCGATGACCTCGGCCAGGGCAAGGTCGACATCGCGTTCAGCGCGCGCGGTGCGGCGACGCCCGTCGAGGCAGCGTTGCGTTTCACGCCCGTCGCCTGGGACGCCGTGGTGCTCATCGTGCACCCCAACAATCCGGTGAGCCAGTTGTCGCTCGCGCAGTTGCTGGAGGTCTACGCCGGGCGGGCGCGCAACTGGTCGATGGTGGGCGGCGCGGACAAGCTCATCAATCTGTACGCGGTGGCGGGCCCACTCGACGGGATCGAGTACGAGCTGCGGCGCGCGCTGTTCGGCAACGGGTCGCTCAATGTGGCCGCCGGGCGCTGGTATCTCAACACCCAGCAGCTGGAAGACGCGATTGCGATCGACCCGGCCGCGCTCGGCGTCACCACATTGTCGGCGGTGTACACCAACACGAAACTCAAGTTGCTCACCATCGAGGGCGTGGTGCCGAGCATGGCGACGCTCGAGAACGGCACCTACCTGCTCGCGGCGCCGCTGTACGCGGTCAATCGCGCGGACCAGCTCGAGACCGCGCCGGCTTCGCAGCTGGCGGCGTATCTTGCCGGGCCGGAGATGGTGCCGCGGCTGCGTGCCAAGCAGATGGTGCCTGCCTCTGAAGCCGCGAAAATCGAGACCGCTTCGCTCCAGCGCGAGATTCGGATTGCCGGTCTGGTGGGTCGCAAGCCTCCGGTTCCACCGCCGCCGCCCATCATGAAGTCCGACGTCAATCCCATGCCAAAGTCGAATGACAGCGCCACGCATCGGCGCACCGCGGGCAAACAGCCAGCGCCGAAGTCGACAAAGCGCAACGGCATGCGTGTAGCCGATCAAACACGGGCGGCCGCGAAGCAGTCTTTTCGTTGATCAAGGCGCTGAGTCTCGACCTCGATGACACGCTGTGGCCGATCGATCCCTGCATCGTGCGCGCGGAAGCGGCGCTGGATGAGTGGTTGCGGGAAAACTGTCCCGCCATCGCGGACAGATTTCCCCCCGCTGCGATGCGCGCCGAACGCGACCGCGTATGGGAGGCCAATCCACACCTCACGCACGACCTGTCGGCGTTACGGCGCATGTCGCTGCGCGACGTGTTCGGCCGGTTCGGCTTCGGCGAGGATTCTGTCGATCGTGCCATGACCGCGTTCAGCGCCGCACGCAACCGGGTCGACTTCTATCCCGAAACGCTGTGGGTGCTCGCGCAGCTCGCCGAGCGCTATCCGCTCGCGAGTCTCACCAATGGCAACGCGGATCTCGATGTCATCGGCATCGGACAGTACTTCCAGGTTCGCATGTATTCGCGCGACGCGGGCTGCGCCAAGCCGGATCGGCGAATCTTCCAGGGCACCGCGGCCGCGCTCGGCGTGGCACCTGCGGAAATGCTGCACGTCGGGGACGATCCGCTCATGGACGTGGAGGGCGCGCGCGCTGCGGGTTGCCCGGTGGTGTGGATCGATCGGGGCGTCCTCGCCTGGCCGGACGATCTTGTCGTTCCGGACCTTCGCATCGAATCCCTCGATGCGTTGCCGGCATTGCTGGCAGACTGGCGTTGAATCCTTGGCGGTAAACACGATGGCCGCGTTCCTGACCGAAGCAAGCGTTGCGTCGATTCCGATCACCGTGCTGCGCGCGGCGGACTGGCCTGCGTGGCGCTCGACCTGCGCGGTCACCGTGCAAACCTGGCTCACCGCCAGCGCTTTCGAAGGCGCGCCCTGCACGACTTGCCTGATTCCATCGCCTGGTGGCCGTATCGAGCGAGTGCTGGTGGGCTCGGCACCGGGCGATTCGATGGGAGTGCTCGCGGGTCTGCCCTACCAGTTGCCGCCAGGCGATTACCACGTCGAATCGCTGCCTCAGGATTGCGATCCTTTTCTTGCGGCCCTGGGCTTCGGACTTGGCGCGTACCGGTTCACGCGATACAAGGCGCCGCCGAGAAAACCCGCGCGGCTGGTGCCGTCGCCCGGCGTCGATCTCGAGCGCCTGGAGCGCGAACTCGCCGCGAGTTGCTGGATTCGCGATCTGGTCAACACGCCGACCGAGGACATGGGGCCGGAGCACCTCGAATCCGCTGCGCGCGATCTGGCCGCGACCCACGGGGCGGAATTCCGAAGCTTCGTGGGCGAGGAATTGCTGCGCGAGAATTTTCCCTCGATCCACGCGGTGGGTCGTGCTTCGCATCGCGCGCCGCGCTTGATCGAAGTCAACTGGGGCGACGCCGCGCACCCGCGCATCGCCATCGTTGGCAAGGGTGTGTGCTTCGACACCGGTGGGCTCGATCTCAAGCCCGCCGAGGGCATGCGCTGGATGAAGAAGGATATGGGCGGCGCCGCGCATGCACTGGCTCTGGCGCGACTCGTGTTCGAAGCGCAGTTGCCGGTGCGCGTTCAACTGCTGATTCCCGCGGTCGAGAATGCTGTCTCGGGCAATGCCTTCCGCCCCGGCGAGGTCCTCGCGACACGCGCGGGACTCTCCATCGAGATCGACAACACCGATGCTGAGGGTCGAGTCGTGCTCGCGGACGCACTGACCTACGCGTGCGAGCAATCGCCTGAACTCATCGTCGACTTCGCCACGCTCACGGGCGCCGCGCGCATCGCGCTCGGGCCTGATCTTCCAGCGCTCTTTACCAACCGGGTGCCGATGGCGGCCTCCCTTACCGCGCTCGGGGCGCGGTTGGCCGATCCGCTGTGGCCGATGCCGCTCTGGGCCGGCTATCGCGGCATGCTCGATTCGCACGTGGCTGACATGGCGAACGGCTCGCCAAGCAAGCACGCGGGCGCGATCGTCGCGGCCATCTATTTGTCCAGATTCGTGCGCGAGACGATCGACTGGTGCCATTTCGACGTCTACAGCTGGAACGACGCCGACCGGCCCGGGCGGCCGCGCGGTGGCGAAGCGCAGGGCCTGCGGGCGACGTTCGCCCTGCTCGAGGAACGCTTCCGCCCGCGCTGACACTTGTCGCGGTGGCCCAAAACGGCTATAAAGCGCGGCTCGCCGACGTTCGCGTCCGACCCTGCTGCGCGCTGCCGGGGTCGCAAGGGCGATGTTCCTTTGATATTCCAGCGCGCGCGGCGGAACGCCATCCACGTTTCCGGCCGCGGAGCCGACTCCGCCCAGGCCATGGGCGGTCAGACCCGATACGAGAGGTGATCTATGGCGCGTACGTGCCAAGTTTCCGGAAAACGCACCGTGAGCGGCAACAACGTCTCACATGCGAACAACAGGACCAAGCGACGCTGGCAGGTGAACCTGCACGAGCGCCGTTTCTGGGTTGCGAGCGAAAAGCGCTGGGTCAGGCTTCGCGTATCGGCGCACGCACTGCGCACCATCGACAAGAACGGCATCGATGCCGTACTCGCCGACCTGCGCAAGCGCGGCGAAAAAGTCTGACTGTTGAGGAGAGAGAATCATGGCTTCCAAACGCGACAAGATCCGCCTCATCTCGACGGCTGGCACCGGTCACTTCTACACGACCGACAAGAACAAGAAGTCGACGCCCGACAAGATGCTGATCAAGAAATATGATCCGGTCGTGCGCAAGCACGTCGACTACAAGGAAGGCAAGATCAAGTAGTTGCGGCCACGCAACGTACTTCGAGGCCCGATGCAGTGGTCCGAAAGCCCGCCTTCAAGGCGGGCTTTTTGTTTGTGCACGCTATTGCCGGAGGCGGCAGCGCCTCGCTTTCGCAAGATCCCTGATTCTGCGGCGAAGCGCCACCGCGGGCCCAGGCCGAAAGCGGTAGCGCCTCGCTTTCGCGAGAGCCTTGATGCTGCAGCGAGGCGCCACCGCTTTCGCTCCTTCGACATTCGGCGATCGGGCGCGACTTCGAGTCAGTTGGAAGGACTGGACGATCGTTGTTCCAGCAACGCCGCGACGACAGACGGGTCGGCGAGCGTCGAGGTGTCGCCAAGGGATTCGGCTGCAATCGGCTCGTCGCCCGCTTCGGCGATCTTGCGCAGGATGCGGCGCATGATCTTGCCGGAGCGCGTTTTCGGAAGCGCAGGCGCCCACTGCAGCCGATCGAGCGTGGCGAAGGGACCGATGTCGCGCCGCACCGACTGGACGAGTTCGGTCCGCAGTGCATCGCTGCCGGTCGCGTTCGCGTTCAGGGTCACGAACGCGTGGATGCCCTGGCCCTTGATGTCGTGCGGGAATCCGACCACGGCGGCTTCTGCGACGAGTACATGCGCGACCAGCGCGCTCTCGACCTCCGCGGTACCGATGCGATGGCCGCTGACGTTGATCACGTCGTCGACGCGCCCCGTGATCCACCAGTCGCCGTCGGCGTCGCGACGGCATCCGTCGCCGGTGAAGTAGTACCCGGGATAGGCCCGGAAGTAGGTGTCGAAGAAGCGCTGGGGCGCGCCGTACACGCCGCGCATCTGGCCCGGCCACGAATCGGTCAGCACGAGATTGCCGGTTGCTTCGCCGACGAGCACGCGGCCTTCGCCATCGACGATGGCAGGCGCCACCCCCGGCAGGGGTTGCATCGCGGCGCCCGGCTTGAGGGACTTCGTCCCTGGCAACGGCGACATCAGTACACCGCCGGTCTCGGTCTGCCACCACGTGTCGACAACAGGACAGCGCGAATCACCGACCGTTTCGAAGTACCACCGCCATGCCTCGGGATTGATCGGCTCGCCAACGGTGCCGAGGAGTCGCAGCGACGCGCGCGAGGTCGCGCGCACGGGTGCGTCGCCTTCGCGCATCAACGCGCGCAGTGCGGTCGGTGCCGTGTAGAAGATGGTGACTTTGTGCCGGTCGATGACGTCCCAGAAGCGGGACGCGTTCGGGTACGACGGGATGCCTTCGAAGATTACGGTGCGCGCACCGTTCGCGAGCGGTCCGTAGACGATGTAGCTGTGGCCGGTCACCCAACCGACGTCGGCGGTGCACCAAAACACGTCGTCGGGACGCAGGTCGAACACGCGCTCGTGCGTGTAGGCCGCGTACACCAGGTATCCGCCGGTGGTGTGCAGCACGCCCTTGGGCTTGCCGGTGGAGCCCGACGTGTAGAGGATGAAGAGCGGGTCCTCCGCGGCCATGCGCTCCGGTTCGCAGGTGACCAGTTGCGCGTCGATCAACGGTGCCAGCCACTTGTCGCGCCGCGAATGCATCGAGACCTTGGCACCCGTCCGGCGCACTACCAGCACGCGCTCGACGCATTCGGTGCCGGCCAGTTCGAGCGCGGCGTCCACGTTGGCCTTGAGCGGCACGGTCTTGCCGCCGCGCAGGCCTTCGTCCGCGGTAATGACGAGCCTGGAGCCGCAATCGACGATGCGGTCCGCAATGGAGCGTGGTGCGAAGCCGCCGAACACGACGGAGTGCACCGCCCCGATGCGCGCGCACGCGAGCATGGAAGCAACCGTAGCGGGAATCATCGGCAGATAGATCGTGACGCGGTCGCCCTTGCGGATGCCTTGCGCGCGCAGCACGTTGGCGAGCTGGCACACGCGTGCATGCAGCTCGCGATAGCTGATGATTTGCACTGGCTGCTCGGGATCGTCGGCTTCGAAGATCAGCGCCGGCTGCTCTCCGCGTTCTGAGAGATGCCGGTCGAGACAGTTGACGCTGGCATTGAGGATGCCGTCCTCAAACCAGCGGATGTGGAAATCGTCCTCGTGAAACGACGTGTTCTTGATCCTGGAGGGCTTTCGAAACCAGTCGATGCGTTCGGCCACGCCCGCCCAGAACCGGTCGGGATCCGCGATCGACTCGGCGTAATCGCGGCGTGACTGCGCTGCGCTGACACGCGCGCGGCGTGCGGCAGGGTTGAGCACTCTGTCGGGCATCACAGACTCCGCTGGTCTAGCGACGATCGAGTGTCGCAATTGCGGGGCGCGCAAACCGGATGTCACCGTTCTGTTCCCTCTCCCGTCGGGGTGATTGGGCGCGTTAGCGACCGAGCGTAGCGAAGGCGTCTCGCGGAGCGGGCGAACACCGCTCGCGCGCACAATCACGCCCGGAGGGCTGGGGTGGGATCGCGGGAGAGGGACCGAGATCGCGCCACCTCTCGGTCAAGGGTCGAACACCCGGCAAGCTCGTACCCTCTCCCCAACCCCTCTCCGGGGGGAGAGGGGCTTTTTCACATCCCAACCCCTCTCCCGGGGGGAGAGGGGCTTCTCACATCAGTGCCTTGGGCATCTTCAGGGTTAAGAAATCAGTGCGCGGCGACGAGTTGATAACCCCGCAGACGCGCGGCAAAGGTTTCGAGTGCAGCAACGCCAGATGCTTCCGCCTCGGCGCACCACTGCGTAATCGCCGCAAGCGTGGCTTCGGCCGAACGGCCCGAGCGCTCCATCGCCGCTTGCAGGCGACGGCGATGCTCGACGACCAGCGCGACTTGCGGTCGCTCGGCCAGCCACGCGCTCAACCTTTCCCGCGCACTGCCGTCGAGCCAGCGCCCATCGTCCAGCAGCGCCTTGCGCATCGGCCTGCGCAACGCGCGTTTCGCTTCCCGCGAACGCGCGAATTCCGCGCGCAATACGGGCTTGATTACTTCGCGGAAATAGCCGGTCATGACGCCGACCTTGTGCCCGACGATGGCCTTGAGGGTCTCTGCATCCGGCAGGGAAATGTTCGGCCGCACCGCCAGTTCCGGTGCCTCGCGCAGCACCCGCGCGAGGCCCAGGGCACGCGCCGCACGGATCGCCTGCCAGCCGATATCGAATTCCCACTTGCGCAGCGCGAACTTGGCCGAGCTCGGAAACGCATGATGGTTGTTGTGCAGCTCCTCGCCGCCAAGGATGAAAGCGACGGGCGTGAGGTTGGTCGCGGTATCGGGCGTCTCGAAGTTGCGATAACCCCACCAGTGACCGAGGCCGTTGATGAAGCCTGCGGCGCCGACGGGGATCACCAGCATCAGGATCGCCCACATCGCCAGGCCCACGAAGCCAAACGCGATCACCATCGAGATGGCGAGCACGGTCGGTCCGAGCGCTGGCAAGGGTGTGTAGAGCTTGCGTTCGATCCAGTCATCCGGCGTGCCGCGCCCGTATTCCTCGATCATTGCCCGGTCTTTCGAGGCTTCCTGGTACAGCGCGACTCCATGGAAGAACACCTTGCCGATGCCGTGGAAACGCGGGCTGTGCGGATCGTCCGCGGTTTCGCAGCGGGCGTGATGCTTGCGGTGGATCGCGACCCATTCCTTGGTGACCATCGCCGTGGTCAGCCAGAGCCAGAAGCGCATGAAGTGGGCGATGGCGGGATGGAAATCCACGCCGCGGTGCGTCGCCGAGCGATGCAGGTACAGCGTCACCGAAAGAATGGTGATCTGCGCGATCGCGATGAACGTGATCACGACCGCAAGCCAGTCGGAGCCGGTCAGGCCATAGGCGGCCAGTTCGACCAGGGAGGTTTGCATGGGAAGCTCCGGCAGCAGGCAGGCGACCATTGTAACGGGGTCGGCGTGACGATCGGGCAAGGCGCTCTTCCGTCGCTCAGGATCGTGTCGCATGCGTGGCACAATCCTCGCGCATGTCCGTCGCCGCCCCGCCGCCCCTCCTCCAGGCCGAAAACCTCGCGCGCCGCTTCGGCGGCGTTGAAGCGGTGCGGGACGTGCAGTTGTCGCTGGTCCGCGGTCGGGTCCTCGGTCTGCTGGGCGTCAACGGCGCGGGCAAGACCACGACCCTCAAGCTGCTGGCTGGGCTCCTCGCTCCGGATCGTGGTCGCGTTCTCGTCCAGGGTCGTGACGTGGCGCGGGATCCGGGCGCGCAGCGCGCGTTCGTGGCGTACGCCCCGGAAATTCCCGCGCTGCATCGCGATGCGACGCCGCGTGAGGCGTTGCAGTTCGCGGCGCGGCTGCGCGGACTGCGCGGCGCTGCGCTCACGGCGGCAGTCACCGGATCATTGTCACGCTGCGATCTCGGTGCCGTATCCGATCGCCTGATCGGCAAACTGTCGCGCGGCCAGCAGCAGCGCGTGGGTCTCGCGCAGGCGCTCGTGCACGAACCCGCGCTGGTCCTGCTCGACGAGCCGACCGCCGGGCTCGACCCCGTACAGGCCGCAGCCACGCGTGAATGGATCGCGGGTTTGCGCGAACATGCTGCCGTTATCGTCTCAACGCACCTTCTCGGAGACGTGCGCGCGTGCTGCGACGAAGTGGCGGTGCTGCACGAGGGCGCGATCGCATTCACCGGCGCCCTCGACCAGTGGATCGCCGACGATTCAATGGAGCTGCGCCTCGATCGCGAGGTCGACGCCGAGTTCTTTGCGCCGATCTCGCCACGCAGGCTCGAAGCCGGCGAGACGGGGCATCACTGGTGGTTGTCGCTCGATGCCGCGCAGATCCCGGACATTTCGCAACACGCCGCATCTCGGGGAATCGGCGTGACGTTGTTACGTCCCCGCGAGGATGCGCTGGAGCGGCGCTTCGTGGATCTCGTGGCGGGTCGTGCGGGAACTGAAATCTCGGCGGGCACACGAGCGCAACCATGAGCAACGTCTTCACCATCGCCGCGTTCGATTTTCGCAGCGCATGGCGAAACGGTTCGGCGTGGCTGCTGCTTGCCTTTGCAGCCGCGATGCTGGCGTGGGGTTTTCTGCATCGCATCGATTCGTTCACCGACGGCGTCGAGCAGCGCGCTGCGATGGCGGATGCACCGGGCGTTGGAGAAGTCGTCGTGGCGCCGCACCTCGCCAACGCGGCCTGGATCCTGTTGCTGCTCGCGCCGCTGGTGACGCTGCGCAGCATCGGCGATGAACATCGACGCGGCACGCTCGACGCGATGCATGTCGCGGGCGTGAGACCGGCTGCTGTGGTGATCGGCAAGTGGCTCGGCGCCACCGGCCTGCTCTGGGTGGTCTGCGCGGTGGCGCTGGCGATGGCCGCTTCGCTCGCGGCAGGCAGCGCATTCGACGCCGGCCGGCTGGTCGCGGCCGCGCTGGGGCTCTCGTTGCTCTCAGCGACCCTGTGCGCCATCGGCGTCGCCGCGTCGGCGGTATTCCGTCAGCCGGCCATCGCTGCGGCGGGTGCGTACGCCGTGGAGTTCATCCTGTGGCTGGTCGATGCGCCGGCGCGCGCGCGCGGCGTCACCGACGGGCTCATCAACTTCCTTGCAATGCCGACGCATCTCGGGCCGTTCCTGCGCGGTGTCGTCGACGCCGGCGATGCGATCTGGCTTGCAGCGATAGCGCTCGTGATGCTGGCGGTTGCCTGGCGACGGGTGGCGTGGCTCAAGGCGCGCGGCTGATGCGAGGCGTGCGCGAAATTGCTGTATGGGTCGCGTTGCTGACGGCGTTCGTCGTGCTGCTGTTTCTCGCATGGCGTGTGGATGCCCGACGCGACCTCACGCTCGGTACGCGCGCCGAGCTCAGTGCGGCGAGCCGCGCCGCGCTGGCGGCGATGCCGGATCCCATCGAAGTCGTGGCGCACCTGCCCGAGGCGAGCGCACTGCGCGAACCGGTCGCCAAGTTCGTCGAGCGCTATCGACGGGTCAGGCCGGCGCTGCGACTTTCGTTCGATACCAAACAGGCGAGCGGCGACCTCGAAATCCGTTACGGCAAACGCACGCAACGCCTGACGCAGCTCGACGAGCGCAGTTTCACCGCGGCGCTGCTGCAACTCGCGCGCAGCGGCGAGCGGCTGGTCGGATTCACCGTCGGCCACGGCGAACGGCGTTTCGATGGCGAGGCGAATCACGATCTCGGCAAGTTTGCGCAGGCCCTCACGGCTCGGGGCGACAAGCTGCTGGCGGTTCCACTGGGAGCGCCGATCCCGGAGGGACTGGCGCTGCTGGTGCTGGCTTCGCCCACCACGGCGATGCTGCCTGCGGAACTGGCGCACCTCATTCGATATCTGGACGAAGGAGGGGCATTGTTGTGGTTCCAGGAACCCGACCACGCCGCGCCGGACGCGCTGCTCGACGCACTGCACGTGCTGCGCTTGCCCGGGACCGTCGCGGACGCCGCGGCCAAGGCGCTTGAACTGCCCGACCTCCGGTTCGTGCCGGTGCAGACCTATCCCGTGCATGCCCTGAGCAAGGATTTCAGCGCGACCACGTTGTTTCCGCATGCCGTGGCGCTGGCAGCGCGTCCGAACTCACCCTTCACCGCGACCCCCGTGTTGCGATCGAGCGCCGGTTCCTGGAACGAAACCGGTACCGACGCGGCTCCGGTATTCGACACCACCGCCAACGAGCTACCGGGGCCGCTCGATCTCGGCTTCGCCTTGACGCGCTTGTCGCCCAGCCCGAAGCGACAGGAACAGCGAGCGATGGTGATCGGCGATGGGGATTTCCTGGCGAATCAGTTCCTCGGCAACGGCGGTAACCGCGAGCTGGGTTTGCGCATGTTCGACTGGTTGCTCGCCGACGACACCACGCTCGGCCTCGATTTGCCACGCGCGCCGGACGCGACGTTATCGCTGTCCAAGCGCGCAGCGGCATTCATCAGCATTGGCTGGCTGATCGCGCTGCCGCTGATGCTGGTGCTCGGCGGCGCAATCACCGTCGCGCGGCGTCGGCGCCGCTAGCCGGCCCCGCGCAATGCCCGAACTGCCGGAGGTCGAGACGACACGACGTGGCATCGCTCCCCACCTAGTGGGTGCTCACGTGAAGTCCATCGACGTTCGCCAGCCGCAACTGCGCTGGCCCGTCGCACGCGAACTGGCGGAGGCATTGCCGGGCCGCGTGATCGAGGGCGTTGCGCGCCGGGCGAAATACCTCCTCATCGGTGTCGAAGCGGGCGACGTGCTCGTCCATCTCGGCATGTCGGGGTCGCTTCGCATCGTTGACCACGGCACACCGGCAGGCACTCACGATCACGTCGATCTCGTCCTCGAGGACGGCAAGGCGCTGCGCTTCCACGATCCCCGCCGGTTCGGCTGCTGGTTGTGGCAGCCGCGCGGCACCGAGCATCCCTTGCTCGCGTCGCTCGGTCCCGAGCCGCTGGGTGATGCGTTTGACGAAGAGCATCTGTGGCGCGCAAGTCGCGGTCGGTCGGTCGCCGTCAAGAATTTCCTCATGGACCAGCGCATCGTGGTCGGCGTTGGCAATATCTATGCGGCGGAAGCGTTGTTCCGCGCGGGCATCCACCCGATGCGCGCAGCCGGTCGAGTCTCGCGCGAACGCTACCGGGCGCTGACCTGCGCGGTTCGTGAGGTGCTTGCGCACGCCATCCAACGCGGGGGCACGACGCTTCGCGACTACGTTAACGCGATCGGCGAGCCTGGCTACTTCGAACTTGAGCTCGATGCGTACGGACGCGCCGGAGAACCGTGCCGCCGCTGCACGACGCCGCTCAGGAATTCCGTCATCGGGCAACGCGCCAGCGTCTATTGCCCACGCTGTCAGCGCTGAATCGGGCGACGCAGGGCGGAGCTGTGCTCCGCTCGATGTGACTCGCAAGTTCGAAGCCGAGCACCGCTCGGGTCTACAACCTCGCGGAGGTCTCAGTCGTAACAGCGCGGATCGCCGAGCCAGAGTCCTTCGTCCGAATGCAGCATGACGACGCGGGGTTGCGACGTGGCGACGCGATAAACCGGCTTGGGGTTTTCGCTTTCCGCTACATCCGGGGCAAAGCGGCTGGGCACATAGGTGCTTCCCGGCAAGTGCTGCTTGAGGCGCTGGATCTGCTCGGATTGCGGCAGATCCCCGTGAAGTGGAATGAACAGGTGTTCGAGCGGCGCCTGGCTGCTCTCGTCGGGAAATTCAAAGGTAACCTTGACGTTTCCGAGCATTCGCGTCGCGACGTAACTTGCGCAGATCTCGTTCGCTTCCAGTGGCGCAAGAGGCGCACCGAGCATGCGCTCGATCTCGGCGCGTGCCAGGCCGATCCTGATGCCCGCCCAAGTCAGTTCGTCCTGGACCAGCGCGAGCCCGTCGACCACGTGCTCCGGCGCGGCGATCGCAAGGCGCGTCGAGGAGGACACCGCAGCCACCGCGCTGGCCCGTTGAGGCGCCTGGGAGCAACTGACGAACACCACGAGCGCCGCGCCGAGCACCCACGAAGCTCCCCTTTTCGACCGCCGATGCCGCTGCATGCTCTGCCCTCGAAGCGGCGCCGTTTCACCGCCACCCGTGTTTATCAGCGTCTGCGTGAACATCGAGCTGATAGCGAGCACTGCCCGCAAAGGGCCATTCAGGCGACGGTCGGCCATGTGCATCAGGCCGCTGGATTTCAATCGCGGGCGGCGCGGGAATTCGGTGGTGAAACGGTGGGGGCTCAGTCGGGCAGCGGCAGTTCGGTTTGTTTGAGTTCGACGCGCCCCTTGCCCTCCAGGATCTTCTTGAACTCCGCGCGACTGACTGACACGTAGCGCTCGTTGCCTCCGATCTCGACCTGCGCGCCCTGGGTCACGGCGCGGCCCTGCCCATCCACGCGCACCACCATCGTCGCCTTCTTGCCGCTGTGACAGATGGTCTTGATCTCGATGAGCTCGTCGGCCCAGGCAAGGAGGTACTGGCTGCCTTCGAACAGCTCGCCCTGGAAATCGGTGCGCAGCCCGTACGCCAGCACGGGAATGCGCAGCGTGTCGACCACGTCGGTCAACTGCCAGACCTGCGCCTTGGTCAGGAATTGGGCTTCATCGAGCAGTACGCAATGCAGCGTGCCGAGTTCGGCAATGTCAGCGCGCACCCTCGCTGCGAGATCCGTGGCGGAGTCGAAGGCGAGCGCCGGCGCGGACAGGCCGATGCGCGAAGCCACCACCCCCGTCCCGGCGCGATGATCGAAAGCGGGAGTCAGGATCGCCACGCGCATGCCGCGTTCGCGATAGTTGTGCGCGCTCTGCAGCAGCGTGGTGGTCTTGCCGGCGTTCATTGCCGAAAAGTAGAAGTAGAGCTTGGCCATGGATGACGAGCGACGCGGCAATCTTGATCGAGGCCGACATCGTCGCATCGACGGGCACGATGCGCGAGGGCGCCGTCGTCACAGCGCAAGGCAAGAGCCAGGGTGCGGGTGGTCCCCTTCGCGCGCGGGAAGTTTCGGCCGGCATCGTCGCATCGACAGAGCGCCACGCGCGATATCCGTTATTTTTCCCTTCTCCCTTCGGGTGACTGCAGGCGCAAAGTGCACCTTCGAACAGCGCAGCTGGCCCGTAGGGCGAGCAGTAAGGTGGCGCCAGCGCCGGATGAGGGTTCGAACATGCGGCAAATTCGAACCCTCTCCCCAACCCCACCCCGGCCCTTCGGGCGCGATTGTGCGCGCGAACAGTGCTCGCAAGCGCGCCCAATCGCCCCGGGGGGAGAGGGGCTTTGGAAAAGATGGAAGTAGAATCGCGCGCCCTCCCGACGACGGATTCGATGTCGCTCAACCCTGCCCAGCGCGCCGCCGTGGAATACACCGAAGGACCGTTGCTGGTGCTGGCGGGTGCCGGCTCCGGAAAGACCCGCGTCATCACGGACAAGATCGCGCATCTGGTGAGCACGGGTTTTGCGCCGAACAAGATCACCGCGATCACGTTCACCAATCGCGCAGCCCGCGAGATGCGCGACCGCGCGGCCAAGCGCCTGCCGCGCGGCGAGGATGCGGACCGCCAGCCTGCGATCTCCACCTTCCATGCGCTTGGCCTTCGATTCCTGCAGATCGAGTGCGCAAAGGTTGGACTGCGATCGGGATTCAGCGTGTTCGGCGCGGACGACAGCTTCGGACTGCTCAAGGAGCTGGTGCCGGCGGCAACGCGAACCGACGCGCTCGAAGCACTGCGGGGGCTGATCGCACGCGCCAAGAACGAAGCACTCACACCCGCCGAAGCGGAAGAGGCGGCCGGATCGGCCCGGGAACGAGAAGCCGCGTCGCTGTACGCCGCCTATCAACGCAGGTTGGCGGCTTTCAATGCGGTCGATTTCGACGACCTCATCCGGTTGCCGGTGCGGCTTCTCGAGGACAACGAGGCAGTCGCCGTGGCGTGGCGCGACCGCATCCGCTACTTGCTGATCGACGAATACCAGGACAGCAATCGCGCGCAGTACCGGATGCTCAAGGCGCTGACCGGTCCTCGCGGGGCGTTCACCGCGGTGGGCGACGACGACCAGAGCATCTATGCGTGGCGGGGCGCGGCGCCGGAGAACCTCGACGAGCTCGGTCGCGATTACCCGGCGCTCAAGGTCATCAAGCTCGAGCAGAACTATCGCTGCACCGGCCGCATCCTGCGCGCCGCCAACGCGCTGATCGCGCACAACCCGCACAAGGTCACCAAGACGCTGTGGAGCGAGCATCCCGAAGGCGCGCCCATCCGCGTGCTGAGCTGCGCGGACGTCGACGCCGAAGGAGCGCGCGTGGCGGGAGAGATCTGGCAGCGCGGCAACGCCGGTGGTCCACCGGCGTGGCACGAGTGCGCGGTGCTGTACCGGGGCAATCACCAATCGCGCGCGCTCGAAAAGGCGCTCCGCGCGGTGGGCGTGCCTTATCACTTGAGTGGCGGCCAGTCGTTCTTCGAGCGCACCGAAGTGCGCGACCTGCTGGCGTGGCTGCGCCTGCTCGCCAATCCGGACGACGACGCCGCGTTCCTGCGCGCGGTCGCCGCCCCGCGGCGCGACATTGGTGCGCAAACCCTCGAGAAACTCGGACTGCTCGCAGGTGCGGCGCACTGCTCCCTTGCGCGCGCCGCCGCGCGGCCGGAAGTGAGGGAACAATTCAGCGCACGGACGCAGACTGCCGTCGCGGGATTTGTCGAAGCACTGGGTGATCTGCGCAATCTTGTTTCGCAACAGGGCGTTGCGGCACTGGCCATGCAGCTTGCCGACCGCAGCGGCTATCGCGCCGCATTGGCGCAATCCTCGGACGCAGCCTTGCGCGCGCGCCGTCTCGCCAACGTCGATGAGTTCGGGCAGTGGCTCGCGTCACAAGCCGCGCGCACGAGTGGCGCAGGCCTCGCGCAGCTCAATGCGCAGTTGGCGCTGCTTGATTTCGGCGAACGCGATGATCCGGGCAACCAGGTGCGCCTCATGACGCTGCATGGCGCCAAGGGGCTCGAGTTCAAGCACGTGTGGCTCATCGGCGTCGAGGACGGCGTGCTGCCGCACGATGCCGCGATCGATGCGGGCACGCTCGAGGAAGAGCGCCGCCTGTTCTACGTCGGCATGACCCGCGCGCGCGAAACGCTGACCTTGTCGCATGTGCAGTACCGCTCCCGGTTCGGCGAGCGTAGCCGGACCCGGCCCAGTCGCTTTCTGGACGAGCTGCCGGCCGCGGAATTGCGGCGCGAAGGCGATGATCCCGAACAGGATCACGCCGAACTCAGGGAACGCAATCGCGATCAGTTCGCGCGCCTCGCCGAACTGCTGCGCTAAGCCGAACTCGCAGGCGTGGTGAAACGAAGATTGCCATCGAGCGCTTGTAGACTCGGACGCTTCGAGCCCGGGGAACCTGTAATGCGCATCGCACGGCTATCCATCTGTTTGCTGGCACTGGGCTTCGGCGCCTGCTCGAGTTCCGAAGTTCGCGAAGAGCGGCTGGAGCCGATATCGACTGTCGACACCGGACCCCGAGCGGACGACAAACTCGACGCCGTGGCCTGGACACAGGCCGCCGCCGAATTCCGCGCGGCGAGCCTGCAGGCATTCGCGGGTGCGTGGCGCGCGGTCGATACAGGCGTCGCGGATCCCGCCTGGGACGCGTTGCCGCCTGCGGAACGAGACGCGCTCGGCAATCGCGCCGGGCTGGCCTCGCTGCCCATCGCGGTCATCGCGGACGTCGACGAGACCCTGCTCGAAAACACGCCCTTCAATGCGCGGATGATTGTCGAGCCCATCCCCGGCGATCTCGCCGTCGCCGATTCGCGCGCGGCGTTCACGCGTCGCTGGAAGCACTGGGTCGCGGACGAGCGTGCTCGCGCACTGCCGGGCGCCGCAGCGTTTGCGAGAAGGTTGAGCGAAGGCGGCGTCGCGTTCTACTACATCACCAACCGCGACGATGACGAGCGCGACGCGACGTGCCGAAATCTGGTTGCCGAGGGATTCCCGGTATCGAATTGCGAGACCTTTGTGCTGACGCGCAACGAGGCCGAAGGCCGACCCAGCGCCAAGCTGTCGCGCCGCGCCGCCGTCGGTAGAGCACATCGTGTGCTCGCGGTGCTCGGCGACAACCTCGGCGACTTCGTCGATGGCGTCGATGCGAGCCGGGCGATTCGCGATGGCCTTGTCGATCAACATTCGGGCTGGTGGGGCGAGCGCTGGTGGATGCTGCCCAATCCCATGTACGGCTCCTGGGAAAATCCCGCGGCGCCCCTCCCACCGGACGTGGTGCCGACGACAGTCGGGGAGCGCTCAGCCGCCGTCCGCAAGGCCAAGATCGCAGAACTCGACCTTCGTCAAGATGGCGAACAATAATAAATTCAATGAGATAGGACCAATTATCTAAGGTGTTGCAGGAGGTTTGGTTTGCAGGTTACTATTCCGCCTGCCGATTCATCGGCGATTGCTAAAAACGCCTTGCAACACTTATACGTTCCGGCGCACCGGACCTTGTGCACTTCGAATGGCCCTCGCGGGCCATTTTTTTTTGAGGCAACGCTCAGCCCCTGCGATCCTCGACGACTCGCACTTGCCGCCTCGACGGCCCGCCCCTAGGCTCACTGGCTCTTCGACGATCGGAAATTCCGCGATGCCGCGTGTCTCGTTTCGCACTGCCAGTCTCTGGTTGATGATGCTCCTCATCGCGCTGTTCGCGGCCTCCTGCAAACGCGATCCCGTCGCCAAGACCAAGACACCCGAAGGCTCCGTGCAAGCGGGCGCCGAAGCGTTGCAGAAGAGCGATCTGCGCGCTTTTGTGCTCTCGCAGGTTCCGCCCAAGGAACTCGAGAAACTCCGTGCCGATTGGAAAGCCAAGGCCAAGGCGCCCGTCGATCCTGCCGAAGCGAAGCGCTTTGCCGAGCAGATCGAGAAGTTCGCCGCAGCCGACGCGGTCGAGAAAACGATGAAGGAACTCGAACCCAAACTGGCGGAGTTCGAGCGTGAGGGCGCGGCGCAGATGCCGATGCTGATCGGCATGATCACCGGCATGGCGCAGGCCAGCATCCAGCAGAACAAGGAAATGGATGCGGCGGCGAAGGCGCAGACGATGCAGATGGTCAACGCGCTGACGCGCTGGCTCAGTGGCGCGAACTTCACGGACCGTGCAAAGGTGCGCGCCGCACTCGAGGCCCTCTCCGGTGCCGCGCGCGCTTCGAAGGTCCGGACGTTGGCGCAGATGCAGGCGTTGCCGTTCGACGCGGCGCTGGACGAATACAGCCGTGCGTTTCGCGCGTTCAAGGAAGTACTCGCGATCTACGGTCTCCCCCTCGATCCGGTGTTCGCGAGCGTCAAGACCAAAGTGCTCTCCACCAAGGGAGACACGGCCAAGGTCCGGCTCAGCTACCGGATGCTGGAAACCGATTTCACGCACGATCTTGATCTGGTCAAGATCGATGAGCGCTGGTACGGCCGCAAGACTGCGGCGCAGGTCGGTGACATGTTGAATGATGAAGACGACAAAGACGCCACTCCGCCGCTGCCGATGTCGCCCTGATGCGTCGGTGACCGACCGTCCCGACGGCTGCGAGGCGCGGTCGCCGGGCATCTGCGTCGCCCCTGGGCATGAAGTCCATCGAACCGCACCTCGCTAGTCCTGTGCCCGTAGAGCCGTCGGCTGCTGCACGCGCCGCCGAGCCCTCGTTCGCGACGCAAGGTGCACGCGCGCCACTTGGATGGCGACCGCTCGGCGCCCTGTTGCGCCCGTTCCTGCGCGTACGCGCCGAGCCGCCCGACCCACGGGGGTTGCTCGAGTCCGCCAACACGCCTCTGATCTACATCCTCGAGCGACCCGGGACCTCCAACCTCCTGATCCTCGAAGAGGCCTGTCGTTCGGCCGGACTGCCGCCACCGCTCCGTCGCACGGACCAGCTATCGCTCGGCGCACGCCAGCGGGCGGTGATCGTCCTGCATCCGCGCATCAGCCGCTTTTCCAGGCGGCGTCCGAGCACTTATCCGCCCGAATTGCGTGAACTGCTGCGCATGGTCGAGGACAACCCGGCGCTGGACGTGCGGCTGCTGCCGGTGTCGATTTTCGTCGGGCGTGCACCGGGTCGCGAGGCAAGCTGGTTCCGTGTTCTGTTCTCCGAGAATTGGGTGATGGTGGGCGGCTTCCAGCGGCTGCTCGCGCTGCTGCTCAACGGCCGCGACACGCTGGTGCACTTCAGCCGTCCGGTAAGCCTGCGCGAAGTCGCCGCCGAAGGGCTGCCACCCGAACGCGCCGCACGCAAATCGGCGCGCGTGTTGCGCACGCACTTCAGACGCGTCCGCTCGGCGATCATCGGGCCTGACCTCTCGCATCGGCGGAACGTCATCGACGCGGTGGTGAATGCCCCGGCGGTGCGCGACGCGATCGCTTCCAGTGCCCAACGCGAGCGAGCGACGATCGCGAAAGTGCAGACGCGTGCGCGCGAACTCGCGTGGGAAATTGCCGCCGACTATTCGCATCCGGTGGTGCGGTCGCTGTCGATCCTGCTCAAACCCGTGTGGAACCGCCTTTACGACGGCGTGCAGTTGCGACATCTCGACACGGTCAAGCAGATCGCGCCTGGCCACGAAGTGATCTACGTGCCCTGCCATCGCAGCCACATGGATTACCTCCTGCTTTCGTACCTGCTGTTCGAGCATCACGTCGTGCCGCCGCACATCGCCGCCGGCATCAATCTCAACATGCCGCTCGTGGGGCCCATCCTGCGGCGCGGCGGCGCGTTCTTCATACGCCGCAGCTTCCGCGCGAACGCGCTCTACTCGGCGGTGTTCACCGAATACCTGCACCAGCTGATCCGCCGCGGCTCGTCCATCGAGTACTTCATCGAGGGCGGCCGCAGTCGCACGGGGCGCCTGCTGCCGGCGCACGTGGGCATGCTGGCGATGACGGTCCGCGGTTATTTGCGCGACCGCACGCGACCGGTCGTCTTCCAGCCGGTCTACATCGGTTACGAGAAACTGCTCGAGGGACGTACCTACATCGGGGAGTTGTCTGGAGCGAAGAAGAAACAGGAATCGCTGTTCGGCGCGCTGCGCGGCCTGCGCGCGCTGCGCCACAACTATGGTCGCGTCGCGGTGAGTTTCGGCGAACCGATCTTTCTCGACCAGCACCTCGATGAGCTCGCGCCCGACTGGCAGCGCGAGTCGGAGGCCGAGCGACCCCCATGGTTCGCGTCGACCGTCGATGCGCTGGGGGACCGCATCCTCGTCAACATCAACCGCAGCGCCGACGTCAACCCGGTGAATGTGCTCGCAGCGGCGTTGCTGTCGACGCCTCGCAACGCGATGGCCGAGGCCGACCTGCTGCGCCAGCTCGCGCTGTTCCAGACGCTACTCGCGCGCGTTCCGTATTCGGATCGCGTGACCGTGACCGATCTCGCTCCTGCGGCGATCATTGCCTATGGCGAGCGCATGGGGATTCTCGTGCGCACACGGCATCCGCTCGGCGACGTGTTGTCCAGCGCCCCGGAACAATCGGCGCTGCTCTCGTATTTCCGCAACAACGTGCTGCACCTGCTGACCACCGCTGCGTGGTGCGCGGCGCCGTTCCTCAACAACCGGCAACTCCGGCGCTCGACCGTGGTGCGCTTGGGCCAGTTCGTTTATCCCTTCATCCAGAACGAGCTCTTCTTGCCGTGGACTGCGGAGCAGTTCGGCGAGCAGATCCAGAGGACGCTCGACGTGCTGGTCGAGGAAGGCCTGCTGGGCAAGGTCGGCTCGGGAGGCCTGTTGCGTAGCCCGGTCGGGCAGACCGACGCCGCCTTCCAGTTGCGCGTGATCGCGCAAACCGTTACGCAGGCGTTCGAGCGCTATTACATCGCAGTCGCCGTGCTCGTTAAGAACGGGCGGGGCGCGCTCAGCACGGCGGAGCTCGAGAACTTGGGACACCTCATCGCACAGCGGTTGTCGCTGCTGTACGCCAATGCTGCGCCGGAGTTCTTCGACAAGACGTTGTTCCGCAACTTCATTGCGCTGCTCAAGGAGCGTCGCGTCATCTGGCTAGACGACGCCGGCAAAATCGATTTCGCGAACGAGCTCGAAGGCATCGCGAAGGACGCGCGCTTCGTGCTTTCGCGCGAGCTGCGGCACTCCATCCTCAAGCTCACCGCGCAGGAACGCGAGCTGGTGCCGGTTGTTGCACCCGCAGCGGCGCCCGAGGACGAGTCCTGACAGGAGTTCGCACGGCGGGCGGGTCTTGCTCCGGTGATCGCCGAATCGCTACGCGCTGATCGCGACGACTTCGATGTTGCGCTCGTCCGGGTCGAGCGCGTAGGCCGCGTAGTAACCGGCACCATATTCGGGACGCAGCGACGGTGGCCCGTTGTCCTCCCCACCGGCAGCAAGTGCGGCGGCGTGAAAGGCGTCGACGACTTCGCGCGAGCGTGCGCGCAATGCGATGTGCAGGGAGCGCGTCACCGCCGAACCCGAATGCACCCAGAGACTGGGGTGTTCGCCTTCGCCAAACCCCGCCCAGCCGTCCGACTCCACGCGCAACGCGTAGCCGAGCGGCGCAAGCGCCGCCGCGTAAAACGCCTTGCAACGTTCGTAGTCGCCCACGACCAGACTCAAATGATGCAGCACTTCGGTCTCCTGTCCCTTCCGGGATTCTAGGCGGGTTGATCCGGTATCAGCGCATGTTCGAGCTGATTCATCTGGTCCTTGATGCGGAGCTTGCGCTTCTTGAGGCGCCGGAGCTGCAGGTCGTCCATGTCGCTGGTCGCGTCGAGGCGCGCGATCACCTCGTCGAGATCGCGATGTTCGATGCGAAGCTCGAGCAGACGGCGGGCAATGGCGGCGCGGTCGTCGATGGAGAGGCCAGGTTTTTCGCTGCGGCAGCGCAAGTGTAGCGAAGCGCAGGCGGCACCGCGGTTACAATTCGAGCATTCGCACCGCTCGATCGCCGCGCTTCGTGCAGTGTTAGAAGCGTAGTCTCGCTTTTCATCCCTCTCCCTACGGGAGAGGGATCGAGGGTGAGGGGCCGAGCTTGCCTCGAAGCAAGAGGCCAATCTCAAGACAACCCCGGCCCGCCATCCGGCGCTTCGCGCCACCTTGTCCCCTTGGGAGAAGGATCTCCCAGCTGGAGTAACCACACCGCATGTTGTTCCGCAATCTGACGCTGTTCCGCTTCGTGCCGGACACCGCCCTCTCTGCTGCCCTCGATTCGGCCCTGCCCGATCACACACTAAAGCCCGTGGCGCCCCTCACGATGGCGAGCCGCGGCTGGGTGTCTCCGTTCGGACGCGACTCGGAGGCGTTGTCGCACGCCCAGGGGCCGTACCGATTGCTGGTGCTCGGCGGCGAGGAACGCCTGTTGCCGCCGGCGGTGGTGAATGAGGCGGTCGCGATCAAAGTCGCGGCGCTGACTGCACAGCGCGGCCGGCCGCCCGGCGCGCGAGACCGCAAGCGGTTGCGCGAGGACGTCCTGCACAACCTCATGCCGCGCGCGTTCGTGCGGCCGACTCGACTGGCGGGATATCTCGATGTGGGCCGCGGCTGGCTTGCGATCGACACTGCGTCGCGCAAGAACGCCGAAGGATTCGTCGCGGCACTGCGGGAGACGCTCGGCAGTTTCGCGGCCGTACCACTCGACGCGGGCGAATCGCCGCGCGCGGTCATGACGGGCTGGCTTCGCGAGGGCGGATTGCCGAAATCCTGGCAACTCGGGGAGGAATGCGAACTCAAGGATCCCGTCGATCGCGGCGCAGTGGTCAAGTGCCGCCGCCAGGACCTGGCGGCGGACGAGGTCCGCGAGCACCTCAAGAGTGGCAAGCAGGCGACCATGCTCGAGTTCGGATTCGACGAGCACGTCGCGTTCGTGCTCGACGAGCAGCTGGTGCTGCGCAAACTGCGTTTCCTCGACGCGGTGACCGCCGAGCTCGAGAACTCGGATCGCGATTCCGCCGCCGCTGAACTCGACGCGCGCCTCGCGGTGATGACCTTGACGCTCGCGCCACTGCTCGAAGCCCTGCACGAGGTATTCAAGCTGGCGGCGCCAGACGCGCGCAAGCGATAGCATTCCAGCGTGCTCGAAAGCCTGCAGCGATTTGTCGCAAACCGTCGTCCGCCGCCAACCGCGGCGGAAGATTCTGTCGTCATCTCCGGATGCGATAGCGACGGTGGCGCCGTCGAGGTGGGCATTCGCCGCCACCCGCAGTCGCGACGGCTGCGACTCATCGTCGACGATGCCGGCGCGCGTGTCGTGGCGCCGATACGGGCGAGCCGGGTCGGCATCGCGCGTTTCGTTGCCCAGCACCACTCGTGGATTGTGCGGCAACTTGCGCTGCATGCTGTCCCGGAGAGAGTCGCGCCGATCGCGGGCATCGAAGATTGCATGCACCTGCGCGGTGTGGCGACACCCGTGCGCTGGGTCGAGCGGAGCGTGCCGCAGGTCCTGCGAAGCGAAGACGGAGCGATCGTGATCGGCGTGCCGTTGGCGTCCCCGCGAGCCTCCGCGTTGGCTGCTCGCGCGCTGCGCGCCTGGATGATCGCGGAAGCGACGCGCGACATTGGGCGCTGCAACGAGGCGGCGCTGCTGCGTGTCGACGCGCGCGCGAGTCGCGTCAGCGTCCGACCGCTCAAATCACTGTGGGGTTCGATCAGCCTCGACGGCAGCATGCGCGTCGACCTCGCCCTGCTCCTCGCGCCTCCCGCGATCCTCGATTACGTAGTCGTCCACGAAGCCTGCCACCGCCACGAGCGCAATCACGGCCCGCGTTTCTGGGCGCGCGTCGCTCGCGCACATCCGGATTATCCGGAGCATCGCCGATGGCTCCGCGAACACGGACCCGCGCTCAAGTCCGAACTTGCACGCTGGCTGGGCTGACCCGCTCGTACTCACCCAGACCCGCTCGCGGCACAGAAAACTGAAAACCGGACCAGCAAGACGGGGCACTCGAAAAGCAGGGCTGGCACCGTTCCTGTGATACTTCCCGCCTTCGCGATTCGGATGTAGCGCCCGATGGCTGGTTTCTTCGCCGAGCTCAAACGTCGCAATGTGTTCCGCGTGGCAATCGCCTACCTTGCGATCGGCTGGCTGGTGCTGCAAGTGGCCGGTCTCGTCATCCCTGCGTTCGACATTCCGTCGTGGGTGCTGCGTCTGTTGGTGATCGTCGTCGGGCTGGGCTTTCCGGTCGCGCTGGTGATCTCGTGGGTGTTCGAGCTCACGCCCGAGGGGCTCAAGCGCGAGGCTGATGTCGAGTCCGGCCAGAGCATTGCGCGCCTGACGGGGCGCAAGCTCGATGTCATCATCATCGGGGTGCTAGCGGCGGTCGTGGGCCTGCTGTTGCTCGACCGCTTCGTGCTGACGCCGCGCACCGCAGTGACGCCCGCCACGAGCGCAGCCGTCGTACCCGTTGCCCCTGCTGCAGAGGCGGTGCCTGCCGTGCCGGCACGCTCGATCGCGGTGCTGCCGTTCGTGGACATGAGCCAGGCGAAGGATCAGGAATATTTCTCGGATGGTCTGTCGGAGACCCTGCTCGACATGCTGGCGCAGGTGCCCGACCTCAAGGTTGCCGCGCGCACCTCGTCGTTTGCTTTCAAGGGCAAGCCGCAGGACGTGCGCGGCATAGGAGCGGCGCTGGGCGTGGCACATCTGCTGGAGGGCAGCGTGCAGAAGGCGGGCGACCAGGTGCGCATCACCGCGCAGCTCGTGCAGGCCTCCGATGGCACGCATCTATGGTCGAAGCATTTCGACCGCCAGCTCGCCGATGTGTTCAAGATACAGGACGAGATCGCGACCGAGGTCGTGGGGGCGC
>Ga0183260_10000778_pt1 | contig 27042 bp, 32 predicted proteins | sample AntDrymUQ4972206_2_FD_129768 | JGI IMG/M metagenome (GOLD analysis project Ga0183260, IMG submission 129768) | Polar desert sand microbial communities from Dry Valleys, Antarctica - metaG UQ497 (22.06) (version 2) (version 2) | ecosystem: Environmental > Terrestrial > Soil > Desert | place... | reverse complement strand
TCGGCGCAGACGATCGGCGTCTCGGGAGCCGTCGACCTGCGCGGCGTCAACTTCGGTCACGGCCTTACCGAGTGTCCGCAGGGCGGAAGCCCGGACGCGACACCGGCGCCGCTCAACCGGCGCCGGCTGGACTCCGTCGAGGCCATGAGCAGTCGGGGCGACGACCAGCGGATGAATCAGGACTACTCCTGCTTCCCGCAGAACGAGATGAGCATCAGCGTCAACCCGCAGAACGAGCGCAACATCGTGGGCGGCGCCAACGACTACCGCCTCGGCTGGGGCACGTCTGGCTTCTACGCCTCGACGAACGGCGGCCAAGACTGGTACGACGGCATCATCCCGTTCCCGTCGCTGCCGAGCGGGGACAATCTCGACGGCGGCGGCGATCCGGCTGTCGTGCACGATCGTGGGGGCGTCGTCTACTACGCCGACATCAACTTCAACCGCACCGACGACACCAACGGCATCTGGGTCAGCCGCTCGACCAACGGCGGCTTCACCTGGAGCCGGCCGTGCGTGGCGATCAACGTCGGCACGCCGACGGACGACCAGGCCCGCTGCGGCGGCGCGGGCGATCCGCGGCTGCCGGGCGACGGCACGGTCTCGTTCATCCAGGACGCGGACGCCGTTGCCGACGCCAGCGTTGCGTTCAACGACAAGGAGTACATCGCCGCGGGGCCGCGGCCGGCGGGCGTCCAGCCCACCTGCTTCCAGCCCGAGACGAAGGCGCCGTACGCGTGCCCCGAGGGCTACACGGGGCTCGACCGGATCTACGTCACATGGACGATCTTCTCGGCCGACGACGACCCGCTCGTGGGCTCGCGGATCCTGATGAGCTACTCGGACGACCAGGCTCGCTCGTGGTCGCCGCCGAAGGCGATCAGCGGTAGCGCTCCCTTCTGCGTCGGCAGCCCGGGGAATGAGTGCGCGTTCAACCAGTTCTCGGTTCCGACGGTGAGCCCGACGACGGGCGCGCTGTACGTGCAGATCTTCAACGGCAACACGCCGGACGAGGATCAGGTGCTGCTCGTGCGCTCGGCCGACGGCGGCCAGACCTTCCAGGGTCCGTTCTTCGTCGGCTCGGTCTTCGACCTGAACTACCCGCGCGGCGTCAACGGCCGCACCGACTGCAACGCCCGCGGTCAGGGCAGGACCCGGCAGGTGCTGACGAACAGCTGCTTCCGGCTCAACTCGCTCGGAAACGTCATCGTCGACAAGCGCGGCGGAGCGTTTGCGGACGACCTCTACATGGTCATCTCGGACAACCGCAACGGCAACCTGCGCTTCTCGAACACGGACATCTTCCTCTACAAGTCGACCGACGGCGGCTCGACGTGGATGGGCCCGACGCGCGTGAACAACGACGTGCCGGGCGGCAATCCCGAGGGCTTCAACCGCGACTGCGGTCGTACGCCGTTCAACATCACGGGCTCGCAGGCTGCCTGCACGGTGATCCCGCCGGGCAACGACCAGTGGTTCCCGTGGGTCGACATCAGCGAGGAGGGCGATCTGAACGTCGTCTTCCAGGATCGCCGCCTCGACACCGACTCGGACACGAGCGAGTGGGCGACATCGCGGACGGAGATCGGCAACTACCTGTCCTGGTTCTGGGGCGCGCAGTGCCGTGTCACCGAGGCCGACTCGCGTCAGTGCGTCGCACCCGAGGCCGCGACGTACTCAGGCTCGCCGGTGGGCCCGATCGACCCGGGGGCCGATCCGGTCGCGGGCCAGTCGCAGGCGACCTTCCCGTTCACGAACTTCACCATCTCGGACACGCCCTTCAACCTGGACTACACGTTCCGGGCAGGCATCTTCATGGGCGACTACGAGAACGTGGCGGTTCGCGGCGGAACGGCGCATGCGATGTGGACGGACTCCCGCAACGGTCGCTCCTCGCGGTTCCTCGTCGGGCGCAACCCCGCGTGTGAGCAGGCGGACGCGTTCTACGACAGCTACAGCGCGAGGGACGGCGGCACGGCCGCCACGGCGCGGGCCTCTGACAAGGAGTTCCTCGCCATCGGATGCCCCGCCGACTCCGTCGATGCGGGCACGCAGCCCACGACGCAGCCGCAGCCTCCGGCTCAGCCGGCGGCACCGGCGGCGGGTAACGACGCGCGTCCGGCCGCAGAGCAGGCGGCAGCGGCCACGGCTGTGCCCGCGAGCGCTCCGGCGGCAGCCGCCCCGGTCGTCTCCGCGGCTCCGCGGGCGGTGCTGTCGCTCCGCTCCGCGCGGCTCGCCGCGAGCAAGGGCGGTCGCTACGTGCTCGTCCGGGTGAACGGGACGGCCGCCAAGGCGCGGGTTCGCGTCACGCTCCTGCGCAAGGGCGGCAAGGTGGCCGCCCGTGTTGTGCGGAGCGTGCCGACGAACCGCGTCGCGCGCGTGCCGAACCTGCGCGTGCACCCTGGCGTCAAGCAGGTGCGCGTCTCGCTCGGCTAGCTCAGCAGGGACGAGTACAGGACGAGAGGGGGCCCGAGAGGGGCCCCCTCTCCGTTCTCGGGGCCGCAGTAGCTCGATCTCGAGACCTGGCCCTGCCTCGTTGCACTGTTTCGATCTGGAAGCCGCTGGTCATTTTTGCTTTATAGAGTCTCCTCGTTCCTGCGGCCCAAGGAGAGATGCCCGTGCCCGAGACCTTCGATCAACTCAAGACGCGCCTAGCCGAGATCCAGGACCTGAGGAAGATCGGCGCCGTCCTCTCCTGGGATCAGCAGACGATGATGCCCTCCGCCGGCGCGGGGGGACGCGCCGAGGCGCTCGCCACGCTGAACCGCATGTCGCACGAGCTCTTCGTGGCCGGGGAGACCGGCCGCCTGCTCGAGTCGCTCCGTTCCTACGAGGACTCGCTCGACCCCGACTGCGACGAGGCGAGCCTCATCCGCGTCACACGCGCCGACTACGAGAAGGCAGCTCGCGTGCCGGCCGAGCTCGAGGCGGAGATGAGCCGTGCCGCCTCGCACGGCCTGCAGGCCTGGGTGGCGGCGAGGGAGGCGTCCGACTTCTCCCGGTTCCTGCCCGCGCTCGAGGAGAACGTCGGGCTCAAGCACCGCTACGTCGAGTGCTTCGAAACGGGCACCGAGCGCTACGACGTGCTCCTCGACGACTACGAGCGCGGCATGACGACGGCGGAGGTGCGGACGATCTTCAGCCGCCTGAAGGAGGAGCTCGTGCCGCTCATCGCCGGAATCGCGGAGCGCGACGACCCCTCGCTCGCCGACGTCCTCACGGGCGACTTTCCCGTCGAGCGCCAGCGCTCGTTCGGCCACGAGATCGTCGAGCGCTTCGGGTTCCGGCCCGACTCGTGGCGGCTCGACTCGACCGAGCACCCCTTCGCCTCGGGCGCCGGCGTCAACGACATCCGCATCACGACGCACTACGACCCGACGAACTTCGACTCGCTCTTCGCCACCATTCACGAGTACGGCCACGGCCTCTACGAGCACGGCGTCGACCCGGCCCTCGATCGCACGCCGCTCGGCTCCGGCGTCTCGCTCGGGCTACACGAATCGCAGAGCCGCATGTGGGAGAACCTCGTCGGCCGCGGCCGGCCGTTCTGGAGCCACGTCTACCCCTCGTTCCAGAGCACCTTCCCGGAGGCGCTCGGCTCCGTGGAGCTCGACCGCTTCCTGGCAGCCGTCAACCGCGTCACGCCCTCGCTCATCCGCATCCACGCGGACGAGGTCACCTACAATCTGCACGTGATCCTGCGCTTCGAGCTCGAGCAGGAGATCGTCAACGGCCGTGTCGAGCTGCGCGACCTGCCGGAGGAGTGGAACCGGCGCATGCACGAGTACCTTGGCGTCGAGGTGCCCGACGACGCCCGGGGCGTCCTCCAGGACGTGCACTGGTCGGGGGGCGGTATCGGCTACTTCCCGACCTACTCGCTCGGCAACGTCATCTCCGTCCAGATCTGGGAGCGTGTCCGCGCCGACGTGCCCGACCTCGAAGAGGGCTTTGCGCGGGGTGATTTCGCACCCCTGCGCGAGTGGCTGCGGAAGCACCTGCACCGCCACGGGCGCAAGTTCACGCCGAAGGAGACGCTGGAGCGGGTGGTCGGCGGCCCCATCGACCCCGGGCCCTACCTGCGCTACCTGAAGGAGAAGCACGGCAACAGCGTCGCCTGAGCCGAGGGAGCTCCGCGAGCGTTTCCCGATCCTCGCGGAGACGACCTACCTGATCAACCACTCGCTCGGGGCCATGCCGGCCGCGGTCGAGCCCCGCCTGGTCGAGTACGCGCGGACGTGGGCCACGCGGGGCGTGCGGGCCTGGGGAGAGGGCTGGTGGACGATGCCCATCACGGTCGGCGACCAGATCGGGCGCATCGTGGGGGCGCCGCCGGGCTCGACGGTGATGCACCAGAACGTCGCCGTCGCCGAGGCCGTCGTCCTCTCGTGCTTCCGCCTCGAGCCGCCCCGGAACCGGATCGTGTACGAGGAGGCGAATTTCCCCTCCGTGCGCTACCTCTACCAGGCTCAGGCCGACCGCGGAGCCGAGATCGTGGTCGTCCCACACGGCGAGTCGATCGTCGAGGCGATCGACGAGCGCACCCTCCTCGTCCCGATCAGCCACGTCCTCTTCCGGACGGGCGAGATCCAGGACGTGGAGGCCATCTGCCGGCGCGCGGATGAGGTGGGCGCCCACGTCGTGCTCGACGCCTACCAGTCGGCGGGCGTCGTCCCGCTGGACGTCACGGCGCTCGGCACGAGCTTCGCCGTCGGCGGCAGCGTCAAGTGGCTCCTGGGCGGGCCGGGCAACGGCTGGCTCTATGTGCGACCCGATCTCGCGGAGCGCCTCGAACCTTCCTTCATGGGTTGGCAGGCCCACGCCCGCCCCTTTGCCTTCGAGCCCGAGCTCGAGTACGCGCGCGGCGCGGCGCGCTTCCTCACCGGCACGCCGAACGTGCCCGCGCTCTACGCGGCCACGGCCGGCTACGACCTGATCGAGGAGATCGGCGTCGAGCGGATCCGTGCGCAGTCGGTGCGCCAGACCGCGCTCCTCACCGAGCTCCTCGAGGCGGCCGGACTCGAGCTCGCGGGCCCGCGCGATCCCGCCCGCCGCGGCGGCACGGTGAGCGTGCGGGTGCCGGAGTTCGAGGCGGTGCACCGTGAGCTCGGCGAGCGCGGGATCATCTGCGACTTCCGTCCCGAGGTCGGCCTACGTCTCGGCCCGCACGTCTTCAACACCGACGACGAGCTGCGCTTCACCGTCGATCAGATCGTGGAGATCCTCGAGACGGGCGCGCACGAGCGCCACCTGGGCGCCGTCGCCCGCTTCTGATGGACGACGTCCTCTCGGAGGAGACGCTCGAGGACGTCGTCAACCTGCTCGTCCGCATCGTCGAGGCGGGTGGCGCCGTCATCATCTTCACCGGCGCCGTGCTCGCGTTCGTCCGCTTCCTTCGCATCGCCCTGACGAGCCGCGAGCCTGACCGGTTCGTCGGGGTCAGGCTCGGCCTCGGCCGCTACCTGGCGCTCGGCATCGAGTTCCAGCTCGCAGGCGACATCCTGCGTACGGCGATCGCGCCGAGCTTCGACGAGATCGGCCAGCTCGCCGCCGTCGCCGCCATCCGTACGGCGCTCAACTTCTTCCTCCGCCAGGAGATCCGCGAGGAGCGGGCCGAGGTGGAGCGAAGCCCCCCGTCGCCGCCGGCGTGACTGGTCTCCTCGACGCCCTCGCCGTCGCCCTGACGGCCGCCGGCCTCGTCGCGCTCGGAGCGGGCGCGTTGGGCGGAGCCTGGCGGCCCGGCCTCGCCATGGCGCTCGAGCTGTGGCTCGCGGCCGGGCTCCTCCGCCTCGCCGCGCCGCCGAGCTGGCCCCTCGTAGCCACCGCCGCCGCGCTCGTCGCCGTCCGCCGGCTGCTCGTGCGCGGCCTGTCTCGCGGCGCTGCGGTGACGCAGTAGCATCGGGGCTCCGAACCCACGAGCCCAAGGAGACCCCATGGCCTTTGAAGTCCCCCCGCTGCCCTACGGCTACGGCGCCCTCGAGCCCCACATCGACAAGGTCACGATGCAGGTCCACCACGACAAGCATCACCAGGCGTACGTCGACAACGCGAACAAGGCGCTTGCCGGCACCGAGCTCGACGGCCGGCCGGTCGAGGAGGTGCTGAAGAGCCTCGACTCGCTGCCCGCCGACAAGCAGGCGGCCGTTCGCAACAACGCGGGCGGGCACGCGAACCACACGCTCTTCTGGGAGATCATGGGCCCGGACGGCGGCGGCGAGCCCGCGGGTGAGCTGGCGAGCGCCATCGAGAGCGCCTTCGGCGGGCTCGACGCGCTGAAGGAGCAGGTGAACGACGCGGGCGTGAAGCGCTTCGGCAGCGGCTGGACGTGGCTCGTGCGCGACGGCTCGTCCCTCGCCGTCATGTCGACCCCGAACCAGGACTCCCCGCTCAGCGAGGGCAAGACGCCGCTCCTCGGCATCGACGTCTGGGAGCACGCCTACTACCTCCAGTACCAGAACCGGCGGCCCGACTACCTCGCCGCCTGGTGGAACGTCGTCAACTGGGACGCCGTCGCGCAGCGGTACTCGAGCGGGGCGTAGGGGATGGCGGTCGCGATGCTCCTCGATGTGCCGGAGGGGACAGAGGAGCAGTACGGCGCCCTGCGCAGGGAGCTCGGCGACCCCCTCGGTGTGGCGGGGTGCCTCCTCCACCTCGCCGGCCAGACCGCGGGAGGATGGCGAATCGTGGAGGTCTGGGAGTCGGAGGAGGCGCTCGAGCGCTACTTCGGCGACGAGCTCGCCCCCGCGCTGCTGCGCATCGACATGCCGACCGCCGAGCGCGAGCTCTTCTCCGTCTTCGAGCTCGCCGGGGTCGGCTCCGGCGCGTAGGGCGGTGCGGAGACAGGGTGGGGGTGACGACGCCGCCAACGTCTGGGATGAGGTGCCGGATTAGGGCACCGTCGGCGCCAGGCGCGTTGTGCGCGCAGGCTCGAACGCCTTGGAGCCCCGATCTGGAGTTCCACCCCGGCTCGTCGCAGTTCCTCTACAACTTCCACCACGGCTCGGAGGAGATGCTGGTAGTCCTGCGCGGGCAGCCCACCGTGCGGATGCTCGACGGAGACCACCTACTCGCCGAAGGGGATGTCCTGCCATTCCCGCGCGGCCCGGAGGGTGGTCATCAGGTTCGAAACGATGGCGACACCACCGTGCGCGTGCTCATCGTCTCTGCGCATGGCGATCCCGACGTTGCCGAGTACCCGGAAACCGGCAAGGTCGCCACGATTCTCGACGGCGAGCACCGATTCCACCGTGCAGCAGACGAGATCGAGCACGCCGGCCCGGAGTAGCCGTTCGCCCTCCGCTTTCCGCCGCGTACCTCAGGCGTCGGTGTCGCGAGGAAATCTCTCCTCGAGCCAGCTCGAGACACGCTCCACGCGCTCCGGCACCGTGCCGCTCGCCTCGATGTAGTCGAGCCCGCGCGCGTCGAGGTCGGCCCGGACGGTCTCCTGGTGCTCGAGCCAGAGCTCGCCGCCACCGGTCTCGCGCCAGCCGTCCTGCACCCAGGGAATGTCATTGGCACAGAGGACGTAGGAGGTCGCCGAAGACGAGCGCACCGCGCTCGAGCTCGAAGGGCTCCCGGCCGTACTCGAGCATCCAGACGGTGCCGTGGCGCTCGGCGACCGCCTCCGCCAGAGTCGTCTTGCCGGTCGACTCCGGGCCGACGAAGCAGACCTTGACGACGAGCGAGCGGTACACGCCCGGGCCGAGGTAGTGGCGGAACGCGAACGGGTTCGAGCGTACGAGGGTCGCGGAGACGGGCAGGCGTCGCCGCTCGGGATCGACTGGAATGTGCTCGGCTCGCAGCTCGCGGGCGAAGCGCGCACCGTACTCCTCGCTCGAGAACACGTGGGTGACCGGTGGCCCGTCGTAGCGGCTGCGCAGGTGCTCGGCGTACGCGCGAGACACGTCTTCGGGATCACCCTGCGGGACGGGATCGTCGAGTTCGAGCACGAGCGTGTCGGGATACAGGCGGCGAATCCAGTGCGCGCGCACGCGAACGGTGGGAGCGTAACCGGGCTGTCGTAGACGGCGATCACCGTCGGCTCCGTGGCCGCTCGCGCCGTCTCGATCAGGAACTGGTGTCCCGCGTGGAGAGGTGCGAACTTCCCGACGACGAGGCCGACGCCTGGGGGCTCAGGCACGGGCGGGCTCACAGAGGTCGGGGCGCGTGAGCGGAGTGGCAGACGCTGCCCGCCGCCACGTCCACCAGCCGACGACCGAGAGCGCCCCGTACAGGAATTGCATCCCGAAGAGCCCCCAGAGCTCGAGGTCCCAGAACAGAATCCCGAAGAGCACGTTCGCCGCGATCCAGAACGGCCAGCACCAGACGATCAGGAGGGCGGTCAGCCAGTTGGCGAGAATCGACACCGCCACGGCCGTGAGCTCGACCCAGCTCGCCCAGGAGGCGAAGTCCGAGAGAGCGATCGTGGCGACGAGGATGGAGACGGCAACCAGGGCCCCGGCGTGGTCGAGCCGGCGCGGCACTGCCAGCGACCGCCGCTCGAGGTGCCAGCGGGCGATGCCGTAGACCGCGAAGGCGGTGTAGAAGAGCTGGAGCCCGGCCACCATCAGCGACTCCGTCTCGATGAAGAGATACAGCCAGAGCAGCGTCGCGACGATCGACCACTACCAGTAGCCGAGACTCTTCCGCAGGAGGAAGACGATCGAGATCGCGCCGGCGATCGAGCCACCCCAGTCGGCAACGACGAGCGGATCCATACCTTCATCGTAGCGGGGTTTTCGCCTTACAGGCGAAAACCCCGCTCGGGCGTGCTGCCCACGGCCTCGGGAACGGGGCGGCGGCGCCGCCCCGTTCCCTTCGCGGTTACGGTTGGTTCGCCGGCTTCGGGGCCTGATCCCGCTCAGGTGCGGTATCGAGGAACCCGATCACCGGGCAGTTCAGGATGTTCCGGTCGGAGCGGAGAGGCGTACCGCCGGGCGAGGTGACGACTCCGCGCACGGCGAGCTGCCGGATCCGGTTGGCGTCGGTCTGCGCCACGTTCTGACCCCGCGCGACCGCCCGGGGCGTCCACTCCGCCATGTTCACGTCCCAGATCGGGCTGTAGAGCGCCGGATTGACCGTGGGGAAGCTGTCGAGCACGTTGTGCGCGTCGCCTCCTGCACGCAGAGCGCGCAGCAGCCGGGTGTTGCGGCGGTTGAAGGTGAGCGCGTTCAACCCGTCCTTGATCACGTGGTCGGAGCCTTGTGCCGGCGGGCTCGTTCGGCCTGTGCGACCGTTCGTCATGACGAAGATCGCCGAGCGGCTCGATTTGGGGTCACGACTCTTGTCGGCGGTCGGCGTCAGGCCGAGCGCGGGGACGAAGGTCGTCCGGTCGAGCACGCCGACAGCGGCGCTCGACGCCTCGAAGCTGAGGTAGAGGATCTCCTTGCCGAACGCGAAGGCGCGGACGAAACCCATGTCTACTGTTCTGCGCCTCGCGTCGATCGCGAAGAGGCGATCGTGGGTATTGCGGTGATCGATCACGTCGAACGGGCCGCTGCCCGTGGCAACGATGGGTGCGTTGTAGACGATATTCGTGCCGGCGATCCGCACGAAGGGGCTGTAGCCTGGCTTGCCGACCGCCCCAACGGCGGCCGCCGCGGGCGGGAAGCCACCGTCCGGGCCCGGCACGAGCAGCCGCATAGGGCTGAAGTCGGGCGCCCCCGGCCGCCGAACGACCGTGCGGCCAAGCACCCGGCCGGAGCGCACCGTCTGCACGCACGGACAGTTCGGAGTGATCAGGTTGGCGAGCTTGGGCGAGAAATTGACGCCGACCTGTCTCGCGAGCGCCTGGTTCGACACCTCCGTGATGACGTACCAAACCGGCATGCCGTTCACGGTCGCGCGGTAGAGGGGCAAGCGGGCCGTATCGGTCACGAGGTTCGTGCTGACGATGCTGCTCATCGTGAGCTTGTTCTTCGGGAGCTCCTGGCTCTGAGCGCTCGCGCTCTCGTCCTTCGCGAGCGCCGAGACTGCCGCTACCAGCATGAGGATGCAGGCGAGAAAGAGCGGTAGGGCTCGTCGCGCTGTTGCTCTGGTCTTCATGGTCGTGTCATCTCCTTGCTCTCTTCGTTGCTCTCGCAAGCTCCGGCGCTTGCTCTCGACCGTTGCGGTCGTCGCGGAATCGTCCCCGGTGCCCGTGAGCACACCGTGAGTGCGGGCGTCAGATCTCCTCACGGCATACGAGTGCTTGGCGCATGCGGCGCTCAATCTCGCGGACGAGTTCCTCGCCGAGGAGCGCTTCCGTGCGCCGAGGCGCCCGAAGATCATGGAGACCGCAGCGGGATCAGTGTCCCGGTGCAGCTGAGGGGCAAGCTGTACGTTGAGGAGCCCGCGCGTCGCGCGCCGGGTGGCCTCCTGGTTTACGACGAGGGGCTTGCCGGAGCCTCGTCCCCTCGATTGTGTTGGGCCATTCGCAGCAGTCTGAGTGCGTAACGAGGTGCCGTCGGCTCGTCCTCATGCTTGAAGAAGCAGTACACGGGGATCCCGGTTGCGAGCACGGGCTGCAGGCGCGCCGCCCACGCGCGCAGCGCCACCTCGTCGTAGGGCGGCTCGCGCAGGCGGAGGTAGCGGAAGGGAGCCTCGCCGTCCAGGGCGCCGGCGCGCGCGGCTCCCGCCTCGTCGAGGGCGGGCTCGACGCCGTCCCACGAGGGGTGCGGCAACTCGAACGCGTAGAGGAGCTCGGGGTCGACCGAGCCGAGTACCAGGCGCAGGAGCCCGTCGTCGCGAGGCCGATCGGGCGGGAACTGGACGAGCACGGGCCCGAGGCGGTCGCCGAGCGCGCGCACCCGCTCGCAGAACGTGCCGATCCCGCCGAGGCGGCCGCCGTGCGTGATGCTGCGCGGCATCTTGACCGCGAAGCGGAAGCCGGAGGGCGTCTCTGCCGCCCAGCGCGCGAACTGCTCCTCGGACGGCAGCCGGTAGGAGGAGGTGTTGAGCTCGACGGCCGGGAAGCGGGTGGCGTAGAAGCGGAGGAAGTCCGCGGGTCGCGAGCCCAGAGGGTAGAAGCCACCTCGCCACGAGGGGTACGAGAAGCCGGAGGTGCCGACCTGGAGCCCCGTTACACTCGGCGGCGTGTCCGTCACTCCGGAAGCTGTAGCCGAGAACGTCGTCCCGGTGCTCGACCGCGGCTCCCTCGCTCTCGATGCCGCGCTCGCCTCGGACCTCGCCGTCGTCAACGCCGCGCGCGTGTCGTTCAACCAGGAGTCGGAGGAGTTGAGCGAGCGGGACATCGGCCTGATCGGCTTCCTGACGCGAAACCGCCACGGCAGTCCCTTCGAGCACGGCTACTTCCGCTTTCTCGTGAAGGCTCCGCTCTTCGTCGTGCGCGAGCACCAGCGTCACAGGGCCGGGCATGCGTACAACGAATGGAGCGGGCGCTACTCGAAGCTCGAGCCGGAGTTCTACGTTCCCGACAACGTGCGCACCCAGGTGGGCAAGCCGGGCGCCTACAGCTTCGAGCCGGTCGACGCCGCGACGCGGGACAGGGCCCGGCACGAGATCGAGGCGAATGGCCTCCGCGCCTTCGAGGCGTACGAGCGGTTGCTCGAGCAAGGGGTCGCGAAGGAGGTGGCGCGCGCAGTGTTACCGCTCTCGACCTACACCAAGTACTTCTGGAGCTGCAACCCGCGCAGCCTCATGCACTTCTGCGGCCTGCGCAACCACGACTCCGCGCAGTTCGAGATCCGGGAGTTCGCGGCGGCCGCGGAGTCGTTCCTCGAGCGGCTGATGCCGCACACGCACGCGGCCTTTCTGGCGAACGGCCGCGTCGCGCCCTAGATCTCGCTCGTCCGCAACAGGATCTCGTCGGAGCCCTCGCGCGTCACGATCCACCCGGTGAACCGCCGCAGCCGGTAGGGCGCGTTGAGGTAGACGACGGTCGTGCCGTCGACCCGGAAGGTGCCGCACGTCGCCGCCCGCCGCCCGTCCCGGGTGAGCAGGAGCTCGTAGCGCCCGTCGCCGGGCAGAGCGGGCAGACCGCGCACGGTCATGCGCATCGGCCAGTTCCCGCCCTCGTCGCGCTCGCCGACGACGAGCGAGGCGCGCGCGGCACCCTCTGTGCCGTCGCCGCGCAGCGCCACGACGAAGTCGGTCGGAAAGGCCTCCTCCGCTCCTCGGTCTCCGAGCAGGTAGCCGGCGCCGAAGGACGCGAGCACGAGCGCGGCCGCCAGGACGAGCGCCGCGGCGAGCCGCCGCCTCGGTACCTGCCGCGGGAGAGTAGGGACATCGCCGGTGTCAGCGGGGCGACGCCCGGGCGGCTCGGCGAGCGCGGGCGGCAGCTCGGGAGGCGGGCCGGCCGCCACGAGCAGATCGTGCACGCGGCGCAGCCGGGTGCGCTCCTCCGCCGTCCCCTCGGGGCCGACTAGCTCGTCGAAGTCCGGTCCGCTCACCGCAGGCCCTCGTGCTCGAGCAGGCCGGCCAGCCGGGCGAGCGCGCTGCGGCTGCGCGTCTTCACCGTGCCGAGCGGAACGTTGAGGAACGCCGCCACCTCACTCTGCGAGAGCCCGCTCCAGTACGCGAGCTCCAGTACGTGGCGCTCCGCCTCGGGCAGCTCGGCCAGGGCCCGGTGCACCCGCCAGGAGACCCAGCCTGCCTCGGCCGACTCGTCGGGGCCTTCGTCGCCGGATGGGGCGTCGGGTACGAGGGTGGCCGGCTCGCCCCGCGCACGGAAGCGGTCGACGATCGCGTTGCGCGCGACGGCGTAGAGCCAGGGTCCGCCCGCGCCTCGCTCCCTCCGGTAGCTGCGAGCGGATCGCCAGACCGAGGCGAAGGTCTCCTGCACGACGTCCTCGGCGCCGTCGCGATCCCCGAGCCGCCGCAGCGCCAGCCCGTACACGGGTCGGGCGAAGCGGCGGTAGAGCTCGTCGAACGCCTCCGGGTCTCCGCCTCCCACCCGGAGCAGGAGGTCGTCGTCGCTTGCTCCGGATCCCGCCACGCGGGAGATGCTCGCGGGTTCTGCCGACGAGGGCAAGGGAGAGGAGAGGAGGGCGAGCGGCATGGTCTCGTCCTTCTTACGCACGCGCGCCTCCGGCGGATTGCAGCAGGCGCCCGCCGTCGACGACGAGGCTCGTGCCCGTGACGAAGCCGGCGCGGGAGAGGTACACGACGGCCTCGGCCACATCTTCCGGGGCGCCGACCCGTTTGAGGAGCGTCTCGGCAGCGCGGCGCTCCACCTGCTCGGCGTCGACCGCCACCGGTCCCGGAGCGACGCCGCACACGCGCACCTCGGGCGCGAGCGCCCGCGCGAGCACGCGCGTCAGCATTGCCTGGGCTGCCTTGGCGGCGCAATGCGGGGCGAACATGGGCCACGGCTGGAAGGAGGCGACGTCCTCGACCATCACGATCGTCCCGCGCGCTTCCCGCAGTGCCGCCGCCGCCGCCTGGGCGACGAAGAAGGCCCCCTTCGCCGTCGCGCCGAGAGCGGCGTCCCAGTCGGCCTCTGTCACCTCGGCCACCGACCGTGGGGCGAAGCCCTCGCTGGCCGCGTGCACGAGCAGGTCGAGACCGCCGAGCTCGCGCAGCGCCAACTCGACCGTGGCCTCCGCGCCGGCGGCGGTGCGCAGGTCGCCGTGCTCGCGCCCCGTGGCGATCACCGCCCAGCCCTCGGTGCGGAGCCGTTCGGCGATCGCGGCGCCGACGCGGCCGCTCCCACCTGTGACGAGCGCTCGCATCGGCTTCGAGTCATAGCACGGCGCCGGCGATGCCCGGGGAGAGGCTCGGTATGCTCCGTCCTCCCGCGATCAGGATAAAGGAGCCCCGTTGTCGACGCTTGCCTCCAGGTTCGAAGAGATCGTCCCGCGAGAGCTGAAGCCCGCCCTGTTCGAGCTCGACGGCATCTCGCGCGAGTCCGTCGAGGCGCACTACAAGCTCTACTCGGGCTACGTCTCGAAGCGCAACGAGATCCTGGGCAAGCTCGCGGACGTCGACCTCGTGGGCGCGAACCAGGTCTACTCCGAGGTGCGCGCGCTGAAGGTCGAGCTCAGCTTCGCCGTCGGCGGGATCAAGAACCACGAGATCTACTTCGAGCATCTCGGGGGGGACGGTGGCGAGCCCACGGGGCTCGTCGCAGACCTGATCCGCCGAGACTTCGGCTCGGCAGCGGACTGGCGTGCCGATCTCAAGGCGACTGGAATGGCCGGCCGGGGTTGGGCCTGGACTGCGTACGACTGGGACGAGGGCCGGCTCTCCAACTACATCGGTGACGCCCAGAACAGCTATCCGATCTGGAATGCCACGCCGCTCGTCGCGCTCGACGTGTACGAGCACGCCTACTTCCTCGACTACGGCACCGACCGGGGCTCCTACATCGACGCCTTCCTGAACAACCTGGACTGGGCGACCGTGAACGACTGGGCCTCCCGATACCAGATCCCGAAGTAGTCGACTGAAGCCTCGCCGGTGACGACCGCCCTCGTCGTCCTCGCCGGCTACCTCGCCGGCAGCATTCCCTTCGGGCTCCTGCTCGTGCGGTGGCTGCGCGGGGTCGACATCCGCTCGGTCGGCAGCGGCAACATCGGGGCGACGAACGTCTGGCGCAGCTTCGGCCCGCAGCTCGGTCTGCCCGTCGCTCTCCTCGACCTGGCCAAGGGTTTCGCACCCGCGCTGGCCGGCGTCCTTCTCCTCGACGACGGGGCCGGCGTGCTGGCCGGCTCGGCCGCCATGCTCGGCCACTGGCGGCCGCTCTTCATCGGCTTCAGCCGCGGTGGCAAGATGGTGGCAACGGCCGGTGGTGTCTTCCTGGCGGTTGCGCCGCTCCTCGGCCTCGTCGCCGCAGTTCTCTGGATCACGGTGGCCGTGCTGACGCGCTACGCCTCGGTGGCGACGATCGCGGCGGCGCTGGCGCTGCCTCCGGCCGCCGCGCTCTTGGGAGAGCCCTGGCCCGTGATCGTCTTCGCGACGGGCGCGTCGATCGGTGTCCTGCTGCTCCACCGGGCGAACGTGGGCCGGCTGCGAGCCGGCACCGAGAACCGCCTCGAGCTCAGGCGCGGGCGCAAGCGCGCGGCGGCTGCATGATCCCGCTCGCGCACGAGAAGTGGTTCGTCGAGGACGTGCCCGACGGCGACTGGGGCTTCGCCGCCGAGCCGCTGACGCTTCTCCTGCTCGGGCTCGCGCTCGCAACGGCGCTCGCGGTGCGCGCGGTGGCCGCCCGGCGTCCGGGACTCGACCTCCCGGCGCTGGCGCGGCTCGGCCCCTGGATGCCGTTCGCCGTCCGGGTGCACCTCGCGGTGGCTCTCGTCGGCCTGCTCTCGGCGGGGTATTACCTGGCCCCGACGATGGAGCTCGGAGCCACCGTGGGCGGCGTGGTCCTCGGCGGGGTCATGGCAGTGGCCGCGCTCCTGCTGATCACCGGCTGGCGCGCCCAGCTTGGCGCGCTCCTGCTGGTTGCCGCCGGGCCGATCGGCATGCTCGTGTACGGATTCGGGCCCGTGCTCGAGCGGGCTGACATGCTCGGCCTCGCGCTCTTCGTCCTCCTGGCCGGAGCAGGCCGCTGGTCGGCCGACGCGGAGCTCGGCCGCGCGGGCGACGCGCCGGAGCTACGCCTCGGTCAGGCCGTCTGGGCCCTCCGCGTCGGCGCCGGCGTCGCCCTGATCGCAGTCGCCTTCGCCGAGAAGCTCGCCAACCCGGCGCTCGGCGACGCGTTCCTCGACTCCCAGAGCGTGCAGTTCAACCTGCTCGAGGCACTCGGGCTGCCGATCGGCGACGTCGACTTCATCCGGATCGCGGGGGCCATCGAGGTGCTGTTCGGCCTCCTGCTGATCAGCGGCGCGCTGCCGCAGGCGATCGTCGTTGCGGCAGGCATCCCGTTCAACGCCACGCTGTACTTCTTCGGGACGCTCGAGCTGCTCGGCCACCTGCCGATCTACGCGGCCATGCTCGTCCTGCTCGTGTACGGCTCCGATCCGCGGCTGCGCCCCTGGTGCTCCCGCCTGTGGCCCTTCGCGTCTAGCCGCGGAGCCAGTCGCCAAGCTCCGTCTGGCGCACCGGCGCGCTAGCCCCCGCGAGCTCCGCGCGCAGCTCGCCGACCGTCCCGAAGCGCTCGCCGAGCACGTCATGCGCGTGAATCGTCTCGAGGTTGACCTGGCGGGCGAGCAGGTAGTCGCCGTCCTCGAGCTCCGGGTAGCGGGTCAACGTGTCGCGGAGCGCGATTCGCACGGAGTCCTCCACGAAGCGGGGCTGCAGGTGGGCGTGCTCGACGACGAAGAGCTCGTCCGGGCGCTTGAGCAGCTCGTACACCGGGGCGCTCATCGAGCCCTCCACGATCTCGGCGAGCGTCTCGGCGTTCAGCGGCCTCGTCGTCCCGACCAGCAGCGTGCCGCGCCCCCTCTGGTTGTGCGTGGCGATCGGGACGAGGTCGAGGATGCGCTCGACGTCTGCGTCCTCGAAGCCTGCCTCAGCGAGCCGCTCTGCCGCACGGGCACGGACGAGGCCCTGGGCACAGGGGCAGGCGTTGATCCCGTTAACCTCTACTCCCACGACGCGGCGCACCGTTGTAGGCGAGGCGGCGGCGATACCGATGATCGAGACGAGCCCCTGGGTCGCGAGCCCCGTGACCGGAGTTCGGCGGGCGAGCGGGTAGCGGGCCACGATCCGCACCTCGGCTCGCAGGGCGCCCTGCCGCGTGACGATCCTGCGGGCGATGTCCTCCGCGAGTGCCTCGACGAGGAGCGCCTCCCCGATCACCACCTCCTCGATCGCCTCCTCGAACACCTCGGGGAAGCGGGACATGTGCACGCCTTTCTGCGACGCGTCGAGGTCGACCGTGCACTCGAGCTCCGCGGCGATCAGCTTCTCGCTGTCGCCGTGACGGAGCCGGATCGCCTTTGCCACGCCACGCACGCCCGCGCGTGACAGACCGAGCCTGACCTCCGGCTCAGACGCCTGGACGTCCTCGGTGGCGAGGCGGACGGGATGCGGTACGGGAGGGCGGGTTATGCTCGGACGCTAGCAGCGCTATCCCTCAGCCTCTGCCTGTGGCCCAGACTCCGACCTTTCCCAAGCTCGTCTCGCTCGCCTGTCATGATCTGCGCACCCCGCTCGCTACGGTCAGCGGCTTTGCGCGCACACTCACCGGCAGGACGGAGCTGCCGGACGAGCTTCTTCGCCCCCTGTCCTTGATCGAGGCTGCCTCCGAGCAGTTGGGCGACCTCCTCGACGACCTCGGCATGCTCGCGCGCATCGAGGGCGGGCGCTTCCAGCCGCAGCTCGCCGAGATCGACACGCTCGAGCTCGCCGCGGCTGTGGTCGAGTCGCTCGCTCCCGGCGCGTGCGAGGTAGCGGGTGAGGGCGGTCCTGTGACGGTCGATGTGAAGGTCGTGACGCGCGCGCTCACCAACCAGGCGCGCTGCGTGCTCCGCCACGGAGGCCTGAGGCACGTAGAGCTCGGCGCCGTGGCAGAGGGCATCACGCTAGCGCCCGTGCCGGATGCCGTGGGGGCGATCGTGCTCGGTGAGGACCTGCGCGACCTCGGCGCAGCGGTAGCGCGCCGAGTCGTCGAGGCCCACGGAGGCTCGGTCGAGCTACGGGGGGAGACGCTCTACGTCGAGATCGGGGCCTGACCCCGCTGGAGAGCAGCTGTTCGATCCTGAGACCTGACCCCGCCTTTGGTGCACTGTTCGATCTCGAGACCTGACCCCGACCTTGGTGCACTATCGCCGTTGACGCGCAATCGCAGATTGCGCGTCCTGCGTTCTGAGCGCAGAGGCAGCTGGAAGCCGACCGCCGCGCGAAGCCCGGCGGCAGGCACACTCGGGACGTGGCCTGAAGGGCTGCTCTACCTCGAGCCGCTGCTCATGGCCGGAGCCCGGCTTGCCCGGGCGGGAGGCCAAGCCGCCGACACGGAACAGCGCGCTGCAGCGAAGAGGGGCCCGTGGGGGGAAACGGCACGTTTCCCCCCACGTTCGTTTCCCCCCGCGCTATCTGAGGAGGCGCGACAGCCGACGATCCTTTAGCAGGCGCCCGCCCGTCTGGCACCGCGGGCAGTAGAGGATCGTGTGCTCCTCGTAGTCGACGCGCGCGAGCGGCGTCCCGCACACGTAGCAAGGCTCCCCCAGACGGCTGTGCACGCGGAGCGTGCGCGCGTCGTTCGCGCCCTCCTCGCGGAGCGCGAGGCCGCGCTCGAGCTCGGCCTCCATCGCCTCGGCGAGGCGAGCGACCTCCTCGTCGTCGAGCTGCGTGGAGAGCGCGAAGGGCGAGAGCCGGGCGTGGTGCAGGATCTCGTTTGACCACGCGCGCCCGATGCCTGCGAGCGCCCGCTGGTCGCGGAGGAGAGGATGCAGCCGCCGCGAATCGCGCGCGAGTATCTCTCTCAACCGCTCGCGGCCGAGCCCGTACGCCTCGGGCCCGAGGTGCGCGAGCTCCGCCTCGACGTCCCCGGGTCGCAGGAGCCATACCCCGGCCCGCTTCTTCGGCCCTCCCTCGGTCAGCACGAGCTGGCGCCCGTCCGCGAACCGGAGGCGGAAGGCGGGCGTCTTCGGCCCCTTCTCCTTCGCAGGCAGCAGCCGCACGCGCCCTGCGCTCATGAGGTGGATCTGGAGGATGAGCTCGCCGTCGGCCGTGGGTAAGAGCAGCCGCTTGCCGCGGCGCTCTGCCCCCGCCAGCCACTGGCCCTCGAGCGCTCGCAGCGGTGGATCGAAGGTCTTCAGCGTCGCGATGTGGGCCGGGCAAGCTCGCTCCACCGGCGCCTCGCGCACGGGCCCGTCGAGCGCCCGGCGCAGCGCCTCCACCTCGGGGAACTCTGGCACCTAAGGTCTCTCCATGGCAGACACCTTCAGCGTACTCGTGCGCCGCGGCGCGCTGACCGAGGCGGTGCACCACGTCCACGCCGTGGCAGTGCGCGACGGCGTCCTCGTCGCCGAGCGTGGCAGCGGCGCGCTGGCCACGACGATTCGCTCCTCGGCCAAGCCGTTCCAGGCACTCCCGCTCGCGCGTGCGCGGCCAGACCTCGACGACCGTGACCTCGCGATCGCCTCGGCCTCGCACCTCGGTGACCAGGCGCAGCTCGAGGCCGTGCGCGCGCTGCTGGCCAAGGCCCCCGCCCGAGAGGAGGAGCTGGAGTGCGGCCCGGACGGCAGACCGCCGTCCCGGCTCCAGCACAACTGCTCGGGCAAGCACGCCGGCATGCTCGCCCTCTGCCGGGCGCACGGCTGGAGAAGCGAGGGCTACCGGCTGGAGGGCCATCCGGTGCAGGAGGCGGCCCGGCAGGAGCTCGCGGCCGCGGCCGGCATGGAGCCGCAAGAGCTTGCGACGGCCGTGGACGGCTGCGGTGTCGTCACCTTCGCCTTGCCGCTCGAGCGCATGGCCTTCGCTTTCTCGCGGCTGGAGGAGCTGGATGGCGGAGCTCGTGTCGCCTCCGCGATGCGTGCCTTCCCGGAGCTGATCCGGGGGCCGGGCGCACCCGACACGCGGCTCATGCAACTCCGTCCAGGCTGGGTGGCGAAGGGTGGAGCAGAGGGACTGCTGTGCGCCTCGGGCCCGGGTGGCCTCGGCCTCGCGCTCAAGGTCGTCGACGGAAGCGCCCGTGCACTCGGGCCCGCGCTGGCGGCGTTTCTCGCCGAGCTCGGCGAGCCGCTCGACGAGCTCGCGCGGCAGGCCATTCACAACAGTCGCGGCGAGCCGGTGGGCGAGCTTGTAACAGAACCGTGAAGAGCGAGTTAGTGATTTGTGCGCGGTTCCCGCAAATTGCGGTTAGGATCCGGCCCAGCACGCGGAGCCGGGTGAGCGAGCACCCGGGCGAGGCAACTGCCGGAGCCGGCCGAGACCACGTCCACCCACGCGAGAAAGCCGAGGTCCATGCTCACAGTCGACATCGCTCTTCCCGACGTCGAAGAGCTCCACAAGCTCGTTCAGGACGGGCAGGAGAAGGGGTTCCTCACCTACGACGAGATCGTTGCGGGGCTCGAAGAGGTCGAGCTCACGAAAGAGCAGATCGAGGACTTCTACACCTACCTCATCGACCACTCGATCGAGCTCATGGAGGGCGAGCAGCACAAGCATCCGCCTCACGAGCAGCCCGCTCTGGCCGAGGAGGTCAAGGCGCCGAAGCTCGATCTGACCGTCGAGCCGTCGCTCGACTCCCTTCGGCTCTACCTGCGCGAGATCGGCAAGGTACCGCTGCTGACCGCCGACCAAGAGGTCTACCTGGCCAAGCGGATCGAGCGCGGCGACATGGGTGCCAAGACGCAGATGATCGAGGCCAACCTGCGCCTCGTCGTATCGATCGCGAAGAGCTACCTCGGTCGCGGCCTCTCGTTCCTCGACCTGATCCAGGAAGGCTCGCTCGGCCTGATCCGCGCCGTCGAGAAGTTCGACTACCGCAAGGGGTACAAGTTCTCGACCTACGCGACCTGGTGGATCCGCCAGGCAGTGACGCGGGCCATCGCCGACAAGGCGCGCACGATCAGAATTCCCGTGCACATGGTCGAGAAGCTGAACAAGGTCGTCCACATCGAGCGCCAGCTCGTGCAGCGCCTCGGGCGCGAGCCGAATCCCGAGGAGATCGCCGAGGAGCTCGAGATGACGACGGCCGAAGTGCGGGAGATCCTGCGCATGGCGCAGCTGCCGGTGTCGCTCGAGAAGCCGATCGGCGAGGAGGAGGAGTCCTCGCTCGGCGACTTCGTGCCCGACGAGCAGGCGGAGTCGCCGTTCGACACAGCCTCGCTCTCGCTCCGGCGCGAGGACATCGAGAACGCGCTCTCCTCGCTACCCGAGCGCGAGCGGCAGGTGATCGAGCTCCGCTTTGGTCTCTGCGGCGAGCAGCCGCGCACGCTCGAGGAGGTCGGCCGCGAGTTCGGCGTCACGCGGGAGCGCATTCGCCAGATCGAGAACAACACCCTGAAGAAGCTCGAGTCGCTGCCGGAGGCCCAGGGCCTCAAGGACTGCGTGTAGACCACGGGGGAACCTCGGTTCCCCCGTGCGTCATTTGCTGGGTGGTTGCTCGATGCGCGCGAGGGGCACGAAGAGCCTGCAATGCGGGCACTTGAAGCCCTCGTAGCGGGCCGCCGACCCGGCTAGCAGGGGGCCCGCGAAAGCCTTACGGCAATGCGGGCACGTGAGCTCGTAGGCGGCGATGTCGTCCGAGGCTTCGCTCATCCCGCTCAGACTAACGATCCCACGGCCAGCCGCGAGGAATGGGGGTTTAGCGCCCCAGGCGCGCTCTGCCGATGCTCCACGCGGCTCTCCATCAGCCAGAGACGATGCCCGCCCCTTCCCCCGGTGCCCTGTGTGTGACCGCTACCGCTCCCACGGGGGACGCGCGGCGCATCCTCGTCATCGAGGACGACCGGGGATACCGAGAGCTCGTGCAGGAATGGCTGCGGCTCGAGTACGGGCCCGACCTCGAATGCGAGGTGTTCCGATCCCTGGAGGAGGCGCGGACGCGGCTGTTCGAGGGCTGGGCAGACTGTGTACTGCTCGACCTGACCTTGCCTGACGCTCAGGGGCTCGAGGCGGTGATGGGGGCCGGCAAGGCAGCGCCGCAGGTTCCCCTCGTCGTCCTCAGCGGCCACGACGACGAGGCGCTGGCGCTGCGGGCCGTGAAGTCCGGCGCGCAGGACTACCTGATCAAGTGCCGGGCGGACGGAGCCCAGATCTCGCGCTCGATCCGTCACGCGATCGAGCAAGCGCGGAGAGCTCGCGATGACCCACCAGGCGCTGCACGATCCCCTCACCGGCGTCCCGAACCGCGTGCTCTTCCTCGATCGTCTGTCGCTTGCGCTCCATCGCTCCGAGCGCCGCGACAGCTACGCCGCCGTGCTCTTCGTCGACCTCGACCGCTTCACGACCGTGAACGACTCGCTCGGCCACGAGGCGGGCGACCTCGTCCTCCAGGCAGTGGCGGCCCGGCTGACGAAGGGCTGCGCCCGGGCGATACGCTTGCGCGTCTCGGCGGAGACGAGTTCGCGGTGCTGTGCGAGGAGGTGGGAAGCGCGCGCGACGCCATGGTCGTCGCGGAGAGACTGCTTGCGGCCTTGAAGAATCCCTTCGTCCTCGCGAGGGCGAGATCTTCATGAGCGCGAGCATCGGCGCCGCGCTTGCGGAGGGCGGCGAGCACACTCCCGAGACGCTGCTGCGCGACGCTGATGCGGCCATGTACCGCGCCAAGCAGACGGGATCGACCGCCGAGCTCTTCGACGAGCGCCTCCGCGCCGAGGCAAAAGCGCGGATCGAGCTCGAGGCAGACCTGCATCTGGCGCTCGAGCGGGAGGAGTTCCGCCTCTTCTGCCAGCCGCTCGTCTCGATCGAGTTGGGCCAGATGATCGGCGTGGAGGCGCTTCTGCGGTGGCAGCGCCCGGGCGCGCTGCTCGTGCGAGAGCTCGGGATCGAGATCGCCCTCGACGACTTCGGCACCGGGTACTCGTCCCTGGCGCACCTGAAGCACTTTCCGGTCAACACGATCAAGGTCGACCGCTCCTTCGTGTCCGGGCTCGCTACCGACAGGAGCGACTGCTCGATCGTGGCCGCCGTCATCTCGCTCGCGCACGGGCTCGGGCTACGGGCGGTGGCCGAGGGCGTCGAGACGGAGGAGCAGCTCGGCGACCTGCGGGTGTTGCACTGCGACTTCGCGCAGGGCTTCCACTTCTCACGCCCGCAGCCGCCAGAGTTGATCGAGCGCTTGTTCGCCCCCGAGGCAGATCGCTCGCGGCGACCGGCGTCCGTCTCGTAGAGCTACCGCGCGAGCGTCTCGATGCGGTCGGCCGCACGCGCCAGGGACTCCTCATCGAAGAGGTAAGGGGTGGCGTTTGCGATCGCCCGCGCGGGCCCATCGAGGTCGTTCGAGCCGCTCGCGCCGTTCAGGGCATAGCGCACCGGAATCTCGTGGCAGACGACGAGCACCCCCGCCGCGGGCTCCCCGAGCACGGCGCGCAGCCCGCGCGCGTATCGCCGCGCGGCGTCGTTCAGGCTCTCCCCACCGGGGAAGGCGTCGTCCCGGACGTGCTCCAGCTTCCAGGCGCGGTACTCCTCGTGCGTCGCCCCCTCGAGCTCCCCGACGGCGATGTCGTCGAGCAGGGGTTCCTCACGCAGGGGAACATCCCGACCGGCGAGGGCGAGCTCGGCCGTCTGGCGTGTGCGCGGGTAGCGGGTGTGCACGCACAGCTCGAGTGGCACGTGAGCGAGCTCGAGCCCCAGGCGGTGAGCCTCGTTCTCACCCAGCTCGGTTAGGCGGATGTCGAGCGTGGGATCGCCGTTGATGTGCCCGCTCAGGTTCAGCGTCGACTGGCCGTGGCGGGTGAGGACGAAGAGGCGTATGCGCTCTACCCTCCCGCAGGGAGCGGACGGCGTGCGCGCCCGTCGGGTCGGAGTCGCGCCAGGCGAACGAAGAGGAGCCATGCGAGCAACCCTCCGGCGCCGTAGCCGACGCTACTCGCCACGCCTGCCCCCTCCACGCCGTAGCGCGGAATCAGCACGAGGCTCGCGGCCAGGGTGACGGCGAGCGAGACGAACGAGACGGCCAGGCTCAGCTGCGGCCGCCCCCGGCGGATCGAGAGGTAGACGACAAGCACCGACACGGGCGCGTAGGCGACTGCGCCCGGCAGCAGGAGCGCGAGCGGCAGTGCCGCGTCGGCAAAGCCCTCTCCGAGCGCAAGGGGGATGACGAAGGGTGCCGCGGCGCCGAGGACGACCGCGATCGGTGCGGTCAGGAGGAGGCTGCGCCCCACCGCGTGCGCGACGAGGCTCGCCGCTCGCTCCTCGCTCTCGTGCACGACTGGCGCTGTCACGGCCGTCGCCACGGCCGCTCCCGCGAGCCACATCGACTCGGCCGCCTGCATCGCGATCGAGTACACGCCAACGGCGGCGACGCCTTCGAAACCGCCGAGGACGAACAGCTCGATGCGGTAGCTGACGAGGTTCAACACCTGCACCGCGCCGAGCGCAAGCGCAAGTCGCAGGAGCGTCCGCCCGTGACGATCGAGCGCGTGCGGCAATCGGAGCGGCAGCCAGAGGTCGCGCGTAGCGGCGAGCGCGAAGGCCGCCGTCAGGACGTGTGCCAGCGTCCACGCGAGCACTGCCGCACGTACGCCTCCGTCGAGGCCGAGCACGAGCACGAGCGTCCCGAGCAGCGTGAGCACGGGGGAGAGCAGCTGCACGAGGTTCCAGACCCGGATGCGAGAAAGCCCGAGCAGCACGCCGGAGACTGTCTGCCAGAGGACGTTCGGCACGAGACCGACGGCCGCGAGGACGGCCACGTCGAGTCGGATGTCGTCGGCGAGCACCGTCCACGCGACGATGGGGACGCCTCCGGCGAGGCCGAGCGTGACGGCGAGCGTAAGGGCCCGGCGCACGAGGCTCCCGGTCTCCTCCGGTGCCTCGCGCACGCGGTTCGTGACGGCGACCCCGAGCTGTCCGAGCAGGCGGGAGGCAATGGTCACACTGAGCACCAGGAGGACGAATGTCCCCCGTCCAGCGGGCTCGAGCAGTCGGCTCTGCACGACGACGAGGAGGAGCGCGATCGGCGTCGAGAGCCCGCGGAAGACGAGGGTCTCGACGATGTTGCGGCCTACCCGGCTCGCGCCCGGCACGGGCCGCGCGGAGGCCAGGTTGGGCGTGACGGGTGGCGCCAGATCCATTCCGGGCGCGGCGCGGGTGCTGCTCGCGCCGGAGCCCGGTCTGGCCGGAACCTCGTCGAGTCCGGTCATGGAGCGACCGGCCCCAGAGCTGTCCGCCGCCCCTTAGCGGTAGCGGTAGACGATGCGCCCGCGGTTGAGATCGTAGGCCGAGAGCTCGATCTTGATCCGGTCGCCCGGAAAGATCCGGATCCGGTACCGCCGCATCTTCCCTGCCGTGTAGCCGAGTGTCTCGTGGCCGTTCTCGAGCGCAATCTTGTACATGCCATTCCTGAATGCCTCGACGACCTCGCCGTCGAGCTCGATCTTCTCGTCGTTCTTCGCCATGCGCCTCCTTGGAAACCACTCACGAACGGGCACAGAGGGCCGGGAAAGCGCAACCGAGACTCGCTCTAGATACGGGCATTGTAGCGCGGACGCACGCGAGCCCATGGTTCCACGACGGGCAACCCCCTTGACGGAGTCCAAAGCCAGCCCTCCGACCCGCGAACCACCTCTCTTGAAGAGCAGGCCTCCAGGCGAACGTCGAGAGCCCTCCCGCCGGTCTCGGATCGACTGGTGCCGCCGCTCCGCGAGTCCTTTGGTCGTACCATTGGACCCGATACGCTGCGGGCGTGGCCGAGATCGTCAGCCTGTCGGAGGGCGTGGCGGAGCTCGTGCGCGACGGCGACTGCGTCGCGCTCGAGGGGTTCACCCACTTGATCCCGCATGCGGCGGGACATGAGCTCCTTCGCCAGGGGCGGAGCGAGCTCGCGCTCGTGCGCATGACGCCGGACGTGATCTACGACCAGCTGATCGGCGCCGGAAGCGCGCGCAGGCTCGTGTTCTCGTGGGGCGGTAACCCCGGAGTGGGCTCGTTGCACCGCCTGCGGGACGCCGTCGAACACGGCTGGCCCCGCCCGCTCGAGCTCGAGGAGCACTCGCACGCTGGTATGGCGGCGGCCTACGCGGCCGGTGCCTCGAACCTCCCGTTCGGAGTCCTGCGCGGCTACGGGGGCACCGATCTACCTGCCGCCGCTCGTCTGGCTGGCGTTCTTCGTCACGCTCTACCTCAACCTCGTCAGCGGCGTCGTGCTGACCTTCTTCCCGATCTACGGCCTCGCGATCGGTCTCACGCTGACCCAGGTCGGGCTCCTCGTCGGCCTGCACGGGGCGGCGGCCGCGACCGTCCGCTTCCTCTCCGGGATCGTCTTTCGCTGGGTCTCCTACGAGCGCGCGCTGCCCGTCATGATCGTCGTCTCGGGCCTGTCGGTCGCGCTGATCGGCGGTGTGCAGGTATTCCTCGTCCTCGCGCTCGGCTGGGTGGGGCTCGGGCTCTCGCGCGGCCTGCTGCGAGTCGCCTCCGCCGCCCTCGTGATGGACGAGGCGGGGGAGACCGACGGGCGGCGCGGCGCGGCCTCGAGCGTCTACCTCTCCGGACTCGACTTCGGGCGGGTGCTGGGACCGCTCGTCGGCGGTCTCGGCGCCCACGCCGTCGGTCTCCGAGCGACCTTCCTGATCGCGAGCGTGAGCTTCCCGGTGGTCTACTTCGTGCTCGCCGCCCTGCTCGGCAGGCACGGCTCGAAGCGGCCGGGGGGCCGGGCCTGCCTGTGACCGTGCCGGCGGGCGAGGACTCTAGAGTAGAGCCGTGACGGAAGCGAAGAGACAGGGAGGGCCGCGCAGCGGATTGTTCTCCCCGGTCTCGGTTGCCCGTGCCTCCTCCGCGATCACCGACCAGATCCGTAGCGCCATCGTCACCGGCCAGGTTCGCGAGGGCGAGCGGCTCCCGCCCGAGCGGGAGCTCGCGGAGCAGTTCGGGGTGAGTCGGGTGACCGTGCGCGACGCGCTCCGCGCGCTCGAGGCGATGGGGTTGGTCGAGGTGAGGGTGGGCGCGCGCGGCGGCGCGTTCGCCACCGTGCCCACGGGCTCGCTCGTGGCCCAGACCATGTCCGACATGATGCTGATGTCGGCCGTCTCGCCCGAGGACATCGTGGAGGCGAGGCTGATCGTCGAGCTCGGTACCGTCACGCTTGCCAATGCGCGGGCGACCGACGAGGACATCGCAGAGCTGCGGGAGCTCTGCGACCGCTCGCAGGAGGCACTGGCCGCGAAGACCTACACGCGCGAGCTCTCGTGGGAGTTCCACGCGCTGCTCGGCCGGGCAGCTCACAACGGCGCCGTCGTCGGCCTCACGCAGTCCTTTCGCAGCACGCTCTCGATGCATCCGGTGCGCGCCCGGGAAGGAGCGCGGGCCTTCGAGCGGACGGTGGTGGAGCACGTTGCCATCCTCGAGGCCCTGTCGCGCCGCGACGGCGCAGCTGCCCGCTCGGGAATGGCCCAGCATCTGCTGCGCGGCACCGGCCTCGAGGAGCGCGAGAGCCAGCTCCTCGACCTATGGCGCGCGGCGTAAGCCTCCCGCGGTGAATCCGTCCGGGTCCTAGCCCGGGGCGAGACGGCGCGCCACGGAATCCCAGGCCTGGCGCAGGAGCTGCGGCGGGTAGCAATG
>Ga0183260_10000777_pt1 | contig 27076 bp, 32 predicted proteins | sample AntDrymUQ4972206_2_FD_129768 | JGI IMG/M metagenome (GOLD analysis project Ga0183260, IMG submission 129768) | Polar desert sand microbial communities from Dry Valleys, Antarctica - metaG UQ497 (22.06) (version 2) (version 2) | ecosystem: Environmental > Terrestrial > Soil > Desert | place... | reverse complement strand
CTTGAGGATGCGCGCCAAGCTGCCTTCCAGCGCCAGGACCGCGAACAGGCTCGTGTCTTCAGGAAGGTCGACGAGGAGGTCCACATCGCTGTCCGGGCCTTCCTCGCCCCTAGCGACGCTTCCGAAGACGCGCAGATTGTTGCCCCCCGCGAGACTGACCGCCTTGAGCAAGGCCCTACGGTGCTGTCGTAGTCGTCGCCCCATAGGGGTGTCGGGAAGGCCGCGCACTGTCCGGTCGGTGCGCTCGAGGCCAAGAGTGAGCTCATGGCCGGTTGCGGCGACGAGCCTTGCCAGCGTCGGCACGGCGGGCTGGCGCTTGCCCGCCTCGTACTCGCTGATGACGCTCTGCGGTACTGCCGCGCGTCGAGCCAGTTCAGACTGCGACAAGCCCACGCGTATCCGCGCCTCCCGCAACAGCGCGCCAGCTTCCATGCCAGCAGCCTATCGCGTTTTGTCGATGACGTGCCTCGTTAGTCCAGGTCAGCAAGCCCCGGACCACGTATTGGGTGGTCGTCGCATTCGAGGCTGACAACCAGATCGAGTTCGGCCTTGATGGCGAGGGTCGAGTGGTGCTGGCCGACGAGGTGCTGGCCGACGAGGTGCTGACCCCGGACTCGGCCCGCTTCTGGGCGTCGGAGGCATGTCACCCGGGCGGCCCTCCGCGTTCCTTCGACAAGCAATTCGTGCGGGACTGGCTAACGCACGACTCCGGCTGGGACCGGGAAGGGCCGCCGCCCCGGCTGCCGTCGGACGTCGTCGCCGCGACTCGCGGCAAGTACGTCGAGGCGTTCGAGCGTCTCACGGGCACGGCATTCGCCGCGTAGGCGCCCGTAGCTGCCACCACGGCCCACTGGCGGCAGAAGCGTGCGCTTGTCAGGCGACGTCGTTGAGGCGGCGCACCTTCGGTGACCCCGAGGCCCGTTCAGTGGCCAAATCGTGGGCTGCTTGCATCGTCAGCCAGGCCCGAGCGGTCCCCACCCCGGCCTCTTCCAGCCGCACCGCCAGGTTCGGACTGATCCGGGCATGCTCGTTCAAGACCCTGCTCAACGTCACCCGCGAGATCCCCAGCCGCGAGGCGGCCTCACCCACCCCCAGGCCGAGGTCGGACAACACGTCCTCGCGCAGAACCGCGCCAGGGTGCACCGGGCTCTTCATCACCACTCTCCTCACCTCCTGCTCAGTGGTAGTCCTGGTAGTCAACAAGCTCGACATCGTTCTCGACGAACCTGAAGGTCACGCGCCAGTTCCCGCTCACCCAAACCGACCAGTGCCCCGCCCGATCACCCTTCAACGGATGTGTCCGAAACGACGGGATCGCCAGGTCGTCAGGGCCTTGCGCCACGTCCAGCACCGACAGGATGCGCAGCAGCTTCGGGACGTGGGCCGCTGGCACACCCTTCCTCGAACCGTCGCGATAGAGCCGCTCCAGACCCTTGTGCCGGAAGCTGACGATCACAGCCGACATCGTATCGCGTATCGATACACGATACAAGGAGCACAGCCTGGCCTCCGACCGGTCGGGCCTCGCAGCGCCGTCCTGTCAAGCATGAGCGTACGAACTCCCACCTGGCAGAAGCCCACCCACCCGACCCGCCGCTGCGGTGCGGTAGCTGCCTTTCCCGGCCAGCCGGAGTGTGGGCCTCTCCGCGCGGCGTCAAGGGTCCGCGCTTCGCGCCGGCCTTCGGCCGCCCTTGACCCCGCGCGCAGAGACCAAAAGCGTGGCGGCTATCCGGGAAAGTCAGCCTTGTGGTCAGGGCCGAAGACCCCCGCGTGGGTGTCAAGTTCCGGTACCCGTGCGACACCCGGGGTCCGGTAGGTGCGCGACACGATCATCTTTGACGGTGCGTTTGCGGGCTTGTCCGTTGGGTCGGGCGTAGGCGCCGTGTTCTCTGGCGCGGTCGTGACGGACGGGCTGGACGCGCACGAGCTGCCCGTCGATGACGAAGTGCAGCTGGTCGCCGACGACGGTGACCTGTGCGTTCTCACCGGCCCAGTGTTTGCCGCAGGTGTAGTTCTTGCCGGCGAAGCCGATCACACCTTTGGCGTCGACGAGTCGGGTCACGGTCGGGCTGGTGTTCGGCTGGCTACCCTCCGCCGCGGCCGCGACGGCCGTGAGGTCGACCACCGGCCGGGCCGGGACTGTGGTGCCGCGACCGGCATCGTCTTGCGGGTCTTGCGGCGTTCGGCGCGGGTCGTGATGAGCACTCCGTGGTGGAACACCTCGAGCAGGCCGTCGCGCACGACGATCTGGACGAGCTCGCCGCTGAACGTCATCCCGATCGGGTAGTTCACGCCGCGCAGCGAGATCCGTCCTTTCGGGTCGACCCAGCGGCTGATCGGCGGTGCTCCGGCCCGGTCGGGTTCGTCGTCGAGCTCACCGGTGTCGACCGGCATGAAGTCGGCGAGGGCGAAGCGGTGCGCGGGCGGCTCGTTGCCGCAGGACTGGTGCGGCCGGTCGGTGTTGTACTCCACGACCCACGCGTCGAGGGCGGCTTGCAGGTCGCTGATCGTCGCGTGGATGCGGTCGTGCACGGTGAGGAACTCCGCGCGGATCGTGCGGTGCAGCCGCTCGACCTTGCCCGTCGTGGTCGGCGAGTACGGCGCGGTGAGGATGTGCTTGATGCCGTGCAGCGCACAGATCCGGTCGAACATCACCGGTCCGGGTCCGCGTCCGAACCGGTCGGTGAACACGCTGCCGTTGTCGGTGAGCAGCTGCTCGGGAGCACCGTGCGTGCGCAACGCGCCGAGCAGCGCGTCGGTGACCGGCCGCGCCGTCGCCCGAGCCACCACGCGGGCGCACACGACGAACCGAGAGTGGTCATCGATGCCGGTCACGATCTTCACCTCGCGGCCGTCCGCGAGATACGCCCGGCCCATCACGTCCATCTGCCACAGCTCCATCGACCGGCCACGTTCCCAGCGCCGGTAGTCCTGCTTGCGTCGCCGCCGCGGCTTGCTGACGACCAGCCCGTGGCGCACCAGCGCCCGATAGATCGACGAGCGGCTCGGCAAAGGCTGCACACCGGCCTTGTCCAAATGCCACAGGATCGTCGCCGCCCCCCACCCCGGATGCCGACGATGCACAATATTTGAGAATTCCGCAGCACGCGTGGCAGCCACTTCAGAAGTCCAGTGAGACGGATTTCCCAGAAGTCGATCATGACCGCGGCTACCGAATCACGACCTCACAGAAACCGTCGGCGACCAGTCGTGCGTGGGCCAGTTGCAGCGTGGACTCGCGCGGGGAACGGCCGGTAGCGGGGCCGGACGGCAGGGATCGCCCGGGCGCCTCGCTGCCGCGTCCTCCCGGGATCGGCTCGCCGGCTGACGCACGCCATTCGGAACCCAGGCCGTGAGCCAGCGACCCCCGGCATGAGCTAGCAGTCGCGTTGTGCCCCCAGCGTTGGGTTCACGCCAGGCCCGTTGGGCCGAACCACATCGATCGTCATCTGCCCAGATGCCGACGTCTCCCCATCGGGTTCTCCGGTCACGCGAATGGTGTACCGGCCCGGCTGTTCGTACACGTGGTAGCAGTACTGCGTACCTTCGCCCCCGTACACCGCGCAATGCTCCGAGGATCCGTTCCTGCTATAGGTGCAGGTTCGGAAGCTGCCGTCGCCGAACACGACACCGGTAACGCGCGGGCTCGAGTAGTAGCGACCACTAATCGAGACCTCGATGCGCGCCTCGCGACCCGCGACGGCCGGGTCAGGCGTCACCGAAACGACGAACGTGGTTCGAGCCGCCGCCCGGGAGCTGCTCCGAGAAGGCGTTGAGCTCGACGTCGACGAACGGACGGTCTCAGGGGTCCTGCTGCTCGGCGGCTTCGGCGAAGCCGGGCGGCTCGACCCCGTCGAGGGGACCGCGATGGCGGGCCGTCCGGCGCCAGAGTTCCGGTTGTCCCGGCATCCGGTGAGGGGAATCTCGTGGCCGGCGCACTCATGCTCGTCGGAGGAGTTGGCCCTCCGACCTGGCAGGCGGTCGCGCATGCTACGACCAGTGCCGTCCACCTGGCTCGTCGGAGTCCGTGCCCGCCAGCTGGTCCGAATGCTGGTCGTGGCCCCAGTCGCGTTTCTGGTCGTCACAACAGCTCGGCGGTCACGTCGACGCTCAAGAAGTACCTGTACATCCGCATCCGTGGCCAAAGATCGCAGGGCCCCGCAGCCGCTCCCGTCGCGTACGTCCACCGAGAGAATTCTCAGTTTCCCGGACGCCGGCCATTTCCTTGCGTACGTTCGCAACTCAGGGCCTCGGCCGCGTTCGGACAGTTCGGGGGAGACATGGTCAGATCGACGCGAAGATCAATTGCGCGCATAGCTCAAGTCATCGCCGTGGTGACAGTCGTGACCTCGCATGGGCCAGTCGCGAACGCCGCCTTAAGCACATGCGGGACGAAGAGCAACTGGTTCGACGGAGCCTACGTGCAGGAACTGACCGGGATCGAAGGCGTGTACGGAAAGATCACAACACGTAACCCGGCGATGTGCGGGACGGACACAAATCAGGCCGTCGTCGCGTGGGTGATGCTCGAGGACACGGGTGGCATTGGCGGTCGCTGGGCCCAGGCAGGATTCGGGAAGCCGGCGCCGAGCGGTACCCTCCAATACTTCAGTCAGTACATCAAGGGCGATGGCAGTGTCGCCGTCACGAAGTGGGTTCCGACAACCCAGGCCGTGCCAGCGTCGGGCTCCACGCACTCGTACACAGTGAAATGGATCAGCTCATGCGGCGCGAACCCGTGTCTGGGCTTCTATTACGACTCCGCTCAGATAAACGTGACGAGCTTCAACCCTTTCGGGACGTGGTCATACCCCTTCGGCTGGCAGGCAATGGGAGAGGCCTTCTACCGTGAAAGTGACGTGCCCGGAACGGCGCCGGCCCACTCAAAGTTCTCCCAAATCCAAGTCCAGGACATCACTACCAACGCCTTCCGAGCCACAGGGATCGGGGCCCCTAGCATGATCAACCATTCGAGCCGCTGGTCGAACACCGCGTTCAGCACCGATGCAACCTACGGTAATAACTTCGACATTTGGACGCCGTGATGAAGACTTCCACGAAGCGCCACGCGGCGGGTACAACCGCGGCCGCGATCACGTTCGCGATCGCCGCGTTGATTGGCGCCGCGGCGGCCGACCCGCCAGTCGATCCCGGACCGCCGGAGGTCCAACACGGCGTCGCGAAAGACAACGGGAACTTCCGCGTAGAGCCTCCCGGTAATCGACGGCCACGGATGACGCGCGAGCAGGCGCAGGCGGCGCTAGTGCGGGCAGGACACTTTTCGACGATGATCTCCGAGAGGCCGGACTTGGTGAAGTTCGGGATACTCACCGATCGCACTCGAGCTGACCGCGATGCAAACGGTGAACTGAAGCCAGTAGTCACTGAGCGCTCCGTCTGGGTGTTCATCGCGGAGAACATCCCGGTGCCCCCGCTGTTTGGTCCGTACGTCCCGGGCGCCGCCGAGACGTCTGGGCAGTACTACGGCAGCGCGATCGTCGCGGTTGACGACGCAACGGGTGAATACATATCGGCCGTGATCGAAACTGAGCCGGTGCCGCGACGGTAGCCACCGTTCACCCCGCGTACTTACAGGTCGCGTTCGTCGAGAGATGCCCAAGGCTGGGTGTTAGCGCACGGTTGTGGGTAAAAGCGACGTGGCGATCAGTCCAGGTGGCTCACGCACGCACAGCCTTTCGGGGGCCCACTCTCAGCGTTGCTCGTCAATGCCGAGGCCAAGTGAGAACTTCATCCCCGGCTTTCGGCTGGGCCCGATTGCCGATAGGCGGTGGACCCGGCAGCTCACGGGCGCGGCCTAGTCGTCGGACGGGATGGTCGCGCGCAGCCGGCGAGCGGTCATGCGCCGACGTCTCGCGGCCAGCGAATGACCGTCGTCGGCGAAGCGGCGAACTCCCGCGCGATGGTGGCAGTCGATGCGCGGTCTGTGACGTAGCGCGCTGTGAGCACCCGCCGTCCGTGCCCGTGGGCGCGCGCGTCAGCTGCGGTAGACGTCACGACGGTGAGCGATGTCGAGGATGCGGACGACGTGCTGCTCGTCGTCGATCTCATATCGGACGCGGTATTCGCCGCGTCGGGCGCGCCACTGATCGCCGAACGGGGGACGCAGCCGGGTTCCCACGCTGGCCGGCGCGGCGGCGAGCGGTCCGGAGATGAACTCCCAGGCGGCCGCGGCGACCGGTTCCGGCAGCAGGTCGGTGAGCGCTCGCCGTGCCCCCGGGGCGATGACAAGGTCGAAGGGCCTGCGGGTCACCGCGTGGCGGATCCGCGCCCGGCCCGCATCAACGCGGCCATCTCCTCACCAGTGACGAAGTCGCCGGCCGCGATGTCGCGCTGGGCCTGACGTAGGCGGTCGACGGCCGCGGGGTCACTGAGCAGTTCGACGGTCGCCTCGAGCGACTCGAGGTCCTCGGCGGACATCAGAACAACGTAGGACCGGCCGTTCTTGGTAATCGCGATTCGCCGATGCGTGCGATCGACCTCGTCCGCGATCTCTGACAGGCGGGCCTTGACCTCAGACAACGGCAACGTGTCCATAGCCCAGAATCCTAGTCTATCATGCGGACGTGAGCAATGTCTGGCGTGCTGGCGCAGCTGGCACGGCTGCTCGCCGGGACGAGCCTCGTCGGTCGTTGCCGCGTGCCAGGCCACGATCTTCTGGGCGAACACGTCGACGATGAACGCGACGTAGGCAAACCCTGCCCAGGTCCGGCAATAGGTGAAGTCCATCACCCAAGTGTGGTTCGGGGCGATAGCGGTGAAGTCGCGGTTGAGCAGGTCGCCAGCGCGGATGCCGTCCTTGGCCGGGATGGTGGTCCGGATGCCCTTGCTGCGCCGGATCCCCTGCAACCCAAGGGTTCGCATCGCCCGGTCAACACTGCCCCGCGATGCCTGCGGCATCGACCGGCGCACCAGCGCGGTCATCTTCCGCCGGCCATACAGCCCCTCCGGGGTCAGCGCCCGGCGGCCGTGCTCGTTGACCGTCCAGGCCAGCTCCCGGACCAGGTCGGTGACCTGGGCGTCGGCGACAGTGCGGGCCGCCACCACCCGCCCGGGCTGGGCCCACGAACGGTAGGTCCGTGCGGCGATCTGGCAGCCCTGCTCGCGCAGCACTCGGCAGATCGACTCGACCGCATAGCCCTGAGCCCGGAGGCTGTCGATGAACCCCATGATCAGCGGTTGCGGGGGTCGAGTTCCCCCGCGAAAAAAGTCGTCGCAGCTTGCAAGATCGCGACATCCTCGCGAAGCCGGGCGTTCTCCGCCTTCAGCTTCTTGACCTCGGCGTGCTCGGCCGAGCTCATCCCGGTGCGCTGCCCCGCATCGACTTCGGCCTGCAGCACCCACCGGCGCACCGTCTCGGGCCCCAGACGCTCCTGGCGGGCCACCGCGGCCGCCGCAGCGGTCAACGACGAGTACTCCGCTCGATGCTCCAACACCCGGCGGACCGCCCGTTCCTTCACTGACGGATCGATCTTCTTCGGCATGGCTCCATCCTCCTGGACTCACAAGAAGACGGCATCAAACCTGGGGCGCTTCAGGATGCACCTGGGATCCATCGAGGCGAGCAACGACGAGATCGAGGTCGACGTACGCCGGTCCGAGCGCGAGACGCTCGGCGGCTTGCTGGCGGCGATGGCTGCGAAGGGCCGCGGCCGTGAGGTCGTCGAGCACGACCACGCGACGGCCGCGGGCGGTCTTCGGGGGAGCGAAGGTGAGCTGGTAGAACGACTCGACGAGCTGCTGGCGTACGGCGAGAGTCGGCGGGTCGGTGTCGAGGTTGACGTCCCTCCAGCGCAGGCCGCAGACCTCACCGCGCCGCAGACCGCAGCAGCCGGCGAGATGCCAGGCGACGTACTCGCGGTCCTCTTTCGTCAGCTCGAGGAAGCGCCGCAGCTCGCCGGCCGTCCACGTCTTCATCTCCGGTGACTTCGCCGACGCGGCCGACGGCGGGATCGCGGCGTCGCACGGGTTCAAGGAGAGATAACGCCAGGCGACCGCGTCGGCGAGTGCCTTGCGCAGGACCCCATGCACGTAGCGGACCGTCCGCGGGGACAGCCCGCCGGGCCCGCGCGAGCGACCCGACGTCAGCAGGTCGCCGTACAGCTTGGTGATCCGCACCGGAGTCAGGTCGGCCAGCGCCACCGCGCCGAGCGCCGGCACGACCAGGCGCACGATCAGGTCACGGTAGGACTCGACCGTGGTCGGCCGGACCCGCGCCGCGCAGGCCGGCAGCCACTCCTCGAGCAGGTAGGTGCCGAGCAGCGTCCGCGACGGCGAGACGTAGGTGCCGCGGTCGAGCTCGCCGAGGACTTCGGTCAGCCCGCGCTCGGCGTCGGCCTTCGTCCGGTAGCCGGAGATCCACTTCTGCTTTCGCTTACCGGTCTCGTCGACACCGAGGTCGACGACGACGTAGTACGCCTGCTTGTGACGCTTGACGATGTGACCACGCATGCCGTGCTCCCAGGTGCATGGGACCCGAAGGCCCACTCCGACGGTAGGCGTCGGTACGCCACGGTCGGCTTGGGGAGCGGACAGCGAGCTAGGAACGGCCGGAAGAACCCGTTAGACGTTCGTTAGACGTTTCGGCGGCAAGAGCCCTCACCGCGGGGCCGTGCGGGCGGTGGAAAACCCGCTGACCTGCGGTTTCGTGAGTGCGCTCGGAGGGATTCGAACCCCCAACCTCTTGATCCGTAGTCAAGTGCTCTATCCGTTGAGCTACGAGCGCAGGGTTGAACCGGGAGAGCATACGGCCGGGATCGGCCACGGCGCACTCGGGTCGTCACCGCGACGCCCGTCCCCGACGCCGCCGAACGGTGGAAGACAGAGGTGGGCATGGCGGAGGCTCCGGGATTTGAACCCGGGATGGAGGTGAACCCAAACCGCATTAGCAGGCCGTCGATAGCCATCCGAGACCGTCCGGGGCAGTTGGTGACACCGACCCCGTGGGACACCGTTGCCGCTGGCGGAGGAGTCCAGAGTGGAAGAGGACGGTCTACACACTGGAGTGCGAGGCGGTTGGCGCTGGTGATCGAGTCGGGTCGTGCGGGGACCGCGGTCGCCAATGACGCGGCGCGCTAATTAGCGTTCTGCCACGGTGCTTAGTTTTGATCCTTTAAACCCTTGACCGTTGTACCGTGTTCCTATTCCCTTGACTAGAAGCCAAGGGAAAGAGAGACTCGGTGGACATCAAGAAGATTGTCAAGGCAGCGGAGCAGCAGGGCTGGACCGTCTCCCGCAGTGGTACCCCCAGCGACCACCGCGCGATGCAAAACCTGCTCGGGGCGTTACGACGAAGCGGCTTCATCTGGCCCTGGCCCCGGTAGGGGTCTGGCCGGGTCGGCCTCTGGAAATGGGAGAGAGCGAATGCCCACCTGGGCGACCACCATCACCCTTCGCGGCAACGGCACCCTCGACGACGACCAGGCCGACGAGGTCGTTGAGCGGTTGGAGGACGCGCACGGCACGCTGAGCGTAGGTGTCGGCGAGATCAGCGTGACTCTCGACGTCGACACGGATGAGGGCAGGTCGATGTTCGTGGTTTCGGACGCCGAGCAGACCGTGCGTCTTGCGCTGCTCGGGACGCCGGCATTCGACTGGCCGCTCGTGCACGCCGAACTCGCGACCGCCGAGGAGCAGGAGAGCCGGCTGGCCGAGCCGCCAATCCCTGAACTGCTCGGTTCGGCTGAGGTCGCCGCGCTGCTCAAGGTGTCGAAGCAGCGTCTGGCCGAGCTGCGCGCCCGCCTTCCCCTGCCGCTCGCGACGCTTGCGTCGGGACCGGTATGGGCGCGACCGGCCATCGAGGCGTTCGATAGGGCGTGGACCCGCAAGCCGGGGCGACCGCGCCTGCTCGAGGCCATCGAGGGCCTCGACGCTGCTGAGCGGCACCGTGTGGCTGTCAGCGCCCCGGTAGAGCCGCTGCATTCCGGTGTGACTCCGGTGGTGTCCGCACTTCAGCTGGGGGCTGAGCAGGCAGCGCAGCGGGCCAACGCCGAGTACGTGAGGGAGCGGGATTCCTCCGAGTCGTAGTCAGTGATGCTGCACGCTCCCGCTTCGCGGCGAGCGTGGCTGGTCAGATTCGGTGGGGTAGCTGAAGCGCTTCTGGAGGAAGCCAGAACGCTCCAACAAGCTCGACTCCTTGCCGGGCCACCCGAGCCGCTGCGGCGCGCGGTAGGTCTTCGTGACCGTCTCGTGCCCGAGCACGATGTCGTGCGTGCCTCGCACGCCTCGCAGGTGGTCAGTGCCAGCGTCGCTGTCAGGCAGTCAACTACGACGCCCTCCTCGCGAGCCTGTGACGCTGGGGTGTGTCTCGCCGGCGGTCAGATCGAGCAGTAAGGCCCGGCACACGCCGGGGGGTTGTCGAAGCAGCCGGCTGAGCGGATGCTTCGGATACCCGAGAAAACAAAGAAGGCTCGACGCCAATGCGCTTCGCTCGAATGGCTCTGGCCGCCGCCCTTGCCATGGCGACGATGACAGCGGGCATGTCGACGGCCGGTGGGTCGCCGCTGAAGTTCGACCAAGCCAGCTACCAGCCTGGCGACGTCGCCCACGCCGTCGCTGCGGTCTCCTACTCTCACAACACTGAGCTTGGCCGGCCCGACGAGGGTCCCTACTTCGTCTACCTGGCGCCCCTGTCGGCGGTCGAGCCGGGACCGCCGGGAGTGCCCTGGCCGTACCTTCCGCCGGATGCTGTTCGAGTGGGGGACGTCACCTTCCGCGCCGGGCCCGTTCAAGAGCCCGGCACGAACCACCTCAGTGGCCCCGACCACGTGGTCACGGAGTTCACTGTCCCTGACCTCTCGCCTGGAGCCTATGCAGCCGTCGTCTGCGACGACCCTTGCCGGTCGTCGATCGGAGATGTCGTCCACGGCCGGATCTCCGTCGCCGCGACGGCTGGCCGCAGCTCGGAGATGGCAACGCGCCCGACCACCATCAAGCCCGTGGTCCTTCTCTCCCACGAGTCCGCGGCGACTTCCGGCTCGCGAGGCCGAGCTGCAGCGACGGCGGCTGCTCTCGGCGTTGTTCTTGTGGCAGGGACAGTGGCAGCGCGGCGGCGACGGCGTACTTTCGAGGAGTAGGTCACTGCTGGTTCAACGCCGAGGCAGGCCCCACCGTCGGCAGTTGGTTTTCACGCAGAGCCATCTCGACGTAGGCCGCTCGTCGCCGGACCGATGGGAATCGGGGACCATCGTCGTATGGCATCTCCGGCACCCCGTGTCGAGTTGGATGGCCTTGTCCTGCGCCGCGAACGGCTTGGCGATGAAGATCTCGTTGCGAGGACTGGTCGTGGTGGGGGTTGACGCAGAGACCGGTGACGGGGTCCTCCGCGCATACCGTCCGCCTCCGTGAGCAGGCAGAGCCGGAGGCAACCCGCCGTGGTCCGACGGCGTTGGTAGAGGTGTGAGTCTTCGGGGGCCCGACGCGACGTTCGACGAGTTCGTCGCGACGTCATCGCCGTACCTGCTGCGGCTGGCCTACCGCCTCACCACCGACGTGCACCTGGCCGAGGACCTGCTTCAGGGTGCGCTGTGGCGGGTGGCGAAGCACTGGGCGCAGGCGCGCGAGAACCCAGGCGCGTACGCCCAGCGAACCCTCGTCAACCTGGCCGCCGACGGACGCCGGGATCGGCGTCGTCGGCCGGTCGAGGTGCGGATCGAGGCGCTCGGCGACCGTGCGGACGCCGGGCCGTCGGACCAAGTCGAGAACCGCGATCTGCTCTTGGCCGCGCTTCGACGACTGCCCCCGAGGCAGCGCGCGGTCATCGTCCTGCGGTACTGGGAGGACATGTCGGTCGAGGAGACGGCCGCCGTCCTGGGCTGCTCCAACGGAAACGTGAAGAGCACTGCGAGCCGTGGGCTCGAACGACTGCGTGACGTACTCGACACCGAGGGGGCGCTGCGATGACCGGACTGGAAGAGCTGCTACGACGGGAGCTCGCGCGCACACGTGAGCCCGATCTCGTTGTCCCGCCGGGGCTCGCCGCGGCACTGCGCCGGCGCGCGCATCGTCGTCGGACGGCTGTCCCGGCCGCCGCCGGCCTCGTTGTGCTCGTGAGCGGCGCGGCAGCGGCGTTGTCAGCGCGGACGAGCCCCGAGCGTGACCGGCAGTCCGTGGTCGCAACCGCGCCGACATCGACGCCGACGACAGGGTCGGATACATGCAGCGTGCCCGAGTTGATCGCGCAGGGTGGCCCCAAGTCGATGGTGGAGTTCGACTGGCCGTCCGGTGCGACGATCGTCTACCTGAGAAGCGAGGGCTGCCCCATTGAGGTGATGCTCTCGAGCCCGCGCCTCGCCATCGAGGACATCGAGGCTGCTGAGCGCCGTTGGGGGTCGAACATCCGGCTGCTCGCCTACGACCCCGCGAGGGCCAGCGCCGCCCAGTCGCCCGCGAGCTAGGACCGGAAGCCAACCACATGCCTCCGGCACGCGGCTCGCGCACGAGGGCACGGACCTCCGTCCCAGGGCGTACGCCAACGAGGACGATCTGGACGTAGCCGGCGGTTCACGGCGTTGTACTAGGTAGAGGAGAATGGGCGGTCGCTGATCGGGAGCGGATGACGCAGTTCGAGGACTTCGTACGGGCGTCCGGCGCGGACCTCGTACGGTTCGCGCGCGCAGTCACCGGCGATGCCCATCGTGGCGAGGACGCCGCGCAGACCGCCCTGAGCAAGGCGCTGCCGCGCTGGCACCGGATAGGGGACCTCGACGACCCCGTCGCGTACCTGAAGAAGATGATCGTCAACGGCGAGCTGAGCTGGCGTCGGAGGCTCAGCTCCCGGGAGCTGGTCGTCGAGCAGGTGCCATCCGGCGCTGAGGTGGCGGACGTCGCCGACGCGGCCGTACGACGTCAGGCGCTCCTGGAGCGTCTGCGCCGACTCCCACCCCGGCAGCGCGCCGCCGTGGCACTGCGGTTCTACGAGGACCTGCCGGACCGTGAGGTCGCGGTACTGCTGGGCTGCACCGAGTCAACCGTGCGGAGCCTGGTAGCGGCGGCGCTCTCGGCGCTGCGATTGGACGAGGCCGCCGCGGCCCGACGAGAGGAGGTTGCCAACGATGCCAACCGACGCTGACGAGCTTCACGCGGCCTACGGCCACGTGACGAGCGCTCCGGTCGACCCCGAGGCGCTGCTGAGGTCCGTGGAGACAACCGTGCGACGGCGACGACGTGCGCGCGTCGCCGGCGTTGTCGGCATCGGGGCCGCTGCAGTACTCGCTATCGCGTCGCTCAACGGCAAGCCCGACCGGATCACGACGATCCCGGCGAACACGGCCGAGATCCCCTTCTGCGAGGCCCGTGAGCCTGTCGTACGGCGGGACTACGCACGGGTCGTCGAACTCGTGCAGTTCGCGCTGTACCTGCCGGATCCGGTGCCGTCGGGCGCCTGCCTGTCGAACGTCGAGTCGGACATCCTCTGGAACGACGCGCCTGCGGGCCACCCCGTTAACCTCTGGTTCGACTGGGACGGCGCCCAGATCTACCTGCGTGAGTTGCCGCCGGGGTCGCCGGACGCCGAGGGGTTCTCGGAGCAGGTGCTGATCGGCGGCGAGACGTGGGGACGGCGGGAGACGTCGAACGCGGTGGTGTCCGGGAGCAACGGACGCGGTGGGATCGTCTACCTGAGCCGGCGCTTCGGCGACGGAGTCGTCGTCACGGTGTCGACGACTACCGCGCACGAGGGCCGCGCTCGCCACTTCGCCGAGCTACTGGCCCGATCGGCCGACGACCAACCGTCCGACGACGCGCGAGCGGCCGAGGCGCGGGCGGCATGTGACGCCGTCGCGGGTCGATACAACGAAGCCGATGCACGCGTCGAGGCGCGGCCCGCGGACGCGAGGGCTACCACCGCGGGCAGCCTCACCCGGTGGCTCGAGGGGAAGGGCCGACTCACCAGTCAGTGGTCTGACGCGCCGCCTGACCAGCCGCTCACGGTGTGTCTCCTCGACGGCGACTTCAGCCGGCTTCCGCTGTCCCGGCCGGATGGCGCACCGGGCGCCTACGCGCATCTGATCGTCGTCGTGTCCGGCGACGACGAGAGGATGCTGTCTGCCGGACAGCCGGGGACGCTCAACCTCGACGGTCTTGAGTGACTAGAGGCAGACTTCACCTACACGGTCGCCTCGCGTCATGGTCAAGGTGTACCCGTCCAGTCGGCTCCGCGCACGCGTGTCGAGTTGCCACGTCACCCAGCGACCTCGACAGTGTCAGCTGCACAGTGGCAGCGGGCCACCGTCGTCGAGCGTGAAGACCAGTGTCGCTCCGGCGCGGTCCCTGTAGTGCAGCTCGAGTCGATGACGCGAGACGGTGCCGAGCCCGGAGAACGTGGATGGTGCATTCGTCCCGTCGAACGGCGGGTCGACGACCTCGTACTTCTCGCCCTCGTAGACGAGCGGATTCACACCGCAGTGGTACAGCGACACGGCGACCTCCTGAGGCCTCTGCGCTGGAATCGCGATATCGGTCGGCGAGGTCGAGTACGCGTCGCCCGAGGGCGGGCGTAGCTGGAACCGCACGGAGTGCGCCGAGGCGATCTGGACGCTGAAGACGAAGACCCCGTCGCCGACCGCCCGGATGGGCAGTTGCTCGTCGCCGGCGACGACGTTCGCGAGCTTTGAGCCGGGAGTGGTGACTACCAGGCCGACCCCGGTCGTGAACGCCGCAGAGCGGGCGTTGCCGCGCGTCGGCAGCGGCGGGAGCACGAAGCTCACATGGTCTGCGGTCGGTGCTACCGAGGTATCGGTGTCGACGAAGAGGTCGGTCGGGTCATCGGCGCGCGCCTGGGCCGCGGCGACAACCATCCCGTCGCCGGTGTCCCAGGCGAGCACGATTCGGATGTCTCCGGGCCTGACCTCGCCGGCGAAGAGGATGCGGGGATCCTCGCCCACGGGCCCCCCGTGTTTCTCGTACTCCTCGATTGCGGCGTCGAGCATGTCGTCGGAGGCGAGCTCGCCGCGCGGTGTCCAGTCGGAGGCCTGCGTGCCGCTCGCCACTTCGACAGCCGGCGGTCTGCCCCGCACCACGGCCGTGGAGACCATCGCCGCCGCCACCGTCGCCGCAGCGACGACTGACATGGACGCGCGGCGCCGCCTCTGTCGGCGGCGCCCGCCGGCTACCCCGCGCGCCGCCCAATCCGAAGGCAGGCTGGGCTCTCTGTCGAGCTCGCTGTCGAGCAGCAGTCGGATATCGCTGTCAGAGCTCATACCGCGCCTCCGGTCTCGTGGAGGACCTGGCGAAGTTGGACCAGGCCCCTCGACGCGTTGCTCTTCACGGTGCCTTCAGAGCAGTGCAGCAGCGCTGCCGCCTCTACGATCGGCACGTCGAGGTAGTACCGAAGCACGACCGCCGCGCGTTGCTGCGACGGCAGTTGCCGCAACGCATCGAGCAACAGCAAGCGATCCGGTAACGCCGTGACGTCGGGCGACTCGTGTGAGCGGTCCGGCACGTGCTCAGTGGTCCGCTCACGCCGCCACGGCCGCCTCGAGGCGTCTACCGCGCCTGTGACGAGGCACCGCCGTAGATAGCGCTCGGCGCCGTCCTTTCCGACCCGGCGCCACGCGACGTACAACTTCGCCAGCGCCGTCTGAAGCAGATCCTCGGCGGCGGCGAGATCCGACGTCAGCAATCGGGCCGTGCGCAGCAGCGACGACGAGCGCGCAGCAACGAACGCGCTGAACTCGTCGTCTCGATCCGTCACCGCGACCTCACACGTATAGAACGGGACCAGCACGCAAAAGGGTTGCATCTACGGGGGTTGCTGCCGCACGACCGGGCTCTCGACGTACCGTAGAGAAATGCGCAGAGCGGTAGCTGCCGCCGGGGCCGGGATCGGCGCCGCGGCAGTGGTGCTGCTCCTGATCCGCGTCCTCCGACCGGACCACCTGTACACACCCGGCCGAAATGCCTGGTGGACGGTCGGGCTCGTAGTGCTGAGCGTCGGGGTCGTCCCGGCGGTCGCTCGCGACGCGGCCGACCGGATCGCCGAGGTGGTCTCGCTCGCCGCCGCGGGAGCGGGAGCGGGACGCGGCGGTGAGCGAGATGTGAGCGAGATGTGAGCGAGAAGGCCCCAAACGGGGCCCGAGCTCAGGTTCCGGCCGCCGAAGCGAACGCGAAACCGCAGGGCAGAGCGGAGGCTCCGGGATTTGAACCCGGGATGGGCGATAAACCCAAACCGCATTAGCAGTGCGGCGCCATAGACCGGACTAGGCGAAGCCTCCAAGGAGCACCGGCGCGGCGAGCCGTCCGGCCCGGTGAGGATAGTCGGGCGCCGAGCGGCTCTCCAACCCGGTCGCGCGACGGCCGCGCTCGGCTCCGCACTTCTCCGCGAGACTCGCCGCGGGTGGTGCGGCGCAATGCGGAGCCGAACGGGGCCTAGCCGAGCTCGAGCGGCCGCCCGGTGTCGTGACTGCGGCCGCGGAACTCGGCGACCACCTCCGCCCCCCGCCGTACCGTGACGTCACAGAGCCCGGTACGGCGGCCGCGCTGGCGCTCCACCGCGGTGGCGACCAGCTCGTCACCGAGCCGGGCCGGCACCACGAAGACCACATCCGCGCCGGCTGCCACGGTCACCGAGCCGTGGGTGTTGCAGGCGAAGGCGAACGCCGTGTCGGCGAGGGTGAAGACCAGCCCGCCGTGGCAGAGGTCGTGGCCGTTGACCATCGTCTCGGTCACCGTCATCCGCGCCGTGGCCCGGCCGGGCGAGATGTCGCTGATGACGATGCCCAGCGACTGTGACGCGCGGTCGGCGGCGTACATCGACTCCGCGCAGCGTTCCGCGAGCTCGTGGTCGTCCACACGCGCAACCGTAGCGATCCGACGGCGGCGCGTCGGATGTCGGAGACCGGACACCCCTGCGGACTTCCCCCGCGGTCCGCCCGCTGTACTATCGACCTGTTGCGAGGCATTTGCCGCGCTTGCACTGGGCTGTTCGGCAGAGGTACGCCGGCGCCCTGACTGGGGGACACCATGAGACGAGTCCTGTTCACCGCGCTGGCTCTGCTGCTGCCGGTGGTGCCCGGGGTCGGCGGCGTCGCCGATGCCGCCGCGACGACGCACGAGGTGCAGGCCGGCGCTGTTCACCCGACCAACCCGCTGGCGCCGTACGAGTACACGCGCTACTACCCGTCCGAGGTCCGCGTGCATCGCGGCGACACGGTCGAGTGGAGCATCGCGTTCCAGAAGTCCATCGACCTCGCGTTCCACTCGGTGACCTTCCTCGGCAGCAACACCGCGAAGCGCGCACCCTTCGCCCGAGCCGAGGAGGTCCCCGGCGAGATGGCGTTCGCCGAGGGGGCCTGGGAGCGCAGCGAGAAGTGCGGCCTGCCCGACGAGCCGGTCTGCGTGCTCACCCAGCCCGGCCAGGTGCTGTCTTCAGGGGTGCTGGCGATCAGGGCCGTGCCGCCGCCGACGTTCCGGGTGCAGTTCGAGCTGCCGGTGGGCCGCTACCGATACCTGTGCTCGATCCACGCGCCGATGGTGGGCTTCGTCAACGTCGTGCCGCCCCGCGCTCCTCTGCGCAACCCGAGCAGGGCGCAGATCGACCGGGAGATCGCGCGCGACACCGCCGCGATGGACGCGGTGATCGCGCGGTACTCGAAGCCCTCCGCCGCCACGGTCGATGGGCAACGGGTGTGGACCGTGACGATGGAGCCCCGCACGCGCGACAGCCACGTGGCGGCGCTCGGCTACTACCCCACCAACCTCAAGGTGCGCGCGGGGGACCGCGTGCGGTGGGTGGCGCAGGGTGGCGAGATCCACACCGTCGCGTTCCCCGCCGAGTCAAAGAACCCCCCGGGCCCGGCCTTCTTCCCGCGCTGCGATCCGGACTCGCCCACGTCCGGCGCCTTCGGGATCCCGTATCCGGGGCTGGACTGCCCGTTCGGGGCCACCGAGGTGGGGATGGGCCCCGGGCTGACCGCGCAGCAGCGTGCGCCGGGCGACGCCGTGACGACCCAGGCGACGGTGCACAGCTCGGGCATCATCGCGGAGCCGAGCGGCTCCGAGCACAGCGCGGTCAAGCCGGACGGGTCACGCTGGCCGATCGAGTTCGCGGCCGCGTTCCCACGCGCCGGCACCTTCGGCTACGCCTGCCAGGTCCATACCGAGCTGCCGATGGTCGGCTCGGTCGTCGTGGAATGACGCTGCGCCCGGGCGGTCGGCTGATGCTCGTCATCGGCGGGTCGGCGCTCGTCGTCGCCCTGGCGGGCACGGGTGTCGCGGGCATGCGGGGCTGGGTGGTGCGGGCCCCGGCCGCCGCCGGGGCACCAGCCGGCTGCGTCAGCGCGAACAAGGCGATGACGCTCTACGTCGAGCAGCTGCCCGACGATCGCGACGGCCGGATCCGCCTCGGCTACGGGCTCACCCCCAAGACGGCGAGCATTCCGGGTCCGCTGGTCGAGCTCGTCGAGGGCGACTGCATCGCGATCACCGTCGTCAACGACGTGCCCGCGCGCACGCTCGCGGCGCTGCGCGACCGCTCCGGCGGCGGGCATCACCTGCCGCTCGGGATCTCACTGCACGTGCACGGCGTCAAGTACACCGCCGACTCCGACGGCACCGTCCACTCCGGCTCGTTCGTGCCACCTGGCCAGGCGCGGACCTACACCTGGTACGCCGCCCCGCGCGTGACGGTGGGGCAGCGCGTGGTCTCCCTCGGCACGGCCGGCTACTGGTGGTACCACGACCACGTGGTCGGCACCGACCACGGGACGGCGGGCGTGGACGCGGGGTTGTTCGGCGGCGTGGTCGTACGCCGCCCGGGGGACCTCAAGCCCGTGCGCACACACACCGTCGTCATGGGCGACCGAACCAGCCTCAACCTGCGCCGCTACCCGGCGACCGACACCTGCCGCCCCAACCTGCCGGTCGCCGGGCCGACCTGCTTCGTGGCTCGCCGCGGCGAGCGCACGGAGTTCCTGGTGATCGGGATCGGCAACGAGTTCCACACCTTCCACCTGCATGGGCACAACTGGGCCGACAACCGCACGGGGATGCTCGTCTCCCAGGCCGACGAGACCGCGCTCATCGACAACAAGACGGTCGGGCCTGCGGACAGCTTCGGCTTCCAGGTCATCGCCGGCGAGGAGGTCGGCAACGGCGCGTGGATGATGCACTGCCACGTCCAGAAGCACTCCGACACCGGGATGATGACGTTCTTCCGCGTGATCGAGCCGGACGGGACGATGGCACCGGCGACGCCGATGACGGACCTCGTCCCCCACCAGCACTGATGCGCGCCCGGCTCGTCGCCGCGCTCGGCCTGCTGCTCGCGGCCGGACCGGTCACCCCGGTCCCAGCCGATGCCGCCGTCGTGCACGACGTGCAGATCCGCGAGTCGACGTACGCGCCGGGTGAGGTGCGCATCGCGAAGGGCGACACCGTCCGCTGGACCGCGATCGACGAAGGGCACACCGTCACCGCGGACGACGAGCGGTTCGACTTCCACCGCACCCGGACGCTCGACACGGGGGACCGCGTCGAGTGGTCCGCGCCGGGCCGCGACGCGACCATCGGCTACTACTGCCGCGTGCACGGCGCACCCGGCGGGCTCGGAATGGCCGGCGTGATCATCGTCGGCAGCGGCGGCCCGAAGCCCCCGCCGCCACCGCAGGGCCCGACCCGCACCGTCCCGTCGCGGACGTTCCCCACCATCGCGAAGGGAGTGGCCGGCGCGCGCCCGGGCACGGTGATCACGATCCGGCCGGGCGTCTACCGCGAGAGCGTCGTCGTCCGGGAGCCGAACATCGAGATCCGCGGCGGCGGGCGCACGGCCGGCGCCGTGGTGCTCGACGGCGACCTGACCGCCGACGTCGGGCTCACGGTCCTCGCCCCGGGCGTGCGGATCAGCGGCATCGCGACGCGGCGGTACCGAACCGCGGGCATCCTCTGGCGGGGCGCGCACGGTTTCGCCGCCGATCGCGTCGAGTCGCACTCGAACGACCTGTACGGACTGCGCGTCGAGGGGTCGCGCAACGGCGTCATCAGCCGCTCCTACGTGACCGGAGCGGTCGCGGCGGGGATCAGCGTCGACACGTGCGCCGACTGCGGCCTGCTGGTCACGCGCGTGGGCGCCGACGGCAACGCGGCCGCTCTCGTCGCCACGGGCTCCACCGGCGTAGTCGTGCGCGACTCAACCTTCCGGCGCAATGCGACGGGCATCGTGCTCAGGACTCAGCCGGGCGGCGCCGTGACCGCCGGCGTGCACATCTACGGCAACACACTCACCGACAACGCGGCGCCGGACGTGCGCGTCCTGCCGCCGTCGGAGCGACTCGAGGTGCCGGCCGGCGTCGGTGTCTGGGCTGCTGGTGCGACGCACGTCCGGGTGGAGAACAACACCATCAGCGGCCACGTGTACGCCGTTGCGTTGACGGCCCTCGGCGGCCCGGCGCAGCGGAGCCAGGTGGTCGGCAATGTCGTCTCCGGGTCGACCGTGGCCGACCTGGCGTGGGACGGCATCGGCGTCGGGACGTGCTTCGGCGCGAATGCGCGCCCCGATGGGCGCGCACCGACGAGTGAGCCGCCCTTCCTCGCCACTGCGTACTCCTGCGCGCTGCCGGTGACGGTCGGCGTCCCGCATCCGAAGGTGCAGGCCGACATCGCGGCGCACGCCTTCCGCACCTACTACTGCCGTGTCACCGGTGTCGGCTGCATCTGAGGTCGGCCTTCCCGACCGAACGGTCGGGCGGGTAGACTGAGCCGCCTACCCTGGTACGCCGGAGGTCCCGCCGCATGAGCACCCAGTCGCTGAGCCCAGAGCAGGCCGCGTTCGACGCGACGATCGAGGCCGACCTGAGGGTCGAGCCGCGCGACTGGATGCCGGAGGCGTACCGCAAGACGCTGATCCGCCAGATCGCCCAGCACGCGCACTCGGAGATCATCGGGATGCAGCCCGAGGGCAACTGGATCACCCGCGCCCCATCGCTAAGGCGCAAGGCGATCCTGATGGCCAAGGTGCAGGACGAGGCCGGCCACGGCCTCTACCTCTACAGCGCGGCCGAGACCCTCGGCATCACCCGCGAGGAGATGGAGGACCTGCTGCTCGCCGGCCGCCAGCGCTACAGCAGCATCTTCAACTACCCGACGCCGACCTGGGCCGACATGGGCGCCATCGGCTGGCTGGTCGACGGCGCCGCGATCGTCAACCAGGTGCCGCTGTGCCGCTGCTCCTACGGCCCTTATGCGCGGGCGATGACGCGCATCTGCAAGGAGGAGAGCTTCCACCAGCGGCAGGGCTTCGAGATCCTGCTGCATCTGTCGCGTGGGACAGCAGCACAGCACGCGATGGCCCAGGACGCCGTCGACCGCTGGTGGTGGCCGAGCCTGATGATGTTCGGGCCGCCAGACGACGAGAGCCCCAACTCCGCGCAGTCGATGGCCTGGAAGATCAAGCGGCACAGCAACGACGACCTGCGCCAGAAGTTCGTCGACATGTCCGTGCCGCAGGCGCAGGTGCTCGGGCTGACGCTGCCCGACCCCGACCTGCGGTGGGACGACGCACGCGGTCACTACGACTTCGGCGTCATCGACTGGACCGAGTTCAACGAAGTGCTGCGCGGCAACGGCCCGTGTAACCGGGCTCGGATCGAGCACCGGCGTACGGCGCACGCCGAGGGTGCGTGGGTGCGGGAGGCCGCGGCGGCGTACGCCGAGAAGCAGCGGGCGCGCGCCGAGGGCAGCGCGGCATGAGCGGGACGCCGCCGACCGCGCTGTGGGAGGTCTTCGTCCGCAGCAAGCGCGGGCTGTCGCACAACCACGTCGGCAGCCTGCACGCCCCGGACGCGCAGATGGCGCTGCGCAACGCCCGCGACGTCTACACGCGCCGCCAGGAGGGCGTGAGCATCTGGGTCGTCCCGGCCATCGAGATCGTCGCGAGCTCGCCGGACGAGAAGGACTCGTTCTTCGACCCGGCCGCGGACAAGGTCTACCGGCACCCGACGTTCTACGACATCCCGGCCGAGGTGCAGCACCTGTGAGTGCGCCCGACCGCGCCCCGATGACCAGCGCCGTGTCGACGTACGCGCTGCGGCTCGGCGACGACGCGCTGGTCCTCGCCCAGCGACTGTCCGCATGGAGCTCCCGGGGTCACGACCTGGAGGAGGACATCGCGCTGACCAACATCGGCCTGGACCTGCTCGGCCAGGCGCGGATGCTCCTGACCTACGCCGGCACGGTTGAAGGTGGTAGTCGCACCGAGGACGACCTGGCCTACCTGCGCGAGGAGCGCGACTTCACCAACCTGCTCCTGGTCGAGCAGCCGAACGGCGACTTCGCGCGCACCATCGCCCGCCAGCTGCTCTTCTCCACCTGGCAGCTCGCGCTGTGGGAGGCGCTGCAGTCCTCGGCGGACGAGACCCTGGCGGCGGTCGCCGGCAAGGCGGTGAAGGAGGCCGACTACCACCGCGACCACGCTGTGCAGTGGACGCTTCGGCTCGGCGACGGGACCGACGAGAGCCACCACCGCATGCAGGCCGCGGTCGACGCGCTCTGGCCCTACGTCGACGAGGTCTTCACGGTCGACGACGTCGAGCAGGCGCTCGTCGCCGGCGGCGTCGCCGTGGACGCCGCCTCGCTGCGGCCGGGGTGGGACCGCTTCGTCGACGGCGTCCTCGCCGAGGCGACGCTGACCCGGCCGGAGGACGGCTGGAACCCCTCCGGCGGGCGGCGCGGGATGCACACCGAGTCCTTCGGCTACCTGCTCTCGGAGATGCAGCACCTGCACCGCTCGCACCCGGGCGCGACCTGGTGAGCAGCAGCGGCGCCTCGGCCGAGGAGAAGCGCGAGGCAGAGCTGCTCGGCGAGCTCCTGGCCGTCGTGCAGTCGGTCGTCGACCCGGAGATCCCGGTGCTGACCATCGCCGACCTCGGCGTCCTGCGCGGCGTCGAGGTCGACGGCGCCGGCCGGGTCACCGTGACCATCACACCGACCTACTCCGGCTGCCCGGCGATGCAGACGATCACCGACGACATCCTCCTCGCGCTGGCCGCCGCCGGGTACGCCGACGCCGCGGTGCAGACCGCGCTCGCGCCGGCGTGGACCACCGACTGGATGAGCGAGGAGGGCAGGCGAAAGCTGGCGGACTACGGCATCGCCCCGCCGTCCGGTGCCGCCCCCGCGACCGGTGCGTCCGGTGCGTCCGGTGCGCGCGGTGCGTCCGGTGCCGACGATGCTGACGCCGGGCCGGTGCCGGTGCCGGTCGCGCTGTCCGTCCGGTGCCCGCAGTGCAGATCGGCGGACACCCGCGAGGTGAGCCGGTTCGGCTCAACGGCATGCAAGTCGTTGTGGACCTGCCGGTCGTGCCTCGAGCCGTTCGACCACTTCAAGGTGATCTGAGCCGATGGCTGTCCTTGACCCGGCGACCCCGGTTGCGCCCCGCCGGCACGCCGTCTTCCACCGGCTGCGGGTCGCCGCGATCGACCGGCTGGTCGACGACGCGGTCGCCGTCACGTTCGACGTACCGGAGTCCCTGCGCGAGGAGTTCCGGTTCACCCAGGGCCAGCACCTGACGCTGCGCATGACCCTCGGCGGCGAGGAGGTACGGCGCAACTACTCGATCTGCGCGCCGGTGTCGTCGGGCCCGCTGCGGGTCGCCGTGAAGCGGCTCGGTGGCGGGCTGTTCTCGGTGTGGGCCAACGAGGTGCTCGCCGTCGGCGACGAGGTCGAGGTGATGACGCCGACCGGTCGCTTCTTCGTCCCGCTCGACCCGGCGCTGGCCCGCCACCATGCGTTCGTCGCCGCGGGCAGCGGGATCACGCCGGTGCTGTCGCTGCTCTGGACGACGCTGGAGACCGAGCCGCGGAGCCGCGCCACGCTGGTCTACGGCAACCGCACGACCAGCTCGATCATGTTCCTCGAGGAGCTGCAGGACCTGAAGAACCGCTACCCGGCGCGCTTCTCGCTCATCAACGTGCTCTCCCGCGAGGCGCAGGAGGTCGAGCTGTTCGCCGGTCGGGTCGACCGCGCGAAGCTCGAGCAGCTCTTCGCGACGCTGCTGCCCCCGGCCGACGTCGACGAGTGGTTCCTCTGCGGGCCGTTCGCGATGGTGGAGGAGGCGCGGGCGACGCTGCGCGACGTCGGCGTCGAGGCGTCGCACGTGCACCTCGAGCTCTTCCACGTCGAGGGCGAGCCGGTGCGCGCCCCCCGTGCCAACGCCGACGGGGGTCCCGGCGACGACTCGACGAGCACCGTGACGATCGTCCTCGACGGCCGGGCGACGACGTTCGAGCTGGCGCCGTACGCCGAGTCGATCCTCGACGCCGCGCTCAAGGCGCGCGGCGACGCGCCGTACGCGTGCAAGGGCGGCGTCTGCGGCACGTGTCGCGCGAAGGTCGTCGACGGCGCGGTCGAGATGGACCGCAACTACGCGCTCGAGGCCGACGAGATCGCCGCCGGCGTCGTGCTCGCCTGCCAGTCGCACCCGACGACGCCGACCGTCACCCTCGACTTCGACCAGTAGCCACCCCGGCGCGGTCGGCAGCCGTGCGGTCGGCAGCCGTGCGGTCGGCAGCCGTGCGGTCGGCAGCCGTGCGGTCGGCAGCCGTGCGGTCGGTGCCGGTGCGGTCCCCGGTGCGCATGCCCGCCAGCAGTCGAAGTGTGAAGATCGCCACGCTCGGCGGCGTACCCAGCCCTTCACACCTGAGGCGGCGCCACCGAGCCATCGCCCGCACCGAGCGAAGTGTGAAGATCGCCACGCTCACGGATGTCGCCAACTCTTCACACCTCGCGGGAGCGGGTCGCCAGACCGCGGCGCGGCGGACAAGGTGCTCGTCATCCACAGAGCTCGCCGATCGCGGTGACACTCCGCTCCCTCCAGCATCTTGGGGGCGAGGCGGGGGCGCGCGGGGCGGGGGCGTCAGTAGACGAGGGCTTGGGCGCCCTCGGCGGTCGCCTCGCCGACGAAGGCCTGCGCCCCGGCCAGCCGCACACCGGAGATCACGTCGTCCGCCGTGATCTCGCGGCGAGCCGCGCACTGCGTGCACAGGGTGACCTGCCCGCCGGCCAGGACGGCGTCGAGCAGCTCGGTCAGCGGGGCCGAGTGCGGCAGCTCGAACTCCGCCGCCCGCCCGGGCAGCGCGAACCACGACGCCTCGCCGGTGAGCCACAGCGACACCTCGAGCCCGCTGGCCACGCCGACCGCGGCGACCGTGAACGCCTGCGCGCACCGCTCCGGCGCGTCCGCGCCGGCCGTGACCTTGACCACCAGGGTGCGCGCCATGACGGCGAGGGTACGCCGGCAGTTCGGCTGCGGCGCCGAACCGAGCACCCTCGCCGTACCGCCCGTCGGACCGACTCGTCGTACCGCCCGTGCGGACCGAGCCCGCTGCCCCGTCCGCACCCCCCGTCGGACCGACCCCGTCGGACCGGCTCGTCGTACCGACCCGTCGTACCGCAAGTCGGATCGAGCCCGCTGCCCCGTCCGCACCCCCCGCGGCCGGGGCAGCGCTATGTCCGGCGCTGCTGTCGTCGCCGACGCCGGCGCCGACGCCGGCTCGGGCCTTGTGCCTCCGCTCGCGGCCAACTGTGAAGAGTTACCCGCGCTTTCCCGCGTGGTGATCTTCACACCTGGGCCCGCGCCGCCCCACCCCCGAGCCGGGCCTGCCAGCTGTGAAGAGTTACCCGCACTTTCCCGCGTGGTGATCTTCACACCTGGGCCCGCGCCGCCCCGCCCCCGAGCCGCGCCGGCCAGCTGTGAAGAGTTACCCGCGCTTCCTCGCGTGGTGATCTTCACACTTGGGCTCGCGCTGGCGGGCGCGGGCGCTGGGGGGGGGGGCAGTCAGCCGGCCAGGGCGCGGCCGTCGCCTTCCGGCGGGAGCGCGCGCTGCCGCGCGTCCTCGGCCAGCACCGCGGCGATCATCTCCGCCGGGTCATCGACGTCGTCGGTGGTGAACCGGAACACGGGGTATCCGCCGTTCTCGAGTCGGCGGCGCTTCCACAGCCCGAAGCGGTACTTGCGGCGCGACGTCCGGTGCAGCGCGCCGTCCCATTCGATCACGTAACCCCAGGGCGGTCCGGTCGCTCCGCGTCGAGCCACGAAGCAGTCAGTGTCACCGGTGCCATCGATGAGCTCCTGTCCGCAGTCGGGCTTCGGCATCCCCGCGCCCACCAGCACCGATCGCCCGCGGACGTGCAGCGCGCTGTCGGCGCCGGTAGCCAGCACGGCGAGCACCCGGCCGAGGCGGGCGCTGCCGGCGCGGCCCTTGCGGCGCCGGGAAGCGAGCTTCGCCATCGTCGTACGCCGGTGGAACAGCTCCTCCTGCAGGATCGTGAGCAGGTCGTCGTCGTCGCGCAGCAGCGCCGCCATCCGCGCGGCGGTGTCGTGACGGCTGGTCACCGGGAGACCCTCGACGCGAGTCACGCGGATCTCGCCCCACTGCCGCAGCCGCCGGACCCGTACCCCGCGCAGAGGTGGCGCCCATGTGCCCAGCGGTACGACGAGCTCAATGTGCGCCGCGCTCTGCGCCATGCCCTGCAGCACAGCGGCAGCGGCACCGGCGACCGCGACGTGACGGTAGCGCGCGCGGTCCCGCGCGCCGTACCGGACCGCGAGCCACGCGGCCCAGCAGCGGGCCTGGTGCGTGACGGCCGTGCCCGCGGCGGCGTACACCTCGCGGTGGACCCTCTGCCAGGCCCGCGTGGCCAGCCGGCGCTCGACCTCGCGCGCGGTCATCCCGCAGCCGAGCGCCTGCCGGCGGTGCAGGACGGCATGCTGCGTGCGCATCAGCGCGGCGACGCGGGAGAGGACGAGATCGGTCGGCACGCGCTCCACCGTGGCGCCCCGCCGGTGCCCGCGAGGCGAGCAACGTGATTCTGGGGACAACGCTGAGCGTCGCCTCTCCAGCCGCCCCTGCCAGCTGTGAAGAGTTACCCGCGCTTTCCCGCGTGGTGATCTTCACACTTGGGACCCTCCCGGACCCGGCCTGAGCCGGGCCTGCCAGCTGTGAAGAGTTACCCGCACTTCTGCGCGTGGTGATCTTCACAGTTGGGACCCTCCCGGACCCGGCCTGAGCCGGGCCTGCCAGCTGTGAAGAGTTACCCGCACTTCTGCGCGTGGTGATCTTCACAGTTG
>Ga0183260_10000776_pt1:7500-27082 | contig 27082 bp, 19 predicted proteins | sample AntDrymUQ4972206_2_FD_129768 | JGI IMG/M metagenome (GOLD analysis project Ga0183260, IMG submission 129768) | Polar desert sand microbial communities from Dry Valleys, Antarctica - metaG UQ497 (22.06) (version 2) (version 2) | ecosystem: Environmental > Terrestrial > Soil > Desert... | reverse complement strand
CTGGTCGTGGTGGCCGTAATCGACGGCGAGACGCGCAAGATCCCCAACCGGCTGATCTACCCCTTGACCCCCGCACTGCTGGGATTGCTGGTGGCCGCTGGCCTGCTGACCGGCGAGCCGGGCTGGGCGCTTCGTGCCCTGCTCGGGGGGATCGCCGCCTTCGCCGTGCTGCTCGGCATAGCGCTCATCAGCCCGAGGGGCATGGGGATGGGTGACGTCAAGCTTGCCGCCTTCATCGGCATCGGCCTGGGCTACCTGAGCTGGGGTCACGTGCTGCTCGGGATCTTCGGCGGCTTCTTGGTCGGCGGTGTGGTGGCGATCCTGCTGCTGGGCAGCGGCCGGCGGGGCCGCAAGGACATGTTGCCGTTCGGGCCGTACCTGGCGATCTCGGCTCTGCTGTCGCTGCTGGTCGGCGAGGCGCTCATCGCCGGCTACCAGCGGCTCGTCGGTCTCGGCTAATCGCCCCCCGGGGGTGGTGGGCATCCGCTAGGCGATTCGGTACTGGATCCCCACCACCCCGGGTTTCTGGCGGCCGGCGGTAGCGCTGTGGGTACCTGAGTGCGGGTGGATTTGGCTACCTCGCTCTAGGATTGCGCCATGACTGATCCCACCACGCCCGGCCAGCCCTCACCCGAGGAGATGCGGGCCTATCTCGAGCAGTTGCGCGACGCCGACGCTGTCGCGCTGGCCGCCGAGGCCTACAACATGCTTGCCGCCGGTGCGCAGGTGAAGCTTGGCCGGCCCGACGCACGGATCCTGATCGACGCGATGGGGGGCATGGCCGAGGCGGCGGGGTCGAGGCTGCCCGCCGAGCTGGCCACGCAGATGCGCCAAGGCGTCGCCCAGCTGCAGATGGCCCAGGTGCAGGCCGAGCGCGAGGAGGCGGGTGCCGGCGGTGAGCCGCAGGCCGAGGAGGCTGTCGCGACGCCGGCGGGCGAGTCGACGCTCTCGGGTCCCGGGGCGCCGGCGTCGGGTGCGCAGGCGGAGGGGGACAACCAGCGCATGACCGACCGCCTATGGATCCCCGGCCGCGACCCAGGGCACCCGCCCGGATAGAAGGCCTGGTCGCCGGCCGAGGCCGCCCGTGACCACCTGCCCGGCGGCGGTGGCCGCCGCCCCGCCGTCTGTGGCCACCGGCGGGTCGTCCCCGTCCTGCTAGGATCGGTGTTTCAGCCGCGGCGCGAGGCCGCCGCACGAAGCATCGCCAAGTGGGAGCGGCCGTGTTCCCCACCCGGCGGGGCCCGTGGCCAGGCAGGTCACCGGCACCCAGCTGGGTCCACAGCAAAGCTCGGTTCCGCGACGTCCCAACACTGACGCGCAGCCGGGACCGTTCGCGCCCTTGTGCGAGTGGGTTTGCGCAGGCCGCTGCCGCATGGCAGCGGCCTTTATCGTTGCCAGGCGACCAGGACAGGAGACGACGTGCCGAAGCAGAAGACCCACTCGGGCGCCAAGGACCGGTTCCGCGTCACGCGCACCGGCAAGGTCGTGCACCGCAAGAGCAACAAGAACCACATCCTCGAGAAGAAGACCGCCGCTCGAAAGCGCCGCCTGTCGGGGATGGGCCAGCTCACCGGTGGCGACGCCGCCCAGGTCCGCAAGCTGCTTCGCGGCAACTGACCAACCCGTTTTCCAAGGAGAGCACTCATGGCCCGCGTCAAGCGAGGCGTTCACGGGCGCAAGCGGCGCCGCACCGTCCTGGACCGCGCCGGGGGATTCCGCGGCGCGCGTAGCCGCCGTTACCGCATCGCCAACGAGTCGGTGCTGCATGCGATGCGCTACGAGTACCGGGACCGCCGCCGGCGCAAGAGCGACTTCCGCAAGCTGTGGATCACCCGCATCAACGCCGCGGCTCGTCAGGAAGGGCTCAGCTACAGCCACTTCATCAACGGCCTCAAGCTCGCCGAGGTCGACATCGACCGTAAGGTGCTGGCCGATCTCGCCGTGCACGACCCGGCGACCTTCAAGTCCCTGGTCGGCGTGGCCAAGACGGCGCTGAGCTAACCGCACGCCCGGCAGGCGGACCGGGCGCGACCATGGCGGTCATCACCAGCACGGACAACCCGGCGGTCCGTGCTGCCCGGCGGCTGGCTCGCAGGCGCGGCCGGGTGCGCCGCGAGGATGCGTTCCTCGTCGAAGGGCCGCAGGTCGTCGCCGAGGCACTCGGCCACTTGCAGCGATTGTTTGTCAGTCAGGCCGCCAGCGGCTTCATCGCGGATCTAGCGCAGCGGGCGTCCCAGATAGGCACCCAGGTCCTGCGCGTCGACGACGCGGTGCTGGCCAGTCTGGCGACGACCATCGCACCACAAGGACTGGTCGGCGTGGCCACGCTGGACCCACCCGATCTGCAGTCGGTGCTGGCCACCGCGTCGATGGTGGTGGTCCTGCACCAGGTCCGCGACCCCGGCAACCTCGGCACGGCCCTGCGGACCGCGGACGCCGCCGGCGCTGACGCGGTGGTGCTGACCAGCGGCAGCGTGGATCCCCGCAACCCCAAGGCCGTGCGGGCGTCCGCCGGATCGCTGTTTCACCTTCCCGTGATCCGCGACGTCGCCTTCGGGCAGGTGGCCGACGCGTGCGCGGCCACAGGGCTGCGCCTGGTCGCTGCGGCCGCTGACGGGACCGTCGCGCACACCGCCGCCGAGCTCGGCGGCCGGATCACCCTGGTCTTCGGCAACGAGACCCACGGGCTCGGCGCCGACGTGCGCCGCCGCTGCGACCAGGTGGTGGCGGTACCGCTGTCGCGGGCCCCCCGCGAGGGCTATCGCGGTCACGCCGAGTCGCTCAATCTCGCCGCGACCGTAGCCGTCGTGGCCTACGAGGTGGCGCGGTGTCGGAATGGACGGTGCCGCGACGGTGCCCCACAGCGGTAGAACACGGCCATGACCGACGTTGCCGACCTCGCGGCTCTGGAGCTGCTGCCCGATCCGGTCGTCGTCGTGGACGCCGACGGCCGCATCGTGTTCTGCTCGCGGCTAGCCGGCCGGCTGCTGAGCAGACCCCCCGGCGAGGTGGTCGGCGCCCCCGCCCGGGAGGTCCTGATCCTGACCGACGACGCCGGCACGGATTGGTGGACCCGCCTGCGGCCGCTGGAAGGCCCCGCTCACCTGCGCCAACGCCTGCCGATGGTCGACTTGACCCTGCTCACGTCCGGCCGAGGACCGCGCCCCGTCACGTTGACCGCCGCGCGCAACACCGATGACCACGGCAAGTTGCTGTCCCTGGTCGTGGTGCTACGCCGCGCTGACGCCAAGGAACGGCTCGACGCTGCTCGCAGCGACCTGGTGGCGACGGTCAGCCACGAGATCCGCTCGCCGCTGACGTCGGTGAAGGGCTTCACCAAGACCCTGCTGGTCAAGTGGGACCGCTTCACCGACGACCAGAAGCGCCACATGCTGGCCACGATCAACGAGGACGCTGATCGCGTGACCCGCCTGCTCGGCGAACTGCTCGACGTCAGCCGCATCGACGCGGGACGGTTGCAGCTGCGCCGCCAGATGGTCGACGTGCCGGCCGTCGCCACCCGCGTGGCCAAACGGCTGCAGCTCAAAGAGCCGGACTGCGAGGTGAAGCCGGACTTTGCCGTCGAGGTACCCAAGCTGTACGCCGACTCCGACAAGGTGGAGCAGATCTACACCAACCTCATCGAGAACGCCTTCAAGTACGGTGCGGGACCGATCCGTCTGAGCGCCGTCGTCGAAACCGAGCGGGTGGTGTTCACCGTCAGCGACCAGGGTGGGGGGGTGCCCGAGCGGTTTCTGACCCATGTCTTCACCAAGTTCTTCCGGCGCACCGGGGAGCGGCGCAGCGGCACCGGGCTTGGCCTGTACATCACCAAGGGCATCGTGGAGGCGCACGGCGGCAGCATCTGGGCCACCAGCCCGCCGGGAGACGGCGCCAGCTTCCACTTCGCGCTGCCGCAGGGCGGCTTGGAGCTGGCCGGCATCGAGATCACAAAGCGCGTAGGTCCTACCGCTTCGCTACATGAGGACTCCAGACCATGAACCAGGCACCAGCAGCCGACCCTGAGACGCTGCTCATGCAGGGCCGTGAGCGGTTCGCCGCCGCCACCAGCCTCTCCGAGCTTGACGCCGCCAAGGCTGAGCTGGTGGGCCGGCGTGGCGCGCTGACCGCCGTCCAACGGACCCTCGGCGGGCTGGATGAGCAGCAACGGCGCGACCTGGGTGCGCGCATCAACGCGGTACGCGCCGCGTTGGCTGAGCTCGAGGCGCAGCGGCGCATCGCGCTGACCGACGAACGTGACCGCGTCGTGCTCGCCGCCGAGGCCGTCGACGTCACCTTGCCGGCGCGTACGGCTCGGCGCGGCAGCCTGCACCCCATCCACGAGACCATGGAAACGATGGTCGACGTCATGGCAAACCTCGGCTTCTCCGCCGTGGAAGGGCCCGAGGTCGAGACGGACTGGTTCAACTTCCAGGCCATGAACATCCCGGTCGACCATCCCGCCAGGGGGATGCACGACACCATCTACGTCCAGCCACCTAACCCGGCCGACCCGCCTGGATCGGTGCTGCTGCGCACCCACACCTCGCCGATGCAGATGCGGACCATGCTGGCGCAGGGGCCGCCCGTCTACATCGCGGTGCCGGGGCGCACTTACCGCCAAGAGGCGGCCGACGCGACGCACCTGCCGGTGTTCCATCAGATGGAGTGTCTGGCCGTCGACGAGGGGCTGTCGTTCGCGGACCTGCGCGGGACGCTGGCGGAGCTGTGCCGCGGTCTGTTCGGCCCTGGCGCGCGGATCCGCATGCGCCCCGATCACTACCCGTTCACCGAGCCCTCGGCCGACGTGGACGCCTGGGTACCCGCCGTCGGTGACTGGGTGGAGCTGCTCGGATCGGGGATGGTGCATCCCAACGTCTTGCATATGGCTGGCTACGACCCGGAGCAGGTCAGCGGGTTCGCGTTCGGCATGGGCGTCGAGCGGGTGGCGATGTTGCGCCACGGCATCGACGATCTGCGCTTGTTCACCGACAACGACCTGCGGTTCCTCGCCTCCTTCTAACCCACCGGCGGCTCAGCGCCGCCCCATTTTCGGAGCACTGCTGTGCGCGTACCGCTGTCCTGGTTGCATCACTCGGTCGACCCCGGTCTTTCGGCCGAGCAGCTGGCCTCCACGCTGACGCTCGGCGGCCTGGTCGTCGACGCCATCCACCGACCGACCGCGGGCATCCGCGGCGTGATCGTCGCCCGGGTCGAGGCCATCGAGCCGGTGCCCGGCAGCAGCAAGCTGTCGTTGGTCGAGGTCTTCGACGGGCGTGAGCATCACGAGATCGTCTGCGGAGCCTCGAACTTTGGCGTGGGGGACCTGGTGCCGGCCGCGCTGCCAGGTGCCACCCTGCCGGGAGGGGTTGGCATCGAGCGCCGCACGATCCGCGATGTCGTGTCCAACGGCATGTTGGCCAGCCCCCGTGAGCTGGGCGTGGGTGACGATCACCACGGCATCTGGGTGCTGGACGCGGACGCGCCGTTGGGTGCCGACCTCAGCGACTGGCTGGAGCTCGACGACGCGGTCCTGGACCTGGAGATCAACCCCGACCGGGGCTACGCGTTGTCGATCTCGGGCGTCGCCCACGACGTGGCCGCCCTGACGGGAGCCGACCTGCGGTTGCCCGAGACGCCGTCGCTGCCGCTCGGAACCGCGACGGGGGTGCCCGTGCTGATCGCCGACCCTGACCGGTGCCCGCGCTTCAGCGTCACACGCATCGAGGGTGTGACCATCGGCCCGTCGCCTGCCTGGCTGCAATCCCGCCTGGCCGCCGCCGGCATGCGGTCGATCTCCAATGTCGTCGACGCGACCAACCACGCGATGCTGGAGACAGGCCATCCGGTCCACGCCTATGACCTGGCTCGGTTGGCCGGGCCGCGCATCGACGTCCGGCAGGCCATCGCCGGCGAGTCCGTCGTCACACTGGACGGTGTGCAGCGAGAGCTTGATCCCGGCGACCTCGTCATCGCCGACGCGTCAGGGGCCGTCGGGCTGGCTGGAGTCATGGGCGGGGCCGGGACCGAGGTCGGCGGGACGACCACCGACGTGCTGCTGGAGGTCGCCGCCTTCTCGCCCGCGGCGGTGCTGCGAACGGCCCGGCGCCTGCAGCTGTTCACCGAGGCCTCCAGCCGCTTCGAGAAGACCGTGCCGCAGCAGACGGTGCTGCGCGGTGCGGCACGTTGCGCGGCGCTGCTGACCCATGTCGCCGGCGGGCGGGTCGCTGGCACCGACGATGTGTGGCCGCACCCTGCGGTACCAGAGGTCATCCGCCTGCGCACCGACCGCGTTCGCCGCCACCTGGGCATGGACCTGCCAGACCAGCGGCAGGCCGAGCTGCTGGAATCCATCGCCTGCGTGGTGGCCCCCAGCGCCCACGCAGCGGCAGGCGCCAGCGGACCGGAACCTAATGAGGGTGTGCTTGCCGTCACCCCGCCGGACTACCGTCCGGACCTGCGCATCGAGGTCGACCTCGACGAGGAGATCGCGCGCCTGCACGGCTACGAGCAGATCCCCGAGCGCGTGCCCTGCAGCGGCCGCGCCGGCGGTCGTCGCCCCGAGCACGCCGCGCGCCGGCGCGTGCGCGAGGCGCTGGCCGGCGCCGGCTGGACCGAGGCGATCACGTTCCCCTTCATCGGCCCCGCCGACCTGGATGCGCTGGGGCTGTCGCCCGACGACCCGCGCCGGCAGACCGTCGCACTGGTCAACCCGCTGTCGCAGGAAGAGTCGCTGCTACGGACGTCGCTGCTGCCCGGCCTGCTGCGCGCGCTGCGGCGCAACGTCAACCGCCAGGCCGCCGACGTTGCGATGTTCGAGGTCGGGGCGGTGTTCCTGCCGCCGACACCGCAGGAGCTGGGTGCCGACGGCGGCGCGGACGCGATCACGCTGCCGGCAGAGCCGCTACTGCTCGGGCTCGCGGCTTGTGGCGCCTTTGAACCGCTGCGCCACGACCGCCTGGCGCGCCCGGCCGACCTGGCCGACGTCCTGGGTGCCGCCGACACCGCCCGTCGGGCCGTGGCACTGCCGCCGCTGCAGGTCGCGGCCGGAACCGAGCCGGGCTACCACCCCGGCCGCACGGCGCGTCTCAGCCTGGACGGGACCGCGATCGGTGTCATTGGCGAGCTGCACCCCCGCACGATCGCCGCCTTACAGCTGCCGCCTCGCACGCTCGCCGGCGAGTTGCGCCTGGACCTTCTGACCGCCCGAGGCGCGCGCCTCCCAGCCGCCGCTGTGCCCGACCCCCGCCCACCGTTGCGCTTCGACGTCGCCGTGCTCGTCGACAGCGACGTCCCCGCCGCCGCCGTGGAGTCGGCGGTACGCCAAGGGGCGGGACCGAACCTGGCCGAGTGCCGCCTGTTCGATGTATTCACCGGTCCACAACTCGGCGAGGGCCGTAAGAGCCTTGCCTACGCCCTGCGGTTGGAGGCCGGCGGCGGGGGGCTGACTGAGAACGACGAGCAGGCCGCGATCAACTCGATCGAACAGGCCGTGCGCTCGCGCGTCGGCGGTCGCCTGCGCCGCGACGATTCGGCTGGCGCTGCCGCCCGAGATCAACGACGCTGATTCTAAGGTGACAGCCGGTGGGCAGGCTGCTTCGACAGGATCCCCGACAAGGTGTGAGGTGCAGGGTGAGCCATGACGCAGCCGGCACGGGCGGCCCGATCGTGCTGGTGGTGGAGGACGACCGCGGCGTCCGCGACCTCATGGTCGACATCCTGTCGGTCGAGGGCTTCCAGGTGCGCACAGCAGGCGATGGCCTTGAGGGCCTGCTCAAGCTGAGGGTGCTGCAACCGGCGGCGCTCGTGCTGGACATCATGATGCCCGACATCGGCGGTCTGCGGGTCCTCGACGAGCTGGCCTCTGAGCACGCCGACGTCCCGGTCATTGTGGTGACGGGCAAGCCCGAGGCAGCCGAAGAGGCGCGCCGGCGGCTCGGTCCGAGCAACGTGTTCGACAAGCCGTTCGACCTCGGCGCCTTTGTGACCCGTCTGCGGGAAGTCGCAAACGGACCGGGCACGACTGATCTGGAGCCACCGCCAGGAGAGCAACTGTGACCAAACGAGATTACCTCACCGTCGACTCGCTGTCCGCCGAGGAGTTGACCAAGGTCTTGGATCTGGCCGACGAGTTCAAGGCCAACCGGCAGCGCTCCGCCGCCGGCACCGGACGGCAGGGTGCATCTGCGCAAGGGCACACCGCAGACCTTCGGGGGTTGTCCATCGGCATGATCTTCGAGAAGCCGTCGACGCGGACGAGGGTGTCGTTCGAGGTCGGCATCAGCGAGCTTGGTGCCAAGGCGGTGGTGCTGTCCGCCGGCGAGCTGCAGCTCGGTCGCGGTGAGACCATCGAGGACACCGCGCGGGTACTCTCGGGCTACCTGCATGCGCTGGTGGTGCGCACCTTCGCCCAGTCGCGGCTGGAAACGCTGGCCTCGGCCGGGTCGATTCCGGTGATCAATGCCCTGTCGGACTTTTCCCATCCCTGCCAGGCCCTGGCCGACCTGCAGACCATCCGCGAGCACAGCGGCGACCTGCACGGGCTGAAGTTGAGCTACCTGGGTGACGGCAACAACGTCGCGCACAGCCTGCTGGAGGCGGGGGCGATGGCCGGCATGCACGTCGCGGTGGGCTCGCCGGCGGGCTACGAGCCGGACGGGCAGGTCGTCAGGCAGGCGACCGAGGTTGCTGTGCGCAGCGGCGGTCGCATCACGGTGACCAACGACCCGCTGGAAGCCGCGCGCGACGCCGACGCCGTCTACACCGACGTGTGGACGTCGATGGGCCAGGAGTCAGAGAACGACTCGCGCACGCGAGTCCTTCGCCCGTTCCAAGTGGGTGCCCAGGTGATGCAGGCCGCTAAGCCCGACGCCCTGGTTCTGCACTGCCTGCCGGCCCACCGTGGCGAGGAGATCACCGCGGAGGTGATGGACGGTCCCAACAGCGTCGTGTTCGAGCAGGCCGGCAACCGACTGCACAGCCAGAAGGCGCTGCTGGCATTCCTGCTGGCATGAAGCGGCTTGTGTTGGCCTATTCCGGGGGTTTGGACACCTCCGTGGCCATCCGCTGGCTGGCCGAGCACAAGGACTACGAGGTCGTCGCCTGCGCCATCGACCTCGGCCAGCAGGGTGAGGGCGAGGGGGAGGGCGGCGGCGAGATGGAGCGCATCCGCCGGCGAGCGCTGGACTGCGGTGCGGTGGAGGCGGTGGTGGTCGACGCGCGCAGCGAGTTCGCCGACGACTTCGTGGCCTCGGCGATCGCCGCCAACGCCCTGTACATGGGCAAGTACCCGCTGGTGTCGGCCCTCTCGCGGCCGCTCATCACCCGTCACCTCGTGCGCGTCGCGCGCGAGACCGGGGCGCTGGCGGTCGCACACGGCTGCACCGGCAAAGGCAACGACCAGGTCCGCTTCGAGGTCACGGCGATGGCGATCGCCCCCGACCTGACCGTCGAGGCGCCGATCCGCGAGTGGGGGATGAACCGTGACGGCGCCATCGCCTGGGCCGAGGAGCGGGGCATTCCCGTCCCGGTGCGCCGGGGCAGTCCCTACTCCATCGACGAGAACCTGTGGGGGCGCACCGCCGAGTGCGGGATCCTCGAGGACCCGTGGGCCTCGCCGCCCGAGGAGGTCTACGAGCGCTCCGCCGCGTTGGTCGACACCCCCGACGAGGTCGAGGAGCTCACCCTGACCTTCGCAGCCGGTCAGCCGGTCGCCGTCGACGGCAAGCAGCTGGAGCTCGTCGACCTCATCGCCGAGGTCGACCGGCGCGCCGGTGCGCACGGCGTCGGGCGCATCGACATGCTCGAGGACCGCTTGGTCGGCATCAAGAGCCGTGAGATCTACGAGTGTCCCGGCGCGATCACCCTGCTGACCGCACACCGGGACCTAGAAGACCTGTGTCTGGAGCAGGAGCTGGCCGCGGAGAAGCGGGCGCTGGAGGGCCGCTACGCCCAGCTGATCTACAACGGCCTGTGGTTCACCCCGCTGAAGAAGGCCATCGACGCCTTCATCGCCACGTCTCAGCCCGTGGTGAACGGCGACGTGCGGATGGCACTGTTCAAGGGGTCGGCTTGGGTCGCGGGGCGCCGCAGCGACAGCGGGCTGTACGACCACGACCTGGCCACCTACGCCGCGTCGGACCGGTTCGACCACACGCAAGCCGAGGGCTTCGTCAAGCTGTGGGGGCTGCCGACGAAGGTATGGGCCCGCCGCCAGGGTTCGCGGTGACCGCCACCATCCCGTCCAAGCTGCGACCGGGTGCGCACGTCCGCGTGGTGGCCCCGTCGCGTTCGGTGGCGGCCATCCCGCAGCCCTGGCGGGCGGTCGCCGACCAGCGGACCGCCGACCTCGGACTGCAGGTGTCTTTTGGTGACCACGTCGACGAGCTCGACGGCTTCGCCTCCTCGTCGGCGGCGTCCCGCCTGGCCGACCTGCACGCCGCCTTCGCCGACCCTGCCGTCGACGGGATCCTGACGTTCATCGGCGGTTACAACGCCAACCAGCTGCTGGACGGCCTGAACCTGGAGCTGATCCGGGCGCACCCCAAGCCCTTCTGCGGCTACAGCGACATCACGGCGCTGCAGCACGCCATCCTCGCCGGCGCCGATCTGGTGACTTATTCGGGGCCGCACTGGTCGACCTTCGGGATGCGCGACCACGCCGAGCAGACCCTCGAATGGTTCCGCGCCTGCCTGTTCGACGAGGCGCCGGTGGTGATCCGGCCGGCACGCGGCTGGACCGACGACGCCTGGTTCGCCGAGCAGGATGATCGCGAAGTCCTCGACACCGACGGCTGGTGGGTCCTGCAGCCCGGCGTGGCGCAGGGCGGGCTGTTGGGCGGCAACCTGTCCACGCTGGCATTGCTGCAGGGCACGCGCTGGTGGCCGCCGCTGGCCGCTGCCGTCCTGATCATCGAGGATGACGAGGAGAGCCACACCGACGACTTCGCCCGCCGGCTGCAGTCGTTGCTGCACCAGCCCGAGGCCGGCGAACTGGCCGGGTTGCTGATCGGCCGCTTCCAGCGGGCCAGCGGTGTTACTCGGCAGTCGTTGACCGAGCTTGTGACGCGCACTCCCCAGCTGCGCGGCGTGCCGGTGGTCGCCAACGCCGACGTTGGCCACACCAACCCGCTGTTCACCTTTCCCGTGGGCGGCGCCGCGCGCCTCGTCGCCGACCCCCGGGACCCGCAACTGGTCTTGGAGCGCCACTGAAAGGGCAGCCGTGACCGAAGGACGGCTGTGGGGTGGGCGGTTCACCGAGCAGCCCGATGCCGCAGCCTTTCAGCTGGGTCGTTCGGTGCACTTCGACGTGCGGCTGTGGCCCTACGACCTGGCGGGGTCACGGGTGCACGCCGACGAGCTGCTCCGCCTGGGACTGCTCATCGCCGACGACCACCGCGCGATCACGGCTGGGCTGGACACGATCGGCGAAGAGCTGGCGGCGGCGCGGTTTGCCTTCGCCGACGGTGACGAGGACCTGCACGGTGCCGTGGAAAGGCGGCTGATCGAGGTGGCGGGAGAGGCCGGCGGGCGGCTGCGGGCAGGCCGCAGCCGCAATGACCAGATCGCCTCGGACCTGCGGCTGTACCTGGCCGACGCCATCGACGACCTGACCGGCGACATCCGGGCCCTGCAGGAGGCGCTGGCCACCCAGGCCGAGGTGGCCGCGGACTGGCTCGTGCCCGGCTATACCCACCTGCAGCGCGCCCAGCCCGTCACGCTCGGGCATCACCTGCTGGCCCACGCCTGGGCGCTGCAGCGCGACTGCGGGCGGTTGCGTGACGCCCGCCGGCGAATCCTGGACGCCTCACCGCTGGGTGCGGGTGCGCTGGCCGGAGTCACGCTGGGGCTCGACCTTGCCCGCTATGCCGAGCGCCTCGGCTTCACCGACGTGGCCGCCAACTCCATGGACGCGGTGGCCGACCGCGACTTCGCCGTGGAGTTCCTGGCGGCGGCGGCGCTGGTCGGCGTGCACCTGTCCCGTCTCGGCGAGGAGGTGATGCTGTGGTCCTCCACCGAGTTCGGCTGGGTCACGGTCGGCGACGCGTTCTCGACCGGCTCGTCGATCATGCCGCAGAAGCGCAACCCCGACGTGGCGGAGCTGGTCCGCGGCAAGACCGGCCGCCTGCTGGGTGATCTGGTGTCGCTGCTGGTGACGCTCAAAGGCCTGCCCTTGACCTACAACCGGGACCTGCAGGAGGACAAGGAACCCGTCTTCGACGCCGTGGACACGCTGCGACTGGCGTTGCCGGCCATGGCCGGCATGGTGGCGACGCTGCGCTTCGACGGCGAGCGGCTGGCGCTTGCCGCAGCCGGCGGGGGAGCGCTGGCCACCGACGTCGCCGAGGAGCTGGTCCGGCGTGGGGTCGCCTTCCGGGTCGCCCACGAGCGGGTCGGCGCCCTGGTGGCGACCTGTGACGAGCGCGGCATCGACCTGCGGGACCTGACATCGGCAGAGCTGGCCGCACTGCTGCCCGAGCTGGACGGGGTCGAAGCACTCCTCGACGCCCGGGCCGCCGTCACCCGCCGGGACACCGTTTCCGGGCCGGCTGCGGTGCACCGCCAGCTGCGGCAGCTACGGGCGGCCTTCCAGGCTGCGCGCTAGCCGCTGCGCTACCGCTGAGCCGGATACCGGGCGTGGCCCATTTTCACTAGACTGCTCGGGAACGGGGGATGCTTGGCCGGCGGCGTCGGTGCCATCCCGCGATGCGTTTCCCTCGCCGGGAAGGCGAGATCAAGGGTGACGGACCCGGGGGTCCCGCGACTTTATCAACGCTGACGCGACAAAGTCGCGACACCACAGGGCCCTCGCGCTTTCGCTACACGACAGACGTCGCTCGAAGGAGACAACACGTGCGAGGCCCCGCACCGGTGACTGGGCGTTGAGCACCGCGCGCTTCCGGATCCTGCGGCCCTTGCGACACCGTGACTACCGGTTCCTGGTCGGGGGAGCGCTGGTGTCGTTGTTCGGTGACGGCGTCTTCATCGTCGCGCTGCCGCTGCAGGTTTATGCCCTGAGCAACATCCCCACCGCGATGGCGATGGTCGGGCTGGTCTGGACCGGCGCCCAGGTCTCGATGCTGCTGGTGGGAGGTTGGGCCAGCGACCACTTCGAGCGCCGGCGCCTGATGATGGCCGCCGACGTGGTGCGCGCCGTGGCTATGGGCGTCATCGGCGTGCTGTCGGTCATCGGAGCGCTGGCGCTGTGGCACTTGCTGATCCTCGGCGCGCTTGTGGGAGCCAGCAACGCGTTCTTCAACCCGGCCGCCAGTTCCATCGTGCCGGACCTGATCCCTGACTCCGACCTACCGCAGGCCAACGCCTTCTTCGGGACCGCCAGGCCGGCGATGGCGCGGCTGCTCGGTCCGGCAGCGGGTGGCGCGATCGTGGGAGCGGCCGGTCCCGGCGGCGCCTTCCTGCTCGACGCCGTGACCTTTGCGCTGTCGGCGGTGCTGCTCGCACGCATGCGCAACCAGCCCGCCGCCGTCGAGCTGGCGGCCGACCGCTCGCTGGCCAGCACGCTGGCCGGTGTCCGCGAGGGCCTTGGCTTCGTGCGCTCGCACCGCTGGTGCTGGGTCTGGCTGGTCGGCGCGCTGTTCGGGCTGTTGGCCTACACGGGTCCGGTGGACATGCTGCTGCCGTTCATCCTTCGCAACGAGATGGGCCTGACGCCGTCGCAGGCCGCCTACTACCTGGGCGCCGTGCTGGCCTTCGGCGGGGTGGGTTCCATCACGATGTCATTGCTGGTCGGCCAGCTGGACCTGCCACGGCGCTTCGTCACGACGATGTACCTCGCCGAGATCGTCGGCGTGGGGATGCTGGCGATCTACGGGTTCATGACGGCGGTCTGGCAGGCCATCCTGGCCAGCCTGATTCTCAACAGCATGTTTGCCTACGCCGACATCGCCTGGATCACGCTGTTGCAACGGCATGTGCCTCGGCGGCTGCTGGGCCGGGTGTCTAGCGTGGACTGGCTGACCTCCTTGGGCCTGTTGCCGCTGAGTTTCGCGGTGGCTGGGCCGCTGGCCGCGACGTTCGGTTCGCGGTCGGTGCTGATCGCTGGCTCGCTGTTGGGGGTTCTGATCATCGCTGGGCTGATGTTCGTTCCGGGGGCCCGCGATCCCCAGGACGCCGATACCGAGGCTTCGCCGCAGCCGCGAGCCCTGCCCCTGCGTTGAGGGAACACCTGCGGCTACTTGAGCGCAATCCGCTGCGTTGTAGCTACTTGAGCGCAATCCCACGCGCTACCGCTTCGCTACTTGAGCGCAAGGGGCGCTCCCACTGCAGTGCGCCCGCAGGCCGCGCACTGCAGCTGCGTGCCGGGCGGCACCGGCGTCCGCGCGCCGCACAGGCAGACCGATCCCGAGGCCACCGGCTCCACGTCCACGGTCACGACGGGTAGGGCGGCGCCCTCGTCCAGGCCCGCCTCGGCCAGCGCGGCGTACGCTCGCTCCCGAACGACCTCATCGGTCAAGGTCGCGACCCAGCGGCGCAGCACGGTCTCGTCGACCCCGTGCGGGACCGGCAGTTGGACGCGGACGGTGACGGTGACCGCGCCCGCGGGCACCGGCTCGGCCAGGCTGCGGAGTACCTGTGCTTGCTGACGTTGGCCGGGGTCGAACAGCGTGACGGTGTCGTCGTCCATGGCCGCGACCAGGCCGAGCAACTGGCCCGAACGAGCCCACGAGCCGATGCGCAGCGTCGGTTGCTGATCAGCCATGCACGCATCCTAGGCTTGGTGGCTCGTGCACCCAGGACGATCCCGCTGTCGGGCCGGTCGGGCGTCCTCGCCGAAGGGCGGAGTAGCAGATGGCATGGACCAACGAGGATGTGGCGAGGCAGTTCGCCGAGATCGCGACCCTGCTGAAGTTGTCGGGCGCCGACGCCTTCCGCGTGCGCGCATACGAGCGAGCCGCCGGGGCCATCGGCGCCGCGACCGCCGACCTGTCCGCGCTGGACGAGGCGGGCATGTCGCAGCTGAAGGGAATCGGCACCTCGACCGCCAAGAAGATCTCCGAGTACCTGCAGACCGGTTCCATCGCGATGCTCGACGAACTGCGCGCGGGCGTGCCGGCCGGGCTCATCGCCCTGACCAGGATCCCGGGACTCGGCCCCAAAACCGCCCGGCTGCTGTACGACGAGCTCGGCGTGGACTCGGTGCAGGCCCTGCGGACAGCGATCGACGAGGAGCGGTTGCGGGGCCTTCCCGGCCTCGGGCCCAAAACGGAGGTCAACCTGCGCGAGGCACTGTCCCGCCTGGGGGACAAGGACACCGGGCGCCGGCCTATGGCCGACGCCATCGCCATCGCCGAGGAGCTGTGCCTGCGGCTGGCTCGCCTGCCGCAGGTGCGGCAGGTCACCTTCGCCGGCAGCCTGCGGCGCCTGCGTGAGACGGTGGGCGACGTCGACGTGCTGGCCGCCAGCGACGACCCGGGTCCGGTACACGCGGCCTTCCGCGATAGCGACCTGGTCACCGAGGTGCTGGCCGCGGGCGACAAGAAGACCACGGTGATCACCCGTGTGGGTTTGCAGGCCGACCTGCGGGTCGTCGAGCCCGACGCCTGGGGCGCCGCGCTCGTCTACTTCACCGGGTCCAAGGCACACAACGTGCGCGTGCGCGAGCGCGCGGTCCGCCGCGGTCTGACGCTCAACGAGTACGGCCTGTTCGATCCGGAGTCGGGGGAACGCCGGGCCAGCCGTGACGAGGCCGAGGTGTATGCGGCGATGGGCATGGCCTTGGTGCCGCCGCCGATGCGCGAGGACGCTGGCGAGGTCGAGGCCGCTGCGGACGGCACGCTGCCGCGCACGGTGGAGTTGGCCCACGTGCGCGGGGACCTGCACGGGCACAGCGACTGGTCAGGCGACGGCAAGGCGACGCTGGAGCAGATGGTGGCCGCCGCCGCCGAGCGCGGCTATGCCTACTGGGCGGTCACCGACCACGCCGAGGACCTGCCGATGAACGGCCTCAGCCGCGAGCGGATGCTGGAACGGCGGGGCGCGATCGCGGCGCTGCAGGAGCGTTACGAGATGCGCATCCTCGAAGGTGCCGAGCTGAACATCGACGCGGATGGCGGCGTCGATTACGACCCCGACTTTCTGGCCTCCTTCGACTGGTGCGTCGCCAGCGTGCACACGCTGATGAACCGGTCCGGCCGCGAGCAGACCGCCAGGATCGTCGCCGCGATGCAGCACCCACAGGTTCATGCCATCGGTCATCTGACGGGGCGCATCATCGGGCGGCGCCCGCCCTACGACATCGATCTCGACACGATCCTGGAGGCAGCCCTGCGGACCCAGACGGCCCTGGAGATCAACGCTTCACCGCGACGCCTGGACCTGTCCGGGGAGATGGTGCGCCGCGCGGTGGACGCGGGCGTGACCCTGACGATCTCCTGTGACGCGCATAGCGTTGGCGACCTGGCGAGCATGCGTTACGGCGTGGCCACGGCGCAGCGCGGTTGGGCGACCGCGGACCGCGTGCTCAACTTCGGCGACCTCGACCGCATCCTGTCGTTCACGCAAGCCAAGCGCACGTGACCCCTCGCGCTCGAGTGGCCGGAGCCGGTGGCGCGTGGGGTCACCGCCCGTGAAGCCACTGGACCGCGAGTTCTTCGCGCGCCCCGCTCCGCAGGTCGGAGTTGACCTGCTCGGCAAGCTGCTGACCAAGCCGGGCGACGGACTGGTCGCACGGATCGTGGAGACGGAGGCCTACCGGTACGACGACCCTGCCTGCCACGCCTATCAGCGGCGCACGCCGCGCAACGAGCCACTGTACGGACCGCCCGGGCACGCCTACGTCTACTTCAGCTACGGGATGCACTGGTGTCTGAACATCGCGACGGGTGTCGACGGCATCGCCGAGGGCTGCCTGCTGCGGGCCGCCGAGCCGCTGGAGGGCCGGGCCTGCATGTCCGAGCGCCGCGGCGCGGCGCGCGACCGCGACCTGCTGCGCGGGCCCGGTCGGCTGGGGCAGGCCTACGGCCTGCAGCGCGAGCACAGCGGCCAAGATGTGTGCGGCGGTGGGCCGCTGCGCTTTGTCGACGACGGCTTCAGGTCGGAGATAATGAGCGGCCCCCGGGTGGGCGTCTCGGTCGCGGCCGACACCCCGTGGCGGTTCTGGATTCCCGGCTCACCCTGGGTTTCGTCCTACAAACGCAGCCCCCGCGCGCCGGCGCCCCGGTGACCGCCACGCTCAAGTAACGGCGCGCCGCTCTCCTGTGGATGGCTCAGCCGGTCGGGTAGGCGAACAGCCGCACGGCCGAGTGCACCGGCACGATCGCCCCGGCGTCGGGTTGCTGCTCCCAGACGCTGCCGGGGCGCGTCGCGGAGCCAGTACAGGCGGCATTGGCGCCAGGGCACTCGTCGTGCACCTCGACGACGAACCCCGCCTGCTGCAGAACGGCGCTGGCCCGCAACAGGCCGGTGTTGAGCACGTCGGGGACGATGACGGTCGCTGGATCGACCGTCGACACGTGGATGCGCACGAGGTAGCCGTCGTCCAGGCGTTGACTCCGGCCGGCCGCGGGGTCCTGCCTGGTCACGTAGCCGGGTGGCAGGGTGGCGCTGCGTTCGGGGCGGTGTTCGACATCGAAGCCGGCTCCCCGCAGCACACGCCGGGCAGTGGGCAGCGGCAGACCGGTCACGTCCGGCACATCAGTGGTCGGTGGACTGGCGGGTTGGTGACAGATCTGCGTCGGCTCGGTGCCCTTGAGGTAGGACCGCTGGGACACCAGCTCGGGCGGCGTGTAGGAGTTGGGCAGGCAGTTGCGGCTGACGTGAACCGTCACGGTCGACAATGCCATCGCAGGAGGGCGGAAGTCGTGCGCCGGCACGTCGGCCAGGGCACGGCTGCCGAATCGCCCGAAGATCTCGGCGGGCCAGGTGCCACCCTCGACGCGGATCCTGGTACGCGGCGGCTCCATCGCGACGGCGCCTCGCGGGAACCCCACCCATACGGCCGCGGCGAGGTCGGGGGTGTAGCCGACGAACCACGCGTCGGCGCCCCGCTGCGTCGTGCCCGTCTTGCCGGCGGTAGGCCGCTGCAGGTTGGCCCGTACCCCGGTCCCGTGCTCGACGACTTCCTGCAGCGCCTGGGTCGTCAGCCACGCGACGGGACGGCCGATGGCCCGCCTTCCCCGCGGCTTACGCCGTTCGTACAGGACGGTTCCGTCGGCAGCGGTGATGCGGGTGACCACCGTCGGGGGACGGTAGATGCCTCCGGCAGCCAGCGTGGCCTGCACCGAAGCCATCTCCAGCGGTGACACTTCCTGGGTCCCCAGCGCCAGCGAGCGCAGGGGAAGCAGATTGCGCCGCACGCCTGCCCGCCGAGCCGTTTCCACGACCGCTTCTGGCCCGACAGCGGCGATGAGACGGGCAAAGACGACGTTCACGCTGTAGGCGGTGGCGTCGCGCAGGCTCAGCCGTCCGTAGTCGTGCGAGTCATAGTTGTCGACCAGATACGGCTCGGGTTCGCCCGGCCGTGGCGGCAGGACCACACGGCGTCCGCCGGGGAAGTTGTCGTCCAGCTCGTGGCCCTGGGCGATGGCGGTCGCCAGCACCAGCTGCTTGAAGGTGGAGCCGGGCTGGCGTGCCGCGTCGGTCGCGAGATTGAAGCGGGCGTAGGGGGTGTCGCCGTCGTAGCGTCGGCCGCCGACCAGCGCCCGGATCCCACCCGTCGCCGGGTCGATGGCGACAACCGCGGCGTGCGGGTCGCGGACTGAGGTCAGTGTGTCAGTGACCGCCTGCTCGGCGGCGGCCTGCCATGCAGGGTCCAAGGTCGTGGAGATCCGCAGCCCACCGCGAAACAACGCCGACGCCCGCTCGGCGGGGTCGGCGCCGAGCACCGCGAAGCGGCGGCTGTGCTGGAGTTCGTCCAGGACGTGGTCAACGAACCACGGAGCACGCCAATCGTCGCGCCTCGACGCGGCTACCAGGCCCAGCTCACCCGAGCGGGCCGCGGCGACCGAGGCGCCGCCGGCCAGCTCCTGCTGCTGCATCAGATCCAGCACGAGGTCCCGTCGAGCCCGGGCACGCTGCGGGTGACGGTACGGGTCGTAGATCGCCGGTGACCGTAGCAGCGCCGCCAGCAGCGCCGCCTGCCCCAGCCCCAGGTCGCCGGCGTCGATGCCGAAGTAACGACGCGACGCGGTCTGCACCCCGTAGGCACCGTTGCCGAAGTACACGGTGTTCAAGTAGCGCTCGAGGATCTCGTCCTTGCTGTAGCGCTGCTCGAGCTGCAAGGCGACGCCGGCCTCCGACAGCTTGCGGCGCAGAGTCTTGGCCGACCCCACCACGACGTTCTTGGCCAGCTGCTGGGTGATGGTGGAGCCGCCCTGGTGGATCTCGCCGGCGCGCGCGTTGAGCACCATCGCGCGCGCGATCGCACGCGCGTCCACACCGCCGTGGTCATAGAAGCGCGCGTCCTCCACGGCGATGACGGCGTCGCGCAGCACCTGGGCAACATCCTGCAGTGCGACGACCTCGCGATCCTGCTCGCCATGCAGCTCGGCCAGCACCGAGCCGTCAGCGGCCAGCACCTGGCTGGTCTGTGGCGGCGGCGCCAGGTCCACCCCCGTGGTGGGCT
>Ga0183260_10000776_pt1:0-2500 | contig 27082 bp, 19 predicted proteins | sample AntDrymUQ4972206_2_FD_129768 | JGI IMG/M metagenome (GOLD analysis project Ga0183260, IMG submission 129768) | Polar desert sand microbial communities from Dry Valleys, Antarctica - metaG UQ497 (22.06) (version 2) (version 2) | ecosystem: Environmental > Terrestrial > Soil > Desert... | reverse complement strand
GGTAGAGCACTGTTTGGACTAGGGGGCCTAAAAGCTTACCGAATTCAGACAAACTCCGAATGCCAGTACGCCAGAGCGCGGCAGTGAGACTGCGGGGGATAAGCTCCGTGGTCGAGAGGGAAACAGCCCAGATCGCCAGCTAAGGTCCCTAAATCATGGCTAAGTGGTAAAGGATGTGGGACGTCACAGACAACCAGGAGGTTGGCTTAGAAGCAGCCACCCTTGAAAGAGTGCGTAATAGCTCACTGGTCAAGAAGTCCCGCGCCGACAATGTAACGGGGCTAAGCCATGTACCGAAGCTGCGGCATCGTGCCACTAAACGCGAAAGCGGGCACGTTGGGTAGGGGAGCGTTGATATTCGAGTGAAGCGGCGGGGTAACCCAGCCGTGGACGTGTATCAAGTGAGAATGCCGGCATGAGTAGCGAAAGAGGGGGGAGGAACCCCTCCGCCGAATGTCCAAGGGTTCCTGGGGAAGGTTCATCCGCCCAGGGTAAGTCGGGACCTAAGGCGAGGCCGAAAGGCGTAGTCGATGGATGACAGGTTGATATTCCTGTACCGGTTCTACACCGCCAACAGCTGAACCCAGTTTGCTAAGGAAACCCCTTCGGGGGCTACCGACCCAGCTGACAGTAGGCTAGCGATGGGGTGACGCAGGAGGGTATGGCATCCCCGGCGATGGTTGTCCGGGGGTAAGTATGTAGGGCGTGGTCCAGGCAAATCCGGACCACACGAGCCTGAGATACGACGCCGACACGCAAAGTGGAAGTGCCAAATCCCATGCTGCCTAGAAAAGCCTCTAGCGAGGAGTAGAGCCGCCCGTACCCCAAACCGACTCAGGTGGACAGGTAGAGAATACCGAGGCGATCGAGCGAACTCTGGTTAAGGAACTCGGCAAATTTGCCCCGTAACTTCGGGATAAGGGGTGCCTCTCGTGGTCTAGGACTTCGCGTCCGATGCCACAGGGGGCCGCAGTGACCAGGCCCAAGCGACTGTTTACTAAAAACACAGGTCCATGCGAAGTCGAAAGACGATGTATATGGACTGACGCCTGCCCGGTGCTGGAACGTTACGTGGAGGGGTTAGTCGCAAGGCGAAGCCCTGAAACTAAGCGCCAGTAAACGGCGGCCGTAACTATAACGGTCCTAAGGTTTCCTCTCTGTGCAGCAGAGGTTGCCCACCGTCACCGCGAGGTGGCGAGTGCAGTTGGCTATATGCTGGAAAACCCGTGTATCCGGTTGGTACTCGGTTCTGTCACACCCCTCGGGGACACTTGTGGCATGGCCAGTGACAATCCGTCCGGTGCGGACAATCAGCAGGAAAGACCAGGTATCGAGCAGTGGATCGTCGGCTTCGTCGACGGTGAAGGCTGCTTCGCGATCAGCGTGGTGCGCAACGCTGGGTGCCGTCTCGGCTGGCAAGTCCAGCACGAGTTCTCGGTCACCCAGTCAGCCGCCTCACTAGCCGCGCTGGAGCTCCTTCGGGAGATCTTCGGCGTCGGGCATCTGATCGTGAACCGCCGCCATGACAACCACCGAGGGCCCATGTGGCGCTTCTCCGTGAAGCGTCGTCATGACCTGGTGGGTGTCGTGGTTCCGTTCTTCGAAGAACATCCATTGATCACCGCCAAACGCGACGATTTCATACGGTTCTCACAGGTCCTGCAGTTGATGCAGGTCGGCGAGCATCTGTGTGTCGACGGACTTCGGCGTATTGCTGAGGTCACGGAGCACATGAATCGCCGCCAGCGGTCTCAGTATCTGGAATCCTCAGAGGCCATACGCCAACCGACTCACGCCGACCGTGAGCCGAAGATATGGTCCTAGCCCCATGGCGACATGGGGGCTCTCTAGAGCGAAATTCCTTGTCGGGTAAGTTCCGACCTGCACGAATGGCGTAACGACTTGGGCGCTGTCTCGACCAGAGGCTCGGCGAAATTGCACTACGAGTAAAGATGCTCGTTACGCGCAGCAGGACGGAAAGACCCCGGGACCTTTACTGCAATTTGATGTTGGGATCCGGTATTGCTTGTGCAGGATAGGTGGGAGGCTTTGAAGCGTGGACGCTAGTTTGCGTGGAGCCGCCCTTGGAATACCACCCTGGCAATATTGGGTTTCTAACCTCGGTCCGTAATCCGGATCAGGGACAGCGTCTGATGGGCAGTTTAACTGGGGCGGTTGCCTCCTAAATTGTAACGGAGGCGCTCAAAGGTTCCCTCAGGCTGGTTAGCAATCAGCCTTCGAGTGTAAGGGCACAAGGGAGCTTAACTGCGAGACTGACAGGTCAAGCAGATGCGAAAGCAGGACCTAGTGATCCGGCGGTGGCAAGTGGGAGCGCCGTCGCTTAACGGCTAAAAGGTACCCCGGGGATAACAGGCTTATCTTGCCCAAGAGTCCATATCGACGGCAAGGTTTGGCACCTCGATGTCGGCTCGTCGCATCCTGGGGCCGTAGCAGGTCCCAAGGGTTGGGCTGTTCGCCCATTAAAGCGGCACGCGAGCTG
>Ga0183260_10000775_pt1 | contig 27087 bp, 25 predicted proteins | sample AntDrymUQ4972206_2_FD_129768 | JGI IMG/M metagenome (GOLD analysis project Ga0183260, IMG submission 129768) | Polar desert sand microbial communities from Dry Valleys, Antarctica - metaG UQ497 (22.06) (version 2) (version 2) | ecosystem: Environmental > Terrestrial > Soil > Desert | place... | reverse complement strand
GTGCCCGACGAGCAGTGGCGCGAGCATCACGACCGGCACTCGCGTCGCATCGCGCCGCTGGTGGTCGTCGTCTACAGCGTGCTCGTCGTGTCCTGTGCCTGGGTGCTGTGGTCTGGCCCCACGCTGCTGGAGTGGGGCGCCCTCGCTGCCTGCGCGGCGGCGTTCGGTCTGACCGCGGTGGTGGCGGCGCCCGCCCACAGCCGACTCGGGGCAGGACGCGACCCCGTGGTGCTGGCTCGACTGCTGCGCGCCGACCGGCTGCGCCTGCCGCCGTGGCCTCGGGCAGGTCGCCGGCTCCGGACTCCCTACAGGCAGATCACGGTGTCGGCCGGGATGTAGTCGGTGTGGAAGGTCTCGGTGCGCACCTTCTCGTTCGAGTCGGGACGGAAGAAGTCGCGGTAGACGTCGATCTCGAAGCCGGCGTACCCGGTGGTGGGCACGCACTCGTCGTCGCTGATCCTGCGGGTCTCCGGCGCGACGGTGTCGTAGCGCTCGGACTGGCGCGCCACGATGTCCCACACCTTGGTGCTCCACATCTCGACGTGCATCGCACCGGTGCCACCGGGAACGCTCGACTCGATAAATGAGCGGATGTAGATCCCGTACGGAGTGTCGTTGCGGAAGCGCAGGTCGACCGAACCCCACGCCACGGTCGCCTCGCGGCCCACCGGGTAGCGGTCGATGTAGAAGCTGTGCGGCTTGTGCTCGACGTCCTCGAGCCCGGCGAAGAACATCGCGTTGAACACCGTCGTCGCGACCTGGGACACCCCGCCGCCGAAGTCCTCGGCGAAGATGCCGTCGCTGATGATGAACCCCTCGACGAAACCGTTCGCTGCGGTGCGCTCGCCCACGGTGTGGTTGAGGCTGAACGTCTGGTCGGGGTGCAGCACCGTCCCGTCGATGAGCTCGGCGGCACGGCCGATGTTGGTGTTGCGGTAGTCCTCGTGCGGGTAGTACGTCGTGAAGCTGCTGACGAGCTGCTTGATGCCCAGCCGACGAGCGTCCCCCGTCGTCAGCTGAGGCCGTTGGGTGTCCAGCGCCACCCGCGCGGTGCGTTCGTCCGTCGACGTCGCCGCTGCCAGGACGGCGTCGGCGAGTGCCCCGGCCTCCAGTCGGGCGCCGAAGCGAGCGGGCACCAACCGAGGCCGCCCGTCCACGAAGGTGAATGCGGCGTCTCGAGGCTCACGGCTGGCGGCGGACACCACCGCACCGAGGCGCCTGGTCAACAGCTGCGTGTCGACCCGCGGCCGCAGCCTGTCGCCTTGTGCCTGCAGCGACAGTGCGGGAGCGAACTGCCGCGGTGGCAACCGCACCTCGCGGGCGGCGATATCGAGCGTGATCGGCTCGGCCACGATGCGCTCGGCCCGGGCCATCGCCGCGCGGAGCCGGGGGGCGCTGACCGCGACCGGGGTGTCGACGACGGGCAGCTCGACGACGCCGTCGCTCACCAGCCACGAGTCCAACACCGCGACGGCGGCCTGGCCGACGTCGACCTGCCGGCCCGCCCGTGGCTTGCGCAGCTCCGGCTGGCGGCCCCGGAAGGTGATGGCGGGCTGCACCCCCTGCTGCCCGGAGCTGCGGGCCAGCGACCGGAGGGCGGTGATCAGCTTGGCCTGCTCGACCCGGACGACCGGGTCCACCCGGTCGCCGCCGAAGAAGGCCGTCCACAAGGTCCGCGGGTCGAGCTTGGTGCCACCCCCGGCGCGGGCGACGGTGGCGTCGACATCCAGGTGCAGGCCGAGCGTGTCCGGCTTGAGCATCCTGACCTCTCCCGCGGCCGACACCGCGATCGGCTCGTCAGCAAGCGGCAGCAGGTCCCTGGTGAGCGCGCTGGTGGCCTCGGCCGGTGTCAGCCCGCTGATCGCCACGCCGGCGACGCGGGTCCCGGTGGGGATGCGGTCACCGGCAACGGCGACCGCGGCGCCGTACAGCCCCACCAACAGCACCAGCAGGCCGGCGACAGCAAACCAGGCCGTCCGACGTTCGCGTCGCAGGGTCGGATCGGGCGCGGACCGCCGCCCCTCGGGCACGGAGCCCACGTCGTCGTCTGACCGGCTCATGGCGTGGTCATCCTATGTCCGGGCGGCACGCTTGCGAGGCCACGCCACGGGCCCGCTCGCCGCGGCCGGCGGGCTGCTCGCGGTCCGCCGGGCGGCGGAGACACCGAGCACCGTGGCGATCACCACGGCGCCCGAGACGGCGACGAGGAAGACCCACCCGAGCCAGTCCGCAGCGACCATGTAGTCGCCCTCGGGACGTCCGAAGAGAGCCAGCAGCACCGCGGCACACCAGCCGACGCCGTATCCGATCACCGTGCCCCGCCCTGCCCCCAGCACCCCCAACGCCGCGCTGACCGAGACCGAGGCTGCGGCGGCCAGCACCAGACCCCAGGGCAGCTCGGCACCGCCCAGCCGGTGCACGAGCAGGGCGAGCACCCCCACGACGGCGCCGACTACCGCAGCGCCGGCGGCGGCCGCGACCCGGTTCATCCCCCACTCACCCCTGGCTCATCGCGTCAGTCGTCGCCGACGTCCGACGTCACGAGGCCGGCGAACAGGTCGGTTTCGAGGCCGGTGTCGGGATGAGGAGGGCCAGGCGTCCCCTTGGCCAGGCGGTAGAACTCCACCCCCCAGGCCTCATCGCCGACGCTGTTGCTCAGCGCAAAGAACGGGCCGTCAACAGTGATCTGGGTGGCGTGCGCACGCATGGCGGCGAGCTTCTGCTCGACGTAGCCGGTGCTGTCGACTGCGGCGCTGAGCAGCTCGTCGGGGACCACGAACGGGGGAAACGGACCGTCGGGGTCCATCCCCTGGAAGGTGGTGTCGTCGCCCAGCTCGCGCAGCCGTCTGATGCCCTCGCGCAGCTTGGACTCCGACATCGCCGTCCAGTAGACCTTCGCCACGTCCCAGGCCGCACCGAGATCCGGCCGGTACGAGGGGACCGCCGCGAGCGCCACCGCGTAGGTCGCGACCCGGTGGGCCTGAACATGGTCGGGATGGCCGTAGCCACCGAACTGGTCGTAGGTGACGAGCACCTGTGGGCGCACCTCGCGCAGCACCTCGACCAGGTGGCCGGCAGCCTCAAGCAGGTCGGCGGCCCAGAACGCACCGGCCGGCAGCGCCGGTGCCGCCATCGCCCCGCCCGACTCACTCCAGACCATGCCGGAGTCGTGAAAGCGCCCCAGGCCGCCGAGGAAGCGGTGGTCGGTGACGCCGAGCTCCTTCATCGCCTGGGCCAGCTCGCCGACGCGGTGCTCGCCGAGGCCACCGGCACGCTCGAAGGCCAGGTGGGCGAGGTCGGGCACGAGCACCTCGCCCATCTCACCGAGCGTGCAGGTCACCACGGTGACGTGCACGCCCTCGTCGACGTAGCGCGCCATCAAGGCTCCGTCATTGATCGTCTCGTCGTCGGGGTGGGCGTGCACGAGAACGATCCGACGGTCGGCCGAGATCACTGGAGTCGGTGCGGTGGTCACGCCCTCAGGCTACGGCGCGACGCCGACATCCGGCTGGCAGGATCGCGGTGTGACCGCCGACGCACCGCCCGGACCAGCCCTGCACGAGACGCTGAGCTTTCCCCGCCTGTCCGCCCGCACCGCCCGCTTCACCCTCGGCGTACCGCGGGCGCTGACGGTGAGCGACGACGGGCGCCGGGTGCTGTTTTTGCGCAGCAACTCGGGCACCGCGCGAGCCGGCGCGCTGTGGGTGTACGACGTCGACACCGGCACGGAGCGGTGCCTCGCCGAGCCCGACCTGCTGCTCGGCGAGGCAGCCGAGGAGCTGTCGGCCGACGAGCGCTCCCGCCGCGAACGCAGCCGCGAGTCCGGCGCCGGCATCGTGTCGTACGCCACCGACGCCGACGCTGAGCACGCCTGCTTCGCGCTGTCGGGGCGGCTGTGGCTGGTCGACGTTCGCACCGGCGCTGCCGTCCGCGAGCTGCCCTCGACCGGGGCGGTCATCGACCCGCGGCTGGACCCCACCGGTCGTCGCGTCGCCTACGCCAGCGGCCGGGCCCTGCACGTGGTCGCCACCGACCCCGCAGCCGGAGCCGGCACGGTGCTCGTCGAGCCCGACGGGGAGCATGCGGTGTGGGGGCAGGCGGAGTTCGTCGCCGCCGAGGAGATGGACCGGCACTGCGGCTTCTGGTGGGCTCCGGACGGTGAGTCACTGCTCGTCGAGCGCTACGACGAGTCCGCCGTGCCGGTCTGGCACCTCGCCGACCCGTCCCGTCCCGAACGTGAGCCGGTCGCCCGGCGCTACCCCGCCGCCGGTACGGCCAACGCTGAGGTGTCGCTGTGGGCAGTGCGCCTGGACGGCTCGCGCCGAGAGGTCGAATGGGACCACGAACGCCTGCCCTACCTGCTGCGGGTGTCCTGGACCGAATCCGGCGACCCGCTGCTGCAGGTGATGAGCCGCGACCAACGCGATGCCCAGGTGCTCGCCTCGGAGCTCGTCGACGGTGCCGTCACCGGAGCGACCCGGGTGCTGACCGAGGAGCACGGCGACGTCTGGCTGGAGCCGTACGAGGGGGTGCCGACCTGGTCGCCGGACGGACGGCTGGTCACGGTGCAGGCAGATGCCGCGTCCGACACCTACCGGGTGGCGATCGACGGCGAGCCGCTCAGCCCGGCCGGACTGCAGGTGAGCGCGGTGGTCAGGGTCGACGTCGACGGCGTGCTGGTGCAGGCAACCCGCGAGTCGACCGAGCTGCAGCTGGGCTGGGTCGGCTGGGACGGCACCGTGGCGCCCGGTGCGATGACCGAGGGCTCCGCCGTGCACTCCGGGACGGTCGCCGGCGGCACCTGGGCGGTCGCCCGCGGTGGCCTGGACGCCGACGGCACCCGCGTGTTCGTGGTCGCCGACGGCGAGCGTCGCGAGCTCGCCAACCGCCAGCAGTACGCCGGCTTCCGACCGCAGGTGACGATGCTGCGAGCCGGTGCGCGCGAGCTGCGCACCGGCGTGCTGTTCCCGCGGGGGCACGTGCCCGGCTCGCACCGGCTGCCGGTGGTGCTCGCACCGTACGGCGGCCCGCACGGTCTCATGTGCGTCGCTGACTCCCGGCCCTTCCTGGAGCCGCAGTGGCTCGCCGACCAGGGGTTCTGTGTGGTCGTCGCCGACGGGCGCGGGACCCCGCACCGGGGGCCGGCGTGGGACCGCGCCGTACGTGACGACCTCGGCGCCGTGACGCTGCAGGACCAGGTCGACGCGCTGACCGCCGTCGCTGCGGCCTATCCCGAAGACATCGACATCGGCCGGGTGGGCATCACCGGGTGGTCGTACGGCGGCTATCTGGCGGCACTCGCGGTGCTGCTGCGCCCGGACGTCTTCGCGTGCGCAGTCGCGGGCGCCCCGGTGACCGAGATGCGCCTGTACGACACGTTCTACACCGAGCGCTACCTCGGCCACCCCGACGAGCAGCCGGCGGTCTACGACGCCAACTCGTTGCTGCCGCTGGCGGAGCGGTTGGAGCGGCCGTTGATGGTGATCCACGGGCTGGCCGACGACAACGTGGTGGTGGCGCACACCCTGCAGCTGTCCTCGGCCCTGCTCGCGGCGGGCCGGCCGCACACCGTGCTACCGCTGTCCGGGGTGACCCACATGACGCCGCAGGAGGTGGTGGCCGAGAACCTGAAGGTGCTTCAGGTGAGGTTTCTCAGCGAGCACCTCGGCGCCTGAGACGGTCCTCGATGTCCGGCAGCCGGGCGGTGAGCCGCGCCAGCCGGCCCACCGAACGCTGCGGCTCTCCGATCGCGCGCAGGTTAAGCATCCCCTGGTCGCCGAGCCGCTGACCCGCGGCGATGCGTGCCGTCGCGTCCTCGATACGCGGGACGACGCCGCGCAGCACCACCACCGGATCGACGTCGCCGTAGGCGTCGCACAGCAGCCGGAGCCGGCGGGCCGACTCGTCGGCGCCGACGTCGCGGTACAGCGGGACGGCGTTCCATGCGCTGAAGGACAGGTCGTCGACCGGGTGTCCCGGGCCGGCCATGTCCCAGTCGATGACGGCGGCCAGCCGGCCCTCGTGCACCACCACGTTGTACGGGGCGACGTCGAGGTGGCAGATGATCTCGCCGGCACCGAGGGCCCGGACGGTGTTGCGCCAGGGGGCCTCACCAGGAGGTACGAAGCCGGTCACCGCGGCATGGAACCGGGCCAGCCAGGACCCGATGTCGCGCACCTGCACATCGGGAACCCTCTCGTCGGGGTCGAACGCCCGCCCCTCGATGAAGGTCAGCACCTCACGTCCCCGGCTGTCGAAGCCGAGCACCCGCGGCACGCCGTCGAGCCCGCGGGCGCGGACGTGAGCGAGCAGGGCGTGGACCGCCGGCGTCCACGCCCCGGTGGGACGCCGTACCGTCGACCCGATGCGCACCGAGCCGCCGACGTTGCCACCCGGCAGCGGCTCGCCGTCGAGCAGCCGCTGACGTACCCCCTCCACGAACGGACGATCGGCTGGCAGCCAGGCGACCTCGTCGAGCTCTTCGGGCGCCAGCCACCGGATCGCATCGTGCTCGCCCGGCATCGGCTCGGAAGACACGGGATCACCGGCTGGCGCCGACGCCAGGTGACACTCGTAGGCGTGCAGCACCAGTCCCGAGGGCAGCGTCTGCGCGCCGGCGAACCGCTCGCCCACCTCGATGGCACAGCCGAGCTCCTCGTGCACCTCGCGCCGCAGCGCCTCGGCGGGAGACTCCCCCGGGTCCACCTTGCCGCCGGGCAGCTCCCAGCCGCCTGCGGTGCAGAACGGTTGGCGCCGACGGGCGGCCAGGACCCGGCCGTGCTCGACGATCACCGCGGCCACCACCACCCGCTCAGCACTCATCAGCCACCTCGATCCGGTGTGCGGCGCGCCCTTCCCCTCGTGACGCCGAGTGGTTCGGTCGGAACCGAAGCTGCACGCTGACCAGACCCACCAGCGCACCCGCGCAGTCAAACATCGACCCCGCACGGCACCGACGGCGGCCGACGTGTGGGGCCCGGCGGAAGGGGGATGGGTGCGGATGGGTCAGGGGTGCGGAGCCGGCTCGGGGGAACCGCCCCGGCCGGTGCGCGGGGCGGGCAGCGGGTGCACGTCGAGCGCGAGCAGCTGGTCGATGACCGCCGCGTTGCCGGGCCGGTGGAGGAGGAAGCCCTGGGCAGCGTCGCAGTCTTGTCCGCGGAGGAAGGCGACCTGCTCCTCGGTCTCGACTCCCTCGGCCACGACGCGCAGGCCGAGGCTGTGCGCGAGCGCGATGGTGGCAGCGGCAATCGGTGCCCCGCCCTGATCGTCGATCGCGTCGATGAACGATTTGTCGATCTTGACCAGATCGACGGGTAGGTCGCGCAACCGCGCCAGGGAGGAGTACCCGGTACCGAAGTCGTCGATCGCGATGGACACGCCGAGGTCGCGAAGGCGCTGCACGGTCCGGAAGGCGTCGAGCCGGTCCATCAAGGTGCCCTCGGTGATCTCGAGCACCAGCGCCGTCGGGTCCAACGAGGTCTCCGACAGCGTGCCCGCGACGGCCTCGACCAGGTGCGGCTCGCGGACCTGCCGCACGGACAGGTTGACCGCCACGACGATCGGCTGGCTGGGGAAACGGGTGCGCCAGGTCTTGGCCTGCCGACAGGCCTGGCTGAGCACCCAGCTCCCCAACGGGACGACGAGCCCGCTGGCCTCGGCAAGGGGGATGAACTCGCTCGGTGCGATGACACCAAGCGACGGGTCGGACCATCGCGCCAGCGCCTCCACGCCGGTCACCTGGCCGGTGCGGAGATCGAAGATCGGCTGGTAGGCCAGCTGCAGCTGCTGCTGCGAGATGGCCTGCCGAAGACCCGCCTCCAGTGTCAGTCGGCGGACGACTGCCTCGTGCATGCTCGGCGCAAAGAAGGTGAACCGAGACCGGCCCGCTTCCTTGGCGGCGTACATCGCGAGGTCCGCGTTACGCAGCAGGTCCCCGGCCGAGGGTGCCCCGTCCGAGGTGGCGACGCCCACGCTGGCGGTGACCACGAGGTGCCGGTTGCCGAGGTCCAGCGGGACGCTCAGGCGAGCCAGCACATGTTCGGCCAGCTGACGCAGTCCGGCGAGGTCGGTGTCCTCGACGAGGACGGCGAACTCGTCACCACCGAGCCGTGCGACGGCGCCCCGGTCCGACACCGCGTCCAGCAGTCGCCGGGCCACCGCCTGCAGAACCGTGTCCCCGGTGGCGTGCCCCAGGCTGTCGTTGACGGTCTTGAACCCGTCGAGGTCGACGAAGAGCAGCGCCGACGGGTGGCTTCCTTGCCGCTGGACGAAGGCGTGTTCAAGCCAGCGGCGCAGGAGCTCGCGGTTGGGCAGGTCGGTGAGGGAGTCGTGGGTCGCCTGTCGCTGGAGCGCCGCTTCGGCTCGCTTGATCCCCGTGACGTCGTGCAGCGCCAGAACCGCGCCCAGCCGCCGGCCATCCGCACCGACGATCGCTCGGCCGTTGGCGAAGACCGTCCGCCGACCGGCGTCGGAGGCCATCACGACCTCCCGGTTGCGGACGCGCTCACCGCGCAGCGCCCGGGTCAACGGGAGGTCATCGGCCCTGACCGGAGTGACACCGTCGGGCTCGAACAGGCCGTAGCGCCCGGCGACCTCGTTGCTCGCAGTCGGCTCGATGGGCACGGGATGCAGGTGGTGGGCGGCATCGTTGACGACCGTCAACGCGCCGTCCGCATCGGTGGCCAGCACCCCGACATCGAGGTTCTCCAGGACCGCGGCCAAGAGCTCCCGTTCGGTGCTGAGCGATAACTCGTGGCGGCCCATGGTCGCGACAATCAGGTGGATCAGCAGGCTCGAGGCGAGCAGGCCGACGACCGGCCCCGCCGCCAGCGGTGGGGGGACCGACTCCACGACCAGCACGACCACCGCGAACAACGCGCCGTACGCGGAGATGACGCCGACGGCCCGAACGGTCGACAACGACACGGCGCGCCAGTAACAGGCGCCGTAGAACAGCCCCACGGCCGGAAAGGCGCTCTCGGGCAGACTGACCACGAGGAGCGCGGCAGCGTCCAGCACGTGCCACCCCACCTGGGACGGTCCGCGCCGGTACTCGGTGCGCCAGCGCAGCAGCAACCAGCCGACTGCGACGACGTGCGCAGCGCGCCACCACCAGTTCGTGCCCGGAGCCGTCCAGATGCCGGGAAGCGAGACCAACGCCAGGCCGAAGGCGAACAGCAGGAAGACCCAGCGCACCTGCGCCAGGCCGGATCGCTGTCCCCACCCCGTCAGGGGGCCGTCGTCCCGCACTCTGCCCCCGGCTCCCGCTGGCGACTGACCAGCGCTCGACTGACCCCACACTGCGGTCGCCTGATGGCTCAAACACCTCGTAGCCAACTGACTGATCGTAAACCGTCAGCCGTCGGAGGGACCGATTATCGTTTCTGGCCCGAGGTTCCCGCGTCGTGCCAGCGACGCTCGCCGCTCAAATCCCAGCGAGTCGCTTTGCTTGTGACGCCGATCACGGTTGGATCAGGGTCGGTGCCTCACGATGGCAACACACCTGAAGGAGGACGCATGACCGTTGGCTCGGGGCCTGTCGGCAGCGCCGACTCTGCGAGCACGGCGGATCCGGTGGCCGTTGTCCGACAGCACGCCGGGCGGCTCGCCGCCGCGGTGGAGCAGGTGCGGGCGGCCTACGGCGACACCCTCGGGGTGCGCCGGCTGCGGTCCGACGTGAACCGGCTGACCGAGTGCCTCGACGAGCTCGGGCCCCCCTCGCCGGACCACCACCTCTCGGCACCGGTCACGCTCGAGACAATCCCCGACGAGCCCTACGACGAGTCGCTGTGGGTCGACGTCGAGCACGAGGGACTGGGCGCGCCCGGCAGGCGTGCACCCTGATGGCCCACGGTGTCCTCGGCCCGCAACGGGCACGCATCCCTGCCAAGACCCTGCGCCAGGACCGGTGGTGGCTGCAGCCGGCCGCGACGTTCGTGGTGTTCGTCGCCTTCATCGTCTACGCGACATGGCGGGCGTTCGCCGGCGCCGACTACTACTCCACGCCGTACCTGTCGCCGTTCTACTCCCCCTGCCTGAGCACTGACTGCGTCGAGGGCGCCAGCGACTTCGGCCAGCCGGTGAGCTGGTTCCCGCTGTCGCCCGCGCTGCTGGTCCTCATCTTTCCGCTGGGCTTCCGGATGACGTGCTACTACTACCGCAAGGCCTACTACCGGTCCTTCTGGCTGTCGCCGCCGGCCTGCGCGGTGGCCGAGCCGCACAAGGGATACTCCGGGGAGACCCGCTTTCCGCTGATCGTCCAAAACGTCCACCGCTGGTTCTTCTACGCCGCGGTGGTGGTCTCGCTGGTGCTCACCTTCGACACCGTGCTCACCTTCCGCGACACCGACGGCGAGTGGGGGCACATGGGCCTCGGTTCGCTCATCTTCGTCGTCAACATCGCCCTGATCTGGGGGTACACGCTGTCGTGCCACTCCTGCCGGCACGTCGTCGGTGGCCGGTTGAGGCACTTCTCCAAGCATCCGGTGCGCTACCGCGCCTGGACGCTCGTGTCCAGGCTCAACCACAGCCACCCCAAGTGGGCCTGGTACTCGCTGTTCTCCGTCGCCCTGACCGACCTGTACGTCTACCTGCTGGCCGCCGGCGTCTTCGCCGACCCCCGGTTCTTCTGATGCGGGAGCTTGCATGAGCACGACCGACTTCGAGCGGCAGACCTACGACGTCGTAGTGATCGGCGCGGGCGGCGCGGGGCTGCGGGCCGCCATTGCCGCGCACGACGCGGGCGCCCGTACGGCGATCGTGTGCAAGTCGCTGCTGGGCAAGGCGCACACGGTGATGGCCGAGGGCGGTATCGCCGCCGCCATGGGCAACGTCTGGTCCGACGACAGCTGGCGGGTGCACTTCCGCGACACCATGCGCGGCGGCAAGATGCTCAACAACTGGCGGATGGCCGAGCTGCACGCCCAGGAGGCGCCCGAGCGGGTCCTCGAGCTCGAGGAGTGGGGCGCGCTGTTCGACCGCACCCCGGAGGGGCTGATCTCCCAGCGCGACTTCGGCGGGCACCGGTTCGCCCGGCTCGCCCACGTCGGCGACCGTACGGGCCTGGAGATGATCCGCACGCTGCAGCAGCACGCCGTTGCGCTGGGCATCGACGTGTTCATGGAGTGCACGATCACCGAGCTGCTCAAGGACGGCGACGCGATCGCGGGCGCCTTCGGCTACTGGCGGGAGAGCGGCCGGTTCATCGTGTTCGAGGCGCCGACGGTGGTGCTGGCCACCGGCGGGATCGGCAAGAGCTACCAGGTGACGAGCAACTCCTGGGAGTACACCGGCGACGGTCACGCACTGGCCCTGCGGGCCGGGGCCAGCCTGATCAACATGGAGTTCGTGCAGTTCCACCCCACCGGGATGGTCTGGCCGCCCAGCGTCAAGGGCATCCTCGTGACCGAGTCGGTGCGCGGCGACGGTGGTGTGCTGCGCAACTCCGAGGGCAACCGCTTCATGTTCGACTACATCCCGGAGTACTTCAAGGCCGAGACCGCCGACTCCGAGGCCGAGGCCGACCGCTGGTACACCGACAAGGCGGCCAACCGGCGACCCCCCGAGCTGCTGCCGCGCGACGAGGTGGCGCGTGCCATCAACGCCGAGATCAAGGCCGGTCGCGGGTCGCCGCACGGCGGGGTGTTCCTCGACATCGCGTCCCGCCGCGACGCCGCGTACATCCGCAAGCGGCTGCCGAGCATGTACCACCAGTTCAAGGAGCTCGCCGACGTCGACATCACCGCTGAGGCGATGGAGGTCGGGCCGACCTGCCATTACGTGATGGGGGGCGTCGAGGTGGACCCCGACTCCGGCGCGTCCATCGTGCCCGGGCTGTACGCCGCAGGTGAGGTCGCCGGTGGCATGCACGGCTCCAACCGCCTCGGCGGCAACTCGCTGTCGGACCTGCTGGTCTTCGGACGTCGCGCCGGCCTCAACGCCGCCTACCACGCCAAACGCCTCGCCGGGCGGCTCCCGGCGGTCGACGATGCGGCCGTCCGCGCCGCTGCCGACGTGGCGGTGGCGCCGTTCGCGGCGGCCGTGGAGGAGTCGGGCCCCGGTGAGAACCCCTACACCTTGCAGCGCGAGCTGCAGGAGTCGATGCAGGCACTCGTCGGGATCATCCGTACCGACCAGGAACTCTCGCAGGCCCAGAAGGGGCTGGACGGGCTCGAGCACCGGGCCCAGCACCTGGCCGTGGAGGGCCACCGGCAGTACAACCCCGGCTGGCACCTGGCGCTGGACCTGCCCAACATGCTGCTGGTGAGCCGGTGCATCGCGGTGGCGGCTCGGGAGCGTACGGAGTCTCGGGGCGGACACACCCGCGAGGACTTCCCGGCCACCGACGACCACTGGGGCACCCTCAACCTGGTGCTGACCCTCGACGAGCAGGGGCAGGTGTCGATGGCGCGCCAGCCGCTGCCGCAGATGCCCGACGAGCTGCGGCCATTGTTCGAGCAGGGCTGAGGAGGAGCGACATGGCCTACGAGCTGATGATGCGGATCTGGCGGGGCGACCGGTCCGGTGGCGAGCTGCGCGACTTCACCGTGGAGGTGGAGGAGGGCGAGGTCGTGCTCGACGCCATCCACCGGGTGCAGGCCACCCAGGCGGGTGACCTCGCCGTGCGATGGAACTGCAAGGCGGGCAAGTGCGGGTCCTGCTCGGCAGAGATCAACGGCCGGCCGCGGCTGCTGTGCATGACCCGGCTGGCCGACTTCGATCCGGCCGAGACGATCACGGTCACGCCGATGCGCGCGTTCCCCGTCCTGCGTGACCTCGTGACCGACGTGTCGTACAACTACGAGAAGGCCCGCGAGCTGCCCAGCTTTGCGCCGGCCCCGCGCGACGCCGACGGCAAGCGCCCGATGATGCAGGCCGACGTCGAGCGGGGCCAGGAGTTCCGCAAGTGCATCGAGTGCTTCTTGTGCCAGGACACCTGCCACGTCGTCCGCGACCACGACGAGAACAAGCCGGCCTTCGCCGGGCCGCGCTTCTTCCTGCGCTACGCCGAGCTCGACATGCATCCGCTCGACACCCACGACCGGAGATCGCTGGCCCAAGGTGCGGCCGGGATCGGGATGTGCAACATCACCAAGTGCTGCACCGAGGTGTGCCCGGAAGGGATCCAGATCACCGACAACGCGATCATCCCGATGAAGGAGCGCGTCGTGGACCGCAAGTACGACCCGCTGGTGTGGCTGGGCTCGAAGATCCGCCGGCGCGACGACCGTACCGAGCTCTGATCGGGCTCCGGCGTCCCGACTCCGCGGCCCTGTCCCGCGCCACGTAAACATGGCGCAGCGACCGTTTACGGGGTGCCGGCGCCACGTAAAGGGTCCGTCCGCCACGTAAACGTGACGCGGGCCCGACCAGGCCCGCGGCTCAACCGCTCTGGCGGTAGCGCCGTACGGCCAGCGGGACGAAGATCACGAGCAGTCCCAGCGACCAGGCGAGGGCCTTGAGCACAAGACTGCCTGCCGGTCCACCAAGCACCAGCGCACGGATAGCGTCGACGACCGCCGTGACCGGCTGGTTGGCCGCGAAGGTCTGCAGCCAGCCTGGCATCGACTGCACGGGAACGAACGCCGACGAGGCGAAGGTCAGGGGGAACAGCAGCGGGAAGGCCGCCGCCTGAGCGCTCTCGGCGTCAGCGGTGAGCAGTCCGACGAGTGCGAACACCCACGACAGCGCGAAGCCGAACAGCAGCAGAAGTGCCAGGCCGCCGAGCAACGCAAGCACTCCGTTGCTCACCCGGAAGCCCACTGCCATCCCGACCAGGACCAGCAGCGTGACCACACCGACGTTGCGGACGAGATCGGCGAGGGTCCGCCCGGCCAGCACGGCCGACCTGGCCATCGGTAGCGAACGGAAGCGGTCGATGAGGCCCTTGGACAGGTCTTCGGCCAGCCCGACCCCGGTGGCGATGGCGCCGAACGCGACCGTCTGGGCAAAGACGCCCGGCATCAGGTAATTGACGTACGACCCGCCTGGCACCGCGATGGCGCCGCCGAACACGTAGCGGAACAGCAACACGAACATCACCGGTTGAATCGTGGCGAAGACCAGCAGCTGCGGATTGCGCGTGAGGTGGCGCAGGTTGCGTCCGGCGACGACGACGGCGTCCCCGAGGACGACCCGCGGACCGGTATGCACCGGCACGGGGCGGGTCACTGCAGCCCGGGGCAGGGCGGTGGCGCTCATGCGGCACTCCGGTTCGCATCGGCTACGAGGTCGGCCCCGGGCTCGGCGGGGCGACCGGTGAGGGAGAGGAACACGTCGTTGAGGCTCGGCTCGCGTACGGCCAGCCGTGCCGGTGCGAGATTGGCGGCATCGAGGCCGCGCAGGATCTGGACCAGCACGTGGGGTCCATCGTTGACGGTCAGCTGGAGGCGGTGGCTGTCGTCGGGTCCGGTGAGCGTGCCGTACGGCCGGACCACCTCAACGGCCAGCCCTGCGGTGGCAGCGTCGCCGAAGCCGACCTCCACCACGGTGGCCCCCAGGTCAGCCTTGAGCTCGGCGGCAGTCCCTCGTGCGATCACCCGCCCGGCGTCGATGACGGCGATCCGGTCGGCGAGCCGGTCTGCCTCCTCCAGGTACTGCGTCGTCAACAGCAAGGTGGTGCCGTCGCCGACCAGCTCCTCGATGACCTCCCACAGGTCGGTACGGCTGCGCGGGTCGAGGCCGGTGGTCGGCTCGTCGAGGAACAGCACCGGCGGCCGCGCCACCAGGGCCACCGACAGGTCGAGGCGCCGGCGCATGCCGCCGGAGTACGCCTTGACCGTCCGGCCGCCGGCGTCGCTGAGACCGAACCGGTCGAGCAGCTCGTCGGCCCGCTGCTTGGCGCAGGAGGTGCCGAGGTGGTTGAGCCGGCCCGCCATCACGAGGTTCTCCCGGCCGGTGAGCAGCTCGTCGACAGCCGCGTACTGGCCCGCCAGCCCGATCAGGGACCGTGCTGCCTGCGGGTGGGCGACCACGTCGACCCCGGCGATCTCGGCGCGTCCGGCGTCCGGCCGCAGCAGCGTCGTCAGGATGCGTACCGCGGTGGTCTTTCCCGCGCCGTTCGGACCGAGCAGCCCGAGCACGGTGCCCTCGGGCACCGCGAGGTCGACCCCGTCGAGGGCCACCACCGGGCCGTACGCCTTGACCAGCCCCTCTGCGTTGATTGCCAGCGATGTCATCGCGCTCCGTTCCTTAGCAGATGCTCAATGGTTGCATAGCCTCAATCGTTGAGCAACGGCTAGGAATATCGTATGCTGACGCTGTGAGCGACCCCCAGCCGCTGGACCCACCCGCCTGTACGGCGTGGCAGCATCTGGTGGAACTCTTCTTTGCCCAGCATGCGCGCCACCAGACGGTCATTCGTTCCCTCGGGCTCAACCCGCCGCATGCGATGGCCCTGATGCAACTCGACCCCGACGGCCCGGCACCGATGCGTTCGCTGGCGGGCATGTTGCACTGCGATGCCTCGCACGTGACGGGGTTGGTCGACAGACTCGAGGAGCTGGGCTATGTCGAACGCCGTTCCGATCCGGCGGACCGTCGCGTCAAGACGCTGGTGCTGACGCCCGCCGGTGAGGAGGCGCGGGCGGTCACGCGCGCCGGGCTTTTCGAGCCGCCGGCGCAGCTGCTCGCTCTGTCCGAGGCAGACCAGACGCAGTTGCGCGACATCATCGAGCGTGCCGTTCGCGACTCGACATCGCCGGACAGCGCTGGGCCGCCCGACCCGCCCTCCGCCACGTTTACGTGGCGCAGCGACCCTTTACGGGGGGTACGCGCCACGTGAAGGGTTCCCGCGCCACGTTTACGTGGCGCGGGACCCGCCCGCGGCCAGCGCAGCAGCGGGCGGCGGGCGGTAGCGTCGTCTGCATGCCCGAGATTCTTGATGACCACGAGCTGCACGCCGCCATGGCCGAGCGTCCGCACTGGGAGGTGCGCGACAACGCACTCCAACGCTCGGTGCAGGCCCCCACGTTCCTGCTCGGGGTCAACCTGGTGGTCCAGGTGGCCCGTGCGGCCGAGGACCGCGACCACCACCCCGACATCGACATCCGCTGGACGACCGTGACGTTCCGCCTGTCCACGCACTCCGCCGGTGGCATCACCGCGCTCGACGTGGAGCTCGCCGGCGCGATCGACGATGCCGTACGCGAGCTCGAGACCTGAGCGGACCCACGTGAGCGGCGAGCAGCTGCAGCTGGTCGCAGTCGACAGCCCCGGCGACGTGACGGGTGCCGCCCTCGACCGGTTGGGCGTGCGGGTGGGGCTCAGCGGCGCGCTCCAGGCCCTGGACCGCGAGGCCCGCGCGACCACGGTGGCCGAAGGCGCACCTGGGGCCACCGGTTTCACCTGGGACCGCGCGGACGCCTCGGACCGCAACTGGTGGCCGCAGGGGCTGACCACGTCCGCGGAGGCGGCAGCCATCGCGGGCCGGCCGTGGTCATGCGACCGCCAGGTCGTGCTGTCTGCCTGGTACGCCAAGCAGGCCGAGGAGTCGGGCGCCGCGACCCGCATCAGCGTCGTCGACCTTGACACCGGCCGCGGCCGTCCCCGGTACGCCCATGCGCTGCTCGTCGCGCCATACCGCGACAAGCCGTCCGACGCTCTTCGGCACCGGCCCGTCCGGGTGCACGCGGGGGGGCTCGCGTGGTGCGGCAACCGCCTGCTGGTGGCCGACACCCGCCGCGGGGTACGGGTCTTCGACCTCGACGACCTGGTCCGGCTGCGAAGCGGTGCCGCCCAGCCACGCGGCTTCGGCTTCGCGCTCCCCCAGTGCGGTCTGTGGCGCGCCGGCGCACAGGGCGACAGCCGTCCGTTGCGGTGGTCGTATTTGTCCCTGGACCGGACCGAGCAAGGCGCCCTGTCGCTCGTCGCGGGTGAGTACGTCCGCGGCGGCGAGGGGTCGCGCCTGGCCCGGTTCGCGCTCGACCCCGGCACGGGCCTGCCGCTGCCCACGCCGGCCGTCGAGGTCGTCCGTACCGATCTGGGCAGCATGCAGGGCGCCGTGTGCGTGGACGGCACCTACGTGGTGTCGGCGAGCAGCGGCGCGCTCCGGCGCGGCCACCTGTGGACCGGCAAGGCCGGCGGACCGTGGACCAAGCACGCGCGTGAGCTCCCGGTCGGGCCCGAGGACCTCTCCTACGACCCAGCGACCGGACGGCTGTGGACGCAGACGGAGTACCCGTACCGGCGCTCCGTGGTCAGCCTGCCACTGGCGCCCCTGGTCAGCCCAGGTGCTCGTCGATGAAGCACCAGCGCCAGCCCTCGCCGACCTCGAAGCTGCGGATCACCGGATGGCCGACCTCGTGGAAGTGCCCTTCGGCGTGGCGTTGCGGTGAGGAGTCGCAGCACCCGACGTGGCCACAGCTGACGCACAGCCGCAGGTGCACCCAGTCGGTGCCGTCATGCAGGCACTCGGCACAGCCCTCGGGGGTCTCGGCGCGCGGGATCATGGTCAGCTCGGCCAGGTGCTCGCAGGCCGTCTGGGCAACGTGGTGGGGCGTCATGAGGTCGCTGGGCCGGTCCTCTGAGGCGGTGCTGTGCGCCCGTTCGATCATGCTCTCTTCCAGGTCGAGTATCAGCATCACGTCGCGCAGGACGTCGTGGGCCACCAGACCCTCGTCGCGGATACGGACGACCTCGGACCGTTCGGCCTCGATCATCTGCTCGCGCAGCCGCGCGTAGACCACGCTGGGCGGGTTGGCCTTGTTGCCCAGCCGCTCCCACGCCGCCTCGGCGCGCTGGACGGAGCGCTCCCGCAGCCGGGCGACGACGGCCTCGGGTTCGTCTCCCGTCAGCGCCGCGTCGAGGGCGTTGCTCGCCTGTGTCGCCGCACGTTGCAGCACGCCGGCCTCCTGCAGGTGGTCCTCGGCCGGGTCGGGCCCGGACAGCCCGAGCCAACGCACCATCGTCGGCAACGTGGTGCCGTTGAGCAGCAGCGTCCCGACGGTGACGATGAACGCGATCAGCACGAGCGCCTCGCGCTCCGGCGTCTCCTCCGGCAGCAGGAAGACCGCAGCCAGGGTCACCACCCCGCGCATGGAGGCCCAGCTGACGAGCATCGGAACCTGCCACGGCGGCGGGGGGTCGTTGCGGCGGATCTTCGGGAGCAACCGCGGCCCGTACGTGGCGGGGAACACCCACACGATGCGCAGGACCACGACGGCCACGATGAGCACGACCCCCACGAGCAGGGTGCGGACGATGCCGATGTCGTTGACGTCGAGGTCCCCGAGCAGGCGCCGCAGTTGCAGCCCGATGAGCAGGAAGACCAGGCCTTCGAGCAGGAACTGCACCGCGGACCAGATCGTCCGCTCGAAGATGCGCGAGGCCGCCTGTTGGATCGTCGGTGAGCGGTGACCGAGCAGCAGCCCGGCGACGACGACGGCGAGGACCCCCGAAGCGTGCACCGCCTCGGCGGGCAGGTACGCCAGCCACGGCGTCAACAGCGACAGCACCCCGTCGGTCACCGGATCGGCGACGCGGGCGCGGATCCTGGCGACGAGCCACCCGACGACGAGCCCGATCGCCAGCCCGCCGCCCGCTGACAGCGCGAAGTCGAGCGCGATCGCGCTCGCGCTCACCGTGCCGCCGATGGCCACGATCGCCAGCCGCAGGCAGACCAGCGCGACGGCATCGTTGACGAGGCTCTCGCCCTCGAGGATCGTCACCACCCGCCGCGGCATCCCGCCGCGGCGGGCTATCGCCATCGCCGCCACCGCATCGGGCGGCGCGACCACGGCACCGAGGGCCAGCGCGGCTGCCAGCGGGACCGGGAGCAGTGCGTACGTCAGCAGCCCGATGCCGACGGTCGTGAAGAGGACCAGGCCGACCGACAGCAACGCGATGGGCCGCTTGTTGCGCGAGAAGTCGACGAGCGACGTACGGATCGCCGCGGAGTACAGCAGTGGCGGCAGCAGCCCGAAGAGCACGACATCGGGGACGAGCTCGATCTCGGGGACACCGGGCACAAACGACGCGGCGATGCCGACCAGGACCAGCAGCAGAGGCGCCGAGACGGAGACGCGACCGGCCAGGACATTGACGACGGTGACGGCCGCCGCGAGCAGCACGACCAGCAGCGCGACCTCCACGCCGCCAGTGTCTCAGCCGAGCGCGGCGTCGGCGGACGTGGCAAGCGGCATGGACGCGGCTCGACGGGCCGTCAGGCCTCGCCAGCCGGCACGGCGGACGCTGACGCCGGTGCCCTCTCGACCGGGGTGGCGGGCTCGTGCGGGCCGTCGTCCAGGCCGTCCTCGAAGCTCGCCATCAGCATCACCAATGCGAGGAGCCCCAGCGGGAACAGGCCCACTGCAGCGAGAACCAGGACCATCGCCACACCCCGTTAGTCGACTCCGACGGTTGCAGTATGACCCATCGGGACGGCCCACGAGCAGTCGGCCGTTCGGCCATTCCGCGCACAGAGCGGGCGCGTTGGCGCCTCGCGCGTGCCACCGCGGCGAGCTCCTCCACGGTTCAGCCGGCGACCCCGTCGGCCAGCGTCTGCGCCTCGGCGGCCCGCACCCGCGCCCGCCCCGGCCGCGGGTCGGCCCGGAACGCCTCCTGCCCGTCGAGGTTGACCGCCACCAGCACGGCGGCGGTGCGGGCGGCTGCGGCGGCCAGCAGCGCAGCCGCGACCGCGTCTCCGCGCAGGCGCGGGTTGCCGTCTCGGGCCAACCGGGCGGCGTGCGCGGCCACCTCGGCGGCCAGCTCAACCAGGTGCATCGGAACATCGGTGGCAGCGGACAAGGTGTCGACCACCCGCGTCGACCGGTGTACGTCGTCACGGGGCAGGCGGATCGCGGCGAGATAGGCCTCGTACGCGGCTGCGTCCTCGTCCCCGAGCGGCTCCAACCGACGCCGCAGCCTGTCGCACTCGGCAGCAGCCGCGTCGGCGGCGGAGAACCGCGCCACCATGGCGGCCAGGGCGGCGGCAAGCACGGCGGCGAGGCCGGTCACCGCACCGGCTCCGGGCGCCGGCGTACGGGCCGCAACCGCTTCGGCGAGGGCGCCGACCCGCTGGTCGAGCATCGGCTGCCCGTCGCCGTCGGCACTCATGCGCTCAGGATGTCAGGACAGGCCGACGATGTTCTGGTCGTCGTCGATGTCGACCCGGTGGGCCGCGGGCGAGGCGCCGAGACCGGGCATGGTCTGCATCTCCCCGCAGATCGGGTAGATGAACCCGGCGCCGACCGACGCCCGCACCTCGCGCACCGGCAACCGCCAGCCCGTCGGCGCACCCTTGAGCGCGGCGTCGGACGAGATCGACAGGTGGGTCTTGGCGATGCAGACCGGCAGGTGCCCGAATCCGTTGCGTTCATAGGTGTCCAGCTGCCGGGAGGCTGCCGGGCTGTAGTCGACGCCGTCGGCGCCGTAGACCCGGGTTCCGACGATCTCGATCTTCCTACGCAGCGACGCCTCGTCGGGGTAGAGCAGGGTGAACTGCGACGGCTCGTCAGCCGCCTCCGCGACCGCCTCTGCCAGCTCGACCGCGCCTCGGCCACCATCGGCGAAGTGGGTGCAGACAGCCACTCGTGCGCCCATCTCGGCGGCGATGTCACGGATCGCCTGGTGCTCTGACGCGTGGTCGCCGGGGAAGGCGTTGATCGCCACCACGGGGGTCACGCCGTGCAGACGGATGTTCTCGATCTGCTTGCGCAGGTTGGCCCCGCCGACGTGCACTTCATCGGGGTTCTCAGTCAGCATGGCCTCGGGGATGGGTTTGCCGGCCACGATCTTGTGCCGACCGGAGTGGGCCTTGAGGGCCCGGACGGTGGCGACGACGACGGCGGCGTCCGGGGTGAGCCCGGACGTGCGGCACTTGATGTTGAAGAACCGCTCGGCACCCATGTCGGCGCCGAAACCTGCCTCGGTGATGAGGAAGTCGCCGGCGCGGATGCCGATCAGGTCGGCGATCACCGAGGAGTTGCCGTGCGCGATGTTGCCGAACGGTCCGGTGTGCACCAGCACCGGTGTGTTCTCGTACGTCTGCATCAGGTTGGGTTTCATCGCCTCGCGCAGCAGCACCGCCATCGCGCCGGCACCACCGATGTCCTGAGCGGTGACGGCGTCGCCGTCGCGGGTGTAACCGACCACGATGCGGTCCAACCGCTGGCGCAGCTCCGCCAGCGACGTCGACAGCGCGAGCACGGCCATCACCTCAGAGGCTGCCGTGATGTCGAAACCGGTCTGCCTGGTCACGCCGTCCGCACGCGAGCCCAGGCCCACCACGATGTTGCGCAGTGCCCGGTCGTTGACATCCAGCACCCGGCGCCAGGTGATCGCGTTCAGGTCGAAACCCGCGTCGTTGCCCTGGTGCAGGTGGTTGTCGACCAGCGCGGACAGCAGGTTGTGCGCCGCGGTCACCGCGTGGAAGTCACCGGTGAGGTGCAGGTTGAGGATCTCCATCGGCACGACCTGGCTGTAGCCGCCCCCGGCCGCGCCGCCCTTGATGCCGAAGGTCGGGCCCATCGACGGCTGCCGGATCGCGATCGTGGCGGTACGGCCGACGTGGCGCATCGCCTGGCCGAGCCCGACGGTGGTGGTCGTCTTGCCCTCACCCAGCGGCGTCGGTGTCACCGCCGACACCACGACGTACTTGGCGCGCGGCCGGTCGGCCAGCTCCGCGACGGCCTCCAGCCGGATCTTGGCGACGTCGTCACCGTGCGGCTCGAGCAGGTGCGAGCCGATGCCCATCTCCCCGGCGATGTCGCCGAGGGGTTTCAGGCTCGCCGCCTGGGCGATCTCCAAGTCGGACGGGAAGGCCATAATGCTCCTCAGACAGGGCACGTCGTCGTGCCACCGCCAGAGTGCCATGGGTGTGGCGGAAATTCTCGTGTTGCGCAACGTGGATGCCGCAGGCGCAACACCGCTTTGTCCATTGCGCGGAAGCACGACGAGCGGCGGGTTGGGGCGCCGAGAGCAGCGCGTCCCGGTCGGCCTTCCGTAACGCCGAATCTTCGGTCAGATCAGGGCAAGCAAGTGATTGTGGGGTTGACAGACGCGAATCATCGGGACATTTTCAAACCAGGCACGCCCGCAGAACGTGGACCGCCGGTTCATGACGGGAGCCGGTGAGGGTGATGACCGATGAGGACACGGGCGTTCGTGGTAGCGGTTGCCGGGGTGGGAATGGTCGCCGCGTCGATCCTTCCGTCCGCGGCCGGCGATCGACCGTACGGCAGCGGTCGCCTGGTGGTTCGGCCGGAGGTCGGCGCCGTCGGGTCCGGTGCCGGCGCGACGACCGGGGGGTCGGGCCAGTTCAGCAAGACCCAGATCGAGCGCTACCGGTGCGGCGCGTCCGCTGGTTCGGCGTATGGCACGCCGGCGGGTGCGATGGACATCTCCTGCAACGACCGGCAGCCCTACCGGCAGGACTTCAACCCCGACAACGAGCTCGCCGTCGCGGTGAACCCCAAGTTCCCCGGACACGTGCTGGCCGGCTCGAACGACTACTTCTACCGGTTCAACAACGCCACCGGCGCCCGTCAGGCGCTTGTCCCCACCGGCTTCTTCACCTCCTTCAACGCCGGGCGGACCTGGGTGGACGGGCAGATCCCGGTCCGTTCCGGTAACGGCGCCGGCGACCCGTCACCGGCGTTCGACCGCCGCCTCAGCGGCGACAGCCCCCGTACGGGCTGGGCGATGATGGCGCAGCTGGAGAACACCGGTGGCCAGGGGGGCTTCTTTGTCTCTCAGGGGGACGTGTCGGTCAGCTACTCCAGGGACGGCGGGGTCGCCTGGAGCGAGCCGGTGACGGTCTTCAAGGGGACCGGGACGGGGATCGGGCCAGCAAACCGCGCCACCTTCTTCGACAAGGAGTGGCTCACCGTCGACAACTACCCGAGATCTCCGCACTACGGGCGTGCCTACCTGGCGACCACGCGCTTCCTCAACGGCCGGCATGGCTCGTACGCCGAGTCGCCGATCTGGCTGTCCTACTCCGACGATGGCGGCCGCACCTGGTCGGCGGGCAAGGAGATCTCCGGCTCGAACCCGCTCTGCGACGAGCAGAGCACCGGTCCGGTCGGGGAGTGCGACGAGTCGCAGTTCGGCATCCCTGAGGTCGCTGCGAACGGTGACCTCCTCGTGCACTTCCTGAACTTCAACGTGAGCAGCGCCTCAGAGGTCGAGGGCGAGTTCGACAGTGTCGTCATGGTCGTCAAGTCGACCAACGGCGGGCGCACCTTCTCCGACCCGGTGCCGGTCGTGAGCATGGAAGACGGGGCTGCCGACACCCCGTGGAGCGTGATCGGGCGGCAGACCGTCACCGGTCACCAGCTCCGCTGGACCGCTGCGGGCAACATCGCCACCGACCCCACGGATTCGCGGCACTCGGTCGTGGTCTACGCCGACAACTTCGCCGGCACTCACGACGCCCGGCCGGCGAGCTGCCTCGCTGAGATACCTGGGACCGCGCCCGACTACAACCCCTGTGGTGCGGTCACCGCAACGAACATCTACATGGCCGAGAGCTTCGACGGAGGTCTCAGCTGGGCCCCGCGCATCGCGCTCGACGCGCGCGCGGGCGATGCCTGGTTCCCCTGGGCAGACTTCGCCCCGGACGGCACCCTGCACGTCGGCTACGACTCCAACGAGAACGTGGACGACCCGGGCAATGACCGCGACGACACGTTCAACCACGTGCTGCTGAGCGTTGACGCCCGCACCTCGAGCGGACCCGTTTCCGTCCTGCGCCGGCAGGTGCTCGTGCCCGACGGGAGCGGCCGCCGTCCGGCGGAGCACATCGACGAGTCCGTCACGCACTGGGCCGGCCAGTACGTCCCCCAGTCGGCGTGGCCCGCGGTCTGCGGACCGGACGGCTACTCCGACCCTCCGGTCACCGACGCCGAGGGCAAGGACTGCAACGTGTTCCACGGTGACTACACCGGCCTGGCCGTCGGCTCCGACGGTTCGGTCAACGTGGTCTGGACCGGGCTGAACCGCCGGGCCACGTCACCCCAGGTCGACCCCTACACCGGCAGGCTGCACGACGGCTACGCGCAGGACGCGATGTACGCACGCCGCTGAGCCCCGTGGTCCCCGTCACTGGCTCGGCCTACAGTGCCTGAGGTGGGACAACCAGCACCCGCACGTCGGGTGGTCGGCGGAGGAGGCGTGGGGTGCGCGGTGTCTACCTGCCAGGTGGCAGGCAGGTGGCGATCGAGGTCACGGCCGATCCACAGCCCGGGCACGGTCAGGTGCTGCTCCGGCCGCGCGCGTCCACGATCTGTGGCAGCGACCTGCGCGCCATCTATCGCGAGCACGTCGGCGAGGGTGCTGAGGCCTACCAGGGTGTGGTCGCCGGCCACGAGCCGTGCGGTGACGTGGTCGCGGTCGGCCCGGGCTGCCTGCGCAGCGCGCCCGGTGACCGGGTCGTCGTCTACCACATCAGTGGTTGCGGGCTGTGTGACGACTGCCGGCGCGGCTACCAGGTCGGGTGCACCTCGCCCGCCCGGCGGGCGTACGGCTGGCAGCGTGACGGCGGGCACGCCGACCTGCTGCTGGCCGACGAACGCGACCTGCTGCCGCTGCCGGCCGGACTGACCCACCTCGACGGCGCGTGCGTGGCGTGCGGGTTCGCCACCGCGTACGAGGGGCTGTGCCGGGCGCAGGTGTCCGGCCGCGACCGGGTGCTGGTGACCGGCCTCGGACCGGTAGGGCTCGCCGCGGGCTTGCTGTCCCGGGCGATGGGGGCACGCACCGTGGTCGGGGTCGAGCCGGTCCCGCAACGGCGGGAGTTCGCCCTCGCGCTGGGCGCGGTCGATGCCGTGGACGGTGGTGACGGTGCCGTGCTGACGGCGGTGCTGCCCGAGGGGGCCGAGGTGAGCATCGACTGCTCAGGCAGCGGAGCCGGCCAGGCCACCGCGGTCCAGCACACCCGGCGGTGGGGCCGCACCGTGTTGATCGGCGAGGGGGGTCAGCTGCGGCTGGACGTCAGCCGCGACCTCATCCACCGCCAGCTCACCGTCATCGGTTCCTGGGTGTCGAGCACGGTGCGGATGGCCGAGCTGCTGGACAACCTGGAGCGCTGGCAGCTGCACCCCGAACAGATCGTGAGCGACACGTTCTCCCTCGACGAGGCGACCGAGGCGTACCGCGTCGCCGATGCCGGTCTCGGCGGCAAGGTGGGTCTGCTGATGCCGGACTGAGCGTCATCGGGGCTCATGCGTCGGCCATGCCGTGCCGGGCACGGGGCCGGCTACTGGGCGATCTCCCAGATGTGGCCGCCGGGATCGCGGAAGCTGGCGGTCCGCAGCCCCCACGGCCGATCCATCGGACCGTTCAGCAGCTCCACTCCGCGGGTGGCCAGCTCCGCGCACATCGCATCCACGTCATCGACCGTGATACTGAGCTGGAAACAAGATCCGGCGTCGCGACTCGCCACCACCGCAGGCTCGATGAGCTCCTGCGCCGCCGGGGTCTTCAACAGGTTGATGAGCGTGTTCCCGAAGTCGAATACGGCCGAGTCGTCGTCCTCGAGGGTCAGCGGCAACCCGAAGACCTCTTTGTAGAACCGCTTCGCGGCCTCCAGATCGTCGACGAACAGCGTGATGGCACCGATGCTCCCTGGCCACGAACCCACTTCCGCACCTCCTCCTAGCGTGCCGACTAGCCTAATCAGGTGGCGGCTGCGTCGCGTTGCTGCGTCGCGTTGCTGACGGGCGGCGGCGCCGTGACGAGCGGTGGCCGCCTGCAGGATGACCCGGTGCGGGGCCGCGTCTCGCGCGCTTGCGCGACTCGTCAGGGACAGTGTGTACAGGGCCGCACCAGACGTCGGCTAACAAGCAGAAGCAGCACTCACGTCTGCACCGTGGCCACGAGCGACGTGCTGCTGGATCAGCTCAGATCCTTCACCTCGGTGAGACGGAAGTTGTTGCCGGAGGGATCGCGGAAACCAGCGTCGATCCCGTACGGACGCTCCTCTGGTGTCTCCTGGAACTCGACGCCTCGCGAGACCAGGTCCTTGTATGCCTGTTGGCAGTCGTCGGTGACGAGGAAGACGGTGCCGGTCCCGCCCTTGGCAAGCAAGGTTCGGATCTGCTCGGCGGTCTCGGCGTCGAACACCGGCGCCCCGGGGACTGCCATCAGGACGATCGCGAAGTCGTCCTGACCCGCTGGCCCCACTGTCAGCCAGCGGAAGTCGCCCAGTTCCGGCATGGTGACGTCCGAACGGACCTCCATGCCGAGTTTCGTCGTGTAGAAGTCCAGTGCCTCGTCCTGGTCGTGCACCCACACCTGCACGTTGCCGATCCGGTACATCGTCGCCTCCTCGGTTGCCGTAACGATGCCCACGACGTTAGGGATCAGCCCGCACGGTGTCTTCTCGAAACGTGCGGTTGTGTGGTCGGCCGTAGGCGCGCTCGATACAGGCCGGGACGACGGCGTAGGCGGATGGCGGAGGCAAGCCGGCCCGATAGGCCGTGGGTGATTTCCCGTACACCCGGGTGAACGTCGTGGTGAACGATCCGACGCTGGACAGACCGACAGCGGTGCAGATGTCGGCAACAGTTCGGTCGGTCATGCGCAACATCGCGGCGGCTCGCTCCAGGCGTCGGGTCAGCAGGTAGGCATGTGGGGTCTCGCCGAACGCGCGGCGGAACGCCAGACTGAAGTGCGCAGGCGAGAGGCGGGCTGACGCGGCGAGATCGGCCACGGTGAGTGGCTCGGCAAAGCGTGCGTCCGCAAGATCCTTGGCGCGCAGGAGGTGTCGCGCGGTCGGCTGCGAGCTCATCGATGCCATCGTGTCAGACCGGCCGTTGCGACCTGAGGAGTTCACGCCAGTTGCCGAGGGCTCCCCGAGGGCGCTTTCGGCCGCGTCTGGCGCAACTAGGGGGCAGGTTGAAAGAGCGCCCGCGTCTCGGTGACGAGGGCGGAGACCTCGTCGATGGCCTTGCTCAAGGTGGACGCGGCGTTGGCGGAGGCTCCGAGTGCTAGCGCCAGGGTGTCAAGGGCCATTGAGAACTGCCCAGGGGCGGTCATGAGACCTGCCAGTTTGCCGTCGGTAGTGCTCAGTGTGAACTACGGCGGTTCTTGATCCTGCTCACAAGGTCGTCCTTGGCAGTCGCCATTCGCCGACCGTTCAACCACAGC